>Ga0137442_1000067_pt1 | contig 23605 bp, 16 predicted proteins | sample EasRivERMGT266_2_FD_102329 | JGI IMG/M metagenome (GOLD analysis project Ga0137442, IMG submission 102329) | Soil microbial communities from meander-bound floodplain in the East River, Colorado, USA - East River MetaG ERMGT266_2 | ecosystem: Environmental > Terrestrial > Soil > Floodplain ... | reverse complement strand
CGGGTCATCGCGTGGATGAATGAAGAGAACGGTCTGATGGGCGCGCGCCGGTATCAGGCAGATCACCAGAGCGAAATGGCGAACCATTTTGCGGCGATCGAAACCGATCTCGGCGCGGGCCATCCGATGGGATTTTACGCGCAAGGCAAGCCGGAGATTCTGACTCTGCTGCAACCACTGGCAGTGATTCTGCAAAGCCAGGGCGCCGGCGTCACGCGCTTGGCTGAAGAGACAGGTTCCGACATAAGCCTTTTGGGTGCCGCGGGCGTGCCGACGTTCGCTCCGATCCAGGACTCTCGTACGTACTTTAATTATCACCACACGGCGGCCGACACACTGGACAAAGTCAATCCGAAAGAGTTGCAGGAGAACTGCGCGGTCGTGGCCGCGCTGGCTTACACCCTGGCGAGCATGCCGCAGGCGTTGCCGAGGTGAGCTGTCCGACAAACTTCAGTTTGTCGTGACTCCCTCTCCCTTTGGGAGAGGGTTGGGGAGAGGGCTTGAGTGCCGAGCCGCGCCAGCTACGCCCCTCTTCCCCAGCCCTTCTCCCAGAGGGAGAAGGGAGATATCGCTCCACACATAATCCGATGACCTTGCTTCAGCCAACTATTCTGCGCTTTGATTCCATCGATTCAACCAATCTCGAAGCCATGCGTCAGGCCAGGGCGGGAGCGCAAGAGGGTTTGTGTATTGTCGCCCGCGAGCAGACAGCCGGGCGCGGACGTCTGGATCGAAGCTGGCAGTCGCCCAAGGACGCGGGCATCTATTTCAGCATAGTCCTGCGACCGCTGCTTAGGATGAACGCGTGGCCGCTGATTACTCTGATGGCCGCGCTCGCGGTCTCCGATGCGTTGCTGAAAGCCTGTGGTCTGCGCACAGACATTAAGTGGCCTAACGACCTTTGCGTCAACGATCGCAAGCTGTGCGGTATCCTGGCCGAGACCGTCGATACTGAAGATGGTCCGGCGGCGATTGTTGGTATCGGGATTAATCTGAAGGCGGACAGTTTGCCCGCGACAGTGAGTGATCTGGCTACGTCCGTTGAATCAGCAACTGCGCGGCCACCTGATAGCGAACGCGTCCTCGTAGAGCTGGTAAAGGCAATCGGCGAGCGATACGATCTGCTCCAGAATTCGCAGGGAGACGAACACACAATTCGCGAGTGGTGCGCCAGTTCGTCCTATGCGGTTGGCAGGCAGGTGCGAGTCGCGCTTGGGAATGATACTTTTGAAGGAACAACGCGCGGCCTTGAAAGCGACGGTGCGCTCCGGGTAGAAGTGGAAGGTCAGAAGATGAGGATTGTGCGCGCCGGTGACGTTACCGCGTTGCGGGCAATGACAACGTAAGTATGCTTTTAGTCATCGACATCGGAAACACGAACACGTCCCTCGGCGTTTTTGACGGCCAGACTCTGGTTGCCCATTGGCGTCTGACTACCGAGCGGTCGCGCACGGGCGACGAATGGGGTGTGCTCGCGCGCAACCTGTTCGCGCTTGCTGGTCTGGATTTCAAATCAATCGATGCGATAGCGATTGCTTCCGTCGTGCCGCCGCTTAACTTCACGCTCAAACGAACGGCCGAGGTCTACTTTCACCTGACGCCCCTGTTCATAGATCACACCGTAGACACCGGTTTGCCGATTCTCTATCAGCCGGCATCCGACGTTGGCGCGGATCGCATCGTCGACGCGGTAGCCGCAATACACAAGTATGGCGCACCGTGCATCGTGGTGGACTTTGGCACAGCCACGACCTTCGACGCGATCAATTCGAAGGGCGAGTATCTGGGAGGGGTGATCGCTCCGGGCATAACCATTTCCGCGGACGCGCTGTTCGAGAGGGCCGCGAAATTGCCGCGGGTCGAAATCAAGCGCCCAAAGAAAACAATTGGATCGGTCACGGTCGAAGCCATGCAGTCCGGTCTATATCACGGGTATGTTGGACTGGTCGACGGCATCCTGCGAAAGATGATCGATGAGCTGGGTGGAACGGCGAACGTGATCGCTACCGGAGGCCTGGCCTCGCTAATCGCCACGGGCTCCGAATTTATCGAGCAGGTTGATGAAACGTTGACGCTGGAAGGGCTGCGGTTGGTTTATGAGCGGACGAAATGAGTTTCAAGTTTCGGGTTTCTAGTTTCGAGAAGTTCCCGAACCCAAATTTCAGCCGACGTGATGAGGACATGATCAGCCCCCAACTCGAAACTCGAAACTCGAACTTGAACTACTTCAGCTACTTCTCAGAAATTGAAGACACCTTCATTCGCCGCCGCGGCAAGCATCTCATGCTTAGTCCGTTGGACTGGGCCCTGATCGAAGGGTGGAAGGAGCGCGGCGTGCCGCTGCACGTTGCGGTGCGGGCCATCGAACACGCCTTTGATTCTCATCAGTCTAAACAGCGAAAGCGGGCCGTCAAGACCCTTCTATATTGTCAAGAAGAGGTTGAGGCGCAATACGCTGAGTGGCTCGAGTCGCGTGTGGGGAGCCAGTCGGAAACTCAAACTGCTGATGATGCAAAGTCGCCCTTCCCGCGCGATGCAGTCCTCCGGCATCTCGCGCGCTCGCACGATCAACTGGGCGGACTTTATGAAGAGCGCCGGAAAACCCACGACGATGAATTGACTGAAGCCTTGTCACGCGCGACCACTCTGCTCGCTGAGATCAAAGTTGACCACGCGTCCGCGGTTCATCCCGACGCGCGCAAGTTGGAAGACTCTCTAACGGGGATTGAGCGGCTGCTCGACGATGCGATTCGCGTGGCCGGCACACAGGGCGAATTGGAAGCAGCACACGCCGAGATTGACGCCCAGGTGAAGCCGTACAAACGTCATATGGAAAGAGCGGCTTTCGAACAGACGCGCGATAACCTTCTGCGCAAACGGCTGCGCGAGCATTTTGGCGTGCCGCGACTCAGTTTGTTCTTTCTCTGATTCTGGTTGAGTGGCACAGGCTTCAGCCTGTGATGCTTCTTTCGAGACGCTCAATCACAGACTGAAGTCTGTGCCACAAGTTTGTTGGGACATGGAAGTCACGATTGAAAGAATCCTGCCGGGCGGTTTGGGTCTGGCGCACGCCGAGGGGCAGACCGTGATGGTTGCACTCGCTGCGCCGGGCGATCGCTTGCGCGTGCGGGTGGATCGAGTGAAGGGAAATGTTTCGTTCGCTCAGATCGAGGAAATACTCACGCCATCCCCATTTCGAGTCGAGCCGCCTTGTCCTTACTTTGGCCGCTGTGGAGGTTGTGACTTCCAGCAAATGAGTTATCAAGCTCAGCTCGATGCTAAGGTCGAGATCATCAAAGATTGTTTGCGGCGGCTGGCTCGGATTGAAAACATCCCCGGCTTTCAAATCACGGCAGCGCCAAATCCCTGGCACTATCGCTCTCGGGCTCAATGGCAGTACGACGCTGTGAGACAAAAGCTGGGTTACTTTGAAAGCGGTTCAAGGCGAGTATGTGACGTGGTCGAGTGCGCTGTGCTGGCTCCTTCTTTGCAGCAAACATTGGAAAGTCTGCGCCTCCAAATGAACGACGGTTCGTTGCCGGAGGAAGCGCGCGACTTTCGCGCAGTGGTGGGTGACGAAGGGGTGTCCATTGCGCCTGCCGTTCGGGGCAGTAGCCCGACCGTCGGGGAGCGCTTGGATCGTGCGCCCGATCGGGGCAGTAGCCCGACCGTCAGGGAGGACTCCGATTCGATCAAGGACGGCGAAAAGGTTCACGATATCACCCGCACAATTCACCACGAGACCTATCACTTGAATGCCGAATCGTTTTTCCAGGCGAACGATGGTTTACAGCCTGAACTGATCGATGCCGCGATCGGTGAAGCAAGCGGCGCGACAGCCTTGGATTTCTACTGCGGCGTGGGGCTCTTTACACTTCCACTCGCACGGCGATTCAAGCATGTCGTCGGAGTTGAATCCGATAATCCCGCCGCCAGCTTCGCCCGGCAGAATTTGGCGACAGCTGGTCTGACGAATGCTGAGATTGCCATTCGTGACGTCGGTGTCTGGCTCGACGACTTGAAGCGACATGATTTATCGAGGCTCTCTGAATCGTCAGCTACCGCACTCCAGGGTCAAATCGATCTCGTGCTGCTCGATCCACCGCGCACCGGAGCTGAGTCACGCGTCATCGCGGGCGTGCTTGGTTTGAAGCCGCAAAGAATCTCTTACGTGTCATGCGATCCAGCCACCCTGGCCCGTGATCTGAAAAAGCTGATCGCCGGCGGCTACACTCTCACTTCCGTTCGCGCCTTTGATATGTTCCCACAGACGCATCACGTGGAAACGGTAGTCCAACTTCTTTCAAAAAGCGCCTGCTGACAGCCCTCACTTGGCGACACTAGGTAGTGATTGCTACGGCCAGGAGTTCCGATCATTGCGCGCCAGTGCGTTTGAGGTTAACGGTCTTACTGAGTTTCCCCGATTAGACCTTTCGGTTGATAATGAAATCTGTCATAATCTCGCCGCAAAGTAACTTAGCTTACTTCCTCGTTCAGGCGAATTCTTCTCACGAGAGGTAGTGCCAACCATGCCCAAATCGATCAAAGTCGCTCACTTGTTGCTACTCTTGCTGATGCTGATCAGCCTTAAGGCTTCGTCTGGGCTGTTTGCCGCCCACAACTCGAAAGCTTCCGCCCACACGCGAGCCGTTCAAGGTTATGTGCCGCAGGATTTGTCGGGTTCCTATGACGGAACAGTGTACTTTCGCGATAAGCAAGACAAGAAATTCGTGATGGTAGGTACAGCGAGACTTGAAATTAAGGGGCAGGAATTCACGCTAACCAAACTTCAAGGCAAAAAATTGAAGGGCAAGCCGCTAACGGGTAAAATTACCACCGCGATAATTACGGAGAAAGAGAATCTGGGAGTGGGAGAGATCGAGCCGAAAAACGAGAGTTCCATCGAGATTCGCTGGCATCGGGACAAGGACCGCAACATCTTAAAAATTGTGCGCGCCAAAGGGGCCAATCGCCTGTTCCGTTTTTGTACGGCAACCCTCACGCAAGCTCAATGCGTAGGCAAAATTTCGAACGAGGTTGGCCTAAAGCCTGGAGGCTGATTGATTCGCCACAACGTCAGCGAGACTCTTCTCCTCCGCCTAGGGAATGTCAGAACAGGTCTTCCGGTAGGCTCCGAGGGATTGGGTAAGGTGTTCGTTCCACTCGTCGAGAGTTAAATTGCGCGTCAGGCGGGCGCACGCTTCGTACTGCAGATCTTTGGTTAGCTCCGCTCCGAGCATCCATACCCTGACGATGTTATCAGCGCTGGCGGTGACGACGAGATTGGGCGGGCCGAAGGCTAAATCAGTGAAATTAGATTTCTGAATTAGCGACGCAGACTCTTCGAAGGAATCCCCGGTATAGTGCCACACGCGCGCCACTTTGCTATTGCCTACAGCAGCCAAGTAGTTCTCATCGGGACTGAAGCTAACCAGATCGACATCTCCCTCAAACCGAAGGCTGACTTCCTTACCCGCTCCCTGCAAACCCCGGACTTTGATATTCCCCCCTGCACCGCCGGTCACTATGAACTTGTTATCAGGACTGAATGACACCGCACTTACTCCGTAGCCATTGTTCAAAGGCTTAATCATTTTCCCGCTCTCCACCTGCCAAATGTTCACTAACTTGTTGTTGTAAGAGAGCGTGGCTAAATACTCGCCAGCATGACTTAGTGCAATGGTGAATGCTGTACTTCCTACCGAGACGTCTCTTGCGGCAGGCCAGGACGGTTGACCAGGGGTTATTTGCGAGACGTGAACCTGAAAGTCCTCGCCGGCTACGGCAATGTGCCGGCTGTCCCCACTAAAAGCCACGCCATTAAGAGCACCAGTGTACGTGAGAACAACCGGCTTGCGTCCTACATCCTGAAGATCCAGAACTTGAGCCGAGCGATCGTTGCTGGCGGTAGCGAAGTAACGACCATCTGGACTAAAGGCCATATCGTAAACCGGCCCCTTATGATTGATGGTGGCGACGACTGTGCCGGTACCGACTTCCAGCACCTCCACCTTGTAAATGTCCTTTTCCTTTGATGCAATAGCCAAATTCGTGGCGTCAGAGTTGAGTTCGAATGTGCGGGACCCCTGCTTGAAGGGCATTCGGAGCATTATGCTGCCAGTCGACACGTCGTGCAGTTGTGCGGCCCCGTCTTCCAGGAGGCCCTGAGCGCCTGATGGTCTTCCGGTAACAGAGAGCACGTGCGCACCACTTGGAGAGAGAGCGACGCCAAGTACGTTGGTCTTCAGGTCAATGCTCGAAACTCTCCGCGGCAGTAGCGCTAAATTCTTTTTGAGAATAGCTTCAGCCTTAGCCGTAGGCGCGATGCGTTGCGCTTCGGTGGCGAGCAGGATGCCGAGCTGAAACTGGTCAGCCGACCCCGGATTTCCCAAGGCGGATGCATCGATCTTTTGTTGCGCTACGCTCGCAATCCTGTCCGCCATGTCGCTCTTGTTTGAGCGCGAAAGGGCGAGAAAGACTACGATAGCGAATAGCAAAACAACCGCAACTCTTACAGCATTGAGCCAAATACGCCTTGTGCGTTCTCGCTTTTGGCGAATTTCATCTTCAAGAATACTGAGCTCGATATATTCGGCTTCGCTGTCACTCAAATATTTGCGATGGGTTTTATGCCATGTCCTGGCTTCGGCCAACGGACGCCCGCCCAATAAATCCACTGAGGTGCGGCCGCGTTCTTGCCATCGAGCCTTGCTGGCTTGTAGATCCTGTCGCCAGATCATTAGGTCGCGATCCGCCTTAATCCAGTTGGCCAACGTCGGCCAGCTGCGCAGTAGTTCCTCGTTTGCTACTTCTACCGTGGTCTCTCCCGTTTGGTCATCCTTGCTTACTGACAGAAGTTCCGACGCGGCAAATTTTTCGATGAGCGGAGGAGAAGCCAGGCTAAGGTCTTTCAGGCTTGCTCGCACCTTGCTGTTCTCGATTTTTTCTCCCGGCCCGGGTACGCGCACCAGTCGCATCCATAAACGTCGCGCCTCCTCGCGTTCCCCCTCGCCCAGGTTTTGAAAGGTTACTTCGGCAAGCCTGATACACTTCTCAATTGAACTTTCGCCGCCCGCGGCAATCCCTGCACCGGCAGTTCCGGAACCTGTCGGGACGCTCCCGGAAACTGTGCCTGTGCTGGCTGCGACTTCCGGCACCGGGATACTGGCGAACTCCTTCAAGACTGCCAGTTTTTGCTCGGGCGAAATCAGCGAGAGAAGCCCATTTACCTCTTTGTGTGTAATCTCACTGGCAATGCGGGTGAAGGCCGCAAGACATGTCTTTGGGTCAGACGGATCCTCTTTACTGAAAGGGGCTAGGATCTCTTCGTAGGCAAAATAGGGAGCGTAAGGAACTTCGACCTCGTTCCAAAAGGCTCTTCGCTCTGCAGCCGGGATGCTCTCGATGAAAGTATCAAACGTCCATCGAGCGTATTTCTTGCGCAGTTCGAGCTTTTCCTGCTCGGCCTGGTCCACACGCATCGGCACGGGGAAGACTTTGAATCGGTAAGGACTTTTGTAGCGCCCGTCGGACTGTTGATTGCGCGAAGACTCTGTGGGCCCCGGGCTCAACGACGATTTGGAGTAATCACTGGCGCGCTGTTCAAAGACGCTTTGAGTGATCGATGCTGCTCCCTCAATGCTCTGGTTATTAAAGGTGAAACAGACCACAAGCGTGTCAGGCATCTGAACTGTACAAATGCCTGAAGTGTCGCTTACGCCGGTACGGCTATCAACCAGCACGTAGTCGTACTGCGAACGCATTCTAACCTTGAGTTCCTCAATGAAAGCCCCACCACCCAATACATCGTAAAACTTTTGGAAATTGATTGCGGCGAAGCGCATCGCGTAATCGGGGCCCTGACGGCCGGCGGGAATGAAATCGATTTGACCTCCTTTGGGAAACTTCCAGTTGAGCGAGATCACGTAAGGGCCGATGTCTGTGAGCGGCAAATACCAGTCTGGCGGTAAGGTCTCTCCTTCTTCGAGTGGAGTAATGGCTTCACCGATGAAATGATTAATGAGATCAACGATGCCCTCGGACGATGTCAATTCTCTGTCTACGAGGAAAGGGCGAAAGTAGCGCTGCAAGCCCGGCGCTTCGAGATCCCAGTCCAGTACGAGTACACGTTTGCTGTTCGACGCCAGAATCCACGCGATGTTGGCGAGCGCCATGGAGCGGCCAGTTCCGCCCTTGTAAGAGTAGAAGGTAATAATCCTGCCAGCCTTGGAGACGCTCACGGCACAATTCCTTTGGCGGGTGGTCTATGAGAGAGGCTCGGCTTAGCAATGTCGCTATCTATACGACGCGGGATGCTTTCTCTGGTGGCGCGCTCCATCCCTTCCTTTCCGACGGAGATCTGAAGTTGCCGCAGGGTATCACGCAACTGGTCGCGCAACTCGTCAAGTGAGCGGATGGAGTCGCGGAAGAAAAATGGTTGGCTGGACTCCGCAAGGCGCGACCAGCGGGGAAAGATGTCTTCTCTCACCAACTGTCTAAGTTCTTCGCTCCTCCTCGCCGTTTGCGGATCGTCCTCATTCCATGGGACGAAAATACTGCAATTCATATAGGAGGATCGGTCGAGCTCTCTAAGGACAGGCTTGTAAAAATCCAGCTCAGCGCTCCAACTGTCCACGAACACAACGACCAGGCTTCGGTCGGTCTCGGCGTCACGAACCGCCTGCGCGAGATTTCTGTCGAAAGGAAGTTCAGCGTTATAGAGATCTAAGTCCAACGCTACGTCCTGCGCGACCAACTCTATGGGCCGTGGCTTATCCGGGTAATAGGGCTTCCACTCGGCACCGCCGGATTGAAGATAAAACTCTCGCGTTCGAGCTCCTGCCGGAAACTGATCTGGTTCCCCGGCTATAAACACAAAACGGACGAAGGTGGGGCCTTTCCGGCCACCAGTGCGGCGCGGTATTGGCGGCTCCGGTGTCCCCTGAGTAGCTGGATGAAAGGCGCTCTCGATTCTGTCAAGACTTGTGATGTTAGTCAGCGGGGGAAGTGTTAAGTGTTGGGCTTCCAAAATCTCGTTCTTGAGGTTCTCAATAAAGTGATCGTAATTTGCCTCGTAGGTAGCATATTGTTTCCGCATCATTTTCAGCCCAACCTTGTTGTGGTCGGCTTGTGGATCACCCATGAAATACTGTGGGCCGCCAACGGCCTCCGGAGCGGATTGGTCTTCTAACAGCGGAATCCAAATTACCGGCTTGATCACCGGGGGATATTCCACGTCGTTGTTCCCAGCCGCCCGTTCCGTCGTCACATATAGCTCGCGTCGGCGGCGGAACCACTCCCACTCCTTTCCACAATAACGACTACCAAAGTAAGCGGGCGAGTACAGACTTACTATTACTTTACATTCCTGCAGTTTGCGGCTGAGTATCTGTATCCAGTCGGCGCCCAGTTCCAAATGAGGTTGGTCAAAAAAACCAACCTCTTCATCCTGATCAAGACCGAGCTGATCACGGATCTTGCCGGAAAGTTCATCGAAGAAGTACCTAAGATAATCATCACTATTATTTCTAGCGTAACTGAAAAAGAAGTAGTAAGCCATGACCTCTGACCTCCAAGCTGAGAAGATTCACCGCGAAATATGGATCTGAGCTGGACAGAAGGAGTACCCGCGCGGTGTTGAGGCCGTAAGCGTAGAACGAGCTTCGTGCCTTGTCAACAGAATAGTTCTTGCATTGTTGGTTTTTGCCACGATCATCGCAACTACGCTTTAGTTGAATTGTCGCGGAACTTTGTCCTTGCCAAAGGAATTGCAAGGGAGATTTCGCTTGACGCTGTAGGAGTATTTGGTATGTTCCCGCTGACGCACCACTGTCTGTCGTTAGGTTACAAGAAACAACATGGCCGATCTCCCGCAGGCTCGCCTTGCTTCCAGCCCGCTTCTCGTCCTGGCGGTGGCGATTGCCGCTGGTATCGCGCTGGCGCATTACTTCCCGCTTCAGTCGAAGTCAGTCCTCGCACTCAGCATCGCTCTCGGCGTTAGTCTCACGCTCTTTTGTATAGCAGTGATATCGAAAAGGAGACTAACGCTCGCTTCACTGTTCTTGATCGCGGCATTCTTTTGCGCCGGACATGCTCTCGCAACGATCGATACTCACACAGTCGGAACTAATCGAATCTCGAGAATGTACGACACTAGTCTCATCGGGTCTGGTGAGCCGGTGGAACTGACAGGCGTTATCCAGGGTCAGCCGGAACCTGCGCCCGACAGCTTCTATCTCACGTTGCAAACTGAAAAGATCACGGTCAAAGGACAAGCGCGCGACGCGGCCGGCACTGTCTTGTTGCTCGCGCATGTGCAGGACCAGCGAGTACGCGAAGAGTTTGAAGCACTCGAGCTGCGTCATGGCGCGCGCGTGCGCGTGATGACGACGCTCGATCGCGACGAGAACTTTCGCAACCCGGGCGTTCTGCCGATGACCGAGTTTCTCGAACGCAAAGGCTATGACGCGACCGGTGTAGTCAAGAGTCCCTTCCTGATTGAAAGGCTGGACGACGTAACTGTGTTCTTGCCGCTGGCCTGGATCTACGAGTGGCGTGAACATTTGCAAAACGAGTTCGCTGCCAGGTTCTCGCCGGAAACTGCGGGTGTGCTCGAAGCAGCGCTGCTGGGCAATCACTACAACATTTCGCGTAGCACAGCAGAGCGCTTTCGCGCGGGCGGCACGTTTCATGTGCTGGTCATCAGTGGACTGCAAATCGCTTTCATTGGCGGGCTGGTGTTCTTCATAACTCGCTTTTTGACCAGGCGAAAACTCTTACAGTTCGTAATAGCCACGACATTCATGTGGGCTTATACGATCGCCGTCGGGGCTGAATCTTCCGTCGCGCGCGCGGCGCTGATGTTTACGGTGGCGGTGTTTGCTCCGGTCGTCTGGCGGCGCGCGAACTCTTTGAACGTAATCGGGGGCGCGGCGCTGGCGCTGCTGGTTTGGCGACCCGAGAACCTCTTCGATCCTTCGTTCCAATTGACGTTTCTTTCGGTGCTGGCGATTGTGTCGCTGGCCGTTCCCCTGATGCAGAGCATGCAGCGCGTGGGTTCCTGGCGGCCGGCGCGCGAGACGCCCTATCCACCCGAGTGTGCGCGATGGTTTCGGGTAGTTTCGGAAGCGCTGTTTTGGAGTGAACGCGACTGGCGAGCTGAGATCGCAGCCTCAAACATCAGCTACCGGCTGTTTAAGACACCATCTGCGGCCAGGCTTGAGCGCTGGCGCATGCAGAAACTGTTTCGGTTTGCGTTCGCTGCCGTCGTGGTCTCGGCGAGCGTGCAAATCGGACTGCTGCCGCTGATGGTGATCTACTTTCATCGACTTTCAATAGCGTCGCTCGTGCTCAATATCTTTGTCGGCGTTTTGATGGCGGCCCTGGCATTCGTCGCACTGGCGGGTTTGGTAGTCTCGCACCTGAGTTTATGGTTGGCGACTCCACTGTTCATGCTCGCCGAGAAGCTCAACTGGATGATGATTCATCTCGTGGATCCTTTCTCAAGCCTCCGTCTCGCTTCGATCCGTTTGCCACACTATTCGGGGTGGCCCGCCGGCCTTTGCGCTCTTTACTATGTTCTGCTCGTCCTTATCGTTTTCGCCGTATGGCGGTGGGACCCTTTGCGACCAGTCTGGATCAAGAGCCCCGGCGCCAGAGTCTATACTTCACGCACGATTCGCTTCGTGACGGTAGCGTTTGTGGGTGTCTTTGGCGTCATCGTGATGCATCCATTCAGTGCCGCGCGACCTGATGGCAAGCTTCACGTCGACTTTCTTGACGTTGGCCAGGGTGATGCGGCGCTATTGACGATGCCGGATGGGACGACTCTGTTGATTGACGGCGGAGGACAACCGAACTTCAATCGGGCCGAAATCGATGATGGCGACGAACCATTCGAACGCGACACCCGCACCATTGGCGAAGGCGTGGTGTCACAGTATCTCTGGTCGCGGGGCCTGGATCGGGTCGATTATGTTTTGGCCACCCACGCCGATGCGGACCATATCGATGGACTTAACGATGTGGCGCGCAATTTCAAAACGCGCAGCGCGATCGTAGCGCGTACACCCGCCGATGACGAGGAGTACGCGCGGTTCGCGGCCACGATGAAACAGACAAACGTGCCGGTCGAAATGATTGGCGGCGGCGACGTACTTCATTTTGGGAGCGTCACCGCGCAGGTCCTTTGGCCCCCTCCCCGCAGTGATCAGAAAGCGCCTTCTCGAAATAATGATTCCCTGGTGCTGCTGGTCCGCTATGGCAACAAGAGTGTGCTGCTGACCGGTGACATAGAAAAGCAGGGAGAGATCGCGCTCCTGGGAGAGGGAACCGATCTCCATACCGATATTGTTAAGGTTGCCCATCACGGGAGCAAGACAAGTTCGATTGGAGGTTTCGTTGTGGCCACGCGTCCCTCGCTGGCGATAGTCTCGGTCGGCCGCACCTCGATGTTTGGTCATCCCGACCAGGACGTGGTTGAGCGCTGGCGCGCGAGCGGTGCGGAAGTGATGACAACGGGTCAGCGGGGGACTATTTCGGTGGTGACGGATGGGCAGGTCCTGAAGGTGAGCACGTTTGTGCGTTAGTGACTCCGAAATCACAAGAAATCCGGATCGGCAGGCGTGTAGAGATCAATGGTGGAACTGCCGAGCTTGTACGTCTTCAGCACTCCGAGCGGCGGCGCGTAGACGTGAATGGTGATCAAATCCTGCCCACTGACATCCGGGTTGCCAATCTGATGGATGTCCGGAAGTTCTGATCCGGTCAGACCGCCAGCGCGCAACTCGCGGTGCGCTTTATAGGCGAGGCCAGTCTCGGTGTCATAGTCGAATGTCGTTTCCCACAAGATGCCCTCGTGAACAAAGACAGCGCCGTGCGAACCATTGTGATCGTGAATCGGCGTGCGCTGGCCCGGCTTCCAGCAGAGCACGAGCATCTCGACAGAGTCGTTGCGCATCACGCGATGGCGGCAATAGTTACCGGCCTTAAAGCCAAGATAAGGCTGCAACTCGTTCGCAGAGATCCTCGTGCGTTTGACCAGCGCGTAAAGTTCCGGCAGGGACGGAACAGTTTGTTGAGCGCTTAATGCTTTGGCGAGATCTGTGAATGAAAGATCAAAAGCGGGTTCGGAAGTCTTCTGGATTTGCTGTTGGAGTTGGGCTGCCAACGTGGCCTCCTGATTTACTGCTGTCACGGTAGGTTTATATTCTGCGGGCAACGCGGAGTCAAGATTTGACGGGATTTAACTTTTTTGATGACCGTGGCGGCCATCGCACGTTAGGAGAAACCGCAGGTGAACGCAGATGGACACAAATCAGAGATTGACAGGGTGACTGAGAAGATAATCGGTTCGGTTAACGGGCGAATCGTAGCCAGGGCTGATCGTCGCTAACAAAGAAAAGAGCCCAAGCCTACGACAACGTCGCCTGCGCCCGTATCTTGTTTGTCTTTGTTCTACTTATCCGTGTCTATCGGTGTTCATCCGCGGTTCCATCATCTCAGCACAACGCGGAAGTCAGTGGTCAGAGCCAGGTCGTAAGGAGGATTCTTATGTCACGGACATTTGTACCGGTCGCTCCGGTCGCGATCACATCGCCGAGCGCGATGAAGAATGAATAAGCATCACTACAGGCGATAAAGTCTGCCGCGTCAAGACCGATTGCCTGAGCACGATCGATGGTAGTGTTGTCCACAATTGCGCCAGCCGCCGGGCTGTTGCCATCTAGGCCATCCGTGCCGGCGCAGAGCGCGGCGAAGTTTTCCGGACCCGGCGACATAAGGTTGCGCGCATGAGCCAGCCGCAGGGCCGTCTCCAGGTTTCGACCACCCAGGCCATCGCCTTGTAGGGGGCACGCGAACTCGCCACCGGAAATCAGACACGCTGTATCTTGAGTTGAAACCTTCGCGTGCAACACCTCGAGCCGGCTGAGGAGTTGCGCGCATCCTTCCTCAATCGGTTGATCTGAGACATCGTTGACTATTTCGGTGATGAAACCGCGGCGTCTGGCAGCTTCCGCCGCAGCTTCGAGCGCGCTTTCGTTGTCCAGCAGAACGAAATGCTTGCGCAACGACGTTGGCTCGTCTTCGGAAGTTGTTGATTCAGCTTCTATGGCGCGAAGAATTGCTTCAGGTAGCTGCGATCGAAGACTATACCGCTCGATAACATTGCCCGCGTCGGGCGCGTTGCCGGGCGGAGCGAGTGTTGGACCTGAGGCCACGTTGCGTTCTTCTCCCGGGGGCACGTCCGAAACAATCAGCGTGATCTGGTCGCAATTCTGTGCGCGCTCAGCCAAATGGCCGCCTTTCACTGCTGAAAAGGCGCGGCGCACGGCGTTAATCTCAGTGATCGAGGCCCCACAATTGACCAGCGTCTTATTGGCGGTGCGCAAATCCGCCAGCGTGATGCCTTCGTCAATCGGCCATTCCAACATCGCCGAACCGCCCCCGGATATGAGAAAGATCACGAGCGCGCGTTCTGCGTTGGCGCGTTCGAGCAGTTCGAAACAAGCTTTAGCTGCGGCCAGACTTTGTTCGTTTGGTTCCGGGTGTCCGCCCCGGAACATTTGCCAGCGAGAGGGGAGGCTGATCCGTTCGCCGCCGGCAGCGGGTCTGTAGCCTGAGGTGTTGCCGGCCAACACACCGGCCGCGATTCGATTTCCAATGATAGCATCGAGCGCGGAGGCCATTGCCGGAGCTGCTTTGCCAATGGCGATCGAATAAATGTTTCGACTTTTGCCAATCTCGACGGTCGCGGCTCCGCAGAAGTTAAGGCGCGAACCTTCCAGCTGAACTGCGCGGCGAACGGCCTCCTCCGCATCGACGCCACGCAACGCTTCCTCAAAGATTTCGCGCGCGGCGATTCGTAGCTGGGTGAGATTAGGCATGGAGTCCGGTTTGGAGTGCGCCGACTAGTCGGCGCTTTCGCTTAGTGAGTCGAACCAAAGCGGCGACAAGTCGCCGCACTCCAAAATTCTTGTCTATTCCACCGTGATCAATTCACGCAACCCGCGAAATCGCCTGTCGCTGATACCGCGCACGATGATCAGATGTTCGGTGCGGCGAAACGGGCCATACTTTTCGCGGTGGTCGATGATGCGGTCTGCCAGGCCTTTCCCAATTCCAGGCAGTTTTTCCAGGTCTTTCGTTGAGGCGGCATTGATGTTGATTCTTTCGGGCTTGCTCTGATGAAGTGCGGCCGAGTTCGACCCGGCAGTGGCCTGCTGATTCGGCGCGATTGCTGTACGCTTCATACAACCATTCAGACAAAGACCAAGCGCGAGTAGCAAAAGCGTATGCGAAGTTGCCCGAGTTCTGGAAAGGGAAAGTACTGGTGCTCTCATGCTAAGAGATTTCTCTCCGTGAAGCGTGTGTGTCGCAAAGCTCCGTCGGAGCCGAATGTTTATAGTTCAGTCAGCCAATCCAATCAATAGCTCCGTAGGAGCGAAACGTAGCATACGTCGAGCAATCAGCCATCTCATGTTCCGCTCCTACTGAGACTCCGGCAGGAAGTATCGAACGAAGTCTATAAACATTCCGTCCGTACGGGACTCAGGAAGACATGAGAACTATCAATGCAATCCCGTGTTTCGCTCAAGACTCTGTTTCACAAATGCAAGCGATTGATTGAAAAGCGAATCACGAAACGCCGCTCGCGAGTGCAATCTGCTGGAAGTGTTGCAGCAACAAAAAGTTGTGACACGCCGCGACTCGATCTCCACAAAGTTTTCCACAGATTGTGTGGAAGGACTAAACCCCATCTTATCGTCAAACCCGACGTTGAGGCGTTCATTCAACCTCAGCCCTCCCTGGGCTTGAATCTTACATTAAGGTTCATCTAACAACGGGCTTCAACCGCGACGCGCGAGCCGCATTCAAGCAGCGGCGGAAAGAAGCTGCTCAAAAGTGCCACCGGAACCGGGCCCTCTTCCGATGAGCTGCTGTCCATCTGGGCGTGTCGCTTTCATAGCAAGTTTGTTTCTCAAGAAAGCGCAACCGGAACCGGGCTCGACGGCGCCGAGTTCCTGTTTGCCGAGTGGTAAGGCGGTTTTCGTCCCAGAATTGTTGCTTCTGCAGGGTAATTTGGTCAATCACTTCTTCCTGGGCTAACCAGGCAGCAACTACACCAAGCAGCGTGGATGGCACGAAGATCAACCACAAAGATATGGTGCCGCGTGGTAGATCCGGCGGGAGCGGCGGAAGAAGCCGGCCTATCTTGGTTAGGAAGATCACGGTCGCTGACGCTAGCCCAAGCACTAACATTCCGGCCGCGGCCGCATTGAATAAGGCTTGGCGGCGCACCCTCCGTTTCAAATTCAAATCTCTGAGCGCCTTTTTGGATTCCGCATCCTCGCGTGCCGGTTTCGCGGCCTTATCTCTGAGTGCCTCTTCCCATTCCAAGCCTATGCGGCGCTGTCTAAATGCCAACATGAAAACGAGAAACCCATTGAAAGAGCACAACGCAGCCAATACCAGCAGTGCGATTTCTGGGGTAGGCATTGTGCCGAAAACTTGAAATCCGGAGCCTCTCGGCGGTTTGCCAAAAAGAATGATTGCCGTTACCAATACACCCAGCAAAATGAGTCCACCACCAACAATTTTCAGAAAACTCCGCATGACGCTCCCTTATAGCATTGCAGAATAGGGAAGATAGATAACCTTGACCAGACAACCAAAGGTTTGTCTCGGATTACGCCTCTTCACAGAACACCAAGGTTCTCGCCGGTTTACTGGATTCTCCTCGTGGTGTTGCGCCAAGGTAGAAACCTGGGCGCTTCGTTAGGTGGACTCCACATCCACGAGGACCTAAACATTCGGTTCCCAAATCTCGCGCAGGTCGAGGACTAAGCCCGGGAGTTCCGGATCGGCTGCGATCTCAGCAACGTTTTCCAGGACGACGACAGCCGCGCGCGGACGATACACATGAATCTGTCGGACTTCGGGATCAATCAGCCAGCCTAACTGTGCGCCGTTCTCGATGTATTCGGTCATCTTTGCCTGCGTCGCTGCGAGGGTATCAGTCGGCGACAGAAGTTCGATTACAAAATCCGGGCAGAGTGGAAGGAAGCGTTCTTTCTCTTCAGAGCTGACCGTCGCTAACCGCGAGCGCGGGATCCAACTGGCGTCGGGCGAGCGATCGGCGCCGTTTGGTAACTTGAATCCCGTGGAGGAATCAAAGACGGCACCAGTTCCATCGAGTTTCGCCCAATTACCAAGTTGCCGCGTGATATCGGCATTGCGATTTCCGGTCGCAGCTCCAGTGGGAGGCATGATAATGATATCTCCTTGTGAGGTGCGCTCGAAACGAAGGTCACGATTAAGCTGGCAAAGCGCAAAGAATTCGTCGTCCGTCAATTCGATAGCCGGACGAATGCGCAGCGTCACGTGACCCAGGTTGACTTGCGGTTCGGTTAAGACTTGACTCATTGAGGGACCTCAATTCCGCGGGAATCGGGAGAATCTTACCTTCACTTGGCTTTTACGTCCATGCGAGCCGTTCGAGTTCTACGTCACTGCGATGCTTCCTGCTCATCCCACTCGGCCACCAACTCAAACGAGCGGGCGAGCACTGGGCGCGGACGGGCACCGTCGGCTCTGCCAATCAGGCCTTCGCGCTCCATTTGATCGAGCACGGCGGCAGCGCGGCCATAGCCGATGCGCAGGCGGCGTTGCAGGACCGAGGTCGAAGCCCGCTTCATGTCGACGCAGATACGCAGGGCTTCTTCAAACAATTCATCGCGTTCACCCCCGGAATCTTCCAGGCCCATCGCTTCTTCATCGGTTTGGGTGATGGTTTCGTCGTAGTCGGGCTCCCACTGGGCCTTGATGTGGGAAACGATTTTGTTGATTTCAGTCTCGTCGATGTAAGCGCCGTGTACGCGAAGGAGCCGCGACGAGCCTGGCGGCAGAAAGAGCATGTCGCCGCGTCCCAGCAAATGTTCCGCGCCGTTCGTGTCGAGGATGGTGCGCGAATCGACCTTCGAAGAGACGCGGTAAGAGATGCGCGAAGGGAAGTTTGCCTTAATCAGTCCGGTAATTACATCGACCGATGGACGCTGGGTCGCGAGCACCAGGTGGATGCCGACAGCGCGCGCCATTTGAGCAAGACGCGTGATCGAATCTTCCACTTCATGACCTGACGTCATCATCAGGTCAGCGAGCTCATCGATGATGATGACGATGTAAGGCATGCGCGTCCACGGTTCGCCGGTCTCGCCAAAATCCTTGACCATGTTGCGGCGATCGCGTTCCGCGTTGTAGCCGTCGATGTTGCGCACACCCCAGCCGGCCAGTTCCTTGTAGCGCCGCTCCATCTCGCCGACGGCCCAACGCAGCGCCCGGGCTGCGGGTTTCGGGTCAACGATTATGGGCGTAGCCAGGTGCGGGATGTCTTCGTAAAGCCCCAACTCGAGTCGCTTCGGATCGATCAGGATCAATTTCACCTCGTCGGGCCGCGCGCGATACAGGATCGAAACCAGAAGCGAGTTAACACCGACCGACTTACCAGAGCCGGTCGTGCCGGCGATGAGCAGATGCGGCATCTTGGTCAGATCGCTTACATAATTCAGCCCGTCGATGGTTTTGCCGAGCGCGATCGTGAGTTTGGAAGGCGATTCCTTAAATGCCCGTGACTCGATCACTTCCCGCAGAAAGATGGTTTCGCGCCGCGGGTTCGGCACTTCGATACCGACATGGGGCTTGCCGGGCATGCGATCGATGCGAATGGACTCAGCCTTGAGCGCCAGACAAAGATCGTCGACCAGACCCGTTACCCGCGAGTACTTCACCCCCGGATCCGGTTTGAACTCATAGGTAGTAACGACGGGGCCGGGACAGATGTATTTGATTTGACCGGTGACATTGAACTCGCGACATTTTTCCGCCAGCTTAATCGCCATGTTGAGCAACTCGTCGTCGGCCTGCTCGCGACGCATTTGCGCTTCGTTCAAAAGCTCGACTGACGGCAATTGATAATCGGAAGCGGCGGTCTTTGGCGAAACTCTGCGCTGGCCGTCGAATGGCAGCGAGCCGGTGGCCGGCGCTTCAGTCTTTCGCTTGACGGCGGCCTCGCGCACCATCTCTTCGACCAATGCCGATTCCGAAGCTTCCAGAGACTTGCCCCGCGTCGACCATGAAGCTCTTCTGACTGGCGCCGTGGCCGCGCCGGCCGCAGCCGACATAGTTTTTTGTCCGGTAGTGAAGGAAGCGAACGCGGCTGCCAGTTCATTTCCATCTCCGCTGGTTGCGGGGGCGCCTTCGCGTTCATAGCCGACGATTTGAGTCCCGATGGCCTCGGCAGGCCCGCCGGCGCGCGCGGCTGCCGCGTCGACTTTGGCCTGCCGTCGCATTTCAAGCCGTTGTTGCCGGCGCTCGCGCCGCGCCAGTCGCCAGGCGCGCCATCTCTCTGGAATCAATCGCAGGGCGGCGAAGCGCTCAACTAAAGTCAGGGTGAGGTTTTCGTAGAAAAGCGCGAAAGAGAAGTTAGTAGCGAGCAAAAGACCGGTGGCCGCAATCGCTGCCAGAAGTATCGTCGCCCCGACTGTGTTGAGCCCGGCCACGAGTGCTCGCGCGATTATTGCTCCCGCAAGACCGCCGGCGTTGAAGCTGGCATCGAAAAACGCGCGAATGTTAGCCAGCGACAAAAGGGCGGATGATGAAAACACCAGCACTAACAACCCCGCCACTCGTGAAACCGGCGCATTGATGCGACGGGACCGGAAACGGCGCCACGCAGCAGCCAGCAGTAGGAAAGGGAGCAGGTAGGCCGCCAGGCCGATCGCCTGGAACAAGGCGGCGGAGACGTTTGCGCCGATCGCGCCAATCCAGTTGTGCGCGCCTGACTGTCCCGCGGCATTCCACGAAGGATCGTCCGGATGATAAGAGGCGAGGCAAAGACCGAGCAGTAGCGCGAACGCAATCAGGGCGATTGCCACGATTTCGTTGGCCCGCGAGTTCTTTGCCGCCGGCTGAACTTCAATCTCGTTTGTAATAGCAGCCATATCTTTGTCCGACAAACTTCAGTTTGTCGCGTGGTTCATTTTTAGGTCAGTAAACACGTCGAGATCCGATAACGACAAACTAAAGTTTGCCGGACATTACCCTGCACGTCGCAAAAGCAGGTATTCCTTGATGAAATCATCGAGATCACCGTTGAGCACTGAATCGACGTCGCCGCGTTCAAGTTTGGTGCGCGCGTCTTTCACCAGACGATAAGGCGCCAGCACGTAATTGCGAATCTGAGATCCAAAACTAATGTCCTGCTTGTTGGCTTCCAGTTCCTTAGTTTCCGCGCGCCGCTTCTCGATTTCCTGTTCATACAGGCGAGACCGCAAAACCTGCATCGCCACAGCGCGGTTCTGATGCTGCGATCTCTGGTTCTGGCACTGAACGACAATTCCGCTCGGAGTGTGCGTGATGCGCACGGCCGAATCCGTCGTGTTGATGTGCTGGCCACCTGCTCCGGTCGCGCGATATGTGTCAACGCGCAAGTCTTTATCGTTGATGTCGACTTCGATGTCTTCATCGACCTCCGGATAGACGAACAGCGAAGCGAACGATGTATGCCGTCGAGCGGCCTGATCGAATGGCGAGATGCGCACCAGACGATGCACACCGGCTTCTGCCGCCAGCAGACCATACGCATATTCACCTTCGACTTTGAAAGTCACGCTTTTGATCCCGGCTTCCTCTCCCGGTTGATAGTCGATAATCTCCGTTTTGAATTCCCTTCGCTCAGCCCACTTGACGTACATGCGCAAGAGCATCTCGGCCCAATCCTGCGATTCGGTTCCGCCGGCGCCGGGGTGAATCGTGCAGATGGCGTTGCGCGCATCGTTTTCACCGGCCAGGAGCGTCTCGGTTTCCGCTTGCAGGACTTCGTGTTCGAGCCGCTCGAGCAGCGTTCGCACCTCACTCAGAGACGCATCATCTTCTTCGGCAAATTCAAAGAGGACGGCGGCGTCGGACAGTTCATTTTCGAAATTCTTCTGCCGCTCAATGGTGCGCTGTAGGCGGCTGCGCTGCTGCAAGAGTTTCTGCGCAGCCTCCTGATTCGACCAGAAGTCAGGCGCGGAAGCCTGAGCCTCGATCTTCTCTAATTCCGCGCGCTTCGCCGGGACATCAAAGAAACCTCCCGAGTTGTTCGACGCGTTTCCGCAAGTCCTCATAAGAAGTCTTCAAATCCTGAATTGATAAGGTTGCAATCATTCTTAACCTCTTCTCCTAGTCGATATTCGAGTCCCGGTCCGCCTGGTTGTGAAAGTGGTGGAAATAAGTCCCAGGGTAATCAAAGCGCAGGCATAAGCGAATATGTCGCCATGTAGAGTATAGAAAGTTCTGGCTTCCTTATTTTCGGACAGCCGCCAGGTGCGAACAGTCGCCTCAAGACCGGATGTTTCTTCCATCACCCTGCCGCGGGGATCGATGTAAGCCGAGATGCCGTTGTTGGTCACCCTCAGCAACAGCCGATTATTCTCCACGGCGCGAAAGATCGCATTGGCTAGATGCTGTCGCATAACCGGGGTTGGTCCGAGGTATCCATCGTTTGAAATATTAATCAGCGCGTCGGCCCCCTCTGCGGTGAACATCCGTGCAACTCCGGCATGCGCGGCCTCAATACAAATAAAAACCCCGGCGCGCAAAGCGCCGAGGGGCATCAGCGTATAAGCACTGCCGGGCGTGAAATCGCCGACGATTCCGCGTACCGAACTCGCGCCCGGTAGCCAGCGGGGCAGCGGCACGTACTCGCCGAATGGCATCAGGCGGATTTTATCATACTGCGCCACAATTCGACCCTCTTCATTTACCATCACGGCGGAATTGTGTTCGCCTCCGTTTAGAGCCGGTTCCAGAGAGTTGAGCAAAACAAATGTGTGGTTGCTCCGTGCAAACCCGGTAACGACCTCACGCAGATGCGGGTCGCGGGAGTAACTGAAGTTCATCGGGGATTCGGGCCAGATCACGAGCCGAGCAGCAGAGACGCTTGCCGGCACATTACGCAGGCCTTGAAGGCTCAGCTCGATGTGACGATTCAAGCGTTGTTCCATCGCAGCCGGATCGTCTGGGCCCTCCATGGGGACATTCGGTTGTACCGCGACCACAAACGTGCTCGTTGCATTGCTCAAAACCGGTCCGGAGATTACCTGACTGAAAGCTCCAGCTAAAGCAAGCGCCGCCAATATCAAGATCGCGAACGACGGAATCACTGACAATGCACTTCGTTTTATCACGACGAAAGCGACTGCGACATTCACCGCCAGCAGGAGAAAACTAATTGTGTACACGCCACCCCAGCGGGCGGGCTGAATCAGCAGCGGGTGAAATGCCTGCGAGTAGCCGAGCGCGTTCCACTGTTGCCCGGTCACGGTGTAGCGGGCCCATTCACACGAAACCCATATCAGCGGCGCGACGAAGATGGCTGCAAGCCCAAAGCGCACGACCAGGCGAGAAAGCATCAGACTGAAGAGCGCCGGGAACAATGCGACCAGTGCGATCGGCAGTAATAGGAGCGGGTACGCCAGCCACGCGGAAATATGAGCATAGTGGATCATCGGATAGGTGAGCCACCAGCACGTGCCGTAGAAGAAAACTACGCCCCACAGCCAGCCCAGTAAGAGGGCGTGCGCGGCTTTCAGGGGCCGAGCTATGACCACGAGCAATGGAACCAAGCCGATCCACGCCAGCGGCCACAGATCGAAGTCAGGAAAAGAAAGAGTGAGCAGTAGCGCCGAAGCAATCACCAAAGTGACTTCAGCAAGTGCAGGCGCGCTGGCGCGAGCGGCCGGCTCAGTAGACATCCTGGGATTGGGCGCCTCGGCGGCCACCGCGTCGTGCATGGTTGGAGTTTAGCAGTATCGCGCATCAGCGCTAAGTGACAGGATGTTGGCGAGATCCAGCGAGACCGATCGTTGAGAGATGGACTGATACTCGCCCCTACGCGCCGCGACAAAAACAGGGAAGGCCTTGGTCTCATCTGAGTATCAGTAATCTGCGAATTCTGGAAGTCATCGGCATTGACTCAAAAATAAAATCAGATTGTTCCTGGAAGGCAGGAAAGGACGTAGCCAACAACTCAAATTCTGGGTCAAACGACAGAAACCGTCACTGTCAAAGTGACAAAATCCGTCGTTCTGACCGCTCGGATGGTTTCGCTGGTCGACGCCAACCAGCCGCGTCAGACATCAGTCTGACTGGAGTGGCAACACGAATGACAAGGGGCGGATCGTACTCCAGAATTGAATTCTGAATCAGAAGAGGGCCCCTAAATGCGGGAGAACCCGGTCATTGCTGACCGGGTTCTTAATTCGGGGGGATTAAACTGAAGGATCGCTCGGCGGGCGGCTGGCGCAGCGGCATGCAGCGCTCAGAGAAGTGATGGCGGCGGGGGCACGTTTCATTTCGTGCTAGCCGTCTTGGTGTTGAGCACTTCCCGTGCCACCGATCCCTTGATTCCAGATTCGGCATCACCGGCCGGCAATGTTAACCAGGGAAGGGACGTAACTGGAGAATGCAACTCGCGATTTGAAGAGCCCTAAATGCGGGAGAACCCGGTCATTGCTGACCGGGTTCTTAATTCGGGGGGATTAAACTGAAGGATCGCTCGGCGGGT
>Ga0137442_1000066_pt1 | contig 23780 bp, 21 predicted proteins | sample EasRivERMGT266_2_FD_102329 | JGI IMG/M metagenome (GOLD analysis project Ga0137442, IMG submission 102329) | Soil microbial communities from meander-bound floodplain in the East River, Colorado, USA - East River MetaG ERMGT266_2 | ecosystem: Environmental > Terrestrial > Soil > Floodplain ... | reverse complement strand
GCGGCCGTTGGCCTTTTCCCTTCTTACGTAATGGCGATTATCTGACGCCCGCGTCTACAGATTCTCCCCCTTGCGCTCCGCTTCGCTCGCCGGCTCGCGCAACTCGCACGGCTCACTTCGCTAACGCCCCCGCTGGGGACTAGCGCTGTCTTGCGAAACGTAATTGAACTCATGATTCATTACTTTTTGGGCAACGGGAGAAGATACACTTCTCAAATTCAAGAACAGCCTTACCAAGCGGTTTCGTATTCGATTCCACTCTCTCTGCGTCGGCTGTCAAAGTTCTTCCTGCCTCCCGAGCACGCCGCGCAGTGAAAAACCGTTCGCTTCGGGCTCGACTAGCTTCTTCGGTGCGGCTCACTTGGGTATATGACTTCTAACGGAAGTCAGAACCATTGGCTGCTAGCCCCCAGCTAACCTGTGTTCAAGGTCGGTGGGAAGACCAAAAATATCTATCGGCGGAAGCGTCAGACGCGATCGACGCTTAGCGTCACGCTCATTCGTAGCTTGTCTTGCTGGCTTTGGAACTACCCTCACTCGTGTAGCCCAAGCGTAGGAGCGCGCATGGTCTTCGCCCAAGCCCAATTCACACAAATGCCGATAGCCTTGATGTCCGCCGAACTCTGCGTAGAGGATCCTGGAACACTTACCCAATATGTCCGGGGTACATATTCTTCCGGTAACGCGGGCCGTAGCGCGCTCGATCAAGTGCTGGAAATATTGGTCGCCTGCGGGTCCACCGCGAGAGTGCCGGTTGGTTCCCACGAATAGGTATGGGTTATTTGGATCTCGTAGTTTCTGATTCCGTTCTTGTACGAATCGCCTAAACAAGTCTCTCAGCCAGGGCTCGTCCTTTGGCTCCAGTTGGAGAGTCTCTGCGGTGCGACCCAGAAACTGCCTGCCTCGCGAGAGTTCTCGCGCCCGCCATTCCAGGGTGAGAACCTCTTCTAATGATTCTGCCGGTTCCACGCCGAGCACTATAGGCCGACATCGCGAAGGAATGCGTACTGTCTTGAGTTCCTTCGGGTAGAAACCATGGTAAAGAAGCAAATAGAGACCCATAGCTTCTTCAACCGGCGTCATCGGGTCTTCGATCGCGTTCAAGAGAGCATCGATCACTTCCCAATCGTAATACCGAATGGTCACCGGATCTCTTCTCCCTCGCCTCTTTTGCTTGTTCTTCAGCGACTTCCTCCGGTGGGGTGTCTGCGCGGGATTTATTTCTATTCCCGCTTCAACATCCTTCAGCCAACGGAAGAAGACGTTGAGCATGGCGCTGTACCCGCGCACCGAACGCTCTGAGCAACGGATGACCTTCTCATAGGAATGCAACGCGCGGCACTCCAAGTTTCCGCACGCGATCGGTGGGGACTCGCCTCTCGCGATTGAATTCTTCGTGAAGGAGCAGTGTCGGCACCTCCACTTCAGCCCGAGCGTGTGTATGTATTCTTCGAGATGCGCGGCTTCGACGGCAGCGAGCGACGTTAACCCTAGCATGGCGCACCAACTCCAGAAGCGAGCTAGCACCCGGAGGTGGTAACGCCGGGCTAAAGTTGCGTCCTTACGCTCGGTGCGAAGCCAAAGCTCATATTTCTTCAAGACATAACATCCGCCGCCAAGGAAGCTTTGAGAACGAGCGGCCTGAGCCTCCTCTGGCATTCTTCCAGAGTTTCGTCCTTCGAGGGATCCAACAGCAGTTCACCCAGGCGGTGAAGACACCGGCGTACGAACTCGAACCTCCTACCCGCCAATTCGGATTTGAGTTTGATGATGCTCTCCCAGGTAAGTGCCCTATCGAAGTGATAGCTTTGCAGGAATCGGCCAAACTGACTAAAGACCCGGCGAGTCTCCTCCCCGGCCGTCTCCCAATCGATTAACGCAGCGAGCTGAAGAAACAGATTTCGGTTGTACTCGTCGGGTATGTTTACCGTTTCGACGAACTCTCGCAGCCCTCCCGGCGCGTAACGGATCATCTGGCAGCGATTGCAGAGCCTTTCCTTCTTAAGTAGGTACGGTCCATCCTTGCCGCAACGGGAGCATAGGCCCTCACCACGATTGACCCGCGTTTGACATGGCCTGCAGTATTCTCCGCCGAACTTCGCGGGCAGTTTAGTACTCCCGCATCTCGCACACACTATTTCAATAGATCGTGCCGCTCTCTTAATGCAGTCGGGGCAAACACCTGACTCTTTCCCCACGAACCGCTTTTCTTCGCCGCAGGTGGCACAGGTGGCCTTCGGCTCACGCTCGTGGCAGGGACGGCAAATCATTTGTTCCCGCAAAACGATCTTTTTAAGCCTGCGACACCGGCTGCACTCCGCGACGGGAAGGTTTTTAATTCGTATCTTTTTCAAATCGTTACTCCTTGGATCTCAACCCTTTCCCCAGAGTGTTCTAGGGTCCGAGAATGTCGCTGGTAATGACTTTGGTTTCCCTGTGCTCTCACCTTGAATGGATTTATCTGGTGCGGTCACAATATTCTCCACGGGCTCGGCGGTTTTCGGTGGATATAGTGGCGATGGTTTCTTACCTTCGGACCTGTCTCTAGCCCACTGTTGTGTCCGAGCCGGATTCGAATTGAAAACATAAAAAGCGTCAGAACGGCATTTGAAGACGTCGCACAGCAGTTGAATCATTTCTCCACGCGGTGCAGGTGGCGCTCCTCGCAGTAGAGTCCTCAGGGTTTGCACCGTCACGATTACTCCGGCCTTCTCTAGGATGAATGCGTGAAGCTGAAAGGCGGTAGTAATATGATGGTGCTTTTCCGCATATCCTCTAAGGTCCCACATGACCGTATCTCATCCCCTCTAAGTGTTGTAGACCATCTGACCGAAACCGGTCCTGCCTGGTCGGCGCCCACGCGCTTCCTTCATCGATAGCCACCTATTTTTACCTTTGGATCTTATATAGAGGCGCGTCGACGAGGGGCTAACATGTCCGAGCAATTCCATCAATTCCCAGAACTGATCGGGATTCGCCTCAATGTAGTTGGTTGCAAAACTTGCGCGCAGGTCGTGAATCGTCAGATTCGCAGGAAGGTCAACACCGTGCTTGCGGGCGTGCTCAATCATTAAGGTGAAGCAGTCTCGTAGCGTGAGGTATGAGAGTCTCTTTCCCTTCTGAGTCAGGAATAGGGCCGGCTCAGTCAGGTGATTCTTAAACTGGGGTCGCACATCTCGTTCATATTCCATGAGTGTGATCTCGGCCGGACGAGTCAACGTCATCGACCGCGTCTGAGGGCCCGATGAGTTGTACCCTTTGCCGTGACGTGTCTGTATCCGTTCTTTGTTATAGAAGATGTCCCTTTCGTCACCGAGAGCGTCGAGGTTCATGACTTCAACGCAACGCATGCCGGTCTCAGTGATCAGTACTACGATCGCATAGAGCCGTGCTGCAGTTAGATTCTGATGCGTAAGGCCGGGATAAACTTCCCGAAGGAAAATCAGCAGTTCCAAAATCTGTTCCGGCGTCAGAAAGAACCTCTCGGAACGCAAAATATCGCGGCTATGGATAGGGTACTCGACGCCGGTAAATGGGTTTTCGATGGGGCCATACTTGGATGAGATGGGTTGCAGCCCCTCAATAAACGGAAACTTGAGTGTGCTGATGAATAGGCGTTCGAGATGCCCGGCATAGGTTCTCGCCGTCTGGGGCCGGAGACAGACTTGGTTGTCATCTTCGACGGCGCTAAGCGTCATCAGGAATTCCTTAATGAGTTCGCGCCCTTCGCCCAAGTTCATGACCTCCCAAATGAAAACCTGACGGTCACCGGTCGCTTCCGAAACCCGAATTTTTTCAAACCAGCGCCGGATGAACCCACAGGCGCCGTCTATTGTGTTCGGGCTTAGCCCGCGAATGATGAAGGTGTCAAAGTAGTTTTGTAGGATTCGCCTATGATCTTTAAGCCGCTCGTCCTGTGATCGCTGGGGAGTGGCTGCTGTGACAAGATGTAAATGAGACATTGAGATATGTTCCTTAGTCAATTGAATTAATCGAAAATCCTGCTTCTGTCCTTTAGCAAAGCGGCTCAATCATCCATTTATGCCTTTGACCCTTACCTTAAGGAGGTAAGCTCGCTGTTCACTGGACGGTCGGTCATGAGAGCGCCCACTATTGACAATGCAGCTCAGTCTGCGCGTGCGGTCAGCATCGTCGGACCATCGATTCAGAGCGGGGTGGAATACAACGAAAGAAAACCTTTCGCCGGAAAGAAATCCTTTCCCCGAAGAATTCCCAAGTAGCTGAAAGCAATATGTCAACCTGGATTTGTGCAGGCCCGCTGGTCCTTCCCAATACCAACCTTTCCAATGGAATGTTAGTGTGAAGACGGTATCCTTCGATGAGTTAATCGGACCCTCCGGTTCTTTGAGTTTGAAGATCTGCGTGGCATTTCTCGCGTGGTTCAAATCGGTGTCTCGTAGAATCGTTAATCGATGTCGCGTCATTTTTTCTCCCGCTTGTTCGTCAGCCCGAACTGAAATGAGTTATCAAAAGTTAAGCTCAACCGTGCTGGCCTGGAGACCAGTTTCGTTTTGAGTCGCTTCACGAACACAGATTCAGTTCCCTTCAGCTCTTCAAAACTTTTCAGGTTCACAAGTACAAACCTGAGGCGCGCTTCGCTGAACAAGCCTCGTACCACTCAGAGCTAGATGGGCTCGATCTCAACTCGTCGAAGCCAAAATGGCTATTACAATCTCCTCAAGTCCTGGACGAACTGTGCTCGGAATCCTATTGTTGATTTAGGCGTTATCAGGAACAGCAAGAAGACATACAATCGGAGGAAAATATTTTTTCTTGGTAAGGATTTATCTCAGGAGCATTACCTGAAAACAGGTTGCGTGCCTATGGGGAGCTTGGTAGGTGGCGCTCTCATAACCGCGAAACTGCCACGGCAACCCCACTCCGGCCGGTTCGGAGCCGAACTCTACCTGCACACTCCTTGGCTTGCATAAGGTCTGAACTCACTCCTGAGTTTCGCCGTTGAACCTTTGATTGCAACTGCTGTTCCTCAAAGGGGACGGCGGTTTATTCTGAAGTGGACGGCTGTCGATTCTGTTCGACTTCGCTAGGTTCGTCCCCCATACTTGCCGTGCCTTTCTCTTGGAGATCAAGAGGGTTCGTGGAATAGGAAGCGGGAAAAATTATTTAGCCGAACCCACAACTTGGAAAGTGTTAACGGGCATCGCTGACCTCGAGTGGTCACGATTTTTTGGGGTCTAGTGTTGCTAACCGGCAACACCTGCTCCTCTGGTTCTTTTCGAAGCGAGTCTTTTGGCCTCAGGGGAATTAGCGCAAAGTCTGCTGGCAAAGGCGCAAAAGTGACCTTCCTAAAAGGCCCTATAAGGCCTTAGTAAGGCCCCGTCGAACCAAACCTTTCGGTCCGACAAAACAGCTGCCCCGCAAAGGGCAGCTGTTTTCTGTGGGTCTTGCTTAGGCCTGGCGTCGGATAGCGGCACCACTTTTCTTCTTGAGCGCCTTTAAGGCTTGGGTCGTCCAAACAGCGCGGGGCCACAAGAATGAAGGATGTTAAGCAGGTCGAAGATTCGCAACTCCGCGAGCTGACTCAGTGGCACGGAACATGCTTTTAAAGTAGTGCCGAACGAAATCGGCATTGCCCACACCATGAAAAGGAGCACGGGCACCAACTCATAAGTGCCTGGAACAAAAAAGCATGTCCCCAAAAACAGCGGAAGAGAAATTCTCCATAAAGGAAGCCGCTAAGATAATCGGCATCAGCCCGTCAGGAGTAAGAAACCTGATAAATACAGGGAAGATTGGTTACTACCAATCAGGGACTCGGAAGATACTGGGCGATGGCCACATTCACCAATACGTCTCTGCTATTGAACGCCAGAAGAACAATAAACCGATTATCTAAAGCCTCAAGAGCGGGACTAAAAATCATTTTTCAGATTCAGATTGGTAGTTTGCCAAATCCTCATTCCAGCGAGAGAGCGGTGTCTTTGATACCCTACAACTTGCCTTGAATGGCCGGAAGGCCGAACAGCCGGTCGACCGTGACGGTAAGTCTTGCGGAAGTCTTTCCGGCTTAACGGAACCAAAGTCGCCTCACTCTCAAGGACGATGCCACTTTCTGGAGAGCCACTCAGGAACCTTTCATGTTTGAGTCTGTCCGTCAGGAAAACACTAATTAACAGACTCACTATCATCCGCAACCGGCCCACGCTGTTGCTGCCAGTTATGTAAGACATTTCCAGCCTGATTGATTATCTCGCGAGTGCTATTAACGTAGCGATTCGTAGTCTTGGGATCGCTATGCCCCAAGATCAAACCGACAAGAGCGAGAGGCATATGCTGAGCCATCCGTGTAGCAGCTGTGTGGCGCAAATCATGAAAGCGAATGTGCTGCAACTTAGCATCGAGCCGAGCGGCCTCCCAGCTTCGCTGCACATTATTCGCAATACTAAACACAAGCAAGTTATCAGGCTTCAAACCGCTCTTACGACCTCGCTTAAACGAACCAATACTCCGCTTCTCTTTGAGATCCAGCAAAGCCTCGGCGACTCTCGGAGTCAAAGGAACCTCTCGACGGTGAACAGTCTTGCCCTTATAGCTGGTCACATTTTCAATAATCGCTTCGTCAAAACGAACGTCACACCATCGCAATCTGAGCAACTCACCCAATCGGGCGCCAGTATCCAACGCCGTAATGACAAGCGCCCTCAAATGACGCCGAAAGTTGCCGGAACATGATTTGAGAAGTCTGCCCTCTTCCTTCATCGTCAATATCGTTTCACGCTTGCGCTCATCCGCGATACTGATCAATTCGCCCGGTCTAACCTTGCTAAAGGGATTAAAGGTTATCCAGTCGTTAACCACCGCCTCGTTCAACATTGCCCGCAGTGTCGACATTTCCCTATTAACTGTGCTGACGCTTAGTCGAACACCTTTACGACTCTTAGTCGTCAGCCTCGACTTCCTGTAAGAACGCAAATTGGCAACTCTAATATCTCTCAATTTCAAGGATCCGAAAAAAGCCTTCAACGGCTTGATATGGGATTCGACCGTATCCTTCCCTCTAACACCAAAAAGCTTGCGCCCCTCGGCATCAAACTCCGCGTCACAATAACGGGTCTCCTGGCAATGCTTCACGAGTGCTTCAAAAGTCATCTCGTGAGACTCGACTGCCGTCTGTCCGCCCCCAACAAATTCCTTCACCAGTTCCAGAACTATTCGTTTTGCTTCAGACGGCGACGACGCGCTTTGCGACCTTTCCTTGCGACGACCCGTCGTAGCGTCCTTGTATAACAGGCGCGCAATGTATTCAGTCTTCGAACCCTTCAAGCGTTTCCGCTTCCTAACTGAGGTTGAGTATTCCATCGGATCGTCTCCCATTCCGCCGGCGATTCACCAGCTCTCAGATCGAAACTATCACAAAGTGGATCGGCGTGGGTGGAACAAATTGATGTCCCACAAGTGTCCCACAGGCGAACCGCGCGCCATGCTTTTATTGCGTGCATTGCGCCTATTGTGACTTCATTTTGCTAAGTAATTTTGTAATCGTTGGGAGTAAAGGCGGGCTCAGTCAGCTTGGGAAGCTGACACTCTACCATTGAGTTACGCCCGCTCACCGAGAAGGAAAAAGGCAAAAGGTAAAAAGTTAGGCCTTTTCAACGAAACAATCGGTTCGATGGAAGGTTATTTGCCGTCGGGAAGAATGTCAACTTTCAAACACATCTGTGGTCAGTAGTCAGTGGTCAGTGGTCAGTGGTCAGTGGTCAGTTGTAGACAACGACTTTGTCGATCAAGGCGACAACCGACAACTAACAACTAATCAAATCCCTTCATCAATCCATGCCAGTGGCCTTGTGCCTTGAGGATTAGGTCGCAAACTTCGCGGACGGCGCCGTGGCCCCCTTTTAGCTCGGTGATGTAATGCGCGGCCTGTCTCGTCTCCACGACCGCGTCAGCAACCGCGACCGCGAACTCCACCCGCAGCATTACCGGAATATCCGCGACGTCGTCACCAATGTAGGCGCACTCATCAAGTGAGACTCCAGCCTCAGCCATGATCTCTTCCAGCGCTTTGATCTTGTCCCTGGCATCCTGGCGCACGTAAGACATGCCCAAATCCCGTGCTCGCCGCTCAACGGCGCTCGAAGTTCGTCCCGAGATGATTCCAGTCTTCAATCCAGCGCGATGAAAGAGCGAAATGCCCTGGCCGTCGCGCGCGTGGAAGGTCTTCTGCTCGTCGCCATTTTCCAACAGCTCAAGACGTCCGTCGGTGAGCACGCCATCGCAATCCATCAGCAGTAGCTTGATGCGTCGCGCGCGACGTTCGACGTCGTCAGTTTCGATTTTCGAGTTCAAAGTTCAACCCCTTAAGTTCCATACGGGTTTGCTTGAGTCGGCCACTACAATCCCCAACCTGAAACTTGAAACATCAAACCTGAACCTTTCTGCCTTATCGTCCTTCAAGAAGTTCGATCGCATTCAGTTTCCAGCTTCCGCCCACGCGCACGAGAATGTAAACAGCCGTGCCCGTATGATCCACGCCCAGTTGCCTGGTATTAAGTGCAATGTCTACAGCCAGCCGGTTTGCGTCGAGTTGCTCCGATCGCAACACCCGCGTCTGCCATGCTTCTGGCTGCGTGCCCACAACGCCACGAACAAATCCAGTCAACTCACCCGGAACAATCATTGGCGCGATTTCAATCTGCCGGCCGGTCCGAATGGCGGCGTCCAGTTGACTGAGAAAAGCTTTCGCTGACTCATCGATCGGCGGCGTCGTTCCGACGCCGGATTCAGCCCGAATGCGTGCGGCGCGCGCGGCCAGAGACGATGCGTATTCGGCATCCGCGCGCACGGCGTCACTAAAATTGCGCGCTGATTCAGCCGCCTGGCCGCGCCGCAGAGCAATTTCGCCGAGGCCAAAGCTTGACCAGGCCAGGGCAGCCGGAATCGGCAACCGCTCCCCAGCCAACTGCTTAAACTCGCGCTCAGCGTCATCAGTCTTGTTTTCCGCCAGCAGCGCGCGGGCTAAAACGATGCGCGCTTCCTGCAAGCGCGGGGACGTTGCCAGCAGCTCGCGCGCAAGCGCCTCTGCCCTCGCGTATTCCTGAGCGCCAAACAAGCGCGTCGCCTCGCCCAGAGCAGTCGCAACCTCAACTGAACGCGGCGCAGCGTCATTGGAATAGTCAAGCTGCGGATAAAACTTCTCGGGGTCGACTTCGACGCGCACGATACCGGAAGCGTTCTTGAAAGTGGCCTGGCCAAAGTCGTGCGCCGGAATCGTTCCTTCGACGCGGACTTGCTGGCCCGCAGACGTCGTCGCCACCACGTTGACGATAACTTCGGCCGACCCGAGATTGCGCAAGGCTGAGACCCATTGTCCGCCCTCCAAATGCGGCAACCCAACCATCAGGTCCGTGTCTGTCGATTGATCCAGTTGCTGATCAAGCAGAGTCTTGAATGAAGCTCCGCCTTTCTCAACAAAGATGATCCGCGCACGGGCCAGCGATAAGCCTTCCGCATCGGTCTTTCCGCTCAGCAGCAGGCCGCGCAATGCGGTCACGAAGGAATCCCTTCCCACCACATGGTCGATCAGGCGCCAGACCATCGCGCCTTTGTTCGCCACCGAACTGAAATACGTGCCATCCAGCGGCGTAGTGCGCGAAAGTGCCAGATCGCGTTTGGCAATCGCCGAATAAGCCAGACGCTGCCGACCGCGCTCGGCTTCGGCGGCTTCCGGGCCAAACTGCTTTTCGATGAAGAGCGTCGCCAGGAATCGCACCAGGCCTTCACGCAAAACCCCATGGCCCTCGCCGCGCACCGGCGTTTCTGATCCAATCCAGAGTCGCGCGACTGCTTCCGAAATACCAAGCGCCGTGGCTGAATCGATCTTTTTACGACGAAACGCGCCCTCACCGAGCAACACCGTCCCCACGTCATCGAAACCCGCGCCACGGATTACAGAAACCAAACGCAAAGGAACCGCCGGCGCAGCGCCCAACAAACCCGCGTAGAACGAGCGGGCATCATTCGTCAGTCCAATCAACGCCTCGGCTTGTTTCCGCTCATCCGGGCCTGAACCCTTTGGCAGAAACGCAGCGATGTCTTTCGCATTGCTGCTGCCATCGATTCGGTCCCACGATCCCGCCACGAAAAAGGGCTGGCCATTCAGCGCCTGTTCGAAAATACTGTTGCCATTCGCGCTCTTTTCAACCCCTGAGGAAATGGCACTGACGCCGTTCACGGTCACGCGAAACGGAGCATAGTCTGCGCCGCGCACGGCGAACGGAGTATTGGCTGTCGGATACCACAAAGAGAGCGGCAGGAACTGCGACACCACCGGTGAGATAGCCGCGAGTCCTGAGTTCTCAGCCACGGGGAGGCGATACTCGACCGTCGCCGTCACGGTATCGTTAGGAGCAATCGTACTCGGCAAGGTTATCGTCAGCCGCTGCGCGCCCCCGCGAGGTTCCGGCGTCGAACGATAAGCAGCGGTCGCAGTCCCTATGCTTAGCGACTTGATTTCGGCCTTTGCGTTGATGCGCAAGCTCAAGGTAGATCCGGCGCCGCGGCCGACATTGCGCAATGAAACTACCGCCCGCGCATTCAAAGCTCGCTCGGTCCCGAGATTGTTGACAGTGATGTCGAAATTCGTCGCCTGCCAGGCGGCACGCGCTTCATCCTGCGCGCGGACAGAAGGTGGCGAGAGAAAACAGCAGACCGAAACTGCGAGTAGAAGAATACGAATGGTTGTCATATTGTTGCCGGATAAGTTAAGTTCGGGATCCCCTCTAGGGCGCTGCACGGTTCGCACGCTCGCCTACCAAAGCATGGATGTCGCGCAGACTCTCAACCAGCGGACCCATGCGTGCGAGCGGCAGCATATTCGGGCCATCAGACGGTGCTCGCTCTGGTGCGTCGTGGACTTCCATGAACACCGCGTCAACCCCGCAGGCCACTCCGGCCCGCGCGAGGGGTTCGATGTATTGCGACAATCCGCCGGTTGCATGGCCCAGCCCCCCGGGAAGTTGGAGCGAATGCGTCACGTCGAAAACAATTGGCACGCCAAACTCGCTCATGATTGGAAAGGCGCGCATATCAACGACCAGGTTGTTGTAACCAAAACTCACCCCGCGTTCAGTCAACATCAACCTCTCGCAACCCGCCGTCCGGGCCTTCTCAACTATGTTGCGCGCATCTTCCGGCGCCAGGAATTGGCCCTTCTTGATATTGACCGCCCGCCCCGATCGCGCGGCCGCAAGAATCAAGTCAGTCTGCCGGCAAAGAAAGGCGGGTATCTGAAGGATGTCGGCCACCTCGGCAACTGCGTCAACTTGCGCTACGTCATGAATATCCGTCACTACCGGAACGCCCAATTCGCTTTTGATGTGGCTGAGAATCTCCAGACCTGCTTCCATCCCAATTCCGCGAAAACTCCTGATCGAGGATCGATTGGCCTTATCGAACGACGCCTTGAAAACGAAATCCAATCCGGCGTTGCGGGCGCGATCGGCGCAGGTGCGGGCCATCATCAGCGCGTGTTTCTCAGACTCAATCACGCAGGGCCCGGCGATGATGGTCAGACGCCCATCGCCGAACGTGGCCGTGCCAACCTGAAATGATTTCGTTTGTGAACCAGTCTGCATACTTATGTCAGCGGCTAATCGGTTCGATCAAGTTACTCAGTCTAATCCAGCAAGTGAGTAAGTAAAAGCGCGGTCGGGCTCTGTCTTAATTTGATTCTCTTTGCGCCTTTAAGTATGCCTTAGCGCCTTTGCGTGAAACCAAACCGAACGAAGAATACATTTCTCGCAAAGGCGCAAAGAGTATCGGAAGGCGCAAAGAAGAATGACCGGATTCAAATCAGGGTTGTGATGCACGAGTCATTTCCCACCCACTGAAACGATCCGCTCAATCAACTTCGGATCATTTGGCAGCAGACCGGACTTCGGCAGACGCGGCGTCAGCTCGATCCAGTTCCGATCCATCGCAAAGACACGCTTGAAGAGCGGCAACGATTCCTCAACGCGGCCCATGTTGACCAGCGCCACCGCGTGCCAGTAGATCATCTCGGCGTTGTCGGGCACCAGTTTCTCTGCCGCGCCATATTCACGTAACGCGCCTTCGTTGTCCTTCTTTTCGACCGCCAGGTCGCCGGCGTTCATGTGATTGTAGGCGCGCTGCAACGTGACCAGCCGGCGTAGCTCCTTCAAAGGCTCTTCGCTATCATCGACGCGCAGGTCGAAGGTCCGATCTTTCCAGGCCTGACCGGTCGGCTTCCCGGTCACGACGATTAGCGCGGCGGACTGCCGGCCGCGAATGTCACCGCCGGCGGCTTGGGCTGCATCGAGTGCCGCCAGCATGCGTGCGGCCAAATCGCCCTTCGTTGCTTCAAAGGCCGCCGCCATCGCGGGCCAGATTTTGTCGTTCAGCATCAGGTTCGCCTGGACCGAATAATCTTTGCCGACATGATGCCCGGCGGCCTGAATGTCGTTCTTCCCGGTCCACGCATCTACCCGACCCTGCGCGTCAATCATCGCCACCTGGCGCACGTCGCGGCCCTCGTCCCCGGCCAGCAGGGCTTTCAACGCATCGGGCGCGCTCCGCCCCGAGCGCATTATTGCCAGACCCAGAGGTCCATAAGAAGCATCGACGAATGATTGCGTGGCAACCGCGCCCACTCCCGCTTCGGCCCAGGGCACGATCGGGCCGACTGAGAACCAGTGTGACTGTACGGCGACCCCCAATTCGCCCGTGACCGGATCGCGCGCGACGATCGAGAACGTGTGCACCGGTCGCATTGGCCGGCGCGGCTCGGCGCGCTCGCGATCCTGTTGCGCGTTGGAGTTGATCGCGGCTCCAAACATCAAGGTTGCCGCCCCTAACAAAACGATAATAAGTTTACGCACGTTCTCACCTTTCTTTCTGATTCGATCTAATTGAATTGTCCTGACTCCCTCTCCCTTTGGGAGAGGGTTGGGGAGAGGGCATTAGTGTCGAACCCATCCCCAGCTTTGCCCCTCTTCCCCGACCCTTCTCCCAGAGGGAGAAGGGAGAAATCAAAAATGAAATCACTTGAATATTCCCTTCGCCTTATTCCATATAGATTTGATCTTTGAAGGCTTCTTCTTGGGCTCAGGCTGCTTAATCGGTTTGGGCGATGGCGATGGCGTTGGCGAAGGAGTGGCGGTCGGGCTCGGCGAAGCAGCGCTGGACACGTTCGCATTGCCAGCCTGATTGGCAGTCTGATTCGCATTCAATGGGGCCTCGGCACGCCACCAACGGGACGCCAGCACTCCCGATCCGATGATCGCAATCAGCACAATCGCGGCCGCCGCAACCCGTGGCCCACGGTTAGAAGCAGTACCTCGCGACCCTTTTGCGCCGGGCTTTTTCCTTCCTGATTTTTCCAAAGCCACGTTCATCCGCGCATACTCACGTCGCTTCCTGGTCTCCGCAGCAGCGCTTGACGATTCGCCTTGCTTACTCAACGGTACTGCCGGGCGCTCACCACTGCTGGCAGCCTCCACCTGCCGCAATGTTGCGAGATCAATCACCAACCGACCCGAGGGGCTCTCGGTTCCCGCGCTGCGCAAGGCATCCATCGAAGCCGAAAGCGTGCTATCCGCGTGCTCGAGTCCCAGGCCTTCGGCGGTCGCCTGTAGCTCGCGACGAAACTCATTCCCGTCCGACGGACGATCCGCCGGGTTCTTCGCCAGCGCATGCAAGACGACTCGTTCAAGCTCTACCGGAGTTGAAGCTACAATCTCGCGCGGCGGCCGCGGGGGCTCCGACACTTGTTTCAAAGCGACTGCCAGGGGCGTGTCGGCGCTGAACGGGACAAGACCAGTCAACATCTCGTAAAGGATTATTCCCAGACTGTAAACGTCCGAAGACGGAGTCAGCTGGGCCGAGCCGGAGCACTGCTCAGGCGACATGTAGCGAGGCGTCCCGATGATTGCTCCGACCTGGGTCAATGTTTTGTAGTCGTCGTCGTGTTCTTCCACGGCGAATTTGGCGACGCCAAAGTCGAGGACCTTTACCACCGCCGGAAGGTTGGGCCGCTGTTCAATGAAAATATTCGGCGGCTTCAGGTCGCGATGAATCAGTCCTGCCTCGTGCGCCGCGCCCACTGCCGCGCAGGCTTGCAGCATGATGGAAGCCGCCCGCGCCGGGTCCAGCGGTGCTTCACGGGCCAAAAGGTCGCGGAGCGTCTGGCCTTCGAGCAACTCCATCACGATATAGAGCCAGCCATCGTCAGTCGTGCCAAAGTCATTCACCATCACGGCGTTCGGATGCGCCATCCGACCCGAAGCGCGGGCCTCGCGACGAAAGCGTTGCTGCGCGGTTTCATCGCCCACGAATCGCTGGCTGAGCACCTTAACTGCGACGGCCCGCTCGATAAGCAGATGCGTCGCCCGATAGACGGTACCCATGCCGCCGCCACCGAGCCGCTCTTCCAAACGGTACTTGCCGTCAAAAACCCGGCCTATCAAGGGATCGAGGGGAATATCGGAGATGGTGGCATCGGCCTGCAACGGCGTGAAATCGTCGGGGCAGACGTGGACCTCGTCGGGAAACTGCCGGCCACATCGGGGACACTGGAGCATGTTTGATTCTGATCAGCGAGAGCGTTAATCATTATCGCCTAAACCGAAGGGCAAGCGTTAGTAAGCCGAATCGGCCCTCATCTCTCTCGCCTAATGGACTGAATTTGCAATAATGCGTGCATGCCGACCATTTCCATGTTCTACTGCATCATCGTGCGGATGTACTTTGCGCCAAGAGAGCATCCGCCGCCGCATTTCCATGTACTACAACCAGTACAAGGCAACCGTGGATATACGCACTTGCGAAATCATTGAAGGAGACCTTCCGTCAAGGCAAACGAGACTCGTGCTGGCCTGGGCGGAATTGCATCAGGACGAATTGATGGCCAATTGACGTCTCGTCGCGAATGGTGAACAGCCCACCGCTTAAATGAGGCAGAAGGTATGCATCCCGCAGTAAAAGAGGTTTCTCCCCACGGGGATTACACGCTGACCGTTGTCTTTGACAATGGCGAGAAAGGCGTTCTCGACATGAAGCCGATGCTTGATTTTGGCGTATTTAAAGTTCTTAAAGATTACGACACCTTCAAGCGTGTGCATGTTGCCTTCGACACGATTGAATGGGAATGCGGCGTCGATCTCGACCCGGAGTTTGTTTACGCCAAGTGCATCTCACCCGTACCCGCCTAGACGATGAGTGAAATCTTTGAAAGCCGTTGCCTCGGAAATCGAAAACAGAACTTACTAATCCCTACTGGCCGCAGACCGTTTTTTGGTTCGCTCATACTGCTTGATTTCCGTACTGTGCAAGCTTCCTACATCGGGATGAGCTTCAATTCTCACTCGCCGCCGCCGCGCGATCGATGAGAGATGCTTCAGCCTCAGGCATCTGCTCGACCGACGTCTCCGTCTGCAAACGATTCTGGAATGCCGCGTGCACGAACGAGGCAAATAGCGGATGCGGCGCCAGCGGCTTTGATTTGAATTCAGGATGAAACTGGCAAGCGAGGAACCACGGGTGTTCGTCGCGAGAGATCTCGACAATCTCGATGAACTTTTCGTCAGGCGAGACACCGCTGAATACCAGACCACCCTTCTCCAGCGTCTCGCGGTAAGCGGGATTGAATTCGTAACGATGCCGGTGGCGTTCGCTGATTTCTTCCGCGCCGTCATAGATCTCGCGGGCCAGCGATCCTTCACTAAGACGGCACGGGCACGCGCCCAGACGCATCGTCCCGCCGAATTGCTCAACGTCAACCAGGTCGCGCAGCTTGAAGATAATCGGATACGGCGTCTCCACATTGAACTCGGTTGAGTCGGCATCCTTCAAATCACAGGCGTGGCGCGCGTATTCAATGCAAGCCGTTTGCATACCCAGGCAAATTCCAAAGTATGGCGTTCGCGTTCGCCGCGCATAAGAGATGGCGCGAATCATTCCTTCCACGCCCCGCTTGCCAAATCCACCGGGCACCAGGATCGCGTCAAAGTCTCGCAAGCGCGACTCGTAAGTGTCGTCCATTAACTCTTCCGATTCGATCCAGCGGACGTTGACGCGCAGATTGTTCGCGATGCCGCCGTGAGTCAGGGCTTCACGCAGAGACTTATAAGAATCCTCGAGCTCGACATACTTTCCAACGATGGCGATTGCGGTTTCGCCCGCTGAAGGCTCGCGAATCGTGTCAACCAATTTGCGCCAGTCGGACAGATCGACCGGGCCAGCCACTTCATTCAATTGCAACGATGACACAATCAGATCATCCAAACCCTGGTCGTGAAATGTCAGGGGCACGTCATAAATGATGTCGACGTCCTGGGCGCTAATTACCGCCGATTCTTTGACGTTACAGAAGAGCGCGATTTTCGATCGCAGGTCGTGCGACAGCGGGCGATCAGATCGGCAGAGCAGCACATCGGGCGCAATTCCGATCTCGCGCAGTTCGCGCACCGAGTGCTGGGTGGGTTTCGTTTTCAGCTCGCCGGCCGCCGCGATGTACGGCACCAGCGTGGCGTGAATGAACAACGCATTCTCGCGGCCCTCTTCATTGCCCATCTGGCGAATTGCCTCGAGGAACGGCAGCGATTCGATGTCGCCGACCGTGCCGCCGATTTCGACGATCACGACGTCCGCTTCGCCGTTTGCGGTAACCGCGCGAATCGCCTCCTTGATTTCGTTGGTGACGTGCGGGATTACCTGAATCGTCTTGCCGAGATAGTCGCCGCGCCGCTCTTTTTCGATCACCGAAAGATAGATGCGTCCAGTGGTCCAGTTATTCGCCTGCGAAAGATGCGCGTGCGTGAAGCGCTCGTAGTGCCCCAGGTCGAGATCTGTCTCCGCGCCGTCGTCGGTAACGAAGACTTCGCCGTGCTGGAAAGGCGACATCGTGCCCGGATCGACGTTGATGTAAGGGTCGAGCTTGATCAGCGTCACTCGCAATCCACGCGCTTCCAGCAGAGATCCGATGGAAGACGCGGCCAGACCCTTACCCAGACTCGAAACCACGCCACCTGTCACGAAGATGTATTTAGGCATCGCTCCTCCTGTTAAGTAAAAAGTAAAAAGGTAAAAGGTAAAAGTGAAGACAGAACCATCAATCCGCGTTTTGACTTTTTCCTTTTTCCTTTTGCCTTGCTTCGGCTCCTGCTTCCGGCGGATCGTCGGGCTCTTCTTCGTCGTCGTAGATTCCCCGGCGCAGATCCTCCTGGACTTCGGCGGCTTTCCTTGCGGACGGGTCGAGCAGCTGCTGCAATCCCATCATACCCGCCGATAACAATCCGCCTTCTTTTCTCCGCCGCTGAAACTCTTCTTCGTTCTTCACGTCGTACGGCTTGGTGATTTGATTGAGGAGCAGCAACCCGCCCACAATCACGAGCGCGACAATTCCGATTCCAATCCAATCCCCGGCGCTCATCTCTTACAACCTTCCAAACGGCGCGCTGGTGCGCCAGTAGCCCGTGGCGGACAAGTCCGCCTTCTAAACAGCTATTTGTATTTCACGCTCAATAATCGCGCGCACTCGTTCAAGATCTTCAATCGTGTCGACCCCTATCGAAGGCGACGACGCCTCGACCACTTTGATTTTGACCCCGCGTTCCAACGCGCGCAACTGCTCCAATGATTCGGACGCTTCGGACTCCGTCTGCGGCCAGGCGGCGAACTCCAAAAGGAAATCACGCCGGTAAACATAAAGGCCCGTGTGCTTTCTAAAAGAAAAAAGCAGCGCCGGTTCGTTCCTGAGCGCTGCTTCGATCGAGCCATATCGCGTTACGGCCTGATTAGGCCATGGCGTCGGATTCCGGGAAAAAGAAGTTGCATACCCATCGTCGTCCGTGACGACTTTAACCACGGCCGGATTCAGCACCTCGGCAGCTTCAGCGATGGGTTCAGAAGTCGTAGCCATCAGGACCTCGTCGTTAATCTCAAGCTGCCTCACCGCGCGATCGATTGTCTCCGGCTCGATCAAAGGCTCATCGCCCTGCAGGTTGACGATGATCTCGGCGTCGAGATCGCGCGCCACTTCAGCTACGCGGTCGGTGCCGCTCGAATGATCGCCACGTGTCATCATCGCTTCAAAGCCGGCCGCCGTTACCATGTCGAAAATCCTTTGGTCGTCCGTGGCCACGATCGCCCGCGATACACTTTGCGCTGCCAACGCGCGTTCAGCAACCCACAAAATCAGCGCTTTCCCGGCGATTTGCAATAGAGGCTTGCCGGGCAGACGAGTGGACCCGTAGCGAGCGGGAATGACTGCGACTGCAATTTTCTTGGAATTTTTGTCCGTGTGATCCACGGGATTACACGTTAGCGCGGTGCCTGTGTGGATGTCAATGCCGCCTCGGTGCTGTCGGTGGGCGATGACTGTCGATAGAGGTGTTTAGAGTACCAACTTCAGTTGGGCTCTTCGCCGCCGGAAGACCAACGAAAAGTTGGTACTCTAACGCCCGAAGCCTACCGTTGAATGGTTATTGCTAAAGCGCCCTCACCGCTTGCTGATAATAAAAGTCGGCACCATGCCGCCGCCGGAAGTAACGTTAGCCAGCTCGTTCGATGACAACCTGGTGAACGCTGACCCGACTTTGCCGTTGAAAAGAAGCGGATCGAGATCGACCAACTGCTCGGCGAAGGCGATCGTGCCACTAGTCGTCAGCGCTGGAAACACTTCACGCGCGGTCGGCACGCGCTCCTGCACTACATAGTCGCCGTTCGCCAGGGCGTTATGGATGGCTTCATCCCAGCCGATCTCGTCAGTATTCCAACCGATGTAGATTCCGTGTCCACCGTAATCATCGTTTGGCTTCAACACCAACCGGTCGCTTCTCTCGCCAATGAACTCCAGGAGATCGATCTCTTCGCCATAATAATCACTCCTGGCGGCGCGCACCCGCCTGGTCCAGGGAACGTGCGCAGTGATCAGCGAGCGTTCTTCTTCACTGAAGAGCTTTGTGTGGCGCGCGTCCGTGAGCACCGCGAACAGCGCCTTCTTGTGAATGATCTTGGAACGAAAACTATTGACCATGCAGATAGTGCGCGCGCGATAAGCGTCGAGCAGCGCCGGGCACTGCTTCATGATGGGCAAATATTCGTTGACCAGCAGACGCTTGTAGACGATGTCGATTTCGAATTCGCCCGCGTGCAGCCGCCCGTTGCTAAACTCGAGATCTTCCGGTGCGACAATAATTGACGGATACCCTTCGGCTTCAAAGTACTCCCGGAACAACTCAAACTCTTTCTGCGTGGGCATGCCCTTCAGATCGACAATCGCGATATGCGGCGCTTGATCCGGTCGCCGGCCGAGAAACTCTTCATGACAATTCACGAGCAGCTTCAGCATTAAGGGCCGGCCATGAAAGCGCCGCAGTTTGTAGGTCTCGGCAAAGTGCTTCATCACCGGAAGTTGTGCAAAAACCTCGAAAGCCGCGTCGGCGTAGGCAATGCCGGCCGGACTTTCGCCATTCAACTCGACAAAGCTGTAAACGTCTTCGGTGAGAAATGAATCGAGCCGTGCCGTAGGTGACACCGCGCGATAGCCCGGATCGATCTGGACCAGCTCGCGCTCAATCTCAGTCAACCCGAGTTCGTCCAGCAACGACGGGTCGGCGACGGCCGCGTCTTTGACCTTTTCAATCGCGCCCCAAACCGTTTCACAAACGTGAGTCACGCGCGCAAAATCTTCTTCGGTGACAAAGTGTGGCCGCAGGTAAGGCGACAACCGCCGCCCGCCAAACATGAGCCGGGCACTTTCGAGCCCTTGATCGAGCAGGGCCAGAGAAGTCCGTGCTAACTCGTCATCGGCCAGCAGATCGTGATAATAAGCGACAGCTTCGCTTAGCATAATCCAGTCTCAACCCAAGTTGGGGATAGTAAAGCGGCGCCAAGTTTAGCTTAGCGTAGCACATCTCCTATCTTCTTATGGTTTGGCACGGGGCACTTTGAGTGTCAGCTTGATGACCACTCCGTCGCGGATCAAATCGTCAGCCTTTCCCGCGAAGACGATGCCAAAGTCTTTCCGATTGATCGCGAACTCGGCGTTGACCGATGCGCTGTCCAGCGCTACCTCAATAGTCGCCGGAAACGTGATCGATTTCTTTACTCCGTGCAGCTCGAAGTTTCCGGTCACGTTGTGGGTCGCGCCGCCGGCCGTGGCGGCTTCGATCTTCGTCGAGGTGAAAGTCGCTTTCGGGTACTTAGCCACGTCAAAGAAATCAGGCGTCTTCAGATGTTTCGTAAGTGCGTCTTCGTCGGTGACCACCGAGGCTGTCTCGATATCAATTGTCACTCGGCTGCCTTCGACGGCGCCGTTGACAAGATTAATAGCGCCGGCGAATTGCTTGAAGGAACCATTGTGACTCCTGGTGACTTTGGCGGCGACGAATTCCACCTTCGAGTTGTCCGGCGAGATCGCGAGCTTTTCACCGGCCGCCGGCTTCGTGGAATCCTTCTCCGGCTCGGCATTTCCCACCGTGGCCTTTGGCTTGTTCGCCGCCGGATTCGCACAACCATAAATAAGCAGCGCAATGAGAATAAAGATGACTATAGTCAGGTAACGTCGCATGTTTTCTGTTCCTTTCTTTCGGTCGACAGGTTAGCCACAGAGACACGGAGACACAGAGAAGATCAAACAAAACATGGTCGCGTCTAATCACATTTCCAATCAATTCTGATCTGCCTTTTCTCTGTGACTCTGTGTCTCTGTGGCCGATTTCGCCCTGTTCAGCAACTCACAAATACGAGAGCCACCAATCCTTCCGGCGCGCCTTCACGCCCGCGAACCATTTGCACAGCGGATAGAGCAGCAACACGCCAACAATCCAGCAAACGTAGACAATCCACACCCGGAACCCGATGCCCGCGGGCGGCGGGTTGCTGAACATATCCAGCGGGCTGGCAAAATTGTGACCTACGTTCTGTCCCGCGATCAAACCCGCGACTATCGCGATGAAATGCGCCGTGTACCATTGAAGCACGTAGAAGAACAAAGGCACGCGCCCAAAGGTTACGAGAGCATTTCGCAGCCGGGCGAGCAGAGACACTCGCGCCGCGGCAAGCACGCCGCTTGAATCAAACCACCACAGCACTAACATCGCCGGTCCCAGCGTCATCAGTAAGAACTGGAGCGACGGCGGATACTTCGTCGTATTCACAAACGAAAACACCGTGAACAGGACGTTCTTTTGTTTTGACCAGTGGGCTGGATCGCCATACATATCCACAGCGCGAATAAAGATGAACATCCAGGTGGCGATCACTCCGAGCCACAACAACCAGCGTCGTCGCAGCGAAGCTTCCTTCTGATAGAGAGAGCCGAATGCGTAACCGACAGCCATTACTCCAACCCACGGAATCAACGGATACATAACCGCCACCACAGGACTGGGAAAACCGAGCACAGGGAATGCCGAGAATGGTTGGTGCAGAATCATCCACAGCTTTCCGCCGACGCCCGGAACCGGACTGCCCGGCCCCTGCCATCCCTGCACTTGAAACCGATCCAGCAGGTTGTGCAAAGCGATCATCAGGATTCCGAACCCTGCGGTTACTTTCAGCGGCAGATGAATCAACGCGGCAAGAACTATCATCGACACGCCAATCACCCAGATCACCTGTAGAAAACCAAAGAACCGATAATCAAAACTTAAGAAGACCCCCATCCGGACAACTGTGAGTTCGAGCACTATTAGCCACAGTCCACGGCTTATCAGGAATTTCGACAACTCGCGTTTGGTCTTGCCGCGGGCCAACTGAAAATAAGCTCCTGTTCCGGCGAGAAAGACAAACGCCGGCGCGCAAAAATGCGTGATCCAGCGCGTGAAGAAAAGCGCCGTCGTGGTCTTGCTCAAATCCGTCGGATCAAACAGGAGCGCGCCCGAGTGCACAAAGTCGCGGGTATGATCGAGCATCATGATGACCATCACGATGCCGCGGAGGAGATCGATTGAGTCAATCCTCTGACGTGTCGGTTCGATCGATGCACTAGAAACTTGCCCTGTCATATGCCCTTCACAGTTCTATCTGGCGGGCTGAGATTATCGGCTCAAACGCCAGCAGTTGATCCATAATTCCCTTGTTGAGTTGAGCGTCAATTTCGATCACTGCCATTGCTTCCCCGCCCCGCTCGCGACGGCCGAGATGGAACGCGCTGATGTTTATGCCTTGCTCGCCGAGAATTGTGCCGACCCGGCCAATCACGCCCGGGACATCGCGGTTATGCATCACCAGGATGCGCCCGCGCGGCGTGGCTTCGATGCGAAAGTCATTAATCTCCGTGATGCGGCCCTCGCGTCCACCGCCGGCGATTCCAAACACCGTGCCTGACACCGTCTGCTCGCCGGCTTCGCCGACGACCCGCGTCCGAATAGCTGGCGCGCCGGCGGCACCGCGCACATATGAAGTCGTCACCGTAATGCGTCGCTCCTCAGCAATGACAAAGGCGTTGACGACGTTGACGCGGGCGCTGACATCGCGGAGTAAGCCGGCGAGAAACGCACGCGTCACTGGCGCCGCATCGAGTTCGACCGTTTCGCCGGCGAATTCGAGCCGCACCTCGCGCACTGCACTATCAACCAGTTGCGCCTGAAATCGACCCAGGCTCTCAGCCAGCGCCAGGTAAGGTTGCAGGGCGCTCAATTCCTTTGCTCCGAGCGCGGGCACGTTGACCGCGCCACGCAACGCGCCGGTCAGCAAATAGTCGCGCATCTGCTCAGCGACGGTGACGGCGACGCCTTCCTGCGCTTCGGTCGTCGACGCCCCAAGATGCGGAGTCACGATTACTTCCTCGAGACCAAGCAAAGGATGATCGGGCGGCGGCGGCTCCTGCTCGAAAACATCGAGCGCGGCGCCGGCGACTACTCCTGACTTGATCGCGTCATAGAGCGCAGCTTCGTCCACCAGTCCGCCGCGGGCGCAGTTGATGATACGCACACCCTTTCGCATTTTTGCGAAGGCCTGTGCGCCAACAAGGCCGCGAGTTTCCGAAGTCAAAGGCGTGTGCACAGTCAGAAAGTCGGCCCGCGAAAACACTGCGTCCATCGAAGCCGATTCGATTTCGAGATCTCGCGCCTGGTCCAGAGCGATGAAAGGATCGTGCGCGACGATCTTCATTCCAAACGCCCGGGCCCGCGCCGCCACCGCGCGGCCTATCCGGCCCAGGCCAATTATGCCCAGGGTCTTGCCTTGAAGTTCGGCTCCTATGAACCGTTTACGGTCCCACTTTGCTCCTTTCACACTGCTATTGGCCTGCGGTATGTTGCGCGCGAGCGAGATCAGCAAAGCAAGAGTATGTTCGGCAGTCGTGATCGTATTGCCGTCCGGGGCGTTCATGACGACGATTCCCCGCGCGGTAGCCGCCGGCACGTCAATGTTGTCGACGCCAACTCCGGCGCGTCCGACAACGCGCAGCTTGCGAGCAGCGTCCATCAAATCCGGTGTTACCTTCGTTTCGCTGCGCACCACCAGCCCGTCGCAATCGGCTAAGGCGAGGTGCAATGCCGCGGGTGCGAGGCCTGTCCTTTTCTCGACCACAAAGCCCGCATCGCGCAACGGCTGCAAGCCTTTGTCGCTCACGTCATCAGCAACAAAAATCCTGGCCTGGTTAGTAGATTCGGTCGTAGACATCGAGAAGTCGGATGGATTATTTGAGTCTGTTCTTAGCAAGTGCAGATGTCCGGTTTTCTTAGCTAATGAAGTGTCCGGTTTTGTTTTTAGTCATAAAGTCAAATATTCAATAGTAGTGGCTGTGGGACTGTGGGAAAGTCAGGCCGCTT
>Ga0137442_1000065_pt1 | contig 23832 bp, 40 predicted proteins | sample EasRivERMGT266_2_FD_102329 | JGI IMG/M metagenome (GOLD analysis project Ga0137442, IMG submission 102329) | Soil microbial communities from meander-bound floodplain in the East River, Colorado, USA - East River MetaG ERMGT266_2 | ecosystem: Environmental > Terrestrial > Soil > Floodplain ... | reverse complement strand
TCACAATCGCGGTCGGATACCTGATCGCCATCTTCGGCTTCATCGTCGAGTTGGCGCCGCTGATTGTCGATGTGGTGACCAGTCAGCCGGAGCTGGCAGCAGAATTCAAATCGTGGTTACCAAGCGGATGGTATACGATGCTGCTGGCTTTCATCTTCCTCCTCGCGCGCTATAGGACGCTGATCCGATGATAGCAGGCATCATCTCTTCCATCGCCACCGGCCTAGCCGGTCCACTCATCAATAAGGTTGGTGACGCCTTCATCGCGTACCAGAACAAAGAGATTAGCAAAGCAGAGCTTCAGGCGAAGGTCGAGCAGGCGCTGATCGCGTCCGCGTCCGAGGTTGAGCGATCCGGAGACGACGCGGTGACCAAGACCTTCGAGAGCCTTCAGCAAACGATGCGGGTGTCGCCGGGACTGACGCGCGCGTATATGACGGTGCTCTACTCCCAGCTGTTCGTCTTGGTCTGGCATCAGTTTGGAATTCCGTTCTACCTCCACTTCATCGCGGACGCGGGCACCCGTTATCCGTCTTCCGGTTCTACCACCGAATGGGCATACCTGCTCGTTGGCGCGCTGTGTGGTGCGGCGCCAATTCTTTTGAGGAGCGGTTCGGGAGCCGGCAACTTCACGGAGCGCGTCAAGAGGATGATTGGGAGATGAGCCGGTCAGAGACGGAGAGCGAGCGGCTGGCGAAGCTCGAATTGCGGTTGGAGCTTCGTGAGCGTCACATTGATGAGACGCTAAAAGAATTGAAGACAAAGGTCGATGAGCTTCACAATATCATGACGCAAGCGAAAGGCGCGAAGTGGGCCATCCTAATTGTCGCCGGGTTGGGCGGAGCCTTGGCTGATTTCCTCATCCGCTTCCTTCCAGGTCTTGGTAAATGATAACGCTAACTCTCCTCGCCCAGCTGACGCTCTCCTGTCAGCAAGTCACTACGCTCTACAACCAGCTTGGTCCGGAGGAATTCCGGAGACGCGCCGCCATCATCGGGCTGACGGAAGCCCAGATGAAAGCGGCGCTGGTTTGTATCGCTAGGCAGCAACAACCCATTCGGCCGGCAACCTAGTCAACAGGTTGGTGCCATCCTTCAGGATCACATCGCACAACGCGCGTCCGAAACTATCGAGACGATGCGAGACCACCCACACCATCGTCCCAACCGGGATGATAGCCGCGATAGCCGCGATTGCTCGTTGATAGTCCGGGCTGGTCCGCTCCGGCGTATTGTAGTTGAGGATGCGAATGCGGCAGGGGCATCCTTTAATCTCGCTGTGATAGATACCCCATCCCAGATCGAGCTTCGCAACGAACGTATCACCGTCAACGATACGTTCAACCGTCGCCTTCACGGTCCATGTTAGTGGATCCATTCTTAGTCTCCGAGGTAGTTGCCGTTGCGCGGCTTCTTATTCAGCCGCAGGTTGCGGAGGATTGCTTGGCGCTCCTCCAACATGACGGAGGTCGCTGCTCCCCAAGACGTTTGGGCATTCAGCTTCTCGCCAAGCTCCTCATATCGACGCCACAGCGCCTCTCTTTCCTCCGGTGTCATTTCCGCTTCTCCTTTCTTATCTCTCTGCGGCGCGCATTCCTTCTGTCTCTCCTTTCGTCTTCTTTATTCCTCCACTCAATCAGCCGTCGAAAAACCTCACGCCGGGTTTCCGCGTCGTCGCAAAGCTGAATGAGCTTGACCTCATCCTTGCGTTTAATCGCCTCACCGATTTCGTCGATCATCTTCCGCTCCATACTTTTCTGATGGTGCTCTCTTTGAGAACCTTCCCCACAATCTCATTCGGCTTGAGCATCTTGGCGAGCTTGCCAGCCCAACCGCCGATGCGCGTGAGGTCTTTGCCCTTACAATCGCGCAGCGGCTTTCCGTTCGGCATGACGAGGTCGAGCAGCACGACTTTTTGGACTTGCGCCTTGAGCGCCTTTTTGCGGCTCTCTTTTTCCGTCGCGCTCTCCAGTTTCTTTGGCCGAATTTGAAATGTCAAGTTGCGCATTTCATTCGCAGTCCAGCTGACGCCGATGGCATTCAAGTTGTCTGTGCTCAGTTCCGGGTGTAGTAACCCCCACATCACCTCTGCGTCTTTTATTTCTGGAAACATCTCCATGGCGCGCCTTAGCAAATCGCGCGGGTAGCCTGGGAGGCTCGATGCACGCTTCGCTCCCCGCACGCCTAGATTAAGCTCCGTCATTTTCTTTCTCCATGTTTGGGATTAGACCTAACTCCTTTGCGGCTCGCGCCCAGCGGACCAGCTCTTGAACTTTTCTATGATATGCTTTCATTTTATCTGGATTTGCATCTCTCCATTTTTTTGCGGCTGCTCTTGCTTTTTCTGGGTTGGCTGCATATTTCTCCTTGTTGCGCTTCAAGATGCGGTCCCTGTTTCTTGGATAGTAGCCTTCCCATTTTTCCGGGTGCGCTCGATAGTACGCCTGCATGTATTCTCTTTTTGAACTCATTCCAGCCACTCCTTCCAATCGTCTCCGGTTATCGCGGAGGCCATGTTGATCTTCGCCTTCAGCGCCGCCAGGATTTTCTCATCGACCGTTCCCGGCGCCACCATATCGACGTATAGCACGCTGCGTACCTTATCAACGCCTTGGGCTCGCTCCTCCGACTGCGCCCGGTGTTCGAGGTCATAGGTGTTCGAATAGTAGACGACCATATCAGCACAGGTCCACGTCCGCCCGCGTCCGCCCGCGCTCGCGGTAGCCACCATATAGCGCACGTTAGGATCGTTGACGAATGCGCTTTCTTCCTCCTCCCTAGTCGAGACGTTGCCGCCCCAGAACCGCGCGACCGGCACACGCTTATCCGGCTGCTCTGGGGTAGCCTCCATCTCTTCGATAGCCTTTGCGACCGCCCGGATGTCCACATCGTAGGAGCACCAGATGATCGTCTTGCCTTCGTGCTCGCTTAACAAGTCGATGAGCGCGTCAATCCGCCGGTGAGGGATCATGTGGATGACCCCATTCTCATCGGTGACGTGACCGCAGGCGATCTGGTGGAGCTTCAGGATTTGGTCGATCACCAGCTTTGTGGAAACGTGATCGCCGCTCGCGAGTAGAGCGGTCGCGTATTCCTTGACGTCATCATAGACCTTCTTCTGTTGCTTGCTCAGCGGCACTTCCCGGCGCTGGTAGATTTTCGGCGGGAGGTCATAGCAGTCTTCCAGCGTGACGCGATAGCTGTGAGGAGCTATCAGCCGCGCCAGCTCATCAACATCGCGATACCCAACAACCAGGTCGATGTAGCGACCGCCAATGAAGCGGCGTTCCATCTTCGCGTACCGCGCGCGGAAGGCGTAATAGTTCCGGCAGTTGAAGATACCCTCATCCAAGAATGTGAACTGAGTGTACAGATCGAGCGGAGACTTGGGTGTGGGTAGTCCGGAGAGGATGCGACGATATGCCGCGAGCGGCTTCAGCTCCTCCATGATGAACTTGGTCCGCTTGGCGCGGTGGTTCTTCATCGCGGTGCTTTCGTCGATGACCAGCATTGTCGGCCGCTGAGAGAGGAAGGCGACGCAAGCCGCCTTCGCGTCTTTGACAACTGACAACGCTTCGATGTTGACGAGGAAGACGCGCGGGCCATCGTAGCTGAGGAAACGTTTCAGCTGGCTCTCAGAGGTTCGCCCGGACACCCAGGACATAACGCGCATGCGCTCCCGGAGGTCGACGCTGACGTGATCCTCGATGGCCTTTTCCCAAGTGTGGTAGACACCGGCCGGAGCGATGACGAGGAGGCTTTCCACCTTGCTCTCGTCTTCTAGGCGGCCAAAGTCGTCAAGCACCGTCTTGGTCTTCCCAGTCCGCATAGCCATCAGCAGACCGAAGTGGCGGCGACCGCGAAGGCGTCGCAGCGCCTCCTCTTGGTGGGCGTATGGTACTTTGATAGGAACGTACATGGGCTGGCTCCATTTGTTAGGAAAGGAGCCGGGAGCATTCGCGCTCCCGGCCAAGTTGTCTAGTCGATCCGGCTCAAGAACCACCAACACAGGGCCAAGACCCAGATGAAGTAAAAGAGCGGGATCAGAACCTCCATCATTTCGTCTTCAGGGAATACGCAAGACCTTCTTCCGTCCGTTCCGAAACGAACTTGACAGGCACCTTCCGCTTCTCGATGTCGACTTGGACACCCTTCAGCACCATCTGAAGTTTCCCTTCATATCCGGCGGTTCGGCCGTAGAGCGTCCTGCTCAGCTCCTTCCTCAGCACAGGACGGTTGAGTGATCCGACTAGACAATGGACTGCTTTTTGTCGCAGCGTCTTATCTCGCGACTGGAACTGATCGATGATCTTCTTCTTCGTGGTACTCATTTCACTATCCTCTTCTTCTGTTGTTGTTGGAACGATGATAGCCTGGTTGTCAAGCACCTCCTCTTTTTGGGACACGCTTTGCTGTTGCCTCAAAGCTGTGATCCGCTTAATGCCAACCGCGCGATCTGTAAACCTCTTGACTGGTTTAAGACCTAACTGTTCAGCAAGCTCATTGTACGCACGAACTAATTCTTTGGCACTAAGGTTCTCCATGGTATTTCCCCATTCACGGACGCATGCTCACTGCGAGCATACGCGATAGCCGCCACCGCTATCGTCTATGCTCGAAGGAGGCGACCGGGATTGCTCCCGGCCGCCGGTCTTTCGTTACGCAGCTTCGGCCATCCGGCGCCAATCCGCGCGCGGCAGCTCCAGCACCTTCCCGCCCAGAGCTTCAAACTCCGAAGCGCGGTCATAGTTGTCGAGGTCTTCCGCCGTCCGCGTCACAGCGTTGAGCAGACCGTAACGCGACAGATCACCGCCGGAGATGAGATGGCGGAGGATGCTACCGCGCTCCGTATCGTTGAAGCCGAAGTGACGCTGCGCCACTTCGACGGTCTTAACCGGATCACCTTCGATCAGATCTTTGCCCGCCGCTTCGAGCTTATCGCAGGTGACGTCGAATTGCGCGCGGTCAAACGCCAGCCCGACGACATCTTTGATCTGCGCCCACAGCGCCGCGTCCGTCAGCTTCTTCGTCGTGTCGGAGAGCATCTTGTAAACGTCATCGCCCAGATCGAGCTTCGAACCAAGATGCGCCTTCCGGTGCGACCGCTCCTGGATCACCATGAGGTTGGTACAGCCGCCGGTCCATACTGACGTCTGGACGCTCAACGCTCCGCAACCTACCTCCGAGTTGGAGAGCACAAGCGCGGGGCACACCGTATCGAAGTGTTGGTGGCCGCGATTGTTCATCGACCAACCCACCGGGAGGTCGCGCTTGATCCGCTGATCAACGACCTTCAAGTACAGCTTCCGGTCGGTGACGTCGCAGCTCATAACCTCCACGCCTCTGTCGAGGAGCGGCGGCAACGCAGCTTCCAACAGATCGCTGTTGTCCAGCGAGCGGTAGGAATTCGAGAGGAACGAACGCGCACCATCATCGAGCGTCCGGATCATTCGCACAGCCGGATATTTCCGGAACCAAGTGTTGACGTTCGTTGCGAACAGCTCCGGCTCCTCTTGCCGCATCCGGTCATAATACGGTCGCGGGATTTTGACGTGGCCCGCGATTTGCTCATGGGCGATTTCGTTCACCGGGAACGATTTGTCGGCCATGTTCAACCGCAGCTCATCGAATTCAAGATTGCGGGTATCTGCGATGAAGTCTCGCTTGGTCTCCTGCTGGCGGACGATTTCCTCAAGCAGCTGTTGGAGTGTGCGACCCTGCTTCATTTTAGTCTCCTGTCTATGGCTGGCTCATCAGCGGTCGATAGCCAAACGACCGGACGGCGGATCGCTCCGCCGTTTCGCCTTATGACAGTCCCTTCGACAACGGCGCGATGAACTGGCACTTGCTGTTACCAAGCCGCTTGAGCTTGCCGGCCTTCACCAGCTCCGAGATTGCGCTGTTGATGGTGTTCGCAGCATAGCCTTCCTCCTTGAGCCACTTGACGGCCGTCGCGTTGTCGAAGATCGCGGACGGAGCGAAGTGACCCATCACGACCGTCAGCGCGGTCTTCCCTCCGCCCGGACGGTGACGCTTGATCGGCGGCTGCGAATGGCCGTTGGTCATCGTCTCAATCTTGAAGTCTTTCGCGCCTGAGACGGTGGCACCGAGAGTTTTGCTGAAGTCGATTTCAGCTTTGTCGTCGAGTATGATGATAAGACGCTTCATGGTATATCCCTTTCATGGCTGGCTCATCAGCGACCGGGTGCCACCCGGCCGGACGGCGGATCGCTCCGCCGTTTCGCCTCTTCATAAGTTTGCCGCCTTCGGGACGATAGCCGATAGATCATCCGCGACGGTACACCACCGCTTCGCAAGGTGGGGGTCTTGCCAAGCGACTGCGACGTGGACTGACTTATCGCCGCACATAACTGAGAGCGCCAGCAGAACGTTGTCGATGCCGCACTTGTCGACGATGGACTCAAGCATTCGGTCTTCCAGCTCAGTTAGGTTTCGTGTCGTCATTGGTCGCCTCCTCTTTCTTCCCGTTGGTCTTCTTCCGCGTGGCGGCGGGAAGCTCCGGCAGCGGAAGCACGAAGGCGTCGAGTTGCGCCTTGAGGTTATGGAACATGACGTGAAGCGTTGACTTCTCCAGGATCGCATCATCGCGTTCGTTCTGAAGCATCTCCGTCCGGTTCCGCTCTTGCGCGATACAAAGCTCCAGCTGAACAATCTGGCCGCGTACTGATTCGAGGTCGATGCTGAGACGCGCTATCTCAGCATCCTTGTTGTGGATTTCTTCGTACAACTTATCGTAAGCCTTCGCAGCCCGCATAACCGCATCGCGCCGCTCGTCATCGTTGGTGATGGTAAGCTCTGACATTTCCTTCTCCTATGGCTGGCTCATCAGCGACCGGGAGCCGTCCCGGCCGGACGGCGGGATTGCTCCCGCCGTTTCGCCTTTTGAGTGTTGGGGTCCAGGATTTGCACCCAGACACTTCCGCATCCTTATGCAGCCAGCGCGGGGTGCGGATAGCTGCCAGCTAGGCACCCAACGTGGTGGTATTGACTTTGATGTACTTATTCTCCAGCGCCCATTTGTAGTCCGCGAATTTCCATCCCGTATTGGCGATGACGTCCGCGACTGACGCTTTTGGATTGGCCTTCATATACTCGACCATCGCCGCAAATCGTTTGCCGGCTTTGGTGTCGAGCTTACGGTTGCGCAGAACCTCGATGATGAACAAGTCGCCTCCGAAGGTTGGCTTCTTCGGAGCCGCAGCGCGCTTCTCTTTTATCATGGTGACGAAAGCCTCTTTGTGAACCTCCCGCCGCTCCGCTACTGTTGTGAGACGTTCCCAAATCATCCGGATCGTGTCCGGATAATCTGCCCAACGTCGCGGCACAACGCCTTCGTCGATCTGGAAGCCGCCTTCGCCTCCAGTATCGTCCGCCCAACGGAGTGCTGCCGGGAGCGGCGGCAGCTCCGCCTTCGCGGGCGTTACGGTCGCGCTCGCGCGCGGCCGTTTCTTCTTGATAGGTTTATTCCGGTTCTCAACTTTGAGGAAGTCAGGAATATCATCCTCACGCCAAGCACGCTTGGCGCGGTAGTTTGGGCTCATGGCCATTCGTGCTCCATGTGGGGTTCAACTAACTCCGCTCCGATGGTACCAACCCAACCGCTATCGCACCAACGGACGATTAACAGGCCATCATCAAATATCCGCTCGATGAAGCCCACGCGTTGCTTATCCGCCTTGACGTGGATAAGCTCTCCCAGAAGCAAGTCTTTTGCTTCCATGCCCCACTCCTATATTTTGGCTGGCTCTTCAGCGACCGGGAGCCACCCGGCCGGACGGCGGATTGCTCCGCCGTTTCGCCTTTACTGGATTTGAGTTGGCCGGTGCTGAGCGTGGAACGCTGCGTTGAGCGCCTGATCGGTCTGCTCAGCAAGAGCCGTCTTCAGCTTCATGATGTCGTCAGCGAGGGTAGGAAAGCCGTGAGTGGTGTTCCACATTCTCGCGTCAGACAGCGCACATTGGACGGTTAACCATTGAGAGGTCGAAAGCGTCACAGTCACGTCGCGGTCGAATGGATCCATGATGGTACTCCTTTCCTCTATCTCAACTCCGGCTCCGCCGGAACGTTCCTTTGCGTGGGCTGATAACCTTGGACGGCAGAAAACCCAATCTGACGGATGACCGCAGGTTATCTTTCTGGGAGCTATCGACCCCCACGCTGACCGACAGGATGAGAGACCACCCGTCAGAAGCCAAGCTTGCCGGCGCACTCCGAACCGAAGCCGGTGCGGATGCTCTCCGGAACCGTCAGCGGACGCGCGCAACGTCCGCAACGCCCTTCGTGCCATATCTCGACGGCCGAAGGAATGCCGCCACCTTGGAGCTGCGCCCAGACCCAAGCGAAGCCGCGCGCGGACGGAGCGTCAGCGCCGATCCTCGACTTGACGCCATGGGCGTAGCGGTCGCCCGCGAAGCCGCGCCGGATCGTTCCGAGATACTGGAACGAAGAAGTGTTGTCTGGGCCGGTTAAGACCGCGACAAAGAAGAGGTCAGGCTTGCCGTCACATACCGCGATCCGGTAGGTGAAGCGGTCGCCGGTCTTCTTGCTGCGGAACGTTACGCGCGCGTTCCCGCCTAGCATGAACGCCAAGGCGTCAGCCGCCTTCGCGAAGCCGGTATCAATCGTGAGCGCATCGCTATCGCGCGGGAGCACTTCGAGCTTATCGAGGATTGCGAGCAAACTGTCAGTCATATCTTCCTCCTGTTGGCTGGCTCTTCAGCGACCGGGGTGCCACCCGGCCGGACGCGGCGAGCGTGCCGCGTTTCGCCTTTACGAAAAGACCCAGACGAAGATCACACCCACCATTCCGGTGATTGCGATATAGGCCACGACCTTTTCGCAACAATCGTACATCTCCATCAGAAGTCTCCTTTCCAAACGCCGTTCTCTTGCCAGACGTACACGATGCCCTTCTCAGGCTCACCGAGGTCGTTGGTGTACTCAATTTCGTGCATCTCCTGCCCGATTGAGTTCATCTTGACGAAGCGAGCGCGGCGGAACGCGACCGTATAGCCGTTGTCCTTGAGCGCGTTGTAGACCTTCATGGTTGTGTCCGACATCTTCAGCTCCCTACAAAGACTTCACAAACGCCACGACGCTGAGCCTCCAGCCTGGCCAATCGCTTGGCCTCTGTGTAGTAGCCTTCGACCCAATACGCATCTTCGATCCGCGCGCGGCGGTCGAAGAAGAATGCCCAGTGGCCGCGCCCGCGAGGAGAGCGACCGTGGCTGAACTCATAGTCGAACGTGTTGACTGTGATCGGCATGTTACCCTCCTTCAGTTGGTGAGAAGCCAAAGCGCGAAGATGAAGAGTGGGATTGGAAGCGAAGCGATAACCTCGAATGCTAGTCTGATCATTTTCCTTCTCCTGTGGCTGGCTCATCAGCGACCGGGAGCCACCCGGCCGGACGCGGCTAGATGCCGCGTTTCGCCTCTTCTATATCTCGAATGATTTTCTTCCAACGCACGATGGCGGTCTTGGTAGAGCGGATGGCGTCATAGTCGTGAACCATCTCATCCTGAAGTCGTTTCAGCTTCTCCTCCAACCGTTCGATCCGCATCTTGGCGCGCTCCTCGCGCGATTCAAAATAGCGGTTCATGACAGCACCACGACCGCGTCAGCCGTATCGTCGTCATCATAGCGTTCGTCATCACCCACAACCATCATCATATTGTGATAGGCGGAGTGGACAACAACCTCCTCCTCGACGTGCGCGACCGGAGCGGCGACCATCGTGTGCGAACGGTCGCCATAGTTGTAAGAGAAGAAAACTTCATCATCGTCATCGAACCGCTCAAGCGCGGCTTTGAGTTGCCTTACGTTCATTTTCCGTCTCCTGTTGGCTGGCTCATCAGCGACCGGGTGCCACCCGGCCGGACGCGGCGCTCATGCCGCGTTTCGCCTTACGATCTCGACGATGGAGCTAATCCTCATCGAGGTGTTAACCGTCCAATCGTGGACCTTGCCGCCCTTAACGACTAGCACGTGACGTCCGCCGGTCGTCAGCAGCATGTAGGTCTTCGAAGGATCAAACGCCTTCGGGAAACGACGCGGGTGATGCGTCGTCACGTGCCGAAGGTTCTTGTGGATGCCGGGATACTTTGAGATGAACTCTTGGTGATCCCAAATCCGCCTCTCTTCAAACCCAAGCTCGCGCGCCACGTCATAAACTTTGTACATGTGGAAGCCGTGGCGGTCTTTCCGTCCCTTCGCTTTCAGAAGCGCGTGGGCGGTGGAGTAAGGAAGCTCACACGCTATCGCGAGAGCCTTCACCGTGCAATCGTTCGTCTCGTTGAAGCGGTACTGCGACTCACGCTGAAGGTTCATGAAGTCTACGCTGAAGCCTGTCGTCTGAATCTTTGGCATCGTATCTTCCTCCTAATGGCTGGCTCATCAGCGACCGGGAGCCACCCGGCCGGACGAAAAAAGCGGCGGAGAATTTTCCGCCGCTCTTTTCGTTTCGCCTTAGAGTGCGCGTGGGCTTTCTGTTTTGACCGCCTCTTCCTCTCGCTCGCGAAGGAGTAAGACCGGAAGGAAACTGGCGCTTAACTTTTTGCCTTTACTCCGCGCACTCTCCGTCCCTTCCCGTAACCGCTCCTTTTCGGGGGAGCCACTGTGAGGGCGAAGTCTGTATGGCGTTTCTTTTTCTTGAGTTAAATATCCTCCTTTTCTGATTTTTTGAAAACAAAAAAATTGCGAAAAAAGAGGAAAAGTTCATAGCCGGGATCAACCACTTAGCGGTGGGTCACTTCCGGGACTGCCGGGAAAGCCTGGGCCGGGAGGCTAAACTGGTCCAAAAAGGATCGAAGCGATTTGCCGCCAGTCATGGCCATAGTAGAGGAACGGAACATCCATCACGCGCTGCTTATCGAGGAGGAGACGCGCGGACGAAGCCGGCAACAACCAAAATTCATTCGTCTCAACTTTGCGCGCAGCGACAAACGCGCGACCGCCATAACGCACGCGCCGCTCTAACCAAGCAACCTGTTGTGGGTCCATCGTGTGGACTTTGTGGCCGCTGACTTTCTTATTCTCAATCCAGACTTCGACGCCAGCATAGCATCCGTTCAAATCCGGGATGCCGCGTCCGGTTCCACCAGTCTCAATTCGCTGCCAATGAACCAGCGGCAGCTTCTTCTGGAAGATCGCTCCCAGATTGCCGTCGATCATCATCCATATCTCCAACGTAGGTTATCTGTCGGATTTGAATCATCCTGAAGTCGCGCGGCACCCAGCCGTTGAGAATGTAGAGCGATTTGCCTTTGCGCCCTTTTTCGATCACAGGAAGACCTAGCCGCTCAAAGTCGCGCGTGGAAATCTTGCAATAGATTTCATCGCTGTCGTCTTGGACGAACAAGTTGAGGTAGCGCGTCTGTCCATGGGCGCGGCGACCGCCGCGTTTGGCGATTAGGATTTCTTCATTCTCATCTCGCGGGACGATACGAATGGCGACTGCGACAGTCTGGACGATGCCTTCAAAGCCGGGTTGGATGTCGATCACCGGAGTGATGTCGCGGGTTATCTCGAATGGCAGCGTATGGCGGAGTTGCGCGAAGCGATCAGCGACCGGGTAGATGCTATCAATTGGCGTTTTCGCCGCGTCGAGTAGTTTCTTGAGAGCAGGCTTCAGCTCCGTTCCATCGCGCCGGTGCTCCATTATTTCGACCACCTTGCGTGGTCCGATGCCTTTGATATTTGTGAGCGGTCCAATCAGCGTATCGCCAGCAGGCAGCCACCGCGTCTCGCTTCGCTCACGGTCGACTGCCACATAGCCGATGCCTTCCGCCTTCAGCTCGCGAAGGAGTTGGATCTGTCGCATCGGATCGCTCTCAGCATCGAGCGTGGCGGCGGCAAACTCGACCGGGTGGTGAGCCTTCAGCCAGCAGCACCAGTATGAGACGAAGCCATAGGCGACGGCGTGGGAGGCGTTGAAGCTCCACGACCCATAGGCGCAAAGATCGTCCCAGACCTTATCAAGCACGGAACGCGGCACGCCTTTCTTCTCTGCGGCATCCTTCCAGCGGTCGCCATACTGGTTGAAGAATTCTTTGCCAAGGCTCCGGCTCATCGCCTTCCGGAGCGCGGTGACGTCTTCCCACGACAGGTCGCCAACCTCCCGCCCGATGCGCATCACCTGCTCTTGGTACATCACGACGCCTAGCGTGTCCCGGAGATACGGTTCAAAGATCGGATGCGGCAGCGTGACCTCAGCGCCATTCTTCCGGTTGCACCAGTCCTGCGCTCCGCCGGAGGCGAGTGGTCCGGGACGCGCCAGCGCGGTGATGGCGATGATGTCGCTGATCGAGGTTATCGTCACCTGCCGGGTGAGAGACTTAAGCGCGCTGCCCATGAACTGAAAGATGCCGGCGAAGTGCCCTGCGTTAAGAACGTTGAACGCCTTCACGTCATCGAGCGGGAGCTGTTCGAGGAACCGGGCGGCTGAGGTTGGCGGTCGACCGATCAGCTCCAGCGTGCGCTCGAAAATCGAAAGCTGCGTCAGCCCCAGCGCGTCAATCTTCAACAGGTTGAGTTCCTCAGCGTCTTTCTTATCGCACATCGCGCATTTGGTCTTGGCGTCGACCGCGACAAACTCCCGCACCGGCTCTTGGGTTAGGACGATACCGGCTGCGTGCTGGGAGGAGACTGACGGGTGGCCTTCCATCTTCGCCGCTATCAAAATCTCAGGGTGATCTTTCAGTAGCCTTTGGCCAGCGTCTCGCTCCCGGAGCGTGTCCTCAAGCTGCTGGAGCGCGCGGCTATCGCCGGAAGACCGGACGATGATGTTGTCAAGAACCTTTTCGATCTTCCACTTTGGGATGCGGAGCGCGACACCAGCCTGACTGAGAACGGAGCGCGGGAGGAAGCGACCGACAGTCCCCAACCGGGCGGAGCGTCCATAGCCGTATTTCTGTTCGATGTACTCGAAAATCTTATGGCGGTTGGTATCGGAAAAGTCCAGGTCAATATCCGGGAGGTCAGTCCGCGTCGTGTCGATGAATCTTTCAAATAGTAAGTTAAACGGAATGGGATCGATGGCTGTGATGCCGAGCAGGTAGCAGACCAGAGAGCCGCAGGAGCTTCCGCGCGCGGGACCAACGATCATCCGGGTGCGGGCGAAATCCATCAGGTCAGCGATCACATAAAAATAGTCTTCAAATTGCTTCTCATCGATCAGCGCCAGCTCGCGGTCTAGCCGCTGAGCATAGACCGGGTTGGAAAGGTCCACACCTAACCTTTTAGCACCCTCCTCACACATCTCTCGAAGCGTCAGCGGCTTCTCCGGGACGATCAGCTTGGCCTTCCTCAGCGGAGCAGTACAGGACGCCAGCACCCGGTCGCGGTTGCTCAGCGCCTCCTCATCCTTCATGATGGCGAGCCATTCTTGATCGGAGAGGATGTGTTGCGGATAGGTCTGAGAGGAGGAGCGAAACTTGCCGAGCAGCACCCGGTAGAATTCCAGATCAGTCTCGCGCGGGTAGCGGTTGGCGTTCATAGCGAGCTTCGGAAAGCCGGAGACTTTCCTAAGCGCGCGCGGGAGCGCGGGAGACAGCCCCATGTAGAAGTCATCCACCGGGCGGAGCTGGTCGACGCGAACCGCTGGCCCGGAGATTTTGATGACGCCTTTCGCGGCCAGCGCGGAAGGGTAGGTGAGGCCCATCTCGTCAGTCGCCTCCTCGATCAGATCGTGGAGCGGCCGGAGGCTATCTTTGGCGAGGAACGTCCACCAGTCGAGCACTTGACGCTTCTTGCCGATGTGCTCGCTGATCGGAAGCTCCACCCCATAGACCGGGCGCAGTCCGGCTTTCTTCGCGAGCTTCGTCCATTTCACGAAAGCGAATGTGTTGTTGGTATCGGCTATTGGCGCGACCGTCCAACCTATCTCGACCAGCCGGGACATCACATCTTTGAGATGGCCGACTGCCGAATTGAAGCTGTAGCCAGTGCGGATCATAGCAGCATCAATATCAAGACGATGATAGCCACAGCCAACATCCCTATCGCGTAAGGATGCCACGCACGCTTCCACCATGGCGTCCAAATGGTGATGATCGTTCGCCGCTTCTTATCGTAAACCAATCGACTGTTACCGGGCTTGCGTTTCATCTGGTGACCTCTGACTCCAGCCGCTCGATTTCGTCAGCAGCCTTTTGCAACAATTCGGTTTTGGCCGTGCCGGATTTGATTGCGAGCCGCAAAGCAATCCGTAGCCGCCCAATCTCGTCTACAGCTTCGATTATCACCGCGCGTTGAAACTCGGTCAAGACTGCCGTCAGCAGATCATGCAGCCGTTCTACGATGTCGCTCATAGCCAACCTCTCTTGAACATTTCCGTTGAGCAACGGAGGAGCGCCATCGTGTCGGTTCGCGCGCGGTGAGCACCCTCGAAGCCTTCCCCAAAAAGATATTCGTGAAGGTGCGTCATGGAAAGCCGGATGCCTTTGATGTGGAGCGACTGCTCGACCGTACATATCAGGTCGACCGGCCAACGTACCGTCGCCCCAATCCTCCCGCACTCGATGTCTACCACTTCTTTGTCGAAAGAAAGATTGTGAGCGATGACCGCCTCTGACGCCTCAATCAATTCCCTGATCGACGGAAAGACCTCCGCCCACGAAGGAGCGGAGGCCAGTTGCTCAGTTGTCAGCCCGGTGATCTTCGTCACCAGCTCTGGGACCGGACGGCGCGGTTTGATTAGATACTCAACTTGGTTGAGTATCTCCCCGCTCGATAGGTCTGCCACACACCCATAGAATTCTATGACCTCCGGCAGCATCTCATCCCGCACCGTCCGGTTTTCGATTAGTGCTGTTGTCTCCGTATCAAAGACGAACGCGATCACGGTTCAACTCGCTGATCACCGCCGTCGCCATCTTGTCGTACATGACTGACTTCATCCGCTCGAAGTGAGCGTCAGACATTTGCCGTTGGTTTGGGGAGCCTTGCCAGTCGGCATTGTAGAGCGCCCGCGCGATCCGGTCGCGGTGGGTCTCATCCGGGAACAGCTCCTTGGCGCGGAAGCCGGGAAACTGCGCCTTCAAGATGTTCCAGAATTCGAGCGATGCCGCGTCCGTGGTCGTGAAGTTGGGACCAAACACGATGGTGCCATCCGTCTTGATGATCAGCAATACGCCGCCTCCCGGCGAATGCATCGTGATTACGTCATTGTCGCTCATAGCGCATCTTCCTTTCCTTTTTCATAACCGGCCTCAAAGCCTTCCTCATAGCCTTCCGCCCGTGCGTCGAGCATCAGGTTATCCATCTGGCGTTCCCAAAACTCCAGCCATTGGAGCGGCGAGAGGTTCTTGCGCTTCACCACCTGACCCTCGATCACAACATGGTCCCTGTAGGGAATTATCTCCGGTGTCATCGCTTGCCCTTTCGATTTCTGAAGATAGCGCCTTTCGGATCAGCGCGCTCAGATTTGTCTTTCTCCTCCCAGCGATACTGTATGCCCGGTTGTACATATCCAACGGGAGATTTATCTTCACGCGAATCATAGTCATACTCCTGCAGCATCTGCGCGTACACCGACAAGTCGTCTAGCGAGTCAGCGTGGCCGTCGCGCATCGCTTGCGCATAACGCGATACCTTGTGAACGATTTGGACAAATAGACAGAAGCGGTTGAACTCCTCCTCCGTCGCTAGGTTGACGCCCTTCGGGAAGAGGCCAATCATGACCTTCCCAAAATTCTTGTAGTTGTCGCCATAGAGCTTGTTGCGCTCCTCGAACAGCTGACCGAGAGCCGCGAGACGTTCTGGAACCTTCATTTGCCCACCCACGATTGAATACAGGTTATGCCTAACGCGCGGAACGCCTCCAACACATCATCCCGGTCATCGATGACGAGCGAGACGTGGTCAGCTAGGTCTGGACCGAAGTGGCTCACAGCCAGCTCCATCTTAACAATTGGCGACGGTCGCCAGTCATCATCCGGGCGCATCAACAGACCGTCTCCGGCCACCCGGTGATGCGATAGCCACTCGATTGTAATGCCGCGCCAACGCTCCGGTCTAGCCGTGATGATGATGACGGCTATGCCTGCGGCGGCCAGCGCGTTGACGGCTTCGATGATTTCACTGACCGGCTCATCATCAGTCGAGAGCTTGTGATAGGTGTCCCAATCGCCCTTGTACTGGTTGCGCCAGCTCGCGAGCGAGAGCGTGTTGTCGATGTCGCAGAGAACGGCTTTCATCCCCACACTCCCTTGAGTGCGTCTAACTCCTTCAGCGCGTCGTTGATCATCGGCTTCGAGACGGGCGTGGCGTTACCAAGCCAATCCTTCAGCAGCGTGTTGATGGCTGGCGTCTGCGTCCGCTCCGGCTCGATGAAGCTCTTGGCCCAAGGGTGGACCTCATAGACGCACTCCCGCATCGCCCGGACCACCTCTGTGTACTCGCCTTGCGCCCGGAGGTTGTCGCGCTTCGCGCAAATATCCGCGACCGTCCGGAGGTTGAACTTGGCGATGATGCTGGTGAGGATGTTCGTCGGAAGCAGCCCGCGCGCGTCTTCAGTCGGGATGCCCAGCCTGATCAGCGTTAGGTAGTTGCGCTCGATAGCGGCGATGGCCTCTCCCCAATGGAACATAGCCGCCCGGTTGTCGCGGACGGTCTTTGGTACATAGACGCCAAAGCCTTCCATGTTGGTACTACGCTGCGACTGCTGCGCATAGCTGCCGGTGCGCGTCCGGACGAATTGATGGGTGAACGCGCGCGTGACATCGACGATCTCAAACGTGTAGTCGATGAACTCCCAAGAGCTGCGAATGGTCTTGGCGATGTAGTCCAGCTCCCGCAAAAGCTCGCCTTCACTCTTCTCGTTGATTAGCCGCTCCGTCTCCTTCCCCTGCGTGAGCCGGGTGTTCTTTGTGTACACTAACAGCTTCGCCGCTTCGATCTGCGGTTCGGCGGTGCCCTTTCCGGTGTAGTTGATCAGCCTGACTTTCATCTTCTCCTCCTCCTCTGTGAAAGCAAAGCGTCGTCAGCGTCCATACTGCTGACAGCGCCTTCGGGTTGACGAGCTTATAGCCTTGCTTAACAAATTGCTCAGCGATGTTCTTGGCCAGTGGCCGGAAGCCGTGAAACTCTACCACCAGCCACTCGACGCAAGCCGGCAGCTGGTAGTCTTTCAGGATATCAAATTCGCTCCCCTCGATGTCCATCTTGATACAGCGCGGCTGGTACTTGTCCAAGAGGCTTCGGAAGGAGATGGACTGAACCTCGAAATACTCTCGCAGCGCGCTTCGCTTCTCCCGCCGCGCAGTCGCTCCGAGTGAGTTGGGCGACGGGTTGGAAACATAATAGCTGATGTTGTCGTATGGCGCCACCACCCGGTTGATGAGGGTGATCCGCTCATAGCCAGCGATCCGCTCGCGCGCAGTCTCCGCCGTTGCCGGGTTGGCTTCGACGCAGATGATGCGGTCGAATTGGTCGATGACCTGAATGGCGGCTTCGCCAACGTTGGCGCCTAAGTCGAGCAGCGTGCCGCCTAAGCCGAATTGCCGTATCCAGCGAATGTTGCCGCGCGCATCCTTGATCTGCCGTTTAAGCCAGCCGCTTTCTCGCATATTGGTCTCCATTCACCCAACGTTCGATTAGCCTGATGTCGTTGACGAGGTCATCGAGTAGTAGACCGGGACGCCACGTTGCGAAGCGTCCGAGCGAATAGATGTTGTGATATGTCGATGCCCAATAGATGAAGTCGCGCCGCTCCTCTTCCAGTATGGGGACAATCTTCCCATAGGCTTGATTGGTCATCGTTATGTCTTCGAGGTTGTGCGCCTTGATGCCGAGAAAGTCTGCAGCCATCACGGCAATATCCATCGTGTCTTCCGGCTCCTCATAGCACTCGACGATGAGCTGGTTGCCGGTGATCGAGATGCGGGCAATCGGAACGTCTTCGTCCGGGATCAGGAGGCTGACATAGGCATCACAATCGTCGATGGTGGCGGTGATGTTCCAGCCGGGACGATACATGAAGACCGGGCGCGGCTTGTAATCGAGTGCCGCCATCAAGTCGGGCATCGGTATCGTCGAGATGAATGGAGCGCCAAGAGCCGCCACGAACCGCGAGCCATAGATGATGTCGCAGCGTTGCGCCATCCGCTGGATAAGGTCTGGCGGCGCGATGTAGCGTTTGGCCACCTCATCTCTTTTGATGATGCTCCTATCGCTTCGGCGCACGCCGGTACACTTGTAGGAATAAGACAGCGCGTCAGCGATTGGATTATCCCACGTGGATAGGACGTGCTTGAGCAGCGTGACCTCCCGGAACGGAATTCCGAGAACGTCACCCACAAGGGTGGAGCGGAAACGTAGGACCGCGCTGTGGTTGTTGGGGAGGCTTTCTTTCGCCTCTTGGATTGCCCAGCGAAGCATATTGCCCGCAAGCAGCCCTGCCATTCCCGCTCCGATGATCATAGGTTGCCAGTCTCCTTGGTGAGCCAATAGAACGGATCACGACTGCGACCATTCCTATTGATTGTTATTGGATCAACTTGATCCACATTCTTGCGGATCGTTTCTGCTGGCCAAAAATAATCACCCAGCTTCACCCAAACCGCTCTGTGGCCCCAGTCACGGAATAGCTCGACACGAGACACTGAATATTGAACGTCTGTTAGGCTTTCCTCGCCTTCGATAAAGACGTCATCACCATTGATGTGGATGGGATTGCCTTTGTAGTAAGGCTTACCATCATGATCTCTGAACAGCGGTCTTTGCTGTTTTCGAGCCGCGCTGAACTTCATCTTGAGAGCGATATTTTGTAACATACAACATTCTCCTCAGTTGAGCAGCCTAACGAGTAGTCTTGTACAGGCGACTGCTGCCTGGTACTGGTCGAGATAGGTGCCGCCAATTTGTAGCGGTACGTCCGGCGTGCTGATGTGGGAGTAGTGCGCGTGCCAGTTGTTGCCTTTTCCGGTAACAACAAAATTGTAATCGGCGCATGTTACGCCCCACGTTTGCGTTCCGTCTTTTAGCCTGAACAGCGGAGTGAATTCCAAGTGCGGCATAGTGGCTCGCGGCCTCGACTTACGCTTTCGCCTGAGCGGCTAATCGGATGTCGCCGGAAGAAGGGAACGGCAATCCGATCTGATACCTTGACCGCAGCATCAACCCGGCGAAAGACCACTCCCCGCTAGAACGCCGGTTCTTCAACCGGAACGTCAGCGACGTGTTCGACTTTCACTTCAGCCTTCGCGAGCTGAACCGCCATGGCGAACACATCATCATCCTCTCCCGACTTGAGGCCACGAACGAAGGAGATTTGCGGGACGAAGAATGAACCTTTGTTATTGGTCCGCTCTGTGGTAGCAATCCTCCAGACCGATACATAAGGAGGAGCCGCCAGCAGATCGTTGTCCCTCGCCCAGATTTGGGACTGGATGTTGATCTGACCCTTCCACGTCCGGGAGATAGCAATGCCCGTCATGGTCATCGGGAAGGCGAAGGGAACCACAATGCCGCTATCCAGCACCAAGCCGATATGGGTGCGGGTATAGATCAACTCATTGTCGCCACGGAACCAACGCGGCATCCGTACGTCTGGGTCTTGCGCCTTCCGCAAACCGGGAAGGTTCGGAGGCGCGTCCGCGCTACCGCCGAAGTGCTGACCGGCGAAGCCACCACCGCGCTCGCGCGGCACCCATTCGTTCCAAGAGATGGACAGCGCACAATGGATGAACTCGACGGACTGCCGGAGCGGCGGAGAGAACATATTGATGTGGAGCAATCCCGGCTCCGCTCCCGGAACGTATGACGCTCCGTTTTTCTTACAGGCAGGCGAGAGCGTCTGCAGGATTTTGATCATCGGAATAGAGCGGCGACTGTCGGTGTCGTCGTCTTGCTCCTGCGCGATCCGGCCTTGCTCCTCTGCCAGAGCCAGCATCCCGGTCTTCACTTCAGCCAATTCTTTCTTGCTCATGATCGCTCCTTGATCTTGACGATGCGGCCAATCCGCGCGCCAATGGTTTCGAGTGGTGGGAGTGGGCGTCCGCTTTCGTATTCCTCCCGGAGCCACGCCTGAAGCGTCTGGGGGTGAACCGTCTCCTTGATCGTCGGACGGCAGCCCATTTTTGTTAGAGCGTCGACCATGGCCTTTGCTTCGGCATGGTTATTCCGGGGAAAGTCGATTTGGATTTGGGTCTTGATCAGATTTTCTGCGCCAACCTTTTGGAGCGCGGCGAAGGCTTCGTTGCGACGCTCCGGCGACCAAGCCGCCGCGATATTCGCGGAATAGAATGGTGTCAACTTGGCATCGAAGCCTTTCTGATTGCCCTGCGCCGGAAAGCCTAGCACATCATTCCCAAGCTCATCGAGCATATCCGGGAGGATTTCCGTCACCAGCGTATTGTGGCTGGATTTGGCGGCTTGTAGCCGCTCCTCTAAGTCTTTGATGGTGAGCTCAAGGTCACGCGCTTCCGCAATGCGTGCCCGCACTTCGTCTTCCGTCATGATTGATATTCCCCTCTCAGCGCGTTGGATATAATCCGAAAACGAAAAACAGAAAAAGAAGTTTTTTACCCGTTGTTGTGACTTTTTTACCTGTTTTCTGCGGTCAACTCTTTTCTTGTATTGGCGATCCAAGGATAAGGAGCGCCGGGTTGAGGAGGCCCATGCCATGGACAAGGCTTACACATTCGAGGAGTTTGGTCAATGCTTCTGCGGCCGTCGCGCCACAGGAATGCTAAAGGATAAGACCGGGCGAAAGCTCGCGCTGTCCTGCCACGTTTGCGCCGATACCCGGCTGAAGAAAGCCGCACGCGAGCGTAGGAAAGAGGAGAAGCGCGATGCTGCCTGATGCAATTACGGCGTATTACCAGCGCATCGGTGCTGACGTGCTCAATTTCCGGACGGCGATGGTCCGGGCGTATGTCGGGAAATACTATCACGAAAAGTGCCTCATTCGGATCGCGGCTGATGGTGAGGTCACAGTCACCCTCGAACAATACGCGCCCACCGAGGAGGAAGCCAAGGCCATCAAAGAGGCTGTGATCAAGTCGAATTGGCCAAAGCCAGTCGAAGCCTCAGAGGCGGCTTTCAAGAAGTGGCTCCGCAATACAGGCGTCGACCCCAAAGATGTGTTCGCGTTCTATAGCGATCTGACCGGTGACATTATCATGCTACAGGAACGGCGGACAGTTCCTGACGGCAAGGCGTATATCCCTCACACGCTATTCGACGATGGTGAGTGGCGACCGATGGAACCGGGCGGCAAGCTGCCGTTCTGGAAGCCCAAGTTTAATCCGCTCCGGCCGACCAAACTGATGATTCACGAAGGCGCGAAAGCCGCGCATGCGGCGGCTAATGTTGCCGCTGATCACCCGTGGTATTCGGAGCTGAAGCAATTCGAGCATTGGGGTGCTATCGGAGGAGCGTTGGCGCCCCACCGCTGCAACTATGATGAGATCAGACGCTATCGGCCAACAGAATGCGTCTATGTCTGCGACAACGACTTTCCCGGCAAGGCGGCTATGAAGGACATTTCCCGGAACTATGGCGGCTCGATTAAAGGCGTCATGTTCGATAAGCGATGGCCGCTGGGATGGGATATGGCCGATCCAATGCCGAAGACGTTCTGGGACGCGGAAGGCAAATATGCTGGGCCGGAGCTTCGCCACTTGTTCTTCGCCGCGACCTACGCCACCGAGGTGGTAGGAAAGAAAACCGTCATCATCAAACACGACTTTGCGGAAGAGTGGTTCCATTGTGTTCAGCCGGAAATCTTCGTTCACCGGGATTGGCCCAACCGGATTTGGACTGGACCGGAGTTTAACAACAGCGTCCGGCCGTATTCCGGCGTTGACGATACCGCGCGGCTGTTAAAGCAGGAGAGCGCATCTAAGGGCGTGTCACTTCGCTATACGCCAGCCGCTACGTCTGGGCTCTATATCGAGGGCGACCGGATGTGTATCAACACCCATATGCCCACGCTGATAAGAGCGGAGGAAGGTGATATTGGGCCGTTCCTCGAATATATGGAGCGGCTTTGCCCGGAGCCTAAAGACCGCGAGGAGCTGTGGCGCTGGTGCGCTACCCTTATTGCGCGGCCAGATATTAAGATGCTCTATGGGTGCTTGTTGATATCAGAAGAGCAAGGCGTTGGGAAAGGAACGTTGGGTGAAAAGATTTTGGCGCCCTTGGTTGGTAATGACAACACGTCTTTCCCGTCCGAGGAAGACATCGTTGAAAGCAGCTTCAACTATTGGTCGGCCCACAAGCGGCTCGCGGTGGTACACGAGATTTACGCGGGCCATTCCGCGAGAGCCTACAACAAGCTCAAAAGCATCATCACAGATCGAACGATAAATGTTAACAAGAAATACCAGGCTTCGTATGAGATCGAAAACTGGCTCCATATCTTCGCCTGCTCTAACTCGCTTCGCGCGATCCAGCTGTCAGCTGATGACCGGCGATGGTTCGTTCCGAAAGTGACGGAACAGAAGGTTAAGCCGTCCTACTGGATCAGCTTCAACGAGTGGCTCAATGACCGTCGCGGGCTTCGTATCATAAAGTGGTACGCCAACGAATGGCTGAAGACCAATCCGAGCGTGATGCGAGGAGATAATTCACCATGGTCAGAGGCCAAACGGGAAGTGATTGAGGAAGGCTTTTCACCGGGAATGACGCTGGTGTCGGAAATCCTCGATAGGATCGCGGAAGAGGCTGGTGATCGGCCAGTGGTGATTATCGACCTCGATCTGATCCGGCTTATCCGGGAAATCATCTACGAAGGGCGCCAGAACGTCGACCGGCTGGAGCGTCCGGCGACCATCCGGAAGATCGCCAAGCTCAAGAAATGGCATATCGGGAAAGAGAAGATTTGGAAGCGCAAATGGGGAAAGTCGGATGTCTATGGTGGACGGTTTATTACCAACCAGCAGGAGATGATCAACACCTCCGTGGCCGATCTTTCGACCAAAACTGACCCCATGGATGTCCTCGAATACGCGCGGCGAACACGCTCCCATTGAATTCCCCCAAAATTGATTCGCATTTCGGGGGAATTGGGTTTCGGCTGATCACATGGTTTTTTGGAGGATTGGAGGCGCGTAAGACGCGCGACGGCTCCAACATGCCTACCAGCGCGCGACGGATGTGACGGAGAAAGTTGGGAACAACAGCAGAACAGATGAGAACGAAAGGAGGAAATTTTCACACGCGGTCAACCCGTCTTGCGAGTGTGTTGGTAGAAACAAAACCCACGTTTACTGAAATCAAAAGGGAATTCGCGTGCCTCCACCTTCACTTTTTCCTCTATTTCTAAGAGTTTCTAGGAAAAAAATATAAATATAAAATACCTAGAAGAGTTTCGGAAATCTGGTCCAAAGTGAAGTTTGGAGGCAGCGCGCTTCCGCGTGGGGAGTTTCCCCGGTCGAGCAGAACAGCATTCTTTTGTATCTTCCCTTTTCCTGTTCTTGAGTAGATATTCGCGCCAAACATTCTCTCGCTCGCGCGGGAGGAGATTGTTGGCTGGATGAATGTCTGACCCTTACTACAAAACGAAAGCGTGGATGGAATTAAGGGCGGACGTACTATGCCGCGACCGCTACCGTTGCGTGGTATGCCGGCGTTGGGGTAGCATAGTCGATCACATTGTCAGTCGTCGTGCTGGTGGAAAAGACGATTTGAAAAATCTCCGTACCCTTTGCCCTTCCTGCGACAACACGATCAAGGAAGATTCAAATGGGAAGAGGCGTAACGGTGGTGTGGTGGTGATCAGAGGCTCCAACATTCGTGGGGAGCCGCTCGATCCAAAACATTCATGGAACCGGGGGAGTTGAAAGACTTTTTGGTGCTGGCCGGCAGACT
>Ga0137442_1000064_pt1 | contig 24909 bp, 47 predicted proteins | sample EasRivERMGT266_2_FD_102329 | JGI IMG/M metagenome (GOLD analysis project Ga0137442, IMG submission 102329) | Soil microbial communities from meander-bound floodplain in the East River, Colorado, USA - East River MetaG ERMGT266_2 | ecosystem: Environmental > Terrestrial > Soil > Floodplain ... | reverse complement strand
TTTGTGCCTCCAGGCACATCAAAGATAGACCCCGGTGCTTGTTGTCCCTGGTCCAGCAGATCACTTGGGGACCAACTGGGGTAAGCCCGACTGGATGAGCGAATACTGGGCCTACCGGGCGAAGCTGTCCCAAAAATGGGCCGGCGTAGAGTTCAGGACCACCTGATGAAGTTCAACATCTGCATTCTGCCGACGAGCATTCACACGCAGGCGTTCGCTGAGATTGCGGACAGCATCGGCTGGGCGCTGCAGCGCCTCGGGCACGACGTGATCTTCCTGTACAAGCTACAACTCAGCGATCCCGAGCTGCGCAACATCGTCTTCGGTCTCCGCCCCGGAGATCCCACGGCAAGCTACCTGCCACCGAATACCATCATCTACAACGGGGAGCAGGTGACCACCGAGGGGCTGTGGCCGGCGCTGGTTGGTGAGTACAAGCGGTTTACGATTTGGGACTACAGCGCCGCGAATGCCGAGCGCTACGCTGACTGGGAGCTGTCGAAGCCGGTCGTGGTGCGCCCTGGAGACTGCCCGGTGCTGACGGGTCGCATCCCGGCGCTCGAAGAGCGGCCCTACGACGTTTGCTTTTTCGGCAGCATGAATCCGCGGCGCCGTGCCGTGCTCGACGACTTGATTGCGCGCGGGCTGCAAGTCGATGAGCTACCAATGGGCATGTACGGCAGCGAGCGCGACGATCGCATCGCTCAGAGCAAGCTCGTCCTCAACGTGCACTATTACGAAGCGGCGGTCTTCGAGGCGCTGCGTTGCGCGCCTCTCGTCCAGAACGGCGTGGCCGTAGTCAGCGAGAAGAGCATTGACGACGAGCAGGATCTGTACGGCATCGTTGGCGTGGACTACGCCGAACTCGCTGGATACGTCCAGACCAGACTCACGCAGCACGCAAAGTGCACTGAGGTCCCAGGGGAGCGACCGCATATCCTGAGCGATGTCCGCGCAGCACTCGCGGCGCCCGCACCCGAGCGCGCGCCTGCCAAGTCACACGAGCTGCCGCCGCTCACGCTCTCAATGATCGTGAAAAACGAGGCGCCCATCATCGAACGATGCCTGTCTTCTGTGCGACCGCTACTGAAGCATTGGTGCATCGTCGACACCGGCAGCACTGATGGGACGCAGGAGATCATTCGGCGTTTCATGTCGGAGGTGCCGGGCACGTTACATGAGCTTCCGTGGAAGGAGTTCGATGGAAGTCGCACCGACGCCATGGACTTGGCGCGTTGGGAATGTAGCGACGAGGGGTGGCTTCTGCTGATCGACGCTGACGAGATCTTGCAGGTCGACGGGCCCCTGAGCTTTCCGGGTGCAGGTTACGATTGCTACAACGGCTGGGTTGCTCGGTGTCGCGGCTGTCAGCAGTGGGCCAGACCCACCTTCGCGCGCGCGAGCAAGCCGTGGTTCTACGAGATGCCGCGGCATGAGGGTCTCTATTGCAGGACTCACGCCCCTTCAGCCCCCGAACCCTATCCTGGCGTTCTGGTTCTCAGCATGCCGGACGGAGGCCGCTCGAACGAAGACGCTCGCGAGAAGTTTACGCGCGATGCCAAGGTGCTCGAGAAGTGGTACCTCGGCCATCCGGAGCACGCACGGTGCCAGTATTACATCGCCCAGAGCTACCGCGACGCTGCCGAGGCGCGGCTGCCCGTCGACCGCTCTCTCATGTCGCAGGCGATCATGCACTACCAGCGCCGGGGAGAAATGCCTGGCTATGAGCAAGAGACGTTCTCGGCGCTCTATCAAGCCGCGCGCTGCATGAGTGCGATCAGCTACCCAGTCGAACGCATCGTGGGGCAGCTCCTCAAGGCATTCAATCATCGCCCGACGCGCGCCGAACCGCTGTTCGATTTGGCAAAGCACTATCGAGAAACCAAGCAGTGGCCCCTGGCTGAGCTGTTCGCGCGTCGCGCATCGGCGCTCGCGCCAGCCGGCGATCACTTTCCGGATTACGAGGTCAGCGTCTACGACTGGCGCGCCAAGGAGGAGCTTGCGGTGGCGCTGACGTGGCTGGGTCGCTATGAGGAGGCCCTGGCGATCAACATGGGGGTTATCGAGAAAGCGACGCCGCACGAACGGCTGCGCATCCAGGAGAACCGCGACATGTGCATCCGGATGTTGGGAAATCAGCCAAAAGGGCGTGTTGTGCGTGTCTCATCCGGCGACTTTTTGGAGGGTTCAGGGTCGTCCGGTTAGCCTGGTCCCTCGTCGCCCGCATAGTTGACGCGGGCACAAGGAACCAGCCATGCAACGTAATTACCCGGCCGCGCTCGTCGTTCTCAATCCCGTCAGTGGCACCACCACTGGCGACGTGCCCCTCAACAGCATCAATACGGACAAGCTGCCCGACGGCTGCCAGGTCTTGGTGCTCTCGACCAACAAGGTCTATGAGCTACGGAAGACCTCGATTGCCGTGCAGAGCTTGCCGGACATCGTGGCGCCCATCGCGGGTCCCGGCGCGTGGTTCGAGCTGGCCAACGGCGCGACGTTCTTCCAGGCCCTCGACGTGAGCCACGCACTGATCCCGCCGCAGTCGAGCGTCGACTCTGCCTCTCCGACCATCAACGGCCTGGCGAGCGCGGCGGACATCGTCGTGTTCAACCTGACCGATACGGGTCTGCCGACGGGCGTCAGCATCGGTCCCGTGCGCGTCACCGGCACCGGCGCGGCCCTCTTCCGCTTCGTGAACGTCACCGCTGTTACGGTCGCGGCCGCTACGGTGTCGCTCGAAGTGGCAGTCCTCCCGGGCGGCTGAGCCTGGTAGCCGAGTCGCCGGTGCGGTAGCCTGCGCTCCATGGAGAAGCGCACTATCGTACTGGCGACTTACGGCGCCGCGCGCGCACACGAGCACGGCGACTGCATGGACGTGCTCCAGCATCAGCTGGGGGTGCTCGTCATGCAGACGCGGGGTAGCTCGCAGATCGACATGGCGCGCAGCCACTTGGCGGCGATGGCGATGGCGCATGGCGCTGACGTGGTGGTGTTCATCGACCACGATATTCTGTTCGACCCGCTTGATGTCGAGCGGCTTGCCGACGTCGCTCGCGTCGCCCGCGGCATCGTCGGCGCACCCTATGCGCAGCGAGCGATGGGCGCTGGCGTGGTTGGTGGACTCGATCCCGAGGTCGGCGAAGTGGTGTTCTTCGAAGGCGGAAGCCTCTACCCGTCAACGGGCGCCATCGGCATGGGTTTTACTGCCATCCATCGTGAGGTATTCGAGAAGCTCAATACGCTGCCCGAATACGCCCAGGTGCTCTCCCAAGAGGGCCTGCTCCGTCCCTACTTCAAGAAGCTCGTCGTGAACGGCTACTGGCTCAAGGAAGACGCCAGCTTCTGCCACGCTGCCAGGCAGGTGGGCGTCAGCACACAGATCGATACCAGAATCCGGGTGAAGCATTGGGGCGACCATCCCTTCGGGATCGAGGACTGCCTCAAGATAACCCCCGAGCCGGCTACGCTGCGTTTGAAGACCCGTTCCGTGTAGCCGTCGACTTTTTGGAGCCCTGAGCGCCGGGGTTTATCCTGCTGGAAATGCCCCAGTCATTCCCGGCAGAACTCCGCATTGTCAACGACGTCGCGACGATTTCAGGGGCTGACGACTCGCTCGAGTCGATCAACACGGCCAAACTCGCCCATCGCTCTGTCGTGGCAGTGGCAGCGAACAACTCGCTCTACATGCTTCGCAAGGAGTCGACGGATGCGCCGTCGGGGGACGACATCGTGGAGCCTGTGGCAGGACCCGGGCGGTGGTTCAAGTACGCTGCCGGATCCACAGGGGCCACCGGCAGCACCGGCAGCACCGGCGCCACGGGCGCCTCAGGAGCGACGTCGGGAATCATAGGCCCCACGGGCACTACCGGCGCGACAGGCAGCACGGGCGCCACGGGCGCCACAACCGCAGGGCCCACCGGAGCAACGGGCAGCACGGGCGCGACTGGAGCCACCGGTGCGACGGTCACCGGCGCGACGGGCGCTACGGGCGCCACCGGATCCGCAGCAGCGTTCTTGCCGATCCAAAACGAGCGCTGGCTGGACCCAGCCTTTGCTGGCACCCCGAACGGTTCTATCGCCACGCCCTACACGGCGCTCTCGAGCTTCGTCACGAACATCGCCAACCGCAACGACGGCTGGGAGCTGACTTTCCCGGGCACTACCGTTGCCGCAGGGGCCACGATCACAGACGTCGTGACGTCGCCGCACGTAGTCTTCCAGGGCCTCAACGACAAGAGCGTGATCACTGGTGTGACGATCGCCGCTCAGAGCGGTGTGCCCATTTTCGAGTTCCGAGACATGACGGTGCCGACGATGAGCATCGGCGCTAGTTCCATGGGCCTGGTCGGTCGCAACACGACGTTTACCGCTATCACGAACCCCGGCACCATGAGCGCGGGCGTGCGCCTCGTGAACTGCACACTCGGCGCCTCAAACTTCGAGGTAGCTGGCACGACGCTTCAAATGGACGGTGGCTCGGTCACCGGAAGCGTGAGCTTCCAGACCGGTATCTTCAAGAACGTCGCCTTCTCGAACGGCATCACGATCACGCCTGGCGGCGGCAAGACGACCTTCATTGGGTGCGACTTCGGCACCGGCATCACCATCGCCAACACGAACGTCCCGAACATCGAGCTGGATCCGTACTCGTGGGATAACTACGTCGACAGCGCGGTGACATTTGCCGGGACCCTAGTCCTGTCGCCAGCTATCCTGGTCAACTGGCACGTGAGCATCACCGGCGCATCGGTATCTGGCGGCAACGCATCGAGCGTCGACTTCGGGCAGCCGTCGGGCGCGCCGCTGATTCAGGCTGCTACCGACATCGTCGGAAACTTCGCCACGAATCCCGGATCGGTGTCATTCATACTGCAGGGATTGACGGTTGATGGCAGCGGGCACGTGATCGCGCTCATCGCCAATACCAGCGGCGCCACCTTGGGGTTGCCAAATCCCACGACCCTGTCTATTGTCTACCAGCCGCGCTCCAGCCCCTAGCCGATGAAACACGTCCTGATCGTCTCGTCCTGCAATCGTCTCATGGAACGCGAGACGCAGCGAGGGATTCAGGATCTCATCGATCTTGGCGCCGGGCACATCGACCAGACCGACACCGGCGACGTGTCGCTTGCCAGAAACCTCGCCCTCTCGCAGGCGCTGCATCTGCTGCAGGTGAGTGCCTACGAGATCATCCTCATGGTCGACGACGACATGGGCTTCTCGGCGGAGCAGGCGCTACGCCTAACGAATCATGTGCGCGAGACCAAGGTGCCGGCATCTGCTGCGTACGTGCTCAAGGATGGGCGCCTTGCCGCCTCCCACCTCTCCGGCGATCGCTGGCTCACGGGCCTCGGCTTCCTAGCGCTACACCGCACGAACCTCGAAGCGCTCGCAGCGGAGAGCGCGAAGTTTCGACCGTTCAAGGGGGCCAAAGGATGGGCATGGGAGCTGACCAAGAGCTGCGCCGACATGCACGACGGTGACGACCTGCTCTGGCAGCCGGAGGACTATCGGCTCACGCGGCGACTGGGGGGAGTCGTGCTTCTTCCAATGGCCGTCGATCACATCAAGAAGCACCCGCTCCGCCCTGACGAGAAGCAGCTCGAGGCATTTATTGCGACCGAGCGAGGGAAGCATTCCGACTAGGCGTGGTATAGACGAGGCATGGACACCTCGTCGCCCGTCATCAACCATCTGCTAGACTTCCTGGGGGAGAGCCCGCTGCAAGCTCCGGACCCCAACCCCACCACGCTACTGCGCCATGGGCAAGTTGCCCAGGAGTGGATGCTCAAGTGCTACCTGCACTCGTGGCTTGAGCTAATCGAGTCGCTGGTGCAATGCGACTACCCCGAGGCTCGCGCACACCGGGTGATGTTCCGGGCCGTCGCAGGCCTGCGCGAGGACATCGACTCCGCGTTCGATCCGCAGCGGCAATCGGTCTTCTTGCACAGCGTCACGACGCACCTGCAGAGCACTGCGCGCGCGGTGGGCGGATACCCGGACGAGCGCTCCCTGCAGTGGGGCATCTGGGCTCGCGACATACCGCTCTCGGTGGTGTACGGCTTCGAAGAAACGAGCTTCATGGATTCCAGTACGTGCCAGGACATCGCCCCGCCCTGCATGTACGCGGCATTCCTAGTGAGCCAGGTCGTGACCGATGAGGGCGCGGCTGAAGAGATCGAAGAGACGATGTTCGAGGTGCTGCCGCGCGCTCTGGTTACACTGCTGCGTAGCCTGCCGGATGCCCCGGAGGCGTGATACCTTGAGGTCAGCAGGCGCCCCGGTCCTAGTGGTACGTCCTCCCGGCAAGCCGTGGCGCCTGCGCTATCCACATCCTGTGGATAACCTGGTTACAGCGTACCAGGGGCGCCTGTTACGCCTAGGATTTGCGCCCCTGGTGGAACCCCAGGTGGATTTTAGAGGGAAGGTGTGGCATATACCGTGCGTATACAGGTCTAGTAGATGGCACGGTTCTCTAGACGTTGAGTCTAGCGGGCTTGGCATAGCGAGTGCAATAGAGACCAACCATGAACATCACGACCCGCCCCGTTTTCTCGAAGATCGAAAACCGTACCGTGTACATCGCTGACGGCCCGGACGGTCACAGTGACTTGCTGGCCCGCGATACCGCCGATGCAGCACAGCGCGCGGGCGAAGAGTACTTCACTAAGACTCGCGCGCTCGTAGACGGTCGCTGGAAGATCGTCGCCTGACCAACCCCACACCGTCCAGCCCCGCCGCCGCAAGGTCGCGGGGCTTGGGGCGTTAGAAGCCATGCAGACCTTCCACAACGTGCAGATCACTCTCAGTGAAACCGGCCGCGGTCGCACCCGCAAGCGCACCGGCTTCCGCGCGCTCGTCAAGGCGACGGACGAGGCGGGCCCGTTTGGCGTAGTGTGCTACCGCACCGTCAACGATCGGATCGTCGAAGAGTCGGCCGAAGTCCTGCCGGGTTGCTACGATGACTTGGGCGAAGCCTGCGAGGCTGCCAAACAATTGGTGCTCGCGCGCAAGCGCGCCGGCTCCTGAGCGCTAGACACCGTGACAAGTGAGCGAAGAACATGCGAACGCGAGAACCGACTGAAGCTGAATTAGAACGCGCACAAGAAGCGTGGCGCAGCCTGCAGGGGCTCACGAGCCAGCGTGCGATCTGGGAGCTGTCGCTACTGCTGACGCAGCGCGAGGGGCGCGCCTTCGAGCACGGCGTGATCGAGGGTCGGCGTTACCCTGACGGACAGGCGCTCAATCCGTACAACGGGGAACTGACACGCCCGCGGGGCGCCCCGTCGCTGACAATCAACCCAGACGGCGCTTACGGTCAAGAGATGGGCCTTCCGCGAAGCGGGCGCTAGAGTGTCTGATCTGTTTACCTCATGGGTGGAGCAAGTAACCGGTCACACGCTGGCCGAGTTGCCCGTGAAGTTTCACGACTACCTGCTCACGGCATTTGCTATCGGAGTTCCGGTTGCTGATGCCCGTGAGGCGCATGCCCAACAGCAGCGCCAACAAGAGCGCACGTTGCGGATGGCGGCTGTCGCCGCTCAGTACCAGGTGACTGGGCATCCTGCCTACGGGCACATCAACGGTCCGCCAGGTCAGACAGTTCCAGAGACGCGCGACGCTTTCCGACTGCTCCTGCTGCTCTCGGAGCAACAGCGCGGCCTGGTGCTCTGCTGGTTCTGCGGGTCTTGCTACCGCTACGTCGGGCCCCGCGACATCTGTCATTGCAACAACGACGAATAGGCGATCAATGTCCCATAAGCTCGTCACAAAATCGAACTACAACGGCGCGCCACTGACGGCCGCCGGCAAGCCCATGCGTACGTACTTTGGCATCCGCGTCGGCTTCGAGTTGCGTAAGTTCGAAACCAAGCGGGCGGGCAAGAAACGCTCGCACTGGTACATGGTGCGTGAGTTCGGGTCGCGGCGCGCAAGCCCCGAGGAGGTGCGCTTGTGGCGCTCCCTGCCGGGACACATGCGATTCATCAGGCCCGTGTGGCCAGCTGGCACGCCGGCTGCAAAGGATTAACCCATGCGCAACATCATCCTAGCGATTCTGGCATCACTGCTCACCGCGTGCGGCGGCGCTGAATTCTCGGCAGACGCCGACGCCTTTGGTGGTGACGCTGGAGCGTCGGACGTAACAGTCGGTGGCGGCACCGTAACAGTCACGGGCGGCAGCGCCGGCAGTGTGAGCGCTGGCGGGTCGTCGAGCACTGGGGGCAAACCGGTGGGGGCCGCGGGCGCCCCTCAGGCAGGCTCAGGTGGCACTGCGCCAGCGACGTGCGAGTTCGATCCGGTGAAGCTCACCGCCTTGTTGCCGAAAACCATCGTGTGGAAGGATTTTCTTTATACCGAAGGCGACCTCTGCGTTACCTGTCGCGACAAGCCGTGCGTCACCATCGACGTGACTTCGTGGGGCTCGCCAGAGCTATATCCACCGACCGGGCAATATCGCTACATACCCAATATCGCTATGCCGGTAGCGCCACTCAGCATCGGCACGAACGACGGCGCCTGCACACCGCAAAATACCGACTGCGGCATCAAGGTCACCATCTCCGTAGTCCAATTCGTACCCGAGTGGTCAGGCGACCACTGGGATTTGTCTATGCTCAACGTACAGGGCGGCGGATCGGGCAACGCCTGCCTGGCGGATTCTAAATTCAGCAACTCATACGCGGTTCTGAATGACCTTCAGCAGGAGTTCGCTGCAACGCTCAGCGGGCTGAAAATCCCCTGCGATTGATGAGTTAGCGCCGAGAAGTTGCTGCTTCAGGGCGCCAGCAGGTAAGCTTCATCTCATGGCACTCGCAATTGGTAATCGCGTCTCTCCGGCGCAAGGCGTTCCGGCTACTGTACAACTCATCCTGCCAGCCGTAAACGGGCCTCTCTTCGGGATCATCGTTAGCGGCGCGGAACCATGGAACGTGCTGTGGAACAATGGCGTCCACGACACGAGCATTGCTGGCGCTGGCCTAGACCAGATCACTGCTGGTGATTCGAGCCTGAAAAATCAATTCGAGGGGAAGCGCGTCCAGATCGTGTCTCCCGACAACCAATCTACCTGGTCGTACTCGCTCTGCATCGCCATCTACAAGAGGACTCCAGCTGGCACTGGCACTGCAGTCGACTACGCGCTGTTACAGAACACCACGTCCGGCGCCTTCCAGGAAGTGCCCGCAGCGAATATCGCCGTCGTCCAGTGACCTCCACCGCGCTCTCCCTTGCGCCCTCGCACCAGGGAGAGGCGCTCATCGACAGCCACACGCCGCTGCATGCGATCGTGGGCTTCGTTGCCGGACTGCTCGGCGTGGAGCCACACATTGCCATGATGGTGTTCATCGGCGGGCGGATCGTAGAGATGTCGCTGCGCTCGGGCACCAAGCATGCGCTGTTCGAGCGCGAGGGTGGGCAAGCGCTCGGCAACGAAATGACCGACCTGCTCTTCGAGATGGCGGGGCTTCACTACGGAGAAATGCTCCGCGAGAAGCTGACCACGCACGAGGCATCCGCCGGACTCGGTCGCGTCATCGTGAATCCCTATACGGGCGCATCCATGGTGCTGCCGTGACCGAAAAGCGCAAGCGCCGGCTGTGTCGCTACTGCTCGAGTCCGTGCATGCGGGTCCCGGGCGTCCTGGTCTGCAACGAGCACTACCGAGAAATCTTTGGCGATCCCAACACGGGTTCGCCGGGTACGTACCCAAACAAGCCGGAGCCTATCAGATGAAGCGCCTTTTTCGCAAGAACCACTGGTCGACCGAAGACAAGATGATCGCCGCCGCTGGCGTCGTCGCAGCAGTCGGCATTTTCGCCATCGTCCAGCAGCGCAAGGCTGCGGCCGCAGTGGCGACGTCGGGCCTCCGTGGCCTGGGCGCCTACTTCCACGATCCCATGAACCTCCCCATCTCGGGTCTAGGTACGAACTACGTCCAGGTGCGGTAGCTCATGCCCGCCCACAAGCTCAACGGCCGTGGCCTATACCACGGCACCAACGTCGCCAAGAACGACATGGTGATCCACCAAGATCATCGTGGCCGCTGGCGCGTCGACAAGATCACGTCGAGCGGCGGCAACCACATCAGCGTCACTGGTCCCGCGGCGGGGCACCCAACCGCAGAAGCGGCGGCAGTCGAGGCTCGCAAGGCGATGCACAGGCTGGGCACCACCGGAATGCTGCTCATCCAGGACGGCGACTCGTACAGCGTCTACGATGAGCACTGGAACAAGAACGGTCGCCGCACCGGCATTCTCTCCGACGGCACTCGCGTCAATGTCTACCACGACGACACGGGCTCTGGCGATCCCTGGACGGTCGTGCCTCACAGTATGGAGTGGGACCAGCAGGCGCGCGGTGATATACGCTCGATGCTGGGCATGAGCGAGACGGCCGCCGGCATCTCTGAATGGTCAGAAGGCCAGGAGGGGCGCCACCTGGGTCGTTCGGTGCCGTGGGACGCGGTACCGCCCGAGATCAAGCGCCACATCGAGCAGCGCGTGGTCGGCGAGACCATGGTTGCAAATACACGTCGGGCAACCGAATTGACGGTGCCCCCTCATGCAGAGCCAGATGATTACGTGATCGGAGTCACGAACCGTGACTCTGAGATCAGTTTGTTTCGGGTGCGCAGTGGACCTGATTTGTTTGAAATCGAATGCAGCGCTGACCTGAGCGCCATTGCTCGCGCTGCTGAGATCGATGCGCGAAACCGTGGCACCGGGGATGCCGTAGTTTGGGAGTACGATGACGGACGTTTTCGCCAGGCTGGCCATGTGCTGCACGGCCGCTGGCAGGTAGAGATGCGGCCCAATGGAAGCAGCGTCTACCATGACCTAAAGGAAGCTGGCCTACCGCTCGATAACCATGAGTCTGATCTGTACGTCAAGGATTCGCCTGAAGCGAGAGCGATCCTCGCCAAGCACGGACAGAAGTACTCAGCATTCATGAGCCAAATCGACAACAAGCGCTGGCTTGAAGTGCCGTTCGGCTACCTGCCGTTCTTTGGCCACACGCCCAACGCCCGTGGCGCCACACCTGGTAAGATCCGTCAGGATCTCGAAGCTTCCTATTACTTCAACGAGCGCAAGATCGCTGACGCCGAAGAGGAGCTGCGACGCCCAGGCATTTCGTCTGAGTACAAGCGACAGATGCTGGACCTGATCGAAAGTGCTCGCTCGGATATGGAGTACGCCGGGCGCGGCATGAAGCCCAACGCCCGTGGCACCACCGCCGACGCAAATGCCGTGCGTGAGCTGTCACTCTACATCGAGAACGACTACGATCTCATCGGTAAGCCGACTTCCAAGGGCAAGTCGATCGACGAGAACCTCCGCAAGAAGGTTGCCGCCGGCAAGTACGATCCGAAGCTCGCCCCGACGCTCTGGGGCTACCTGATCGAAGACGGCGCGCGCAAGTACGCCAAGGAGTACGCGACCCCCGGCGACTGGGCGCAGATGTTCAACGCGGCGACGCGCAAGCAGGTGGCCGAGGACTTCGCGCGCGCCTGGGAAGCCGAAAACCTGCGGTAGAAAACTTCTGGCAGCCCGGGAAGGTCTGGTATATACCTGCCGTATACCACGCCATGTCACCAGAAGCAGAGCAAGCCTTCACCACGTCCCGCCTGGAGCGCCACTACCTCGCCCTCCTGAACGGACCCACCGGGCGCCTCGACTGCGGCTCGCTTGACGGCGAGGTGCGGCACTGGGCTAGGAAGTTTGGGTTCACGGATGAAGAGGCGGATCAGCTATGAGCGTGTTCACCAAGGGCGCCATGCCACACCCCCGCATCTCTGAAGAGACGCTTGATGAATTGATCGAGCACAAGGGCACCCTGAAACACGTGTGCCTGAATGCCGACGGCGTGCTGCGGCTTGCCCTCGACCTGCATGATGCGCTCGCTCGCGTTGTCGCGCTCGAGGCCTACATGGCAGATCATTGCGATTGCGGTTCGGGTGACGTGCTGTGAGCGCCGTCACGGCCGATGCTCTTCTCTCTGCCATCCAAGCCAAGGGCAGCAACGCCACTACCCTGCGCGACGCAGCACACGAGGCTTGCCACGCGCTGCAGTGGGGCGTCAAGAAGCGTTGGACTAGGGACAACATCCACGCGAAGAAACCCAAGCGCCATCGCATCTTCGGCGACATCGGCGTTCGTGACGAGATGGTAGCTCGCGCCGTAGAACAACTCGTCTGCGCGCGCATGGGCGTCGACTGCGGGACGGTCGAACACTGGGCACAGATCTGCTGGATGGAAACGTTCAAAAACGAGCGGATCTCGCTGCCGACTGGCGACTGGCTCGAGAAGCAGATCAAAGAGTACATGACCATGGCGTCTTCGGCGCGTCTTGCGGATCAAGTCATTGCTCTTGGTGAGGCAACGAAGCGCCGTGGTAGAGTCAGCGCGCCATGACCGTCACGCGCTATATCGGCAAGTGCCCTGTCTGCGAGGGCGACTTCCGTCTGCACAAGCTGACCATGGTGCACCACGGATACAAGCGCCCTGGGTACGGCGAGATCGTCGGCGACTGCTTCGGCGTTGGGTATCCACCGTACGAGCTGTCCACCGAGGGCACCGAGCACTACCTTGCTGCCGTGGAACGCGGCATCGCTGGTAATGAACGCATGCTGGCCGAGCTGACCAACGATCCCCAATCGGTCACCGTGCTCAAGATGAAGGTCACCGGTTTTGGCCGCCGCGACTACGAGCCCGTGACGTACACGCCAGCCGATGGCTACGAATTCCGTAGCGCGCTACAGTCGAAGATCCGCGAGGTCGAGCGCTCGCAGGAGCGGCTCCGCGACGAGCAGCGCCGCTGCGAGCACCTGATCCGCGACTGGGTCAAGCGACCCGTGCGCACTGAAGAAGAGGACATGGCGCAGAAGGCACAGGTAACGCAGGCGCGTCGCGCCGTGATCGACGAGGCCCGCGCTACGCGCCAGGCAAGGCGTGACGCCATAGACGCCAAGAACGCTGCGCGCGCTCAGGAGCGCCAAGGCCTCATCGAGCATTACCGCGACGTCTTCGTGCAACTGGCTGATGAGGGCGATGTTGATGCTCTGCGGACCGCCAAGCTCACATGGGTGCAGATGCACAAGAGCAAGGGCAAGAAGGGCTACCTGGACTTCTACCCATCCGAGCTTGGAGCTGACCGCGCGCTCGTTGCGCTCGGGCTCGCGGAGATAAATCCGCGCGCATACGGCGGCCAGTACCTGTACTCCAACGACCTCGGATGGGATCCACGTTGATGCCTGAGTTCCAGGCGCAGGTAGAGTTCAAGTGCCCCTTCTGCGGCAAGTGGTGTGCGGCAGGCGTAGATCCTGAACCCGGCGTCACTCACGAGCTGCCGATGTGCATCGAGTTCGAGGAGGCGGAGCCGGATCACTTTCTGATGCTCGTGAACGTAGCCATGGGAAATCGCACCGCGGGCGCCAGCTGATGCCGGGCACCAACGCAGGCACAGGTCAACCGATCACCATGCGCTGCGGCTGGTGTCGCCAGCACACTGGCGTCTCGGAAGTGCGTCGCGGCTACACCGTGACCGTCACCGGTCGCATCGCGCCGCTGACCAAGCAGCAGCGCAAGAACGGCGGCGGACCCCGTCTGCTCGGGTATCGCGTCGAGTATCGCTGCGGCGACTGCGGGCGCACCGGCTGGTCACGTCACTCCGACATGCAGCACAAGCTACGCAAGGTTGGAATCGACGCGCCGTCGAGAGACGGATCGAGCGTGACCACCATGCAGATATGGGTACCCGAATGAAACACCCCGACGATTCGCAAGAGGCCATGGAGCACATGACGACCCATGCTCACAGGTTGGTTACCCAGGGCCTCAGCCACGACGACGCGACAGAGATGGCGCTCGATCACTGGCGCAGCTCGCTCAAGCGTGCGCAGATGATCGTGCGCTATGAGGCCGACCTTCGAAGCCGGGGCAAACCCACGCTCCATGTGCCGCTGTTCCAGCTAGCCAGGACGCGCCGGTGAGCCCCCCTATTAACCACCAGGCTCCGTTGCCCTGGCGACGCTCCCGTAAGCCCGTCGCGCCCACTAAACGCGAACCAGCGGCCGGTTTGCGTGCTCTGTCACCCCAAGAACGCCTCCAGGAGCGCATGGAGGAGCGTCGCCTGGGCGACGGCTGGCGCCAAAGGCGCGATGTTACATTGAAGGTGAAATGATCAGTTGGGCGCCGACGCCGCCACCGGCGGGATGAGTTCCGGGATCACGATCCCTTTGCTGGCGATGCCCTCACAAAACACCAGCAGGTATTGCGTGTCGCTGCCGATGAGATGCGCCCGCGCATTCGCTGTGCGCTCTTCTACCGTCGACTTGTGCACGACCTCGCAGAGACGCCTCCAGGCCTTCGTGGCCTTGGTGTAAGTCTCGCTGCGCGCTTGCCCGACAACCACTGTGAACGCGCGCCCCTGCGTCTGTAGTTGCAGGTGCACTATGTCAGGTTCGCCGGAGACGGTCCCGAACCCGAAGAAGATGTCGTCGGAGCTGAAGCCGAGGTTCCTGAATGTCGACCAGTAGGCGAGCGCGTCACGGTAGACTTTCGGGAAGTCTGCGATGCGCTGCGGGCGAAGCTTACTTCGGCTCAATGGGTTCACCAAAAACGATCTCGCGGTAGGCACCATTCACCTTGGCCAGATGCGCGCCCAGCCGGACTTACGGGGATTGATCTCGTAGAAGCGCGTGATCATCAGTGCTCCGCATGAAAGTCGAGGTAGTCGTTGGCCAAATGGATCTGCGGTGCATCATCTTGCTGCATTGCATTGCCGGGTGGCTGCTGATCGCCAGCGACGCCGAATACGATGACGGGTCCCGCCTTCGTGGTGAAGGCGAGCAGATCTTCGAGGGTGGCGAACTCAACCCACCGATCCTCTCTGACGATTGCATGCGTCGCGCCGTACATGCCATCGGCAATCGCCGTCAACCTGAAGCCCAGGGCCTCCATCTTGGCAACGTCGTCGCCCTTGAACTGGCCGCATTGCGACGTAAGCTTGAACCTCATCCTTGAGCCTTCGACGATGGCTCACCCAGGCTTATTCAGGCGGTCGGGCAAAAAGCGCCCAGGTAGCTGAGAACCAGGCGTACGCGCCGCAGAGCCCGAGCCCCACGTAGGAGTGGTGCGCCGTGAGCGTCGCCACGATCGATAGCTCCAGGATCACGGCCACGATGTGGCTCAGCCGGGGCGGCTTGGGCGTTCGGGGGCGATCTCCGGCTAGCTCGGTCACAGGCCCAGCGCCTCCGCAGCTTCGGTTGCCTCGGAGAGCACGTCGGGGAGCAGGCGATGCCGGATGATGAACGCCATGCCGACGTCTTCCCCTGTGAGCTGCCTGGCCGCATCGTAGATCACGCGCCTGGCGACAGGCGACATGCCTAGCCGCTGAATGAGCACGGGGTCATTCCGCACAGCAGCCACGTGTCCGCGAGCACAGGCTTCACGCAGCATCAGGGCGACAGGGCCCACCATCGGGCGCATGCAGTCGCAACAATACAGACACTCGCAAGCGTTGTGGCAGTTGGAGCCGCACTGGCAGGGCTTGCGTATCATCGCCCGATGAGAGTTTTCTGCGCTCTGTCTATCGCGCCCTGCAGCCGCGTGTAATCCAGCTGAGCCGTCGTCGCGGTCTTGTCGATCCAGAACTTGGCCAGGTCCGCCGCGCGGATCAGATCGGCAAGGGCCAGCTGAAGCTCGGCCTCTCTTTCGGGAACGGCGTCGATGTCCTGGCTCATCGGCTATCGTGTCCGCTCCGCGCGAGCTGCGCGCAGTAGCGTCAAGCAGCTGACTCGCGCGCCCTCCAGAACATCAGGCGGCTCCCTGATCACATGCTGCACCGAAGTGAAGTTGGGGCGACCAGGGAGGCCGTAACGCTGAGCGTCCATGTCCCGCTGGATCAGCTCACAGAAAGCCGAAACCACCTCTAGCCGATCCTCCACGGGCCAGCCTGGCGCCGGCTCCCACTTCGGATTTAGCCACTTCGTCTCTCGACTCATGTCCGTACGGTGCACCAGCGTTGTCGGGGCGTCCATGGGGCAGCCTCGATCAGCTTGACCGCGTACAGAAGAAAAGTTTCGAGCGCGCTCCGTCGAGCCCGCACTCACGAAAAGACCCCTTGCAAATATGTCCGGTAAGGACTATTACCGGACATATGTCGGTTATCCATCGCCCCACGGTCGTCGACTGGTGCAATTCGACGCCCTGCGGCTTCTGCGGCAAGCCGTATCTGGAGCACATCGATCCACCAACGCAGCAAGCCTGTGAGACGGACTGTCTAGGTAGTCGATGCAATTTCAAGCCAGTGGTGACCGATCCCGAGCGGGAGCGCTTGCGGGTGGCCTGCCAAGCCGCGCTGGCGTGGATCGAGAACATGTCACCCACCGTTCGGCGGACGGCGCTGGCAAACCAGCTACGCGCCGCGCTCGGGGACAAGTGATGTGGTTGCCAGCACATAGCAAACTGCGCAGCATCACCTACGCCCGTTGCGCGGCATCTGGTTGGCCGCTAGACGAGCACTGGTTTGCGCGTGCGGCCGCCCTGACCAGCAAACGCTGGTGGGCGCGTTGGGCAATGATGCCGATCCTACTACTGCTCGTGGCGCCGCTGCTGCCGGAACTGCTGTATGCGGCGACCGCCGCGCTGCGCTATCGCTGGCGCCCGGGATCTGATCCCCCGCTGCACGGCATAGTCACCGTGCACGATGACCGTGGCCCCGGATGGGGCAGCGCCTCCTGGGCAAAGGATGGTGGCTGGCTATCGGCGAGTGATCATCAGCCGGTGCGAGTATACGCTTGGCGCTATAGCGAAGGCTCACGCGCTGAGCTTTGGCACGAGGACTGCAGTCGATGAGCGAAATCTGCTGGCAGGTGACCCACAAGGGCGACGTGCGATGCCGCATGATGGCTGACCAGTACTATGCGCGCCAGAACCCGGGGATAGGCATGCCATGAAGTGTACTACCTGCGGCCACGACATCTGCGACGGTTGCTGGAAACAGCGGACGCAGATTGCTGCCGAGCGGGACTGGGCGGTGTTCTCGCTCGAAGCCGCGTCCACTGATCTTGCGGCGCTTGCTCTGCAGCAGCAGGAGTTCGAGAGGTTCCTTACCTGGATAGAGGCTGCGCACCCGCAGGTGGTTTCTGAATACCGAAAGCTGGGCACATCATGACGTGGCCACCCCCTGAAGACCGTTGCGTCGCGGCAGTTGGTGCCGGGGTCATGCCGGTTGGCTTGGACGATCCTGTCAGGCAGATTGGCCGTTGGACTACGACGTGTTTCTCGCACACCGCCATCCGCTTGGCGGACGCTGGTGATCCACAGTGTGACCGCGAGTCACGCTACGGGAATGGCCTCTGTGAAGAACATGAGCACCAGGGTTGCGTGCGTTTGGTGCGGGAGCAACGTACCTGCTTCGGCTGCGGGTCACGCGACATAGCCTCCATGACCGACACGATTTCCTGTCACTGCCCATGCGGTTTTGAGAAAGTCACCTGGCGCGCTTGCTCGAGTTGCGCGGAGCGCTGGAGCACACCATGAGGTCCAAACGCCGCCGTCGCCTACGGCACCAGAGGCATGAACGCGCGTTGCGGCGCGACGCTTGGCAGAAATTGCTTCGGGCGACCCGCGTGCCGCACCATATCTTCTACGAACAGGGTCCAGTGCTCGGTCACCTAGACTTCGGCGTCACCTTCTACGTCAACAGTCACACATGAGTCGATCCATCATTCTCCCCGATGTCGCGTTAGCAATCGACGACGATGCTCTGCGCGATCTCCAGAACCGCGCCATCCGCGATGCTGCGGTGCGCACGCTGCTGGACGGCATCCCGCCCGAAACCTACCGCGCGTACAGCCGCGACTTCGCGCAGTTCAGTGCCTGGTGCAAGCGCCAGCTGCCGCCGATGAAGCCTCTGCCTGCGCGCGAGGAGGCCATCATCGGTTACGTGGAATACCTCAACACCAAGGTGAACGATCGGTACCCCTGCAAACCTGGCACCATCGAACGTCGCCTGGCTGGTATCTCGTGGGCGCATGAAACCTTCCTGAACACCAAGGGCACCATCACCCCGTTCGTATCCAAGCTGCTGCACTCCATCAAGAGCAAGCGCATCCAGCTCGGTGAGCCTGGAGTCAAGATGGCTGCCCCTCTCCTGCTGGCAGACCTGCGTAAGATCTGCCAGCACCTGGATACCAAACGCTCACCACTCGCGACCCGCAACGCCGCAATTCTAGTCGTGGGCTGGGCATGCGCGATGCGACGCAGCGAGATCACTGCCCTGAACTACACCGACATCGAGCAGCTCAGTGACGATGGCTTCATGCTGGTGATTCGCCGCAGCAAGACCGATCAGCTCGCCGAAGGCACGATGCTTCCGGTCACCGCAGAGGAGGATGACCTCGTGTGCCCCCTTCTGCGCTTGAAGGCATGGCTCGATGTGCGAGGTCACAATCGAGGCCCGCTGTTCCTGCGCTCTGGATTCAAGTCACCTCGACGCATCAGCGACAAGCAAGTGCAGCGCCTGGTGACTGACCTAGCAAAGGCTGCCGGCGCGAAGCCCATCAGCAACGACACGTTCTCGGCGCACAGCCTGCGCGCTGGCTTCATCACCGATGCCGTGCAGGCAGGTGAGAATGATGCGGAGATCATGAAGCGTTCGCGCCACAAGTCACATCAGGTGTTCATGCGGTACGTGCGACCTGCGCAGACAGTCAAGAAGAACGTCGCGAGTGGGTTCAGTAAGTGGGGAGCCAGCAAGGAGACGAAGTGACAACGACGACCAACCAAGGCGGTTCTTTGATTACGAAGCCCTGCGCCGAATGCGATCTCGCCCACGCGCACTGCCACTGCGAGTGCGGCTTCCAGCTGCCGCTTTCCATCGTCGCCCTGGGCGAGCGCGTGCCGTCGATGGGCGACAGGTTGAAGGTGATCCCGGGGAACTTCGTGGTGAAGTGCCCGTCGTGCGGTGACGGATCGCTGGTGCGCGTCAAGGCCAGGTCGAACTGAGATGCGCACGGGCACTTACCGAACCCACGGCACCTGGCACCCCAAACAGAAGCTGTTCTGCGCCTGGTGCTTACGTGACAGGCCATCGTTCGAGTACATGATGTACGCCAACGGCTCGCGAATCATGTGCGATCGGTGCTGGGTCGTGTTTGAGTGCGGAACCTGGTGGAGCAGAATTTGGGCTCGCCTGAGCTGGGGACGCGCGGCATGACTGACGACTGGTTCAACCCCAAACGCTGGCAGACGTCTTGAACGCCCGTCGCGGACTTGCGAACGCCGCGGTGCCAATGATGGCGGACATGCGATACGACGAGCGCATGCCTCCGATCGATGAGCTGCACACGGTGCTGCACTGGAGCTTTGGTGACGATCGAGCGCGACGCGGCAAGTGGTTTGTTCGGCTCCTCGACGAGGACGCCCTCGATGGACTAGTCGTGATCTATTGCGACGACGGAAGGGGTGGAGACATCACGATGCCGCAGGACGTGTACCGGGAGTTTCGCGCGATGGGCACCCCGCTGACCTATACCGGCACCGACGTCGTGTTCCTGCCAGCAACGCTTGCGCACCTACGAAAATGACTGACAAAATGAGCTTCACCTACACGAACCCTATCGTGCCCGACGGCTACCGCTGCGGCGTCTGTGGCGCCACCGGCTGCAAGCTCTGGCGCAAGTACGCGACGTTTTTGGAACACCAGTCGCTGTTCTGCGCCGCGTGCGCAGCTAAAAACCAGAGCACCAACCATGCTCATCCGGTTGTCTCCCAACGGGTAAGGGTTTCGCGCACTTACGAACAATCGACTGGCCGCACGCATATATCCGGTTGACACCCACGATACAGGGCGCATAATGGTTGGACACTGAGCGGCCCGGCGATGCCGAAAACATCCCGGGCCATGGCCGAATCTGAAAAGGAGACTCGACATGACCACAAATACCACCGTCCTCGTCACTGGCAACACCTACCCCGTCAAGGACGCGATCAAAGCGCTCGGCGGCCGCTGGGACAGCAACGCCAAGGGGTGGCGCGTCCCCGCCGACAAGGCAGCGCAAGCGCAAGCGCTCGTAGCTGGCGCACCCAAGGCCGCGCCGCGCAAGGCCGGCACGTCGCGCAGCAACGGCGGCTCGGTTGGTCGCATGTACCAGCGCCGCTACGGCTGGGACGGCGTCCGCGGCTCGTCGAGCTACTACTCCTCCGGCATGTACGACGAGGAGAGCTGAGTCATGACGAGCCGAAAAATTCGTGGTGCCGCGCCGACGTACACCGATCTGCGCATGACGATCCCTGCTCGCGAATTGCTGGAGCAGCTCGGCAACGAGATCAGAATTCACACGACCGACAGCGGTCCGCGCTATTCGGTCACGCTCACCGGGCAACTGGCGGCCAAGGGCGTGCTGGTGCTGGTGCTCATCGGTCAGGGTAACGAGCAGCATCGTGGCCTGAGGTTGATTGATGAGCCCGCCTACCCCGGCGAATGGGCCAACGGTGTCGGGATCGCCTGGCATGAGCGCGGTGATTGGGTGCGCTGCCCGCGCTGCGGTCACGCGCTGGTCTGGTACGAGGCTGGCTACGTCCCGGGTTACCGCCTCTGTACCCGCGGCCACCACGCTCAGTTGAGCAGCGACGGCAAGTCTGCCGCAAAGGCGGGCTGAGCCATGAGCCCCGCGGCCACACACGACGTGCACCGCGGGGCTCTGCCGTTCCCGCGATCGTTGCCTGAATTTCAGCGCCTGTTCCCCGATGACGCGGCCTGCGGCGCGTACCTTGAGCGGTGCCGTTGGCCTGAACTGTTCCGTTGCCCCGCTTGCGGCGTGGGCGGCGACCCCTTCCGCTTCGCGGCTCGCCCCGGCGTGCTGCGTTGCCGGGCCTGCCGCAAAGACACGAGCCTCACGGCGGGCACCATCATGCACCGCACGCACAGCCCACTCAGTACGTGGTTTTGGGCCGCCTACCTCGTGAGCACGCAGACGCCGGGAATGTCGGCCACGCAGTTCGCGCGGCAGCTCGGCCTGACCCGCTACGAGACGGCGTTTCAGATCTTGCACAAGCTCAGGGCCGCCATGATTCGCCCCAATGTGGACCGCATCGGCGGAGAAAACGTCGTGGTCGAGCTGGACGAGTCGCTGGTCGGCGGCGCTACCCGCGGCGAGGGCCGGGGCGTCCACCACAAGGTGTACCTTGCCGGCGCTGTGGAGAGCCTCCAGCGCGCTCCGGCTGCGGACGGCAAGCAACCCCCCAAGTCGAAGCAGCGGCGCAATGGCACGTACGCCGGGCGCCTTCGCTTGCGCGTCCTGCCGGACCGCACAGCGCCGGGCCTGCTCGGGTTCGCTCGCGAGTCGATCGCTCAGGGCAGCTTTGTGCGGACTGACGACTTTCCCGGGTACGCACAGCTCGATCTGGAATGCGGCGTGCGCCACTCGCCCGTTGCTGAGCGCGGAGACCCAGCCGTGGCAGAGGCGCACCTGCCGCTGATTCACCTGGTTTTCTCGAATTTCAAAGCTTGGCTGCAAGGCACTCACCATTCCGTCTCGCCAAAACACCTACAAGCGTATGCGTCTGAGTACGTTTTCCGCTTCAATCGCCGCTTTTATCCGTTCAACGGCTTCCGATCTTTGCTGGGGCTCGCCGCGACGCAGGAGTCGATGACGTACGACGGTCTGTATTCCGACGAGTGCGTACACCCCATAGCGGTTGGACCGTGGGAGTTAACCGGATGAGCATGGCACCAACGGCACCTACGCTGTCTTCGATATGGACGCCGACGGCCGTTGCGCGAACGAGCGGGACGACTTCAAGCACAAGTCCGACGCAATCGGGTGGCTCGTGCCCGCGGTGCCTACTGAAGACAACGAGACCTACTGGGGTTACACATCGGTGCCCGATGCCGGCGTAGCCTGGTGGCGCGCGCTACCCAACAGGGAGACGACATGAGCAAACGATGCGGTGTGTGCAGGAACGAGATGGCGCTCATCGATGGGGAGCTACTGTGCCTGGCGCCACACGCGCTGTTAGACGGTGACGAGCAGCCTGATATGGAGCAACGCCTGCGCTCCCTGGAAGAGCAACCCAAGATCATTCAGGGCGATCTGAACTCCGAGGGCGCCGCGGGTGCGCTATTGATGATCATGGGCAGCTGCGCCGGTATCGACGTGGGTCGACCGAGAGAACTGGGGCTTGGTTCCGGTCATGGGCACGACAACGACTGGGGAATCCTTCCCGACAATCATCGTCTGAGAGACGATCAGTCCGGGGTGCATCCCCCCGCTCCATGGACCAATGGCCGTTGCGACCTTTAGGTCGAATACCTGCCCCTCGACTGCCATGTATTTAGGCCTGAATGTATCCTAGTTCAGCATACTAGCGTGAGATGCGCGTCGCAAACCTGCACGGCGCGAGTCATCAGCCAACCGAACACGTCGTGGTTTCTGACAATCGAAGGCTCGCGTGCGGCCGTAAACGCGGCCGACGTCAGCACGTCAAAAGCTGAGGCGGCGCGTAGTGCCTGCATTGGCCTGATCAGATCCGCACGTGTCTTCGGCTTGATAGTTGCGCGTATGCCCGCGCGCATGAGTTGCATCGATAGCAGCGCTATCTGGCAGCTCGAATAGGCCACGTAGTCGATATTCTGGATCGCATCGGCATTCAGGGGCGAGTGCGCCAGAAGGCGCTGGATGTCTGCGTAGAACTCATCCGCCATCGCTGGAGTAAGATGATCCCAGGGCTTCAGTGCCAACATGAATGCCGTTCCGGTCAGACGGCTCGCGACATATTCCAGTCGGTGGGCGCGAAGCGCGTGTCTTACTTCCGCCTGACTATTGGCCAAAAGAAGCGGCCGCACGAAGCGCTCTTGGTGCCTCAGAAAGAGGGCCTTCGCCAACTGCTCCATCCATCCAGGGCCCGAATGGCGCACAAGTTCCTGCCTCGGAACGCAGGCTAGGGCAGCAGTAAGGGCACTCATTGGCGGTCGCGACGCTAGCAGGGCCAAGATAAATTGTAGGACAAATTGGGCGACAATCCACTTGGGTTCGAGAGGTTCGCTCCAGGTCCGGCGCTGCGGTGGGTCTGTGCGGAAGCGTCTTCCTGTTCCTCTTCCTCGTTATCCTCGGGTTCTTCTGCTGGGACGACCTTCTTGGGGCGACCTGCCGCCTTCGGTGCCTTTCCCCTAATGACCCATGTCTTGCTCTTCGATGCCGGCTTGGACGGCCGCTTGGGCGCCGGACTAGCGCCATGTGCAACCTGCCCGAGTGGATCGAGAAGGGGAAGGTACCCGGCGTCGCGCTCGACCGCAGCGACGGGAAACTGCGGCTGGTCAAGTTGCCGGCTGAGCCTGGTTTGGCTCCAGAATAATTCTGGTAGACAGGGGAAGGTCTGGTATATACCGTCCGTATACACAGAGATGATCGTCCACGCGAAGCTTACGACGCTACAGCCCCGGACCAACGCCATCCTGCTCGCCACGCGCGCCGCCGACAGAGCACAGGCGCGCAAGCGTGAGGCCCCGGCTTCGAAGGTCGTCGTTGCCTTGGCTGACGACGTCATCGCCCTGGCAGAGATGGTTGAGATTCTATGCGGTGCCCTCGCCGAGGCAGAATTCGGGAGACGGTAGGAAGGTGTGGTCTGTGCCAGACGTATACACTCCCATGACTAACCAGAATCAGACGGTGCCTCCTTTCCACGGTGACAAGCGCGCTCGCTTGCTCCGCAGCGAGATCCTCACACGAGTCAAGGCGCTCGCGATGCAAGCGACCACCTACCCTGACTCGCACGTGGACTGCGCGCTCGTGCGCGAGACGATTGCGCTCCTGCGGTCGCTCTTGCCGGTGACGCCCGGGCAGGACAAGCAGTCCCAGGTGGACATGGCTGCGCAGCACCACGCGCGCGCCGATGCCCGAGAGAGCTTTGAGCGCCTGTGGGACAATTGCAACGCTGGCAAGATCGGCGACTACGAGGCGGTGACCGGCGCCCTCGAGCGAGCGCGCGTTGTTGGAGTGCTGGATGCGCGTGCAGCCGCCCCGAAGCGATTGCCGTTTTTCACCATGCTTTTCCCGGATGATTCCGGTTGGCTCTGCACCACGCGCGAGGAGTACGGCCCAGAGTTTGAAGGCGCCACCCCCGACGCCGCCCGCGCCGCAGCTGCCAAGGCTATCGAAGCAGGCGAGGTCTAGCCATGCACTGGCGCACCTGGCTCCGCACCTGCAGCCGTGACCCGAGCAGCCCCGCGAATGTCCCTAAGGGCGCGCTCGGGATGCTCACCGGTCAGGATACCCGCGCGATGGACGCTATCCACGCCTGCTGGGAGCTGTACTCGAACAGCGACGCTAACGGGCAACGCGCGGCCATCTTAGCAGCCAGCACACTTCTCGCCGGCATGCAGCCCAAGTGCCGCTTCCTCGCGAAAGAGCTGATCGCGATGTCGCTCGATTGGGGCGACCGCGACCGTGTGTGGCTGCTGGTGCTGGAGGAGTTTTGACCCGCGGGGAGATCAATATGCTCAGCTACCTAGCTAAGCACGTCGGATGGTACCGCGCGCTCTCGGTGAGCAATCGCCAGGCGTGCCTTGGACTCTACCGCCGCGGCTACGTCGAGCGACGCCTGGTGTCGCAGCCAGAGCCAGGGGGGCTCAGGGCATTCGAGTACAAGGCATTCCCGGAGACTGTCACCGAGGCGCGCAAATTAGGGACGATCAAATGAGAAATGCAGAGACGATGCCCAACCTCATTCGTCATGACGAGTCCGACGCGGCGCGCATCGTCTCGGCGGCAGCTGTATTCGCTGCAATGCCAGGCATGGTGTCGGGTGAGGCGCGTGATATGGCGCTATCGCGGCTGCGCGACATGGCGGATCGGCACCCGCGTGCCGCTGAAGTCCTGCATGCGATGGTGCGGCATATCGAGAGCTA
>Ga0137442_1000063_pt1 | contig 24925 bp, 14 predicted proteins | sample EasRivERMGT266_2_FD_102329 | JGI IMG/M metagenome (GOLD analysis project Ga0137442, IMG submission 102329) | Soil microbial communities from meander-bound floodplain in the East River, Colorado, USA - East River MetaG ERMGT266_2 | ecosystem: Environmental > Terrestrial > Soil > Floodplain ... | reverse complement strand
GATTCAGCAGTCCAAACAATTCGCCGGCGCGATCGCCGTCGCCGAGCAGCGCAAACGCAATCACAGTCCACAGGGCCGCGTGCGTGTATTGGCCGCCGTTTTCGCGCACGCCGGGAACATAGCCTTTGACATAACCCGGATCCAGCTTGCTCTTATCAAATGGCGGGGTGAACAGAACGATTAACCCGTCGCCGCGACGAATCAAATATTCATTAACGGCAGTCATAGCGCGAGCCGCACGATAAGATTCCGCCACGCGCGAGATCACCGCCCACGTCTGCGCGATCGAATCTATCCGGCACTCGTCGTTCTGCGCCGAACCGAGTGGCGTGCCGTCATCAAAGTACGCGCGCCGATACCAGTCGCCATCCCACGCCTGCTCGAGTCCTTTTCTGAGTTTCTCCATGTGCCGGCCATAGCGGTTGCTGCGCTCAGTCATTTGATACCGCTCGCACAGCGGTGCGAAGCCACTCAACACGGTGCAGAGAAACCAGCCCAGCCAAACGCTCTCGCCTTTGCCGCCCACTCCGACTCGATTCATGCCGTCATTCCAATCACCCGATCCCATCAGCGGCAATCCGTGTTCGCCCAGTTTCAGACTGCGATCAATGGCCCGCGCGCAATGCTCGAGCACCGTCCCGGTCTCAGTCGACACGCCAGGCTGTAGATATTGCTCAAGCTGATCGGGCTTCAGCAGCGGGCCTTCGATGAACGGGACAGCCTCGTCCAAAACCGAATAATCGCCGGTCACGCTCGCATAAAATGAAGCGACGTAAGGAAGCCACAACAGATCATCTGAGAAGCGCGTGCGCACGCCTCGCCCCGTCGGTTCATGCCACCAGTGCAGCACGTCCCCCTCCTTGAATTGTCGCGCTGCGGCCCGGAGGATCTGACTGCGGGCGACCTCGGGACTCGAATAAACCAGCGCCATCACGTCCTGCAACTGGTCGCGAAAACCAAACGCGCCACTCGACTGATAGAAAGCTGAGCGGCCTCGCACGCGACACGCCAGCGTTTGGCATAACAGCCAACGATTGACCAGCGTGTCCATCGAAGCGTCCGGCGTCTTAATCTCGATCGTGCCCAGCAGTTGATCCCAGAATCCGACCACGCTTTCGAAAGCTTCGTTGACGGCTTGAAAGCTGCGGAAACGCGCATTTACGTCGCGGGCCTCTTCGATCGATGCCGCCTGGCCGAGTAAGAAGATCATTTCGCGTGCTTCACCCGGCGCCAGCTCAATCGACGTTTGTATCGCCGCACACGGATCCAGGCCCGCGCCATCACGGCCACTCAAGGCCGTGCGGCGCAAGGCGGCCGGACGCGCCAGAGATCCATTGCGCCCGATAAACTCTTTTCGATCGCAGGTGACTGTGAAGTGGCTCTCACTGGTGCCGGCAAAAGCGACGCGATTAGAAAACTCGTTGTTAAAGGAATTGCGCGCGAAGATCGCGCCTTCGTTCTCTTCCACATCCGTGACGATGTGATTTGCCGACGCTTCGCGCGTCACCCCCAGCACCAACTCCTGATAGCTGGTGACTGAGAGTCTGCGCCGGCGGTCTGAGCGATTGCGCAGCCGCAGCAGTGAAATCTTGACGGGTGCGTCGAGTGGCGCAAACACGAGCAACTCTTGCGTGATGCCGTGACTGACGTGCTCAAACACGCTATAGCCCTGTCCGTGCCGAATCAGGTAGCTCTGAGCTTCGCGTATCGGCAAAGGCGTCGGGGTCCAGGTGGCGCCGGAATCCTCGTCGCGAATGTAAATGACTTCGGCGGGTGGATCGCTCGCCGCGTCGTTGGACCAGGGGGTGAGCCGGTTCTCATGACTGTTGAGCGACCAGGTAAAACCCGCGCCCGTTTCAGTAATCAGAAAACCGAAGTCAGTTTTGTTGGCGATCACGTTGGACCACGGTGCGGGGGCCCATTGGCCTTCGCCCAACATGATGACGTATTCGCGCCCGCCATGCGCAAAGCCGCCGAGGCCATTAAAGAATGAGAGCTTCGGAGATTCAGGAGCAGAGTCAGGATAGATTTGCGATGGCGATCGCGGTTGCAGCGCGGGCGGTAAGGTTTCCTCGACGGGGCGGCGCACGAGTTGATCTTCCAGCGAACCTCTTTCACTGACGATTACCACCCTGGCCACGGAATGCAGCAGAATTCGCACTTCCTCCGGCAGTTGGTCTGAACGATGGACAAAAATGCCTCCAGGTTTATCCAGCAGCCCCAAGGCGCCGGATGTACGCACGGCAATCTGCAGGGTGTCGTGCAGCGATTGTGCATAATCCGTGGGGTGATCGTTCAGGATCACCAAATCAAACCGGAGCCCTTTCGATCTCAGATACTGATGACCTCGCATAAGCTGCCGGGCCATCTGGATGTCTTCTTCGCGATCGAGACGCAGAATCACAATCGGTAAGTCGCCGCTGATTCCCAACGACCAGAGACCGGACTGCGTCAGCTTGTTGAGCCCCAGAACGTGAGGCCGCGGCCGCAATGAAGGATCGGAATACAGGATCCGGCCCGCAAGGCGCTGAAAAAGATGCGCTTCGTTAGGATCTATGTGCAGGTGGGTCATCTCGACTTGAGAGCGCGCCCAGGCCAGCCGGGATTCACGTTCGAAGATACTTGCGTCGCGATATTTTTCCGCCAGGGAGATGGCGTGCTCGCGCGAGTTTGCCACCCCGGTGGTGAAAACGATCTGCGCAGTTTCGTTCGGGAGCAAACGCACCCGGCAACGCAGGCTGAAGATTGGATCGAGCACCGCGCCCGCGGTGTTTGAGAGCGGACGATCTTCCATCACCGCTACCGGCCCGGCAGTAGTATGCCCCCGACCAAGAAAACGTGCCCGATCGGTTTCAAACTGGATCCCGGCAATCGTTTCGGCGGCAGTCGAAAGTACGTGCACGCCCCAGACCGCCTGGTCTTGCGCTGAGCGTGGGCGCCGTCGTGCAAACAGCGCGCTTTGCGGCGCATGGAACTCAGTTTCAATAAACAGATTGCTGAACGCGGGGTGCGACAAATCGTCGGCCCTGCTCGCGAGCACGACCTCGGCATAGCTCGTCAACTCGATCTCGCGCGGGCGCGTGGAATAATTGGCAATCGAGAGGCGCCGCATCTCGGCGTTGTCTTCCGCCGAAACGATCACGTCCAGGTGCGTGACGATGCCGAAATCACGGCGCCAAAAGTCGGCCTTGTCTTCTGAAAATGCGACTTCATAACTTTGCGGCTTGCTGCCGATCGGTTGATGACCTGCCGACCATACGGCGCCGCTGCGCACGTCGCGGATGTAGATAAAGCTGCCCCAGCTGTCGCGAGTCGAGTCTTCACGCCAGCGCGTCACCGCCAGCGATCCGCACATCGAATAGCCTGCGCCCGCCGTCGTGATCATCAAGCTGTAAGTTCCGTTCGACAACAACTGCGTGCGGGGCGTGGGCAGATCGGCGGTGTCGTAAGCGCGGGTGACGAGACCCGTGTCGGTGCGCACCACCCGTCCGGTCAAAACTTCTTCGGCGCGCGGGTGGGCCGCCGGAACGCCGCGCGGGATGCGTTCCTGCAACAGTAATTCCGTCGCCTGCACCGCCGGATCGCTGTGAAACCGGTTCTGCATTATCTTGCCGTTGAGCAGATTATCAAGCGCGACCAGGCTCATGCCCTGATGGTGCGCCATGTACGCCCGCACCAGAGTGCATCTTTCACCCTTGTTAACTCGCTCAGGCGTGTAATCCAGAGCTTCGTAAAAACCATAACGCGAGAGCGCGCCTTCGCGCTCCAGCACGCGGAGGTTCTCCATTCCCTGGGCCCGAAAGACATTCGCAGCCAGGATTGTCGAGTAAGGCGAAACCACGAGGTCTTCGATCAGTCCGCGTTTCAGCCCGAGTCCGGGCACGCCAAACGACCCATACTGATAATTGAGTTGCAGATCGCGTGCCGAGTATGCCGACTCAGAAATGCCCCACGGCACGCCACGTTCATATCCATACTCGATTTGCCTCGAGACTACGGCTTCGTAAGTCTCGCCCAGCAATGTTTCGCGATAGTTACGCATCACCAACAGCGGCATGAGGTATTCGAACATCGTGCCGGTCCACGAAATCAACGCCCGGCGTCCATCAACGGCTGTCAACTGACGCCCCATGCGAAACCAATGTTCTTGTGGCACGTCGCCCTTCGCGATGGCGATAAAACTCGCCAGGCGCGCTTCCGACGCCAGCAGATCGTAAAAAGAGTTGTCGTGGTGTCCTTCGGCAACGTTGTAGCCGATGGTGAAGACCTTGCGTTCAGAATCGAGCAGGAACTTGAAATCCATCTCTTCGACCAGGCGCTGAGACGTGTGAGCGATCTTTGCCAGCCGCGAGGTGATAGTCCGCGCGGCTTCGGCAGCCTGCTCAAATGCGCCGGTCAGCGCGCTCAACTCATTCAGGGCTGTGTCGCGGCCTGGCAGTGATTCGAGCGCAGTTCCTTCAAGCCGCGCTCGCAGGGCCGCCAGTTGCCGAAGCGCGCTATCACAAATTTCTGAGATGTGAGCGAGCGAAGGCACGCCGCGCAGCTCTCGACCAATCACTTCCCAGTGAGAGCGCAGTTCGTCGTCGCGCAAAGCTATCGAGTCCAGCGAGACAGTTCCGGCAACTCCCCATGGAACCAACAGATTCAGGTCGCGACGATAGTTGCTCACCTGGTGCAGTAGCGAGTTGGTCCACCAGCGCAACTCGGTAAACTCGTCGCCGCGATGCTCCAGTGCCAACGCGGCCACGATGTCATCGATTACCGTCGCCCGCTCAGCCATGGCTTCGAAGAGCGTGGCCCATCCGTCGAGTGTGTCCGGAGTGCTAAGTTCGAGCAGCCTCGTGCACGATTGTATTTCGTCGCGTAGTTGCTTGATCGTGATTGCGTCTGTGCGCTGGCGCGCCGCCGCAAGTTGCGATGTTTCCTGAATGATGGCGCCGACTGTGTCTCGCAATCCACTGATTACGCGAGTGTCGAATAGTTTGTCGTCAGGAAGATCAAGAGCTGCCTGCCTGAGCGCTATGAGACATCCGGCCAGATTTCCGCTGTCGACCACGGAAACGTACTGCGGCCACATGGGAAGGAGCGTGCGGGTGTCATGCCAGTTGAAAAAGTGGCCGCGAAACTTTTGCAGCTTTTCCAGACTCGCAAAAGTGAATTCGGTCCGCTCCAGTAACTCCACCAGGCCCACGTAGCCAAAGTCATAAGCCGAGAGAGTCGAAAGCTGTAGCAACCCAATGTTCGTCGGCGAAGTGCGATGCGCAATGACCGGCGGATCTTCCTGAAAATTATCGGGCGGTAACCAGTGGTCCTCGTCGCCGACAAACGCTTCAAAGAAACGCCAGGTGCGGCGCGCGACTATCCGTGCGGTCAGAACGTCTTTGGGGGCAAATTCCTCTGCGTCTTCCACCCGGCGACGGCTAACATAGAAAGCGATCACCGGAGACAGGGCCCAGGCGAGCAGGAACGGAAGGGCGACCGGCAGAGCGCGTATTCTTACTACGATAACCAACACCGCCGCCAGCAGAGTAATGGCTTCCGCCGGCCACATGAATCGGAAGAATGCCGGTATGTCGTGCTTGCTACTCTTTTCTGCACCCGCGGCAGTCACCCATTCAAGCAAGTGGCGGCTGGTAATCAGCTTGCGATAGACGGTCCGCGTGATTGCATCCACCATTAGCCAGGCCTGATGCCCGAGAAATACAACCTCCAGGGCGACCTGCGCAGTGTTGGTTCGCATGTCGCCCCAGACACTCCAGAAGTGGCTGGTCCAGGGAACGCCGCGCGGATGAATCAGCAGGCCCGTAGTGACGTGCGCATAGACCGGAAAGGCAAGAGTGACCAGAGCGAAAAGCGTCCACCAGAGCGCACCGCCGGGCAGGATCGTCCAGCCGGCGACGAGCAACAAAACGATTGCCGGCGCCAGCAGACTGCGACGCAGGTTGTCCAGAATCTTCCAACGAGAGATCGCTGAAATACGATTGGGTCGCTGGTGGCCACGCGCGTCGCGCACTGCACCAAGTAACCAACCGCCGATTTGCCAGTCGCCGCGCGTCCAACGATGCTGGCGCATCGCGTAGGTGTCGTAGTGTGCGGGATATTCGTCGAGAAATTCGATGTCACTAACGAGCGCCGCGCGCGCGAAGATTGACTCAAAGAGATCGTGACTCAAAAGCGTCTGATCCGGCGCGCGATCGTCGAGCGCTTTCTCGAAAGCATCCACGTCGTAGAGACCTTTGCCGGTGTAGATGCCTTCGGCAAGAAGATCCTGGTACACGTCGGAAGCAGCGGTCGTATATGGATCGATTCCCGTGTTACCTGAGAAGACACGGGCAAACAACGAGCGGGAAGCACTCTCGAGCGAAATGCTCACGCGCGGCTGTAGAATCCCATAGCCCTTCACCACTCGATCGGCCTCGGAATCGAAGCGAGGGAGGTTCAGCGGATGAATAGCCGCGCCAATCAAACGCTTTGCCGCATCGCGCGGCAACTGCGTGTCGGCATCCAAAGTGATCACATAGCGGACCTGTGACAACAGCTCCGGGCTCCCGGTGGCCAAAACAAACCTGTCTGGCTTCAGTCCGCGCAGGAGCTGATTGAATTCACGCAGCTTGCCCCGCTTGCGCTCCCAACCGATCCACTTCCCTTCTGTCTCGCACCAGCGGCGCGGCCGGTGAAAAAGATAAAATCGGTTTGGTGCGTTCGCGCTATATCGGTTATTGAGTTGTTCGATGCCTGCTTTGGCGGCGTCGAGAATCTCGCGATCATCCGGCTTCTCTTCAGAGTCGGCGTCGGCGAAATCCGACAGCAACGCAAAGTGCAGATGCTCGTCCTGGTTCGCCAGATATGCGATCTCGAGTTTATCTACCAGCGCTGCGACCGTGGCCTGGTCGTTGAAAATCACCGGCACTACGACCATCGTGCGGGCTTCGGCAGGCACGCCTTTCGAGAGATCGATTTTCGGCAGAAGTTGCGGCTCAAAAATGTGGGTAACATCCCAGTTGAGGACACTCAGCGCCAGATCGCTCGCGGGAATCAATGACACGAGAGCGGCGATAGCGGCCATCGTGATGCTCGCCTGCGCGCGCCACACCGCGATGATGGTGAAGCCCGCGATCAGCACAGTCAGCAAAGTCACCGTCCCGAGATAAGCAAGAGTCGCGTGGCGCTCGACCGCCCGCCGCACACGCTCGCCCAGGCGCGGGCGATACGCAGCTTCAGCTTCCAGTCGAGAAACCCCATCGGAAATCAGAAAGTAGCCGACATGCGCATGTGAAATAGCTTCCGTGGCGCTACGCGCTTCTTCGGCCATTCTCAACGCCATGCGCGCGATCTCAGGTTCGCTCTTCTTTGCGCCTTTGCTGATACGCTCAATGACGTGCCGGTAACGATCGCGGGTCGCGAAATCCATACGCGAATACACGCCCGCCGGGTCCTTGGCCAACTCCGGATCGATCAGGCTTACGGTTTCAAAAAAGTCTTTCCAGTCAAGGTTCGACAGCAGGCGCATGCTGGTAATGATGTTGCCTACCGTGACCTGCGCCGCTGCCTGGCGGTGGTGTTCTTCCAGTACGATCTTTTCGATCGACACGTCCTTCTTGGTTAGTTGTTTTTCCAGCCACTCAAAGACGACCATCACCGCGGGATCTTGTTCGCGCAGGCGCTGCGTGAGCTGGACGACAAACGCGCGGCCCGGCGATTTGCGTTTCGCGATGCGAGAAGTAAGCAACGGCAACACTTCGTTAGGCTGGCGCTGTGCCAGCTCGAGCAGTTTGTCGGCGAGCCTGTCGGCTTCATCACGTTCCGTACGTGACGAAACAATCCGGGTAGCGAGCCGGCGCAGATTCTCGACCAGTGCGAGTCGCAGACTGATCGGCACCGCCCACAGCTCGCCGATCGAAAGCGGCGAAACCTTCTGATAAGTATTAATGAAACGCCGCAGTGTTTCGGTGTCGAGGTGGCTGTCAATGTGCGCGATAAGCTGAACGGAAAGCGCGTAAATGCGCGGATAGTTCTTGAAGTCGCCGGCGGAAAGTTTTGGCAGTTCGTGATAATAGCTTTTTGGCAGGTCTTCGCGAATTTCGCGCACTTGCTCTTCCACGATATGAAAGTTGTCCACCAGCCATTCAGCCGCGGGAGAGATGACGTGCTCTTCGCGGATCGATTCGACCAGAGATTTGTAAGCGGCGATTAGCTTGCGGCCGTTCTCTTCCAGGCGCGGCAACAGCAGGCTGACTCGCTGAGGCTTTTCGGCGATTTCGTGTTCGGCGGCGAGGCTGGCGGCGTATTGTTCGAGCCGCTCGATGCTGTAAAGCTCTTCGCGGATCGGCAGCTCGGCACCGGGGTCAGCGGCGCGTTTGAATCTGCGGAACAATCCTGAAAACAGTGAAGCCATTGAGACTATTGTCACTGACCAAACGGGGGAATAGATTACAAGGAAGTTTTCGCTAGAATATCACGGCGGGTTATGGAAGTGCTTGCCCGTGACCGGCGGGCTAAGGCTGGAGCGCAGCCTTTCGTCCGAAATGCCGCCCAATTACGTAACTTAGTTCAATCAGCCCAGGCATGATGTAGAAGACAGCTACTGAGCTCAGCAAGGCGCCGGTTGAGAAGCGTGACAGATGATTGTTATCCCAGATCGAAAAATAGCCGAGCGCGAAGTCCAGGCCGAGCGGCAACGCGGCGAGAATCAACCAGAGGCGTGAGGGAGTGTCAGTGCGTCTCAGTGAGCGCGCGAGTGGATAAATCAACGAGGCGACGGCAAATCCGACATACAGTCCGGTGCAACGCGAACAGACGCCGAACTTATGTCCGCTGAGGTGAAATGAACGCTCAGGAATCTGATGACAGACAAAGCTGAACGCTTTGTAGATGGGAGAGGCAATTGCCGGATGGCCGTGGGCCTGGAAAAAAGGCGCGCCTGCGATCAAACCGACGATGGCCAAAGCGATAGCCGTGATTATCGGCCAGATGATCCAGGGCGCGCGCGAGTCTGGCTGAGCTTTAGACGGTATGACAAGAGTCGGATTCACGGGTACAGAATGCGACCGAAACATTTTCCATTCGTCATTTCTCATTTGCCACTCGCGATTGAGGTTTAGGGTACCGACTTCAGTCGGGTGTTTTGATCGAAAAACCCAACTAAAGTTGGTATTCCCAACACCCGTCTTTGATGGTCAATGAGAAATCACGATTGAAAAATGGAAAATGAGCTGGACGTCCCCGGTTTCCACCCAGATTCTAGAATCTAATCACCGTATCCGGGCCGCCTTCGATATGCACCGTGTCCACAAAGCGAATATGCTTTGACTCGGTGGTCATTACCAGCGAATGCGTGCGCTTTCCGGAACCGAAGAACCGGACACCGCGCATCAGCGAACCATCGGTAACTCCCGTGGCGGCAAAAATGATCTTCTTGCCGGGCGCGAGATCGTCGGTGTCGTAAGTCTTGTAGGGATCGGTTATCCCCATCGACTTCAAACGCTCGATCACCTTTTCCGCCGGTGGCACTTTATTCCTGTCCACGCCTAACTTGTCAGGATCAAAAACCAAGCGGGCCTGGATCTCTCCGTTCAGGCATTTAATTGCCGCCGCAGTCAGCACGCCTTCGGGCGCACCGCCAATTCCAATACAGGCGTGAATGTTTGTGCCCGCTACCGCCGCCGAAATACCTGCCGAAAGATCGCCGTCGGAAATCAACCTGATCCGCGCGCCCGCGGCCCGCACGTCGTCGATGATCTTTTTATGACGCGGACGATCCAGAACAATGACGGTCAGGTCCTCAATGTCGCGGCCCAGACGGCGCGCGATGTTGCGCAGGTTGTCTTTCACCGGAGCATCGATGTCGATTACGCCGCGCGACGATGGCCCAACAACGATCTTGTCCATATAGATGTCGGGGGCGTGCAACAATCCGCCGCGCTCGGCCGCGGCCAGGACGGCAATCGCGTTGTTGGCGCCCAGGGCGCAAAGGTTCGTGCCTTCCAACGGATCGACCGCGATGTCCACTTCGGGACACGACGCAGCCATTTCTTCGCCGACGCCGAAACCGCCACCAACTTCTTCGCCGATGAAAAGCATTGGGGCTTCGTCGCGCTCGCCCTCACCGATCACTATCCGGCCGCGCATTGGCACAGAGTCCATCACTTCGCGCATGGCCTCGACCGCAACTTGATCGGAATACTTCCGATTACCCTGACCCATGGTCCGGGCTGCGGCGATCGCCGCCGCTTCCGTCACGCGCAAAAAATCCAATGACAGCTCGCGCTCTGTCCTTACCTCTGACGCCATTTTTTATCTCCTGTGCGCAGGCACTGTCGTCCTGAATAAAAGCTACCGACTAAGTTGTCTGAGAATGAAAGAAAGCGCCGCCATAGTAACAGAAAGGCCAAGCGCGGCGATAGCCGGACTGCGAGCGAGAACCTACCAGAATAGCTACGATCAGAGCGCCCAACAAGAAGGCTTGCGGCCGTGCCAGGATTGACCCTCTCTGTTAACTTGGCGTAAAAGTCATCGCCGTTCCCCACCGAACAGGACAATGGTCTGCTACTTTGATTGTCTTCACGACATGGGTGATCCCGTGGGCGCAATCAGGCGCGCTGCCGAAGTGTTGGCGCAAAGTGGCAGCGCGTTGATAGTTGAGCCGATGGCCGGAAACACCGTCGAAGAAACTTCAATCCGATCGGCCGCACTTTTGCCGCTGCTTCAACTCTGTGCTGCACATCGAACTCCCTCGCGCTAGAGGGGCCGGCTTCTCGGGCAGTGGCGCCGGAAGTGCATTTCGCGATACCGTACTGGCGGGCCGCCTTACACAGTTTCGGCGCGCGGCTGAAACGCTCTTTAATCGGGTTTTCGAGGCGAGACACTGAATCGGTCGAGAGCCCGGCAGAATTGTTTAGTTACTGAAATATAACAAGCTTGGGATGCTTGCGGCTCATGTTGCTAACAAGCTAAGCCTTTTCTTGGAGGAGGTTGACTAAACTCAGGAAAGGGTTGTAGAGTGCGTTCTTAGACCGTTGCCCTATGCCTACAATTCTCATCGTTGACGACGACGACGCCATTCGCGGCACGCTCTATGATCTCCTCTCGGAAAAATACGAATGCAACACCGCGAGCATGGCCGAAGAGGCGCTTCAGTACCTGGAGGTGGAGCGCTATGACGCGATTCTGACCGACATCGCGATGCCCGGGCTCACCGGGGTCGAGTTACTGAAGCGAATACAGGAAACTGACTCTAACACGCCAGTCATTTTGATCTCGGGCAGGGGCAGCGAACAGGATCCCAAAGACCTGATCGACCTGGGCGCGTTCGCTTATGTGACCAAGCCTTTCAACCTCGACGAGATTGAGGAAGTGGTTCAGCGGGCGCTGGAGCAGACAGGCTCCTAGCAAATAACATCAAGGCGGGAACCTTTCTCACGTTTGTGCTTTTCTGCTGAAACGCTTCAGAGCGCGATAGCGCCGCGAGCGTCAGCGGGCTTCCACGGCGGCAATGTCTTCCTGGCGGGTTTTTCCCTTTTTAGCCCCAAAGCCCAATCCGCCTGCATCAAGGTGTGGATGTCGCGCGTGCCTTCGTAGATCACCGCGGCTTTACAGTTGCGCAGGTAACGTTCGACGGGATAGTCGTTCGAATAACCGTTGGCGCCATGGACTTCTATCGCCATCGACGCGGCTTTCTCGCTGCGCACGGTGGCTTGCCACTTTGCCAGGCTGGTAGCACGTCCGCTCGACTGGCCCTCGTTCTTTAACCAACCGGCACGCAGCCAGAGCAGGCGGGACATTTGATAGTCGGCTTCCATCTCGGCGATCTTCTGTTTGACCAGTTGATGGTTCGCGATCTTGGTCCCGAAGGTTTCCCGTTCGTTCGCGTACGCGACCGACGCATCCCGGGAAGCACGAATCACTCCGGTAGCGCCCGCAGCCACCGTGAATCTTCCCTGCTCGAGGGCGAACATGGCGATCTTGAAGCCTTCGCCTTCTTCACCGACCAGGTTTTCTTTCGGCACGCGCACGTCCTGCAAAGAAAAATATCCGGTGTTGCCGGCGCGAATGCCCATCTTCCCGTGAATCGTTCCGGAAGTGAATCCTTTCATAGTCCGCTCAACGATAAAGCAGGACATACCCGAGTGGTCGCGGTTTCTGCGCTTCTCTTCATCAGTCCAACAGAAAAACAGGAAGTTGTCTGCCGTATCAGCGAGACTGATCCACATCTTCTCGCCGTTCAGCACATATTCATCGCCTTCGCGCCGCGCTGTTGAGCGCGACGCCGCCACGTCTGATCCCGCGCCCGGTTCAGTCAATCCGTAGGTCGCCAGTTTTTCGCCCTTCGCCTGCGGGACGAGATATTTCTGCTTCTGCTCTTCGGTGCCCCAGGCGTACAGCGTCAACGAATTCAATCCGGTATGGACCGACATCGCGACGCGCAGGAAGGTATCCACGGCTTCCAGCTCTTCGCACACCAGGCCCAGCGAAATGTAATCAAAGCCGGCGCCGCCGTACTCTTCAGGAATGCACACGCCGAGCAGATTCAACGCGGCCATCTTCTCAAATATCTCGGGGTGAAACTCCTGCTTCTCGTCCCATTCCTTTATGTAAGGCGCGGCTTCCTTCTGCGCAAACTCGCGCACGGTTTCGATTAACGCCTGGTGCTCTTCAGTCAGTTCGAAATCTATCATCGGCTGTTCTCAACTTTGAATATTCAGGTTGGTGATTTAACTCGACATCTTACCCGATCCCCAGGAAGAGCGCGAAGCGAAGCCTGGGAGCGCTGGCGTCGTGCCTGATGCACTCCCGGCAAAAGGTTGGGCTTTGCTATACTGCCGGCATGTCGAGGAAAGCTGCGGCGAATATAGTCAAAGTCGGTCTGGTCCAGATGAGTTGCGAGCAGAAACCGGAAGCGAATTTGAAGAAAGCGATTGCGCGCATTGGGGAGGCGGCAAACAAAGGCGCACAGATTGTCTGTCTTCAGGAACTTTTCCGCTCGCAGTATTTCTGCCAAACCGAAGACATCGAACTCTTCAAACTCGCTGAAACAATCCCCGGTCCGACGACTGAATCCCTGTGCCGGACGGCGCGACAGAAGAAACTGGTGATTATCGCTTCGCTGTTTGAAAAGCGCGTGGCCGGCGTCTATCACAACACAGCCGTCATCATCAATACCGACGGACGCATTGTTGGCAAGTATCGCAAGATGCACATCCCGGACGATCCGCTCTACTACGAAAAGTTTTATTTTACGCCAGGCGATCTCGGCTTCAAGACGCACGACACGAAATTCGGTAAGGTAGGAACGCTGGTCTGTTGGGACCAATGGTTCCCCGAGGCCGCGCGCTTGACCGCACTTTCCGGCGCTCAGTTTCTTTTTTATCCCACGGCCATCGGCTGGTTGCCTGGCGAAGAGGAAGAGATGAATCGGGCGCAGCACTCGGCCTGGGAAACAATTCAGCGAGCGCACGCGATCGCCAACGGAGTCTACGTCGTGGCCGTCAATCGCGTCGGCCGCGAAGGCAAATTGGACTTCTGGGGCCAGTCTTTTGTTGCCGATCCCTTTGGCCGGGTCATCGGCAAAGCCTCCGCCGACAAGGAGGAAGTGCTGGTCGTCACCTGTGACCTCGACAAGATCGACGAGACCCGCCAGAACTGGCCTTTCCTGCGCGATCGCCGCGTTGATGCATATGAAGGCCTCGCGAGTCGCTTTTTAGATCCTGACCCTACCAATCGATGAAAACGCCGACTCCCGCCGACCTCGGCTACCACATGCCAGCGGAATGGCAGCGTCATACGGCGACGTGGCTATCCTGGCCCAAGGACCCTGAGACCTGGCCCGATCGCGTGCCGCTGGTCGAAGATATTTTCCTGCAAATGATGGCCGCGCTCTCGCCGCATGAAACGGTGAATCTGTTAGTCGACGACGAAGCGGCAGAGCAGGCCGTGCGTGCCCGCCCTGATTTCAACCGCGCCGAGAATATTCACTTTCATCGCGTGCCCACCGTCGATTCATGGATACGCGATTGTGGGCCAAATTTTCTCGTCAAGAGCAACACAATGTCCGACAAACTTCGGTTTGTCGCTAACTCGGGAAGAGACGCGATCGCGACGGAGAACGACAAACTGAAGTTTGCCGGAGAACCTCTGGCTTACAACGACTGGACATTCAACGCCTGGGGCAACAAGTACGAAGAACTGAAGCAGGACGATTCCATCCCCTCGCGTTTAGAGACAGTCTTGAATGTGCCGCGTTTCGAGCCGGGGATCGTGATGGAGGGCGGCTCGGTTGAAGTAAACGGGGCCGGAGTCGTGCTCACGACGGAGCAATGCCTCTTGAACTGCAATCGCAATCCCCACCTGAATCGAGAACAGATTGAAGAATATCTGAAAGCATATCTCGGCGTGCGGAAGGTTTTGTGGCTGGCGGAAGGCATCGTTGGCGACGACACCGATGGCCACATCGATGATCTTGCTCGTTTCGTATCACCGACGAAAGTAGTCTGCGCGGTGGAAGAAGATCCGGCCGACGCAAACTACGAAATTCTGCAAGACAACCTCCAACGCCTGCGCCACATGACCGACGCTCACGGCCAGCTTCTTGAGATTGTTACCCTGCCAATGCCAGGCGTTGTCGGCGGCGCCAGCACCGATACGCGCAACCTCGATCGCCTACCCGCGAGCTACGCAAATTTTTACATCGCTAACAACGTCGTGCTCGCCCCGATCTTCGGTCACAGAAACGACGCCCGGGCTTTGAAAACACTTCAGCAGGTCTTTGCGGATCGCCGGGTGGTAGGAATCAATTGCGAGCCCCTTGTCTGGGGCATGGGAGCAATCCACTGCGTAACGCAGCAGCAGCCGGAAGGTTAATCCGCAGATTAGCGCGGATTCACGCGGATCTGAAAAGCCCTTTCGCTGGGTTGGAGCGGGCACCCTAACACGCCCGGTTAGTGCGTCGTCTGTTCCGCGTTCATCCGCGTTCATCCGCGGCTAAGAGTTCTTTGGCTTCCTTTGTGGCTTCTTCCAGCGTATGCACCCGCCCATCCAACTGCATCTCGTAAACGGCGCGGGTGATTTCGCCGATACGGGGGCCGGGTTCGAGGCCGATTTCCAGAAGATGTCGTCCCATCAGAATCGGCGCCGGGGCTTTCGAATCCACTTCCAGCTCACGAGCACGCTCGATGAACCACTCCTGCGCGTCAGCACCGTACCACTTCTCTCGTGGAACCCATTCGGCATTGCGGCCAAGTGAATCAGCTTTCGCGACGCGATACAGAAGCTCCAGTTCGCACTTCCGCGCCAAACGACGCAAGGCGCTATCGCCCACTTCGTCGCGTTTCTTAAAGTACTCGCCCGGCTTCAAATGATCGCGCACCAGGGCCACCACCTGCGCGCGCACGTCGTAGCCATCAAGCGTAAAAATATTGAGCTTGTCCAGAAAACTCAGCGTCGGCTCGACACCTGCTTCTTCATGACCGCGCGAGCGCATGCGGCCGTCAATGAATTCCGTCGTCGCGGGCTTGCCGAAATCATGAGCTAATGCCGCCAACATTACCGTGACTTGTTTCGGGTATGGAAGGTCGTCAATAAACTCGCGCGCGCGATCGACGACCAGCCTCGTGTGCACGAACACGTCGCCTTCGGGGTGCCATTCGGGATCCTGGGGCACGTCGATCAGCGCTTTGATTTCCGGAAAGAGTTGATCGAGCACGCCCAGCGCGTGCAGCCAACCCAACCCAATCGATGGCCGCTGCGCACGCAAGAGCAATTTTGCGATCTCGCCCCAGATTCTTTCCGCGGGCAAATCCGAGAGATCAATCCTTTGACAGAGGGCCGCGGTTTCCGGCTCGACCCGGAACTCGAATCGCGCCGCAAACTGCGCGGCCCGAAGTACCCGCAGGCTGTCCTCAGCAAAAGTATCTAAGGAGACGGCCCGCAGAATTCCGCGTTCAATGTCGGCCTGGCCGTGAAAGGGATCGATGATCTCGGTCGTGAAAGGGTCTTGCAGGATCGCATTGATCGTGAAGTCTCTGCGCGAAGCTGCTTCCGCGAAGGTCATTTCCGGATCGCCTTCGATGAAAAAAGCGCGATGCCCGCGACCGGTCTTGCGTTCGCGGCGCGGCAAAGATACATCGAGGTGCGGACCAAGTTTGTAAACCGTGAAGGCTTCGCCGACGACGTTTACCGTACCAAACGTATCGAGCAATTCCCGGAGTCGCGCGGGTTCGATTCCATAGATCTCGACGTCCCAATCCTTGGGCTGCTGGCCCATAAGTTCGTCGCGCACACAACCACCCACAAGCAGCGCCCGCCCGCCCGCGGCGCGAACAGCTTCAGCCAGCTTCAACACTGTCTCAGGTATGTCCGTACTCATCAGCATAAAAGGCGGGCACTAGCCCGCCTCTAAACCAGTCTTGCTAGTGCCCCTTGATCGGCAACTGTCTATGACTCGTCACCAATTATTACGTTTGTCCCGCGCGTCGAAGGCAGGCAGCTAATTACCTGGGCACGTTCGACTTTGGTTAGCTCTGAACCGGCCGCGTGCCAAAGCTTGACCCAGAACGTGCGGGTCTCGCCGTGAATCGCGAAGGTCGAGCCGTCGTTCATCACCGCCACCGGTTCTGCCCTGGTTCCGGCGCGTAGGGCGTCCAATAACTCGGGGACAAATGGTTTGAGTTTGTCGAACTGGACCAACACCGCGCCATCCGAAACCTCTGCCGGCGGCAGTTCGACCGGCTCGGCTGATTCAAGCAACAGACGAAACTCAGTTTGATGATCGCGTTTCTTGACTATCGGCATTGATGCAATCAAACCACAGCGGCGCAGAAGTCTCAAATCGAAACTGCTTGACTGTCCGGTCGGCGGCGTTTAAGCTACGTGCACTTTGGGCGAGTGGCCAGGATTTGAAAACATGATCGATCACAGCCACAGCTATCGCTATTACTATTATTACGGTCCGCTCTCCGGTTGGAGGGACGGTCGGGCGATGGGCTGTCGCGGGATGATCACCTAACACTCGCAGACAAGTTTCCCAGTAACCGGCCATCGGTCCTTCCAGGCGAAGGATCGTTGGCCGGTTTGATTTTTGTGCTTAGAGCTTAGCTTAGGACTTAGAGCTTTGAGTCCCGTTGTTGCCATCCTCTAAGATCTAAGGTCCAAGCTCTAAGCTCTCGAATAATTGGAGATGTACAAATGGCGAAACAAGAATCACCACTTCTGCTTGACCATGTCGACATGCGCATGGTCGCCGCCGATACGGATCAACCCGCGGCGGATCGAAACAGTATCGTGCAACTCGATCCTGATCATCCCGGCTTTCGCGATCCGGAATATCGGAAGCGCCGGAACCAGATTGCACAGCTCGCCTTGTCGTATCAACCGGGACAGATGATTCCCGAAGCACCGTATGCGCCCGACGAACACAGAGTATGGCAAACGATTTGGGCCGCGTTGGGACCGGCCCAGCAGCAGCACGCTTGCGCCGAATACCGGAGCGCCTTAACGCGCTTGAGCTTCGCTTCCGATCGCATCCCGCAGTTGCGCGAAGTCAATGAGAAGGTAATAGCGATCAGCGGCTTTCGTCTTGAACCTGTAGCCGGGTTGGTCCAGCCGCGGGTCTTTCTGGAAAATCTCGCCGACGGTGTGTTCCTTTGTACCCAATACATTCGGCACCATTCGACCCCTCTCTACACGCCTGAGCCGGACGTGGTCCACGAAATCGTCGGGCACGGAGTAACTCTGGCAAGTCCGCGCCTGGCTGAACTCAATCGTCTCTTCGGAAAGGCCGTGCAGCGAACAAAATCCACGCAGAGCCTGGAGAAACTTTCTCGGCTCTACTGGTTCACGATTGAGTTTGGCGTGCTGCGCGAGGATGGCGCGGTGAAAGCGTATGGAACTGGATTATTGTCGTCGGCCGGAGAGTTGGAAGAAATGCGCGACGCCGAACTGCGGCCACTCGATCTGGCGGCGGCTACCAATCAGGATTACGACCCGACACACTTTCAGCCTGTCCTGTTCTGCGCCGACTCGTTCGAAGCGATGTACCAGGGAATGCGGGAGTACTTGGTGAATTGGTGAGCAGTGGGCAGTGGGCAGTGGGCAGTGAAACCTAAGCAATGATGGGCGGATCGGCAAGCGCACGGTTGGGCGGTAGCGTCACAAAAGCAGTTCGACTGCTCACTGCTCACTGCCCACTGCCCACTGTTGGTTCCTTGACAGCTTTTTCGGGCCGCGCCTATAGTTTGCCTGTGAGGTTTCAGGACATGACACGCAAGCTTCATTATTACTATTACTGGTGCGCCTGTACGTTTGCTTCTCCTGTCGGAGGAGCGTCCGGGCAAAACCTGCGTGCGTTGAACTGGTGACCTAGTCAACACCACGAACAGTTTTTAAGACCGGCCGCGACTTTCCGAAAGACCGCGGCCGGTTTCATTTTTGGGACCAATGATTACCGAAGCAGAACTACAAATCGCTTTTCAACCAGAGAGCCGCTGGCGCTCTCGCGATCTGGAATCGCAGATCGGCAACACGCCGCTGCTGCGTCTGCGCCGGGTTGCGACTGGCTTACCATCGGGCGTCGAAATTCTTGTCAAAGCCGAGCACTTGAATCCCGGCGGCTCGGTCAAAGACCGGGCGGCCCTTTCAATAATCCTTGACGGCGAACGCAGCGGTCGTCTCTATCCGGGCAAAGTAATTCTCGATGCCACCAGTGGAAATACCGGGATTGCCTATGCCATGCTTGGCGCTGCGCGCGGATATCCGGTGACTATTTGTCTGCCGGCAAATGCGAGTATTGAGCGCAAACGCATCCTGCAACTTCATGGCGCGGAAATTATTGAAACGGATCGGACCCAGGGTTCCGACGGCGCACAAGTGATCGCCCGCGAAATGGCCGCGCGCGACGGGGCGAAGTATTTCTACGCTGACCAGTATAATAACGACGCCAACTGGCGCGCGCATTACGAAGGCACGGCGCGCGAAATCTGGGAGCAGACCGAAGGACGCATAACTCACTTTGTGGCCGGCCTGGGAACCTGTGGCACGTTCACAGGTGTAGTCAGCAGGTTGAAGGAACTCAAACCCACGCTCTGCGCGATTTCAATGGAGCCGGATTCGCCGATACATGGGCTTGAAGGTCTCAAACACTTGCCAACCTCTCGGATGCCGGGCATTTTTGATCCGGGCCTGGCTGATGAAACCGTAGAGGTGGACACCGAAGCGGCGCAAGCGATGACCCGGCGTCTGGCGCGCGAAGAGGGCTTGTTTGTGGGCGTAAGCTCTGGCGCGAACGTAATCGCGGCTCTGGCGCTTGCCCGCAAACTGCCGCGCGACTCGGTCGTGGTAACCGTTCTTTGCGATGGCGGCGAAAGATACTTTAGCGAACGCTTCTGGACTGAATAAGTAATGTCCGACAAACTTTAGTTTGTCGCGATCGTGCTTTTTGCTCCAGTTGTCTCTACCACGAGAGGTCGACAAACTAAAGTTTGTCGGAAATTTTGGGCGACTATGGCCGGCGACAAAGACAAATTGGATATGGCGACGCAGTTGGTTCACGCCGGCGAGGGAACTGAACCGCCTACCGGTCAGCCGACCTCGACACCGATCTATGCGAGCGCGACGTACACCTACGCCTCGATGGAAGAAATCGACCAGGTTTTTGGCGGTGAAAAGCCCGGCTACATCTACACTCGTCATGGCAACCCAACCGTCACGGTGCTTGAGGAAGCGATCCGCGCCGCTGAAGACGGAGCAATAGCCTGCGCTTATTCGTCCGGAATGGCGGCCCTGCATGCAGCTTTGTTTGCCTGCGAGTTGACGCCTGGCGCAACCGTTCTGGCTTCGCAGGATCTTTATGGGGCGACCACGAATCTGCTACAGACAATCTTCGGCTCTTTTGGGATCAAAACCATCACGGCAGACTTCAGCGACCTTGATGGACTGCGGGTGAAAGCAAATGAAGTTAAGCCTCGGGTGCTGGTCGCCGAAACAATCTCGAATCCACTGCTGAAGGTTTGTGACATCGATGCCTGTGCTGAGATCGCGCGCGCGGCCGGCGCCCGCCTGATCATCGACAACACCTTTGCGTCGCCTTATCTGTGCCGGCCTTTGAAACACGGCGCGGACATCGTCGTGCACAGCGCCACGAAATTCCTGGGTGGACACGCGGACGCCATGGGCGGTATCGCAATCTCGCGCGACGAAACCGACAGCATGGCTTTGATCGGTGTGATGAAGCTTGTGGGCGGCGTGTTAAGCCCCTGGGAAGCGCACGAGATCCTGCGCGGGCTTAAGACGCTGGCAGTGCGAATGGATCGCCATTGTGAGAACGCGGCGGTGTTGGCTGAGCATCTGCGGAATCATCCACGCATCGGCCGGGTGTATTTCCCCGGGTTCGTCGACGCTGAGTATCAAGATGCAGTAAGGCGAATTCTGCGTCAGCCCTGTCTGGGCGCCCTGGTTTCGATCGAGTTGAAGGACAACAACCGAGAAGCGGCCTTCCGTTTCATGGACGCCTTAGAGCTCTGCGTGCGATCGACCAGCCTCGGGGATGTCTTTACCAGCGCGCTGCATCCGGCGACCGCTTCGCATCGAGATCTGTCGCCGGCGCGTCGCCAGCAGTTGGGCATCACCGATGGATTAGTGCGGATGTCAGTCGGCATTGAGAATATCAACGACATCATCGCGGATATCGAGCAAGCTTTTGAAGCGTAAGATTTAGCCACGGAGGCTCAGAGAAATGAAGCCCGTTGAAATTGACTTGCTCTGTGTCTCTGTGCCTCTGTGGTTCGTTTTGAAGGAGTAGTATTGATCACGCTGGATCAGAACCACCTGTCCGACATGCGCCAACACGGCGAGCGCGACTATCCGTTTGAATGCTGCGGACTAATGCTGGGACGATTCGAGAACGCTGGACACAAGATCGTCGCTGAGACTTATCCAATTTCAAACGCGCGCGAAGAAGAAGCCAAACGCAACCGGTTTTTGATCCGGCCTGAAGAACTGATGCGCGGTGAGAAATACGCGCGGGAAAAAGGATTCGACGTCGTGGGCTTCTATCATTCGCACCCCGACGATCGCGCGGTGCCTTCGAAATACGATCTGGATCATGCCTGGCCAACTTATTCATATGTAGTTGTCGCCGTTGAGAAAGGCCAGGCGGTCGACCTGCGCTCGTGGGAAATGGAACCTGATCGATCGCAGTTCAACGAAGAAGAAGTGTCGGAGAAACGCTAGTTTGTCACTCCCTCTCCTCTGGGAGAGGGCCGGGGTGAGGGACTAGCTGAGAGACCCCGAAAGAAACTCACCTCTTTCTTGTTTCAGTTGCGGGGAGGCGAGAAAAGAAACTAATAGGGTTGGGGTTGCGCTAAACCCTCACCCTAACCCTCTCCCAAAGGGAGAGGGGATAGGACGTTTTCTGAAAGAAGGACACAGCAATGCCAGTCACCATCACCATCCCCACTCCTCTGCGACAGTTCGCCGCCGGACAATCGGAGATCCAAGTCGAGGCGCGCACCGCCGGCGAGGCTTTGGATCAACTTACCTCCGTGCACGCGGAGTTGCGCCGGCACCTGTTCAACGATCAGAACACGCTACGGAATTTCGTGAACGTGTACGTCAACGACGAAGACATTCGTCACACCGGCGGTCATGATACGCCCGTCAAGGAAGGCGACACGATTTTGATTGTGCCTTCGATCGCCGGCGGAGCCGCGGTTTTGGACCAGCCCGCCAGCGGGCTCCTGCCCATGCTCTCGAACGAAGAAGTCGGGCGCTACAGCCGGCATCTGATCATGCCGGAAGTGGGCATGACTGGTCAGCGAAAACTGAAAGCCGCGAGTGTGTTGATGATCGGCACCGGCGGTTTGGGCGCCCCGGTGGGAATGTACCTGGCGGCTGCGGGCGTGGGACGACTCGGCCTGGTGGATTTCGACGTGGTCGATGCTTCGAACTTACAACGACAGATCATACATGGGACTAAAGACGTCGGCCGGCCAAAGATCGCCTCAGCGCGGGATCGGATCGAAGACATCAATCCGCACGTCGAGATCGAAACGCACGAAACCCGTCTGACCAGCGCCAACGCGATGAGTCTGTTCGTCAACTACGACGTGATCGTCGATGGCACAGACAATTTCCCTACGCGCTACCTGGTCAACGACGCCTGCGTGCTCACCGGCAAGCCCAACGTTTACGGTTCAATCTTTCGTTTCGAAGGACAGGCCAGCGTCTTTTGGGCAGACCGCGGCCCGTGCTATCGTTGCCTCTATCCTGAACCGCCGCCTCCGGGTTTGGTGCCTTCATGCGCAGAAGGCGGCGTGCTGGGCGTGCTGCCGGGAATCATCGGCTCGATCCAGGCGACTGAGACAATCAAGATCATCCTGGGCGCGCCGGACATCATGGTTAACCGGCTGCTCTTGTTCGACGCGTGGCGGATGCGTTTTCGGGAATTGAAGCTGCGCAAGAATCCGGATTGCCCGGTGTGCGGCGACAATCCGACGATTAAAGAGTTAATTGATTACGAAGAGTTTTGCGGAATCACACAACAACCACAGGCGACCCAAACTATGGAAGAAATCACCGCGACTGAACTGAAACAACGGCTCGACAACGGCGACGACATTCAAATCATCGACGTGCGCGAGCCGCACGAATACGAAATCGGCCAGATTCCCAATTCGAAGCTGATTCCCCTGGGCCAGGTGCTCACCCGCATGAACGAGATCGACCCGGACCGTGAAACCGTCGTGCACTGCAAGATGGGCGGCCGCAGCGCCAAAGCGATCGACGCCTTGCAGCGTTCCGGTTTCACCGGCAAGTTAAGTAATCTGGTTGGGGGCATCACGGCGTGGTCCAACGAAGTCGATCCGAGCGTGCCGAAGTATTAGACCAGAAAAGAGGAACCACAGATGAACGCGGATAAGCACCGATAAGAACAACCGGGCCGCGGTCAACGCTCTTCCGCCGTGTATCCGTGTCTATCTGTGTGAATCTGTGGTCTGTTTTTTTCTTCTACAACATCAACTGATCTTCGCTAGCTTCTTGAGAACTTTCGCGACGCGTTTCTTTTGCGACTCTTTGTCGAGCTTGTCGATTCGCCTCTCGATTACCTGCTGAAATCTCTTCTTGCTGTCGGCGTCGACCACCGGGACAGACATCTCGACGTACATCGGGAACTGATTGTTTGGGCAACCCATCAACTCTTCAATCAACAGCGGGACGCAGACGCGTTTGTAAGGCTTGAGCGTTCCGAGCTTGACCAAAATTCCGACCGCATGGTCTCTGGCAATCACTGAGCCGCTACTGTCAGCAACCTTGAGGATCTTCGACAACATGCCGTATACGCCCTTTGGTTCTTTCCCGGCGATGGTGTCCAGCGCGGTCATGGCGCCCCACACCAGACGATTGTTCTTACTCTCCAGCAGGTTGCCGAACTCTTTGTAATATTTGGCAATCAAATCCGGATTGGATCCGCCTATTTCGTACAGCACCTTGATGCAGTCGCTCTGAATCCCTTTGTTTTTGTGATTCAAACTTTCGATCAGCTCTTGCACTGCGGCAGCATTGCGTTCGCTCACTATCTTCCGGGCCATCTCCTGATTAGGCACTTCATCTCGGCGGTTAAGCGCGGTCGCTAACTTCTCTAATACACTCACGGGTTACTACCCTCCATCATTCCGGATGACTAACTCGCACTTCTTCGGCTTGGCATTGTAGCGCACTTAGCCTGACGGCCGGTGTCGGGCCTGTCGCACTGCATCCTCGCCGCTTCTCGGTGTATGATTAGGCCCGCAATAATCCCCAGGCGAGGTAAACATCAGACGTGAGTAAAGCAAACGAAGCGACAGAGCAACAGCAGCACAAGTGGGTTTATTTGTTTGAAGAAGGCAGCGGCGACAACAAATCGCTGTTCGGAGGCAAAGGCGCCGGACTCTGCGAGATGACGCAAGCCGGCCTGCCCGTGCCGCCAGGGCTAATTGTTACCACCGAAGTCTGCAACGCCTATTACGCTAACAACAAACACTTCCCTGAAGGCATGTGGGAGCAGGTAACCAGTGCGCTTCACGAGATCGAAAAGAAGGTCGGCAAGAAATTCGGAGATGCCAGGAATCCTTTGCTGGTTTCGGTGCGATCTGGCGCGGCGTTCTCGATGCCGGGAATGATGGACACCGTTTTGAACCTTGGCCTGAATGAAGAGACGGTCACGGGTTTGGCTGAGCAGACCGGCGATTTGCGCTTCGCCCTCGACGCTTACCGGCGCTTCGCCTCGCTCTTCGGTGAGATCGTGATCGGTGTAGCGCATGAAAAGTTTGAGCGCGTGATGGATCGCTTCAAAGCCCAGACCACCGGCGGTAAAGACACGGATCTAAAAGCGGAGGAGCTGCGCGGAATTATCGCCGCGGAAAAACAGATCATCCTCGCCGAACAGCATGCGATTCCCGACGATCCTTACGAACAACTTCGCGTGGCCATCGGTGCTGTGTTCAATTCGTGGATGGGCCGGCGCGCCATTGACTACCGCCGCATCAATCGCATTCCCGACGACCTGGGCACCGCCGTCAATGTGCAGGCGATGGTCTTTGGCAACATGGGCGCGAACAGCGGCACCGGCGTCGCCTTCACCCGCAATCCATCCACCGGCAAGAAAGAGCTTTACGGTGAATACCTATTAAACGCGCAAGGCGAAGACGTGGTCGCCGGCACGCGCACGCCAAACCCAATCAGCCAACTCAAGAAAGAACTGCCAAAAGTCTACGAGCAATTCAATGCCATCACGCAGTTGCTCGAGAAGCAGTACCACGACATGCAGGACTGTGAGTTCACGATCGAGCGGAGCAAGCTCTGGATGTTGCAGACGCGCACCGGCAAGCGCACCGGCGCGGCGGCCGTGCGTATCGCGGTGGACATGGCGAGTGAGAAATTGATCGATCGCGCGACTGCG
>Ga0137442_1000062_pt1 | contig 24952 bp, 27 predicted proteins | sample EasRivERMGT266_2_FD_102329 | JGI IMG/M metagenome (GOLD analysis project Ga0137442, IMG submission 102329) | Soil microbial communities from meander-bound floodplain in the East River, Colorado, USA - East River MetaG ERMGT266_2 | ecosystem: Environmental > Terrestrial > Soil > Floodplain ... | reverse complement strand
GGAGTTCCGCCTTTAGGCGGCTTGTCTCTTCATTAATTCCGCATAGGACCGCCTAAAGGCGGAACTCCGAACAAGTGCCACCTACTCAACCCTCTCCAGCACCACGACCTTGCCGCGAAAATCAAAGGTCACTATGTAGTCTTTGAAGAAGCCGTTGCCGATGTTCACCTGATACTTCTTTTTGTCGTGGCCGGTGCCGGGGATCCAGAACGTGGCCGGGGCAGAATCGATTGACAGTCTGCCCATCCGCACTGATTTCAGCACGCCGGATTTGCTCTCGTACTCGCCGTTGTAGCCGACCTGCTTTTCCCCTTCGCCATTTTGCGCTTGCTCCTCCAGGCCGAGATCGATGACTGCTTCCGGTGTCAGAGAAAAGGTCCCGCTCGATCCGGTGTCCAGGGTAGCTTTCATTTTCTGTCCGTTGATGTAGACCGAATCCACGAGCACGCCTTCCTCGTATTTGAAGGCGAGCGCGATTTTGTCGACAGTGTTCGGCTGATCCTGAATGCCCGGATATGGCGACTCGGCGTGGAAGCGTATCTTGGTTTCCGGATAATCAATTTGAATTATGCGATCCTTGAGAAAGCTGTATCCGAGCACACCGTGTATCGGCCGCCCGAGTCTGCCTGACAGCTTTGAAAGATCGATGCCCCCTGCGGCGACGTCCTTCGCAATCACAGTCCCAAGTTCCACCGTTGGCAGCCTCGTCAGTTGCACCAGATTAGATTCAGTCCCGCCGCCACTTGCCGGGAAGCTCCTCGATCCGAGGATGAGCCCGAGTTCCTTGGCGGTGGCCAGGTCGATAGCAGAAGGGTCGGTGTCAGTATCTAACAGCATGCTGTAGGGACCCTTCCCCGCGATTTTGACCTCGACAATCACTTGATTGGCAATGAATTCGAAAGGTACTTCGATTGGCGCCGTCCGGGTTTGGGAAGAGCGGCGTTGGGAATAGCCGAGCCCCTGGCTTCTGAAGAGTCCTCCGAAGAACCCCCCCGCGGGACCGCCAATCATAAGCAGTAAGAAACCAAACGCGAGTCCGGCGGTTCGGTTTCCCATGAACATCGTTTGTTTGTGGGGCTTTTCACCCGGCGCTGCCGCGCGTGGTTGGGTCTTCATTCCATTTCCGCTCTGCGAATGACCATATCGTACACTGTTCCGGCAAATTCGTGCCGCCCTGATCTTCACGCAAAAAAGGATTTTGGCTCAAGTCCACAAGAAACTCCGGCGACCACAAAGTTTCCAAATCCTGAGTCCCTTCGTGGCACACTCATTGCCCTTCGTCACGCCGAGGTTGGCGATCAGAAAAAAGTTGATTCGTAATCGCCGCTATCGAGATTGAAATGAAGTCTAAGTTCGGCCGTCGGTTTGACGACCGGGGGTTGAGGCCGGGTTGTGAAGGGGAGAGCGCGATCCGGCTTCGATTTCTTCTCGTGACTAAACAAGCTTAAGTTCGGTCGTCTTTTGATGGCCGTTGGTTGAGGCCGGATTGCGAAGGGGAGAGCGCAATCCGGCCTCAGTTTTTGTTTGGATTATCCTTCAAGAATTTGCTTTGGAATGTCCGACAAACTTCAGTTTGTCGCTTACTGATTATCTCCCTTCTCCCGCTGGGAGAAGGGCCGGGGAAGAGGGGCGTAGCTGGGGCCCTATACTCAAAGCCCTCTCCCCAACCCTCTCCCAAAGGGAGAGGGAGTCAGGACAAACTGAAGTTTGTCGGACATTGAGGACCGATCACGGATAGATCAAGCCGTAAAGCTTTTCTGCCCAATCCTGATCCAGATTTTGCAGCACGACGTACTGCTCGATCGCCGCATCGCGTTTGCCCTGAACCAGCAGCGTCTTGCCGAGATTGAAGTAAGCCTTTCCAAAGTCCGGTTTCAAACGCGTGGCCTGGCGAAATGCCTCGACCGCGTCATCGTGCCGTCCCATCGCTTCGTAAGCTTCACCGAGGTTGTTTTGCGCATTCGCGTCGCCCGGCTTTTGGGCAGAGAGTTGCTTGAACACATCGATAGCTTCCGCGTACTTCTTTGATTGTAAGTAGCGTTGACCCATTCTTTCGTAGGCCGCGAGGTAGTCAGGTTTCAGCCGAAGCGCGTTCTTGTACGCCTGAATCTCTTCGTCAAACTGGCCCCAGTCCCGGTACGTAAGACCCAGCGCATAGTAAGCGTCGGCAGCGTTGTAAGGATCGAGCTTGATCGATTGTCGATAGGCTTGTTCCGACTCGCGGTATTGCTTCAGGTAATAATTCGCCAGCCCAATGTTGAAATACGACTCGGCTGTCGGCCTGATGCTGACTGCTTTCTTTGAAGCCTCGGCCGCTTCGGCATGACGGCCCAGCTTCTCGTTGCAGAAACCGGTCTGGGCCCAGGCTTCGCCATAGGCGTTGTCGGATTCAGTGGCTTTTTGAAAATAAGGCAGCGCCCTTTGGCAATCGTCTTTTGAGAGAAAGCTCAGGCCGTCGCGAAAATAGTCGACCGCCTTCGCGCGTTTGTTCCGGCCGGTGGCTGCGACCAAATCGCCGAGTGACATCTGTTGGGACGATTCCTGGACCGTGCGATCTAATTGCGCGATGCGCTCCGACGGAATCGCAAAGTTGACGCTTTGACCGCCGGTGATTTGCAGAGTAGCCACGCCGATCACCTGACCATTCATATTCACCACGGGGCTGCCGCTGGAGCCGGGAGAAATTGGCGCGGTTATCTGAATGATGCGGCCAAACCCGGGGATGTCGCGCACGGCTGAGACGATTCCGTTCGTGACGCTGCCTTCCAGACCAAACGGATTGCCGATCACGACGACGCTTTCGCCTTCCTGTGGCGAAGTCCGATCGAGCGAGAGCGGACGCACCAGATTCGGCGGCGCCTCGACTTTCAGCAGCGCCACATCGCCCTCGGCGTCCACGGCCAGAACATTCTTAACCGGATAGCTATTGCCGGAATTCAGATGCACCTCGGCGCGGTAAGCGCCGTCGATCACATGCCGATTCGTCACCACGCGATCCTTGTCGATGAAAAAACCGCTGCCGCGGGTGAGCTTTTCCCCGCGCGCATCGAATGTCTCGATCGCCACGGCGGAAGGTTTGATTCGGCGAACAAGTTCCGGAAGAACATCCTGTGACCTGGCTACCGGCGCCGCGATTGCGAGCAGAGTGAGGGCGCAGAAAAGTGTGACGAGCTGAAATATGGATCTACTCGCGTTGACTACTCTCATTACCCTTTCAGTATAACGCCTGACTACAAGTTCTGCGCTGCCGGGCTGCCGAAGTACTGGTTAGCTTCGTCGTAGAGTGCTTTGGTTGAATTGTGAGAACCGAAGATGAAGACTCCCGTTTCCGAGCTGAAGTAGTGCTTTTGATCGGCCGTGTCGAAGCGCAACCACGAGACGGCGCCGTTGGGCCACGGGCACTTGCCCAACCAGTTAATACGGGAATTGCCGGGAGCAAACTGCAAAGTGAAGGGCGTGCCGGACATGGTTTCGCCCAGGAAGAGGGCGCTGCCAGACGCGACCACCATGATGCCCGCCCCGTCCCAGGGAAAAATCTTGAACCATGAATCGAAGCGCGGCTGGGAAGCGTATCTGGTGGGAAACCAGCGCTTGTCGCCAATCACATCACGGCGCGCCGAGAGAATCCGTTCGCGAATTTTCCGGCGCTTGCTGTTTTGGAAAATGATGTAAGCCCACAGGGCGATAACCGGGCTCAGCGCGATGGCGAGCAGAACCAAAACAACGATGACGATGAAAATGGACTGGAGGTCTTCGTTGTTCATGGGATTCGAGTCAACTGAAACGGGGCAGTAGCCCGACCGTCAGGGAGGGCTCAGATGCTGACATTGGAGCCCTCCCTGACGGTCGGGCTACTGCCCCGATCGATTCGGCGTCACAATCCGGCCAGCGCCAGCTTTTGCACTTGCGACACGACCTCGCCCAGCTTCGCATCTTCGCTCTGCTTCGCCCGCCGATCGAAGAGCTCTACCATTCCGTCGGCAATCTTCTTCCCCACTGTGATGCGATAAGGAATACCAATCAGGTCGGCGTCTTTGAATTTTACGCCGGCGCGTTCGTCGCGATCGTCGAGCAGGACGTCCAGACCAGCGTGCTGTAAATCTGTGTATAACTTCTCGCCCACTTCGCGCAGCTTCTCATCTTTGACGTTGGTTATGGTGACCACCACGTCGAATGGCGCGATCGTCTTTGGCCAGATGATCCCGTTCTCGTCGTGACTTTGCTCGACTGCGGCCGTGATGATCCGTTCGACTCCGATGCCGTAGCTGCCCATAACTATGGGCACCGGCTTACCGTCCTTTGTCAGCACGGTAGCACCCATCGATTCCGAATACTTCGTGCCGAGCTTGAAGATGTGGCCGATCTCCATCGCTTTGTAGACTTCCAGCTTTCCTGAATCGCAACGGGGACATGCCTCGCCGGAAGTGACTGTGCGCAGGTCCGCCCATTGATCGACGTTGATGTCGCGTTCGACGTTGACGCCGCGAAGGTGATGGTCGTCTTTGTTGGCGCCGGTGGTCATGTTGCGACGACCTTTTAACCCCAGGTCGGCGACGATAAAAAGTCCGCGAGCGGTTTCCTTCGCTCGCACGCCGCCCAGGCTGCCCGCACTCGCACCCAGTAGATCGCGAATCTCTTCAGGGTGGGCAGGGCGCAGCGCGGTCGCGCCAAGCGCATCGGTGAACTTAACTTCGTGTAGCTGATGATCTCCGCGCAGCAGGGCAAGTACCGGACTCGGTTCGCCGTCACGCGTGGCGATGAAGACCAGAGATTTGATTTGCCGATCCGCCGCGGCGCCACCCGGAAACGTCGTCAAATCTTCAATCGTGCGTACTCCCGGCGTAGGAAATTCTTCCGGCGCATCCGGCCCGGCTTCATCTTCAATCAGGGTTAGACGCGACGTCGCTTTCTCGACGTTTGCGGCGTATCCACAATTAGAGCAACTCGCGACAAGATCTTCGCCTGCCGTTGTCTTGGCGACGAACTCGCTCGACTCAGAGCCGCCCATCGCTCCCGACGATGCCTCGACGATCGAAAACTGTATCCCACAACGGGCAAAAATTCGCTTGTATGCCTCGCGCTGATCCGCGAACGAGCGATCCAACCCTTCGCGATCCACGTCGAACGTATAGGCGTCCTTCATGATGAAGGTGCGCAGGCGCATCAAGCCCGACTTTGGCCTTGGCTCGTCGCGAAACTTGATTTGAATCTGGTACCAAACCTGCGGGAGTTGCTTGTAAGACCTGAGCTCATTGCGCGCGATGGAGGTGAAGACCTCTTCGTGCGTCATGCCCAGACACATGTCCGCGCCCTTGCGATCTTTCAGCCGAAACATGTCGTCGCCGATCGCGCCCCAGCGTCCCGACTCCTGCCAGAGTTCGGCCGGATGCAACGCCGGCAGATAGAATTCCTGGCCCCCGACGCGGTTCATTTCTTCGCGCAGGACGGCCATGACTTTCAAGGCAATACGTTGACCCAGCGGCAGGTAAGAATAGATGCCGGCAGAGAGTTGCCGCACGATTCCCGCGCGCAGCAAGAGCTTGTGCGATACGACCTCGGCGTCGGCCGGGTCTTCGCGAAGGGTCGGAATGAAATATTGTGACCAGCGCATAGGGAAGCATTTTCGCCCAGCAAAGCAGTGAACGCAAACGGGCCCAAGTTCGGAGTACCGACTTTAGTCGGAATCTTCGTGGGCCAAATGAGGCCGACTAAAGTCGGAACTCCAAACTAAAAGCCCGACTAAAGTCGGTACTCTAAACGCCGCTATGCCTTCGTTGCAGCTATCGCAAGGCGTGATGTACCATCGCCTCACAACTTTCATACAAGGGTTTCGACAAAATGAAAATAGCAATCGCCAGCGATCACGCGGGTTATGAAGAGAAAGAACGTCTGAAGCCACTGCTCAACGAACTGGGAATTCAGTTCGAAGATCTGGGGACCGTTTCAGAAGAATCAGTTGATTATCCCGACTATGCGCGCAAGGTTGGCGAGGAAGTCGCGCAGGGAAAGGTCGATCAGGGCCTGTTGGTTTGCGGCTCAGGCAATGGAATGGCGATCGCGGCCAACAAAGTGCCGGGCGTCCGCGCCGCAGTCGCCTGGACAGAAGAGACGGCGCGTTTGGCGCGCGAACACAACGACGCGAATGTTCTGGCGCTGGGCACACGCGTGACACCGCCGGAAGAGCTGCCGAAGATCGTGCGCGCCTGGTTTGCCGCAAAGTTCGCCGGTGGCCGCCACACGCAACGGGTGGAAAAGATTCGCGAGATTGAGCAAGAAGAGCTCGCGCATCACGCTAAAGGATAGCCCGAGTCTCCAGAAGAGAAGCAGCGGATTTTCCATTTGCCATTCGACATTGTTCATTCGCCATTTGGTGGATTGTATTTTGTGACGCTTTCGTGGCGCTTCGTGTGACTTCGTGAATCGTTTGCTTGGCTGAGAAACGAAGAACGATCCACGAAATCACACGAACGGGCACGAACAATAGGCCACGAATGACCAATGAAACATGTCAAATGACAAATGGAAAACGGTCCTTGCGGTTTTGTCGCTGATTTGATGGGAGATCTGAATGAGCAACCCTATTAACGCATCACTGGCTGAAGTTGATCCGTTAATCGCCAACGCGATCGACAATGAAGTCGCGCGCCAGGCGAACGGCCTGGAACTAATCGCCAGCGAAAACTTTGTCAGTGAAGCTGTGCTTGAAGCGGCCGGTTCTGTCTTCACCAACAAATACGCCGAAGGCTATCCCGGCAAGCGCTATTACGGCGGTTGTGAATATGCTGATGTGGTCGAGCAAACCGCGATCGATCGCGCGAAGGAATTATTCGGCGCCGATCACGCCAACGTGCAGCCGCACAGCGGCGCCCAGGCCAACATGTCCGTATATCTCGCTGCGATTCAATACGGTGACACGATTCTGGGAATGAACCTTTCGCACGGGGGGCATCTCACGCACGGGCATCCGCTCAACTTTTCCGGACTTAGCTACAAAGTGTTTGACTACGGCGTGTCGCGCGAAACGGAAACAATTGACTATGACGAGTTGCAGGGGATCGCCGAAGAGCACAAACCAAAGCTGCTTGTCTGCGGGGCTTCTGCTTATCCGCGGATAATTGATTTCAAACGCATCAGCGAGATCGCCAGGAGCGTCGGCGCGCGCATGTTCGCTGACATTGCGCACATCGCCGGGCCGGTTGTCGCCGGTTTGCATCCCTCTCCGGTGCCGGTCGCGGATTATGTGACGACAACAACGCACAAGACCCTGCGCGGACCGCGCGGCGGTTTGATTCTGTGCAAGGAAGAGCACGCGAAGGAGATCGATCGGCGTGTGTTCCCCGGCGTGCAGGGTGGGCCGCTCGTACACATCATTGCTGCGAAGGCAGTAGCGTTTGGCGAAGCTCTGCGCGACGACTTCAAAGAATATCAGCGGCAGATTCTGGCGAATGCGAAGGCGCTGTGTTCAGAGTTACAGGAGCAGGGACTGCGCATCGTGTCCGGCGGCACGGACAATCATCTGATGTTGGTTGATGTGTGGATGGACGGGAAAGGAATCACCGGCAAAGTCGCCGAGAAAGCGCTCGAAGCCGCGACCATCACCGTAAACAAGAACACCATTCCCTTCGATCAAAACAAACCCTTCGTCGCTTCCGGTTTGCGCATCGGCACGCCCGCAGTCACCACGCGCGGCATGAAAGAGCCCGAGATGCGCGAGATTGGGCGGCTAATTTCGGCTATCGTTCACGAACCAGAATCAGAAGAAGTGCGGAACACCGTGAAGCGCGGCGTGGCTGAATTGACCGCCAGGTTTCCGTTGTATGCGAAGAGGTTGAAGAAGCCAGTAACCGAAGTTGCGAAACAGTAGAGTTTTCTTACTTGACACTGAAGGTAGGCTATGGACTGTAGCCGCGTTTACGCGGCTTGCCCGAAGGGTTACTAGCCCAGCCGTTTTACGGCTGGGTCGGTCGCCGGTAAATTGAATCCAGCCCGCTTTAGCGGGCTTCTTTCACGAGGCTCTCATGTCCACACGCGCCTACTCCGAATCAATCTCCATTTCGTGTGGCATGTCAAAGCGAACCTACCAATCATTAACGACACAATCGAGCCGGGACTTTTTCGTTTCATTCGTAACTATGCTCTGAAGACCAAGGGTCTAATCTTCCATGAAGTCGGCGGTATTGAGAATCACGTTCATATCGCCGTAACGATCCCACCAACTCTTCTAATCAGCGAATGGATAGGACAGGTTAAAGGCGCGAGTTCCCACTACGTCAATCATCAACTCGCGAATCGCAAAATCCTGGATTGGCAAACCGGCTACGGCGTCGTTAGTTTCGGCACGAAGGATTTGGAATGGGTGGTAAACTACATCCGCAACCAGAAAGAGCATCACAAAAAAGGAACCACCGGTGAGCGACTGGAAAAGATCACCCACGATGAAGAAGACGTGGGCTGAAGCAGGCTGGGTAAGCACGCTGAAGCGCGCTAATCTATCGTGGGGAGGTGTTGTGTTCTTGATCGCTTTACCCAGCGCTAAAAGCGCTGGTCTAGAAACCCTGCGGGAAAGCCGCGTGAACGCGGCTTAGAGAAATCCGATTGGACGAAGAGTACAAATACGATGTTGGGTTCTCATTCCTTCAGCAGGATGCTTCGCCTTCATCGCCATTGTATTCACGCGACCATTTTTCGGAGTCTTGCTGCAACTTGGGCAGCGCTGGGCACTTTCTCTTTATGACGCTTTGCACTTTCAAGCCAAAGAGTCTGGACTTCTTTGAGTTCTTCCAGACATTCAAGCAGAGTGTCGCCCTGGGCTAAACAACCCTTCAAGGCCGGCACCTCGGCTACATAACCGCCTTCTTCGGCTGGGTAGATCACCATCGGGTATTTCAGGTCGGCGCTCATTACTGTTTTCCTTTCGTTTCCTCGATCAGTTCGATCACTCGCTTGACGTACACGGACTTTACACCTTTTCTCCTGCCGAACCTGCATGTATGCTCTAGCCGGAGCGTGAGATGGCGAGGCATGAAGATGGAACAGAGAAGTCCTACAGCACACGACGACGTTTCTGCGGCTGAGGCTGCGCGAAGAGAGTTGGAAAGGCTGGCGGCCGAGCAGGGTGTGCGGCCGATAGAAGACTTCGATTCGCTTAAGGCCGACTTCTGGCCTGAGGATGAGAGCGTGGATGATTTTGTCCGAACTGTCCGCGAACGCCGCCGTGATTCTGAGAGCCGGAGCGTCGAATAGTGCTTGTCGTCGACACTGACGTTGTTTCTTATCTCTTCAAACACGACACGCGCGGCGATCTCTACAAGCCGCACCTCCACCGACAATTACTTGTGATTTCACCCATGACGCGAGCCGAACTCGAGGATTGGGCTCTTGAACGCAACTGGGGACAACGCCGGCGTGACGAAATGCGTGTCCACCTCAAACAGTTCATACTTGCTCCCTTCAATGAAGATCTGTGCGTGAAATGGGCAGAAGCGACTGATACTTCGTAGGAGACGTGGGCGCCCAATTAACAGTTCAGATGCCTGGGTAGCCGCTGTAGCTCTCCATTATGACGTGCCGCTAGTCACTCACAACGGCTCAGATTATGTCGGAGTGGCCCACCTCAAAATCATCACCCAACCGTCCTCGCCTTAGCGCGATTCTGCTAAACTCAGCAAACGATGCAAACAATCTTCGGCCCTGACGGCCTAATCGCCAAAGCCCATCCCGAGTACGAACATCGCCCCGGCCAGATTCAAATGGCCGAAGCCGTCGTGCGCGCGTTTGAGCAGAGGCGTCACCTCATCGTCGAAGCGGGCACGGGCACCGGTAAGACGCTTGCCTATCTGGTGCCGGCAATCGCGGCGGCCTGCGGCAGCGGCGCGCGCGTGGTCATCTCAACCGGAACCAAGAACCTGCAAGAGCAGTTGATGGACAAAGACATTCCTTTTCTTCAGGACGTTTTGCCTGCCAAGTTTCGTGCCGCGGTGATGAAGGGACGGAACAACTACGCGTGTTTGCATCGCATCAAGCGCGCGGAAAGCATGCCTGTGCTCGAGGGTCTGGACGAGATCGATCACTTTGATGAAGTCTTTCGCTGGGTCACGCAAACCACGACCGGCGATCGCGCAGAGTTGTACAACCTTCCGGAAAACCTTCCGTTCTGGCGGCACATCGATGCGCGATCGGATACTTGTCTGGGCCAGCAGTGCGCCGACTTCGAGCCTTGCTTTATCACCCGCATGCGCCAGAGGGCCCTCGATGCCGACATCATTGTCGTGAATCACCATCTGTTCTTTGCTGATTTGGCTCTGCGGAATGGGGCCTATGGTTCCGTGCTGCCGGACTATGCAGCGGTGATTCTGGACGAGGCTCATCAGATCGAGGACGTGGCGTCAGAGTACTTCGGCTCGCAGGTTTCGACTTATCAAATTGATGATCTTCTCAGAGATGCCGGCATGTTGAAGCTGGAAGATCGTGCGACAGAGAAGGAACTGACCCGCATCAGTTCGCGCGTTCAGAGGTTCGCCGACATGTTCTGGGTTTCGTTTCGCGAAGGGCGAGGGTTGGAAGGACGATTTGCGTTGACGCCTGGAAAGCGGGGCAGTAGCCCGACCGATAGGGAGGGCTTTGATAACGAGACAGAAAGCGGCGACGAGTCGCCGCACTCCAAAACTCCGCTCGGCGATGCTCACTATGCGCTTGATGCTGCGCTGAATCGTCTGGAGACGACGCTGGATGGTATGAAGGAACCGCCGGCAGATGCCGAGAGCATCGTGCGACGGACGCGGCAACTACGTTTCGATCTTAGCTTTATCATCAAAGCCGAAGACAAGAAATTCGTCTACTGGCTGGAGCGCCGCGGTCGCGGAGTTTTTCTCCGTGCTTCGCCAATTGATGTTTCCGGTTTGCTACAGGACAAGCTGTTCGAGAAAGTGCCCACGGTGATTCTCACTTCAGCGACGCTTTCCAGCGCCGGCAATTTCAATTTTATTCGCGAGCGGCTGGGACTTGATAAGGCGGAAGAGATGATTGCGGAATCGATCTTCGATTTCGAGCACCAGGCCGTGCTTTACCTGCCGCCGCAGATGCCCGATCCGCGCTCACCGCAATGGCCTCGCGCCGCGGCCGATGAAGTAATCAAGATCGTCAACGCTACTGAAGGGCGCGCGTTTGTGCTTTCTACCAGTCTCTCCGGAATGAATGAACTGTTCGAGCGGGTCGCGCCACAAATCGATTATCCCTCCTTTGTGCAAGGCAGCGCGTCGAAGGGCGCCTTGCTCAAGAAGTTTCGCACCACACCGAACGCCGTGCTGTTTGCGACGGCGAGTTTCTGGCAGGGTGTGGACGTGCGCGGCGAACAATTGTCGTGTGTGATCATCGACAAGTTGCCGTTCGCGGTCCCCAGCGATCCGGTCGTGGCCGCACGCCAGCGCTACATCGAAGAGCAGGGCGGCTCGAGCTTCTACGAATACAGCGTGCCGCAGGCAATCATTAGCCTGAAGCAGGGTCTGGGGCGATTGATTCGCAGCACCACCGATCGAGGCGTGCTGGCCGTGCTCGATCCGCGCCTGCGGACGAAGATGTATGGGCAGACATTCCTGAAGAGTCTGCCACCGTGCCGCGTGACTTCTGAGATTGACGAACTGGCGCAAGTATTTGCCGTCAGCCGAGCTGCGGGTGGATAATGGAGCGCATGGCAGCCGAATTGCTCAATGACCTGATGAAACGATCGTCCGAGCTGTCTCTCTCGGAAAAGAAGCGTCTCGCATCGTTCCTGACTGAGGAAGTGGCAGGTAATAATGGTGCGCCACCAGAAACACGTATGCGATTCAATGCTCCTGAGAATCATTCACAACACCGCGAGCAATATCTTGACTGGCTAGAAGCACACCGGGAAGAATACGGCGGACAGTACGTTTGCCCTTGACGGCGATCGATTGGTTGGTTCAGGCGACACAATTCGACAAGCCGCCACCGCCGCGAGCCAGAACGGATGTCTGCAACCTTTTCTCGTCTGTGTCCCACGCCCGGAAGGTGAGTATTGGGGAGGCTGGATCTGATGGTCTATCAGCTCAGCTTTGAGCGGTTGATTCAAAACAAGTCCAAGGATTCAGTGGTTCTTCCGGTGCTGTTAAAGCTTGGAGAATTAGAGCCTGCCTGGCGCTCCAGCACCCCAACGTAGTCAAAGTCATTGACTCGGCTTACGAGAATACTGCGACGCCATACATGACACGAACGTCTCAACATATCCAAAAATACTCTTCGGCAGGTGTCGTCGCTGCGGCAATGTCCAACAATTTCGCTTGGATGAGGAGATGAAACTGAGTTCTGACTGGAAGAACCTCCCGGCGTCCAAATATTACGTCTAAAAAGAGAGAGGGTTCCACGAACAGAAAACTATGCCCGGACAATTCGAAGTCATGATCGAGCGCAACTTTTCCAGCGCGCACCAACTGCGTGGCTATCAGGGGAAGTGTGAAAACCTGCACGGCCACAATTACAAGATCGAAATCTATGCGCGCGGGAGCGAGCTGAACAACATTGGATTGTTGGTTGATTTCGTGGAGTTGAAAGAAGCGGCGGACGATCTGGTGACTTATCTCGATCACAAGAACCTCAATGAGTTAGAGCCTTTCGTCGCGGAACAGAACCCTTCGGCGGAAAATGTGGCGCGGTTTGTGCTGGAAAGACTGGCGGCCAGGATCGACGACGACCGCGTGCAGATTTACAAGGTCCGGTGTTTTGAAACGCCAACAAGTGTGGCTACTTATCGGGTCGAGTGAGAGCTCTCTATCGAAACAGCAACCACAGATGAACGCGGATAACGCAGATAAAAACTAAAACATAAATCCACTCTTAATCTGTGTATATCTGTGGCTCTATTCGCCAGCAATTTCCCGCAGATACTCTTCGAACAACCCCCGATTCCGCTCGCTCATTTCGCTGATCCGCGCGCCAATCAAATAGCCTTCTTCCAACTTCTCATAGCGCACGGGCGTCGCCTGAATCTCGATCGACAGACCATTCGGCAAATCCAACTCAATCGCCATCGAACCTTCCGCGCCCAGAAGGTATTGCTCGTCGATATTCTGCGCGTGGAGTACAACCGCGAGACCGTGTGCGCTGATGTTGACCGTGTGGCCGGCACATGCCCGCAGATGCTGCACGCCGCCTTCGTTCAATTCGGCGTCTCGCATGAGCACGCTGAAATCAAGACGCGCGTCAAGGGTCGCATTTAGTCGGGGAGACTGTCGGCGATCTTCCGGATTGGCAGGCACTATCGGGAACCCCTTTGTTTGAGTTTAATTCTGACTGATTGTCTCGCTGCCGATTTTGTATTTCTTGATCTTACTATAAAGCCGCGGGCGATAAATGCCGAGCAGGTTTGCAGCTTTTTGTTTGTTGCCACCCGTTCGCTGCAGCGTGCGCTCGATGACAAACTTCTCGATATCCTCGAGTGTCATGTTGGGTGGCACGTCCCAGGACAGTGCGGGCGACGCGCTGCTGGGTGCGCCTCCGTTGTCAAAAGGCAGATCGATCGGTTCGACGCGTTCGCCTTTCGCCAGCAACACGGCCCGCTCAATTACGTTTTGCAGCTCGCGCACGTTGCCGGGCCACGGATGGCCAAACAATCGTTGATAGGCCGCCTGTGATACGCCGGCGATGGGCCGCTCGTATTTTTGCGCGTATAACTTGAGGAAGTGATCGGTGAGCAATTGAACATCTTCCATGCGCTCTCGCAGGGGCGGCACATGAATCGTGATCGTGGAAATGCGATAGAAAAGATCGTCGCGCAATAAACCGTCGCGAATGGCGTCCGCCGGCAAACGATTCGTCGAAGTTATGAGGCGAAAGTCGACAGGATAACTCTTTTCCGAGCCGATCTTTCGGCAGGTCCGCTCTTGCAGCACGCGCAGGAGCTTTGGCTGCAACTCGACGGGCATTTCGGCTATTTCGTCCAGCATCAACGATCCGCCCGCAGCGTGTTGGACTAGTCCTTCCTTGTCGGCATGGGCCCCGGTGAACGCGCCTTTTGCGTGTCCGAATAATTCCGACTCAATTAGTTCTTTCGGCAGCGCCGCGCAATTAACTTTGATGAAAGGTTTCTTCGCGCGCAGAGAGTTGTAATGAACAGCGTTGGCTATTAGCTCCTTGCCTGTCCCCGATTCTCCGACAATCAGAACGTTGGCGTCGGATTTGGCCACTGACTCGATCATCTCGTAAATAATCTGCAACTGTTTTGACGAGCCGATGATGTTGAAGTATTCCGCCCTGGTTGAAAGCTGGCGGCGCATGCTTTCCGTCGCAGCCATCAACTCGCGGCGCTCGAGGGCTTTTTCGATCAGCGGTAGCAGCTCTTCAAAATCGAAGGGCTTTTCGACGAAATAGAAGGCGCCGGCCTTCATGGCTTCGACTGCCGCCTGAACTCCTAAATCGTAGCCGGTGATCACAATCACTTCAGTTGCGGGCTTGGCGTCTTTCATGTGGCGCAGCAAGGTCAGGCCGTCTATGTCCGGGAGATGCAGATCGCAAATCGCGAGATGATGCGCGCCGGCGTCAAACAGATCGATCGCTTCGGACCCGCTAGAGGCGGTGTCCACTGCATAACCTTCGTCAGCGAGATGCATGCGCAACCCGTCAGTTTGTCCCGGGTCGTCGTCGACGACGAGAATGCGAGTGTCTTTATTCTTCGATTTGTTCATTCACCTGTGTCGGGTTAATTAAGATGAAAACTTGCTCATCATTCGGACAACGGTAGCCACGCGCGGATTGTATTCGGCGCGTACTCTAATCGGCCTCCATGAGCCTCGATAATCTTGCCTGCCAGCGCGGCGTGGATGTTTGCATTACCGTAGAGCGAATGAACCCGAGGTTCCCGAAGGTCCAGGTCAACGCCCTGCCATTCCACCAACGCTTCCGGCGATTTGGTCGTGTCGACTCTGCGCAAGTGAAGCGAAAGATGCTTCACCTCCGCCGCTGAGGAGCTTCCCACAGCTTGCTCAGTTATGGCCTTCAGTGCTTCCGACAGAGCTGCGCGATCAAACTCGCCCGGCAGCGAACCGCCCTCGATTTCGACTTTGAGTGGGGCCGGCAAAGAACGGTTAGAAAGAATGGTCGATGCTTCCCTGGCGGCTTCAACTACTAACTTTCGTAGATCTGTGTGCGGCCGACAGCGTAGTTCGACGGGCCGCGCGTAACGAACCAGGGCGGTCGTGTCCCTCGCTGCACGATCGAGTCCGGCGATCAATTTGACCAGCGTTTCGCATTCCTCGGGCAGTCTATTGTCTCGTTCCAGCCGCTTGCGCAGGAACGTGGCGTACAATTTGAGTCCATTAAGCTGATTCTTCAAATCGTGAACGATTTGCAGAGTCGCGCGACCCAGCTCTTCCAGCCGATTCGCCTCGATGGCATTGGCTGGTAACGGGGCTGGCACTCGTGCTGGTGCTGGTTTCATCGTTGAATAACAGTCTGGGATCCCAGGGTGAGAAGTGTACGAATTAGACTCGATTGCTTCACCGGTTTGTGTCGCGTTTCCGTGCGACATGATAACAAAAAGTCTGTTGCGTACGCTACTAATGCGCGTTTCAAACTAATTTTGCCTGGTGGAAAGCTGATCAGGGCAGACTATTTCAAAACGTGGGGTCGTTGATGAACCAAGAGAAACAGGTGGTTTTGGTGGTTGAGGACTTTGAGGACAGTCGTTTCATGTTGCGAAGACTGCTCGAAATAGCTGGATACAAGGTTCTCGAGGCGAGCGACGGTGAGCAAGCCGTCGAACTGGCCGTACAAAAACGGCCGGCGCTGATCCTTATGGATTTGAGTTTACCCAAACTTGACGGGCTGGCGGCCACCCGAGAGATTCGCCAACACAAGACCATGGGCAAAGTCCCGATCGTTGCGGTTTCCGCCCACGATGCGCCCGAGTCCCGAATCGAAGCGCTCGAAGCGGGGTGCGACGAGTACGTAACCAAACCGATTGACTTCGATAATCTCAACGCCTTGCTGAAACGTTTGCTTCCCGAAAAAGGGTAATCCCGACGGGCGCATAAATCTTGAGGTTGCCTCCAGCCTGGTGGAGTTTCCTTTATGTACCGGAACCACTCGCCCAAGCGCCCTATTATGTAGCAGACCACGGAGTTCTATAGAGGACCGTTGCCGGATCCTGGGCGTCGGCCTGAACAAATCTGCGTGAGCGTCGACAGGCACGAGAATTGATGAATTACTGGTCAGAAAAAGGAGAGGGTTCGCGTAGGCCGACCGTGAAGAGTCTCGCTCGTGGATCAATGAAGAGTGAAAGCCGCCATTAACACCCCACATCAGTCATCCCACGTCGACGATGATGGTCTGAGGTCGGATCGTGCGGCCAGGGATTTTGTGAAGGGAATGTCCCACGAGCTTCACACTCCGCTAAATGTGATTATCGGGTTGTGCCAACTGCTCGAGCGCGATCGTCAGACAACCCTGTCAGCAACGCAGCGCGATTCCGTCGAGCGCATGGAGCGAAACGCGCAAGCCCTGCTGCAAACTGTGGATCATCTTTTGGGCTGCCTGCGCAGCGGACACTTTGAGTGACGAATAGTGCGCCAGTTTGATTGTGGCACGCACATCTTGCGCGTTATCTCACGGGCGGGATGCCCGTGCCACTGCGCTATCGCCGCGTCACCATTAGCTTGCAATCAGGCCCACCGTTATCACGAAACGGATTGGCTGCCATGAGTTTAATTTTGTACTCGCCAATAGTCTTGGTGTCGCTCAGCGTCACGTTCTGCCCGAAAGCGCCTACGTCCGACAACTCCAACTCGACGTAAGGAGACTCAGCGCGTCGATCGACGTACCATTGATGACCTACCGCTTTCAGCCTAATGGCGAGGTCGGCTCCCCGAACCGAGACCTTTTCGCCAGGCTTCAGGGTAAACTCTTCCCCGACCTTCACTCTTCGGGACAACAACCCGCAGTTGTTCATGAACAGCAGAGTAATCGCCAAAACAGCGAGCCATTTTCCAGAAGAGTAGTGTCTTCGCATTTTTCGGTTCGTTTGCTTGGGAACCAGTGGAGTCCGAAAGCTTTTGCTGAGCCCTCCCTCACGGTCGGGCTAGTGCCCCAGTAGTTCTCACGAACCCGGTGCGCCGAACTTGTCTGTGCTCCAGGTTGTTCCTGATGGCCGAGGTGGATTGCCAGCCTGGCGAATTCTTGCCACTCCTACCCATTCATCCCACCCGTCGTCGTATCCAACGTAATGAATCAGGTGTACGCCAAGCTCAACACTGAGAACTTTCGCCGGATACCACTTACGTTTCCAAATCACTTCCACAGTTGAGCCCGCCGCGTATTCCACAACCTTCCGCTCGCGAATCTGATTGAGCCGCACCCACTCGTCGTCCCAATCTTCCCAGCCATAATAGTGGACCAGGAAAGTGCCCTCTCTCGCATCAATCACTCGCGCCTTCCACCATTTGCCTTCCGACCTTACCTCAACCCGCCTGCTTATTTGCGGATTCGACTTGCGTCTGGCCTGGGCGAGCACCGCGCCCGGTGCGAAGTTGCCCGTGGTAACAAATGTCGACAGTTGTTCCTCAGCGAACGCCATGTCAGCTTTTACATCTTCGGCGAGTTCCCTGAAGGTGATCTGTCCATCGCTGTTGAGATCGGCGAATGGTTTGCCTGAAAGACCGGCGAGCAGCGTCTCGGTAAACGTCCAGTTCGCGGTAGAGAGTTGGCTGGCGGAGGAGGAAGTCAGACAGGCGAATGAAACTCTGCGGCCAAGTTGCCGCGCTTGCTGAGCCAGACTGCCGGAATAGCAACAATCCGCGGTCAGGAAGGCCCGCGATCCTTTGAAGTACTTTTCGACATCTTTGACGATCGAGTCGGTCGACCAGCCCGGAACGTCTTCGCCGGCGTCAAAGGTGGCGAAGTAAGTAGTGCGCGCATCCGCTGATTTGTAGCCATGACCACAGTAATAGACGAACAGGAGATCGCCCTCTCTTGCTCTGGTCAAAAACTCTGAGAAAGCGGCCGTCACCTGCCGCGTGGTGGCCTGGGCGTCCTTAAGATAAACCAACTGCTGTTGCGGTACACCCTGCTGCCGAAAGAACTCAACCAGTTGCGCGTCACGCCGGTTCTTTTGAGGAAAGGAATCGAACATCTCGCGGTGTTTCCACTCGAGAGTCCCGACGACGAACACCCAGGTCCTCTGCGGCTGCCAGTCACGTTGCTGCGGGACTGCATCCGAGCCGGCAACCAGGGCGCCGCCGAGAAAAATAGAGACAGCTAAACCGAGTCTAACGAATCGTCGTCCGGCGCATCGTGGTTCGAAGAGTCGTCCTATGGGTCGAAAGGGAATCGTAGGTGCGCTCATATGCTCCGGTTCGAGTCGTTTCCGTGGTGGGTTGTTCATAGAATTCGGGCATCGCATCGCGAACATTGGCGGCGATTGTACCAGAGAATTTCGCCGCGGCATCGGTTGCGTGCGGTGCACGCGTATGCGTCTGTTAATAGCCACGTGTCGGGTTTTTGCTGCGCGCGGGCGGCGCAAACTTACTCCCGATTCAATCTCTTTCCACACTTGCTCCGCGGCACTTGATTTGCGGCATGCCGCATCGAGATTTCATGCAGCGACATTATTACGTCAGTGACAGGAGAACACCATGAGCAGAAAAACAACGATCTTGAGCGCGCTGATGGCGATCACGCTGGGCTATTCACAGATGGCCATCGCGTCACCGCTGGCGATGGCGCAACAGCCCGCAGGCTCCAGCGACTGGAGCGCCGTACAGGCTTTAGCGCCTGGCGACGAACTTGTCGTCAAGCTAAAGGATGGACGGAGTCTGGAAGGAAAATTTGCCAGCGTCACAGATGCTGAGTTGAGCCTGACCCGGAATAACAAGAGCGAGACCTTCGGCAGGGACCGGATTTTTCAGATCTATGAAAAGAAAAGGAAGTCTGAAAAAGGAAAGTACGCGGCGATCGGAGCGGGCATAGGGGCCGGGACCGGCCTCGGCATCGGCCTGGCAAAGAACTCACCACCGGTTGATGACGGCAGGATTTATCCGATCGGAGGGGCGATAGTCGGCGCGGGTATCGGTGCGGTCGGCGGCTTTCTATTTGGTCAGGCGAAACGAAAGAGAGTGCTCGTCTATCAGGCAAACTAGGATCTGGCTAAGGCGAGGGTAGTTTCTTAATTGTTTCTTTGCGACTTAAGTATGCCTTAGCGCCTTTGCGTGAAATATCACCGTCGAAACACACATTTCTCGCAAAGGCGCAAAGAGTATCGGAAGGCGCAAAGAGAAACTAAGACACTACCAAGGCGAGGCCATCTGCACGTAAACTCAATAGTTTGCGTTACGTCGAAGACGAGACGGCGGCTTCCTTCTCGAACATGAACGACACCAATCTGGGCGGCTTGTTTTGATCTTCCTCATGCCACCATTCCTTCATTTGCCGAAGCGCGAGGCCATTAGCCGTAGCTGCCCCGATGAAGTCTGAGATGTGATGCACGAACGCCTGAATCTCAGTCCTTTTCTGATTTCGCAGGAAGTTGGCCTGGGTGCCCTGATATTGCCTGAATGGATGTAATTCGGAAATGAAGAATCGCCCGGTCGCAACCAGGACCCGTGAGGCTTCGGTAAAGATGAAGGGAAGATCTCGGATATGTTCGAGCACCAGGTTGCAGACGACCAGGTCGATTGACTGATCTTCACAAGGCCAGGGCTGGGTGATGTCGGCTACCGCGAAGGCCACATTATCAAGCGAGAGTTTCTGTCTGGCTTGTTCGATCATGCCCGCGGAAAAATCGAGGGCAAAGACGTGCTCGCCTATCTGAGCCAGCAAAGCCGTGTTCTTTCCGGTTCCGCAGCCAATCTCGAGGATGGATTTACCGCGCAGGCTGGAGAGCGTTGTCCGCGTCGCCAATTGATCGAGATCACGAGTCAGATTCCGATCGAGATCATATGTCGCGGACCAGTCACTGTAGGCTTCTTGAATGTCCATGCTGATCCGTAACGACACGTACTCGCTTATCAAACAGTCTCTGGTATGCGTCACCATCCGTCGGCCGAACGCAGTCGCGGCCGATCTTCTCCCAGTCGGGATCATCGGGTTCGAGCCCCATAGCTTTGATCACGTCCTCTTCGCACACAAAGAAATGTCTTTCGTATGGCAGCAGAAAACCTCCATCGCTCTCAAGCGATTTCCGCGCCGCCTCGTACGAAGAAAACCAGCGATTCAGAAACACATCCAGATTAGGGTGATACCAAAGCTTGCCGGTGTCTACATCACTCATGATTTACCTCTTATCATCTATTCCTGAAGTTGAAAAGACAAATAGCTAATCTGTCATTACGATGCCAAACTGCTCGCGAAGAATCATCGCGTATTCCTGCTGATTAGGGACCGGTCGTTCCTGGCGACGACCGCCGGCGTCAGTGGTGATGAAACGCATGTCGCTCAATGTAATGCGTCCTTCCGGAGTTGCTCTTGAACAGATACGCGCCCGGGTGAAATGCGACTCTGGAGACGTTTGATGATAACGACACATTTTCGCATAGTCAGAATACTCGTACGGCTTCAGCGTGAAGCGATAAAGCGTTTTCCAATCGCCGGCATCCGTTCTTTGCCTGAGTCCAAGATACACGCCGTCGCTATCAATACGGTAAGCCCGCTCGCCCTGTATCTGCTCCGCGCTTTCTTCAAGCAGCAAGGGCTCCAGAAATGAATCGCCAAACCCTACATCCGCCAGCCAACCTGCATTGAGCGTCACCATCAGCGTCATATGATCAAAGTCAGGCCCGAATCCTCCTTCGGCATTCGCAACCTGGGCTGAAAGCATTGCGACTTCGAAACCCAAAGCCCGAAGCAACGCCGCAAACAAACCATTGAGCTCGTAACAAAAGCCACCACGGCGCCGCTGGACTATCTTATCGAATAGCGCGGCATCATCAAGGACGATCGCTTCACCTGAATGGATGCTGAGGTTCTCGAATGGCACCGCCAAAAGGTGGGCCACTTGTAACAGTCTGAGTGTTTCACCCGTGGGGTCGAGCGGGCCGGCATAGTTGATTCGTTGCAGGTAAGCTTGAGTGTTCATGCGGCTTCCTGGTTGGACACTCATTAGAAGCACACTGTCGACGGCTCCAGCGCTCATCAGGCGTCAAACGGATCACGGTCGGTGAGAAAAGCGATCAACTCCTCGCGGTTCGTCTTGGTATCAAGCCACCAGCGTATCCGCTTGATCTCGGTATAGTCGTCCGCGCCAAATCTGGTGATGTAGATCTCTTCCATGCGTTTCTTTCTGAGTTCTCGCTGTGCTTCTTTCTGCCAGAACGCCGTGAACATCATATTCAAGTCGTCATGCAGATTGCGCTTCTTCAGCGCCTCCCATTCATTTCGGTCAAGCCAGATGCCTTTGCATCCCTGGCAATGATCCAGAGTAAAGTCCAGTCCGCGTCCGACCAGGTACTTGACCATGCGGAAGCGACATTCCGGGCAATCTATGGGCAGGCCGGGTTCCGTCAGGGAGAGGCTTTCGCCGTGATGGACTCGCTCTGACAAATCAGAGCCGTGGTTTTCAACCCATTTCCAATACTCGGCGCCGCGGATCCAGTGTCCATCACAGTCCAAGCAGTTAAGGGAAGTGAGGTTCTCGTCTAACTGTGCGGATATCAGTTCGGTTTTGCAAACAGGACAGTTCATAACTTCATTGTAACTCCATCAAGTGTTCCGGCGTGACAGGCCAGGCCAGGCCGCGAGAGAGCGAACGCTCGCTACCGTTAGAGTTCAGGAGACCTGGATCGGAATCGCGGAATCCATCGCCCGACTGTTTGCGTGTAGCTTTCGTACGATTCGCCAAACCGTCGTCGCAGAACTGGTTCTTCGTAACACGTCACGAATAGATTCGCCAGGACAACAAAAACTCCAGCCTCAATCAGAACTGGCGCCGACATGAAGAATATCGCCTCACCTATTAATGTCGTCACTACGGCTACGTACATTGGGTTCCGCACGTATCTATAGAGTCCGCGGACAACCAGGTGTTTCGGCGGATCAATTGGCGATATCGTCCCTCGCCCCTGTGAAAAGAAATCCCAAATGCACCAAAGCAATCCCGCGGCGCCGATTACTATCAGCGGAAGACCTAAATAGCGAAGTGCCTGATGGCTCGAGACGGCGCCGGTGCCCCTTGATGAAATAAGCCAGAAAGGTATTAGCACCGTGACCGTTCCCGGCTGGAGGAAGGTAAAGAAGACGCTGCGAAGTAACAGCATGAACGTAGTCCTCGTCCAAGAACTACCTAACGTAAGAGTTGAACCAAGCCCGGCGATTATGAACAACGTCGAAGCGAAAGAACCTGCAAGGATTCGTCAGGCGGCGATCGCCACATCAATTGGGCGGCGGTCGCTTGTTCTTTTCCTGGGCGCGCCACCATCGCCGAATGCGCGTGCGCGCCCACAGATAATGGGCTGCTGTACTGGCGCGCAAGTAGTCGCTCAGCGTCCACGAAGGCCCCGTCCACGAGAACCGTCCCAATGTCACCAGGTCAGAGTCCGGAAGGGCCTCGATCAGCTCGACGACACGCTCGTGGTAAGACCGGTAGTCGCGCATCACCGCCTGAAGCGACCGGCGATGATGCTTACGATAGATCATCTCGTTGAGGCGAGGCAGCTCTCGCAGAGTGTATCCCGGCGCCGGCATTGCCGGCTTCTCTCCCCGCAATCCTGCGGCATACCAGTCGAGGTTCATCTGCTGCCACTCGACCAGATGGCCGAGGACGTCCTTTACGGACCATCCGCCGCGAGTCACGCCCGGCCTGGTCATCTGACGGGCCGACAGGAGCGCGAGGGTATCGTCCAGCGCGATTCGCTCACGCTGGATTTCGCTCAACAGCTCTTTCTTGCGGAGTCGCCTTCCCATGATGGTGCCCAACGTGTTCTGTTGCGCTTCTCGCTGAGATTACTTGCTTTCAGCGCCGGTTTTTTCGACGAGGAACAAAAGACCCGGAAAGATTATGAGCAACACTATTCGATTCATGGAGAACTCATTTCGTCAGAGTCGATAGCAATATGACGGTCGAATTCACCGGGCGGCGCGGTCAGAAGGCAGTTGAAAACTACCACGCTGGTTGAGAGACACGCTATCCGCCGCTCCGGTCCAACCCCGACGCGTCGGGGTTTGGGTGGCGCCCGCGATGGCCGCGAAGGCAACGCGTCAGCGGCCCGCGAGGGACAGCCGGAACGCGGCCATCTCCTCGCCGTTGCGAACCAGCAGCACATTGCCGGCCAGCACCGGGTGGTTCCAGGTCTTGCCCTTGATCGCCGGGAACCGCGCGAGCTCCGTGAACTGGTCGGGGGTCGCGCCGACCAGCGCCAGCTCACCCTCCTCCGACAACACCAGCAGCAAGTCCTGGTCTGCCAACAGGACGAGCTGCCCGTGGCCGTAGCTTCCGCCCTTCCACTTGCGGTCGCCGTTCTTGAGGTCGATGCACGCGATGCTGCTGCCGCCGAAGCCGAAGGCATGGCCTTTGTGAACGACGAAGTCGTTGAAGTAGGGGTTCAGCCCGTCCGAGGTCCAGCGCTCTGCGACGGTCCATCCGCCGGGTCCGTGCGCGACTGCAATGCGTCGCATGCTGTTGCCCTCGCCTTCGTGGAGCAGGACGTCGCCGTCCGCGGTCACGGCCGGCTGCACGATGCGGGCGCCGGACGGCAATGGGTGCTCCCAGAGTCGCTGGCCATCGGCCGGCGCGACGCTGGTTGCGCCGGTTGCGCTCAGCAGCAGGATCTGCGGGATTCCGTGGAGCGTCAATAGATGTGGCGAGCTGTAGCCGGAGCCGCCGTTCGGGCCGAACCAGCGCGGCGCGCCGGTCGCTAGATCGTAAGCGGCGAGCGTGCCGGCGGTGGCGACGACGACGACGCCGCCGACCACCAGCGGTGAACTCGTGAAACCCCAGCCCGGGACCTTCGTCTTGGTGTCGGACGCCGCGTTGCGCGACCACACGACGGCCCCGGAACCGGCGTCGAGCGCGTTCAGAATTCCGGTCCCACCGAATGTGTAGACGCGACCGTCGCTGAGGGTCGGCGTGCCGCGCGGGCCGGCGCCGCCATTCGACTCCCAGAACCGGGCCGCGTCGCGGTGTCTCCAAACCGGCTTGCCGGTAGTCAAGTTGTAGCAGGCGACGACCTCGTCGTCACCGCGCTGCTCCTGCGTGTAGAGGAGGTCGCCGCGGACTGCGAATGACGACCAGCCCGGTCCGATCGGCCGGCGCCACAGCTCGACCGGCGGTGACTTCGACCAGTCCGTTTCGATCCGCACGCCGCGAACAACGCCGTCGCGCTCGGGTCCGCGAAAGCCGGGCCAGTCGGCCCCCGTCTTCGCCGCTGCCGGAGCCGCCGGGAGAGCCGCGAGCGCCGTCGGCTCGTCTTGGGCTTGGGCCAGGAGCAGCTCCTCGGGAGTCTTTGTCCACCGGAAATGAAAATCTTGATCAAAGTCCGCGGTAAATCCACCGGTCCGTATGAGCGTGAACACGGCGCACGCGAGCAGGATGGTCACCAACAACGACGCGCGCCGAAGTCTGTCAGAAAGACGACGGGTGGCCACCGCCCAGGCTACTAAGGCGAGGCAAAGAACCGGGACGGCCAGGACAGGAAACAAATACCCCATGGCCCCATTCGCAATTGATACGTGGACGATGCGGAATGTAGCGAACAACGCGACGACCATCAGTACGAGGGCGCCCAAACGCTCGAACCAACGCGCGCGGCTGAAGAACAACCACCACACGACAATACCCAGTGTGCCCAAGGCAGCGCCGAGCAACCCGTAGAGGGCCGCCTCGGGGGCGACGATGGGAAGGACAAAACGGCCCAGCCCCAGCAGCACCGCGGCGATCCAGGGGAAGGCGACGGTCACGTCGCTCTGGATGATCTGGTAGTAGCTCTTCGTGGAGAGCTTGTCCCAGGTGATCTTCTCC
>Ga0137442_1000061_pt1 | contig 25161 bp, 17 predicted proteins | sample EasRivERMGT266_2_FD_102329 | JGI IMG/M metagenome (GOLD analysis project Ga0137442, IMG submission 102329) | Soil microbial communities from meander-bound floodplain in the East River, Colorado, USA - East River MetaG ERMGT266_2 | ecosystem: Environmental > Terrestrial > Soil > Floodplain ... | reverse complement strand
GCAGAATACTTTTCGAGAGATTTCTTCCTGTTCGAACTACGAAGCGTTCCAGGCGCGCCGGGCGAACATTCGCTTTCGCCGCGCGGGCGGATCGAAACCGGAATTTGTGCACACGCTGAACGGCTCAGGTTTGGCCGTCGGCCGCACCTGGATCGCGGTCCTGGAAAACTTTCAGCAGGCGGACGGCTCTGTGATCATTCCCGAAGTCCTGCGTCCGTACATGGGCGGACTGGAAACCATCAAAGCATCTTGAGGTTGACCTTCCGAGTATCGACTTGACCGAGGGTTCGGCATAGATTGCTTCCGCCCAACCCAAACAGATTTTATTTAGGAGCTCCTTAGATGAAACGAAAGTTCCTTTTTGTATTAGCGCTTATCACGATGATGGGTCTCGGTGAGCAGTGGGCAGTGGGCAGTGGGCAGTGGGCAGTGGGCAGACTACGTCTTAAGCTACTTCCAGGTTTCTCAGTTTGTCGGACACGTTCCTTACCGAATCCGCAGACTAAACGGCAGCATGTAGATCGCTTCGCCGCTCCGGGCGCGATCCAGCATCTGCGCGTATCGCAATGCTCGGCGGGCATCTTCGGGCAGCGCTGCCAAAATCGCCGCCTGCTGTTTCGCCTGGGCGCTTGCGCCGTCCTCGCCACCACCGCCAGAGTTCAGCAATTCTTCGAAAAAGCCGGGCGGGGTTGGCATGAGTACGCGCTGGATTCCCTTGTCGGCCGGAAGCTTGGCGAGTTGTTTGGCGACCTCAATTGCTTTATCAAGTCCGCCGTACTCGTCGACTAATCCATTTTCCTTTCCCTGGCGACCCGTCCACACGCGGCCCTGGCCGATCGAATCGATGTAAGTCTTCTCTTTACTGCGGCCTTTTGCGACTTTGGTAATGAAGTCATCGTACGTAGCACCAATGAACTCCACGAACTTCTGGCGCTCGGTGTCGCTGAATTTTTCGGTCTCGCGAAACATGCCGGCGTTCTTCCCGCGCAGAACATATTCGTTCGTGACCCCGATCCAGTCATAGAACCCCTTAACAACCGGCTTGCCACCCACAACGCCGATTGAACCGGTAATCGTCGAAGGCTCAGCAATAATCTTGTTCGCGTTGCAGGCGATATAGTAACCACCTGATGCGGCCACGTCACTCATCGAAACCACAACGGGCTTTTTCTCTTTTGCCAACTCAATGGCGCGCCAGATTATGTCGGAAGCCAGACCAGATCCTCCAGGGCTGTCGATGCGCAAAACAATCGCTTTGATAGTTTTGTCATCGCGAGCTTCGTTGATGGTCTTCACCAGTGAATCAGATCCAATCGTCTCTTCGCCAGAGCCGCCGAATGTAGACTTACCTGAGGTGATGTCGCCCGCGGCGTAGACGACGGCGATGCGCTCGCCCTTGTTCAGACCTAAAGACTCCTGTGAAATCTGCCGGTAATCACTGGCACTGGCAACGTGCAAATCATCGCTGTCCTTGTAACCGAGACGCTTTTTCAGCTCTTTTTCGACCTCGTCGCGATACAAAGCGCCGTCGATCAAACCGGCCTCTTTCGCTTGCTTTGCCGAATACGGCGCATTATCGATCAGCGTCTTGACGTCGTCCGGCGATTTCGATCGCGCTTTGGCTATGCCGTCGATGTAGCGTCCATACAAGTCATCGAGGAGGGCGTTGATGAACTCGCGATGCGCCGGAGTCATCTCTTTTTGGGTGAACGTGTCACCGGCACTCTTGTACTTTCCGATCTGGTACATGTCGGGATAGATTCCCAGCTTGTCCAGAGAGCCGCGAAAGAACATCACGTCCGCGGCCAGGCCGATCGTAAACAGCTCGCCCGGCGGCGGTACAAAAATCTTGTCGCAAGCCGTGGCAATGTAATAGTCCTTGTTCAGGCTGGTCTCCATGTACGCATAGACGGGTTTTCCGGAGGTGCGAAAGTCTGCGATTGCGCCGCGAATTTCTTCCGACTTGGCCCAACCGGCGTCCGACATGTCAATGTCCAACATCACTGCGGTGATGCGCTTGTCGACTTTCGCTTTGCGGAACTGTGCCAGCAAGCTGCTCAGGGACTGCGGCTGTCCGCCGAAGAGGCGCCGGAACGGATCGTCGGGAACGTAATCAGGCATGGGCCCTGAGATTTTCAGCGCCAGCACGCTGTTGTCGCGAATCGACGGTCGATCACCACGAAACGCAGACACTATGATCGCGGCCGCGACCACGACTACGAGCGCGAGCCCGAGCACGATGCCCAAAATAGTGAGCACGACTTTGCGGGTTGTTGACATTGCCATTAGCGATTTACCTACTGAGTTTTCTGAGATTTTAGCCGATGTGAGTACGAGCAGAGCGCGGAAAAGGTTTAGCAGTTTCAATATAGGCCCTATGAGTCGAATAGGTCCTATTGCGTCGTCCTATTGCTTTACGATCCAACCGCCGCCAACAACTTCGTCCCCGCGGTAAAAGACCGTCGCCTGCCCCGGGGTGATCGCGGGCTGCGGGTCTTCAAACCTCACAAAGGCCCGGTTATCGCGTAACGGAGTGATCGTTGCCGGCGCGGCCGTGTGACGATAGCGCACCCGAACTTCGGCCTGAACCGGACCGTCCGGGTTATCGGAAGCAATCCAATTCACGCCGGCCGCGGTGAATTCTTCACGCAACAACTCGTCATGGTTGCCGACGACGATGCGGTTGTTTGCCGAATCAATACCGGTGACGTACAGAGGCTGCGCTCCGGAAATGCCGATACCGCGCCGTTGCCCGATCGTGTAGCGGTGGATGCCGGCGTGCTCGCCGATTATTTCACCACTGGTGCTTACAATTTCACCCGCGCCCGGCAAGCGATCGTCCTGCTGTTCCGCTGCCAGATAACGATCGATGAACCCTGCATAGTCGCCGTCCGGAACAAAACAAATCTCCTGCGACTCAGACTTCTCGGCCACGGCAAGTTCGTTGCGACGCGCGGCCTCTCGCGCATCGGGCTTCGACATCTCACCGAGCGGGAACATTGAACGTGAGAGCTGGTCCTGAGTCAGTTCCCAAAGAAAGTAAGACTGGTCCTTCTGGCTGTCGCGCCCACGCAAAAGCCTGTACCGGCTCGTCTCCGCATCGTATTCAACGCGCGCGTAATGACCGGTGGCGACCTTCTCGCAGCCGAGACTACCTGCCAGACGATCCAGCGAAGCAAACTTCAAACGACTGTTGCAGGCGACACAGGGAATAGGTGTCTCGCCATTCAGATAACTGTTGACGAACGGTTGCACCACGTCGCGCTCAAACTCGCGTTCGAGATTCAGCACATAGAATGGGAATCCGAGTTCTTCCGCCACCCGGCGCGCGTCATAAACATCATCCAGCGAGCAGCATCGCGAAGGCAACGGCTCGCCGTTTTCATCTACACTGATGCCGCGGTTCTGGTTCCACAACTGCATCGTAAAGCCGACCAGTTCGTGGCCCTGCTCTTTCAGAATCGCTGCGGCTGCGGACGAGTCCACGCCGCCGGACATGGCGACGGCTATCTTCATCGACTCCCAGTTTCAGGTTTCAGGTTCCAAGTTTCAAGTCGAGCGGCACTCCTGCGCCAAAGTCGTTATGTCTTAGTTGCGGCTTGTAACAAGAAACGCATAGGTAAAGGCCACAACAACGACGACTAAACAGTCAGTACCGGGAGCGGTAGCGACCGGGTTTCAATCCACGCCACGGTCGACCTTGCCAGAACCATAACCCGGTCGCTACCGCTCTCGGTACTGACATCATCACCAAATCAATCCGCGACGGCGCTAAGAGACTTCATGCCCGCAGGTCAAGTTGGACACTACTCCAAACTTGACCGGCTTGGTTGCTTTTCTTTGCGAATGCTAAGATTCCAGCTCACCAACGTGCAGCCTGAAACACGGAACCCTAAACCGGAAGTTATGCCCGAACGCGCCATCGAAGAATACAGAATTGCTGAAGAGCCGTTCTACCTGCCCGTCGATCACGAGATTGACCTGTTCGCCGCAGCGCACGCCGCGCGCTTGCCTGTAATCCTCAAGGGCCCGACCGGTTGTGGCAAGACGCGCTTTGTCGAACATATGGCGTGGCGGCTTGAACGGCCCCTGATCACGGTCGCGTGCCACGAAGATCTTTCTTCGACAGACCTGGTTGGCCGTTTTCTGATCGAAAGCGAAGAGACGGTTTGGCACGATGGCCCGCTGACTACCGCAGTCCGCCACGGCGCGATTTGCTATCTCGACGAAATCGTTGAGGCGCGCAAAGATACCGTCGTCATCATCCACCCTCTGACCGATCACCGGCGCCGGCTGCCAATAGAAAAACGAGGAACGATTCTGGACGCGCCTGCGGATTTCATGCTGGTGGTTTCCTACAACCCCGGCTATCAATCAATCCTGAAAGATTTGAAACAATCGACGCGACAGCGGTTTGTGGCCATCGACTTTGATTATCCACCGCCTGACCTGGAACTTGCGATCGTCGCGCGCGAAGGCGGTATCGACGAAGGCACGGCGCGCGATCTGGTTTTGATAGGCCAGAAAGTGCGCAACCTCCGCGGCCACGGATTGGAAGAAGGAGTCTCGACGCGCCTGCTGATTTACGCCGCCCAACTGATCGCCCATGGCATCCCGCCAACGAGGGCCGCCGAAGTGGCGATGTGCTCACCCATCACCGACGACCGCGATTTGCAAAGAAGCATCCGCGAGATCGTTACGACTGTTATTTAGAATCTGTCCTGACTCCCTCTCCCTTTGGGAGAGGGTTGGGGAGAGGGCTTGAGCATCGGGCCGCCTTAGCTACCCCCTCTTCCCCAACCCTTCTCCCAGAGGGAGAAGGAGATCAATCCATTCGTGCTGATGAAAAAAGCTCGATATCACCGAAGCACTTACTTTTGATAAACATGTCGTCACAGCCCGCTTTTCTGAAATTGGCGTAAAAGATTCATGGGAAGCTCACCAGACAAACCCGTTTCAGATCCTCCCAACGCCGGTTCGCCTCGCGATCAGCTCGGCGAAGAAATCGACGAGCGCCTTCGTTCAGTAAAGAACCCGGCTGAGCGGCGCACGATTGCCGGCTTGCTGCGGGAAATAAGCCGTCTGCCCCTGGAGCAAACCCGCGCGGCGCTGGAAACGAGTGCAGCGATCGCCACGGCTTCCCTGCGCGCCAGCATTGAGTTTCTTCGCGGCGTGCCGGGCATCGCGCAGGTGTTCGATCCCGCGGAACTCAGAGCGTGGGGCGAAATCGGCCGGCGTCTGACCATGAGCAACGTTGAAAACGGAATCACCTTTTTCACCGCCGGTCTCGGTAACTTCAACCACGTGCCCCCAGCTGTGCGGCCCTTCGTTTTTCAGGTGTGCTCGCGGCAGATGATCCTTTCGGCATCGACCGCCGCTGAAACATTCCGTAATGCGCCTTTGCTCGCCGGACAAATCAGCGACAGCAAAATGCTTCGCTCGCTTTATGAAGTTGCGGCTGAGATTTCACGGCGCTCGGCAAAGCACAGCGCGGATTTCTTGAACGCAGCGCCGGTGGTGGTCGAGCGCTTGCTCGAGTTCGAAAGAGATTACCCACCCGCTACCGCAGGTGGTACTGACCTCCCCCTGTCCCGCGCCGCGATTGATTTGGCGGCGGCGTTTGCCGAGCGCGCCGGGGGCATCGCTGCTGACGCCTGGATCGCCTTGCCGGCCGCGATTGATCGACTCGACGCCGATCTCGCCTTGAAGTTGCTACGGCGTTCAGTGAATTTCCTTGAACGCGGCGGCGCGGCGGCGCTCCACTTGTTGGTCGCCGGCGGCGAAATTCTGCGCACACTGCCGGAATGCTTTGACGAATGGATCGACCTGCTTTGGACGGTCGCGCCTCACGGCAACGCCGGCCTGGTCGCTTTCGTCCGTTCCAGCCCGGCATTCTTTCAAACGATTGCCGGGCAGAAAGATCGTAACGGCGCCACCAAACTCACGAAACGCGTGATCGCCTTGACGCGCGAAGTCGCCCAAATCGATTCAGAGGCCGCTCTCGCCTGTCTGCGTTCGAGCGCGAAAGCTCTGCATACAGTTTCAATCGAGCAGTTCGAAAGCTGGGCTCGCGCCGGTCTGGTCGCCGGAGACACGCGCGCGCGGCGCAGCTACTACGCGCTCGAGACGCGCGGCAGCAACGAAGCCCTGCGTGAAGGCGGAGCCGGCGTTTCGCTGGAATCCGTCCAACTCCTGCTGCGTCTTTACGTCGAGGGTTTGACGGGACGCGCGGTCGAGATTGCGCCACTCGCCGCCGTACCGGTTGAATCGCGCATTGGGGACGGGCGCACGATCCACTTGCCTTCCTTAGTTAATGAGTTTGGCGATGAAGAACTCGACTTCCGACTTTACAAAGTGCTGGCCGCCCACGCGGCCGGACAGATTGAGTTCGGGACTTACGTGCAAGGTGGCGACGACCTACGCGCGGCGCACACGGCGCTAGCCGAATTTTATGATCCTGAGAATCAGGACGCGCGCGGTGCGTTCGCGCTGGACGGGTACATCCCGAATCCGAGCGGTATTGAAGAGGAGGTTCACGCAAAGGCGCAAAGCCGCAAAGCAGAAGACTGCGAAGCTGAAGTCAATAGCACGCTCGACTATCGTCACGTGCTGCGCCTGTTTCCAATCCCACCGCTGGCACGCCGGATTTTTGGCACGCTCGAGAACGGGCGCATCGATCGGCGCCTGCGACACTCTTATCGTGGCCTGAAGCGTGATCTTGATTTGATTCGCGAGCATCTGCGCAATCACCGTCCACCTATCGTCGATCTGCCGGCCGCGCTCGTGCCATTTGAATTACTTTTCCAAATTACGCTTCTTGGCGGGGCGCGCGATGACTCTCGCCAGTTCTACGCCCAGATAGTTTCGGAGCTGGAGACTATAGTTGCTGAATACTTGTCGAACCCGATGGCTACCGTTGCCGATACATTGATGGCGACCAGCCGAGTCTATTCCCTGTTCCTATCGATTTCACTGGAAGATTCCGAGCAGCAAATTGAAGTGCCGGACGAGTTAGATCAAGAGGATGCGAGCAAGACGGGCGAAGCGATGCTGGCTGAGCGCGACGCGAATCGTCAACCGCAGCGCCGCGATGCGCGCGAGCTCTTCAACGCCTGGAACACGGAAGCCGAGGGTGAATTCGATGAGTTGGAAGGCAGCGAGGCCTGGAGTGAAGGTGAGGCGGCCGAGCAGGATCTCGAGGCCGGCGAAGTCGCCTACAACTACGACGAGTGGGACCGCGAGCTGGTCGATCACCGCGTTTCGTGGTGCCGCGTCGTCGAAAAGAAAGTGAAGTGCGGCGACCGCGCGTTTGTTGACGACACGCGCGAAAGATACAAGGGCGTGGTCTCATCGATTCGACATCAGTTTCAGTTGATGAAGCCTGAGAACCTGACCCGCGTCGCCAACGAGATAGATGGCGAGGACTACGATCTGAACGCGGTCGTTGATTACTTCATCGATCGCCGCGCCGACGGGCACCAATCCGAACGCATCTACACCAAGCGTCTGCGCCGCCGCCGCGATGTGGCCGTTTCTTTCCTGCTGGATCAGTCGTCATCGACCGCGCGCACAATTGGGCGCCATCCGCTACAGCCATACACGCATCCCGGCCGTCGCATTATCGAGATTGAGAAGGAAGGGCTGGTGTTGATGAGCGAAGCGCTGGAAGCTGTTGGCGACACCTATTCGATCAACGGCTTCACCTCCGAGGGCCGGCGCAACGTAAAGTTCTATGTGCTGAAGGATTTTGCCGAGCACTACTCTGACGAAGTAATGCGCCGCATAGGCGGAATCACTTACCAGAACAACACGCGTCTGGGCGCCGCGATTCGACACGCCACGGCGAAGCTGGGAAAGCAGGAGGCGCGCACGCGCTTGCTGATCGTTTTGTCCGACGGGCGACCTTACGATCACGACTATGGCGATGCCCGTTATGCTCGCGAAGACACGCGCGAAGCTCTGCGCCAGGCAAAGACAGCAGGGATCACGCCTTTCTGCATCACCATCGATCGCGAATCCGAGAGTGAGCTGCGCGATCTTTACGGCGACGTAGGCTACACGATCATCGACGACGTGCTGTCATTGCCTGAGCGCTTGCCGGGGATTTATCGAAGGCTGACTACCTGAACACTAATTTAGTGTTTACCATTGGCTTAAAGAGGGTTCCTTTCGTGAGGTTTAGTGTAATTTCGTGGATCGAATCTCTGCCAACGGAGCACGATCCACTAATTCACACGAAACCGCACGAAACACAAAGTCATCTTCTCTAGAGTCTTCCCGAATCAAAGCTCCCGCTCGCGACCGAGTTGGTCTATACTTCCATAACAATGAGTCTGACTACCGCGCCAGTACCGCTTTCAATGGATCAAGCAGGTGTGCTGCGTATAAACGGAACGCGGGTCTCGCTTGACTCCGTCATATTTGCATTCAATGAAGGATCCACGCCTGAAGAAATCGCGCAGCAATACACAACACTGAACCTCGCCGACATTTATGCGGTTATTAGCTACTACTTGCAGAATCACGATGAGGTTGTCGAGTACCTGCAACGCAGGAAGACACAACGAGCCGAGCTAAAGGAAGAGGTCGAGTCTCGGTTCGACCCGCAGGGCATACGCGACCGGCTGCAGGCTCGGCAACGATCCGGCGTTACCGACTGATGTTGCGCCTTGGTCGCAGAAACTCACGCATTGACGCGCTCTCGGCGCACGACGCGCACGCCTGCGCGCCAATCTTCATTAATATCAAAGCGGTAAACTTCGATATCCGGCGCGATGGTTCTGGCCAGCGTGGCAAACGATGGATGAAAGCGGAGTGTGGGCGCAACCAAATAGACCAGCGGCGATTCATCGCTAATCTCTCGTTCACCAAACAGCTTGGCCGTGCTGATGTGGCCGCGCCGCCGGTGCGCTTCGACGCGCCGCCAGTAATCAACGCCCTGAAAGACGTGCTCGCGATCTTCGTTTACCTTCAGCTCGATTACCGCCAGCCGGCCATCGTGGCGCAGCGCCAGCAGATCGATTGGGCGTGCGCCGCTGGGTCCATTAGTCCCGCCGTGCGACGTGCGAAATTGCGCGTGCAACGGAGCCACAATCAAACCGGGATCGAGTCTTGAGACGTCGCGGCGCAGGATTGATTCCAACCACGCTTCTCCCGCAGCGCGATACAGCCAATGCCGCCGGTCGCGACAGTTCTCGTGACGATAAACTTCGAGATCGCGCAGCAGCTTCGCCCAGTCCTGCTCGTGGTATTCGTCGAGCAAGCGCCGGCGCGAGCCTTCGATCCCAAACCAGAGGCGATCGCGATCCATCACCCGGCGCACGCGCGCGAAGGGCAGACCGTGATAACGCAGTGTCTGACCATGACGAGACGTGACAATGTCGATCGCGTGGGGCGCCATCCCCATGATCTCTTTCACGCGTTCGGTCATCCCGTGTTCAACCGGCGCCGGAAAGCGAGTCAGACGCTTGCGCCAAAGGTTCTTTCTTTCAAATGGCCGGGTGGGCTCGACCTGCTGCCACGCTTCATCAATCTCGCACAACTCAATCCGCTGGCGCAGCGAGTCGCGCAAGAGGACATGGCGTTGTCGCGCTGCTTCCAGCACGTTGTGTTCGACGACGATTAGGAGCCTCTCAATGTAGGGCCGTCTCGGCCGCAGTTGCAGTCGATTGAACCAGAGCAGCGCCGATGAGAAGAGCGAATCGATGTTGCGGGCGTCGTTGCTGGCGACCGTGGCGGTCACCGCGATCCGTTCGTGAGGCCGGCGCAGGACGATGCGCGCGTATCGTCCCGGCTGGTCCCGCCGCATACCGGGACTCAGGGTCGCGCTTTCGATCTTTGCTTCCGATAAAGCCACGCTGGCAACCTGCGCGAGTTTTTCACATCGCGCCTGGCGGGCGGCGGCGATGCTTGCCACGATCGCTCTGGCAGAAGCACGCGGGACCAACTCGAGCGTCGCAACTTCCGCGCCCATGCGCCGGGACGCTTGCAGCACAAGCTTATCGCCAGTCCAACTCCAGGCAGAAATGCGCCACGATCGCGAACCCTGCTCAGTCCAACTGGAGAAAATGAGACGACGATGCGCGGTGAAAAAATCGAACTCACTATTGCCAAGAGCGAGCGGCGCACCACCGTCCCGGGCCAGGAACCATTCGTTGTGCCGGCCCAGAAGCTCGTGTATTGAGCGTTCGGCGTTCGCAACGGCCAAGACATCATTGAGTGGTAGCAGCATTTGTGGAAGTCATCCGTGGCTATGCTAACATCCCGATGTCCGACAAACTTCAGTTTGTCGCCGATGACCGAGGGGAACCGGCGACGCAACCGGATCGACAAACTGAAGTTTGTCGGACATTGGCTCGCAGAGCTTAACAGCCGAACGAGCTTTCAAAAAAGTAAAGATTTTTATCAATGAAACCCGTATATCTGACAGGCGCCGTGCGCACACCGATTGGCCGCTTCGGCGGATCGCTTCAAAGTTGGACTGCCGCCGACCTGGGCACGGCGGTCGCAAAGGAAAGTTTGCGGCGCGCCCAGGTCCAACCGGATCAGATCGACGATTCAATCTGGGGTTGTGCGCGGCAAGCCGGGGGCGGCCCGAACGTCGCGCGGCAGATTACCTTTCGCGCCGGTGTGCCCGATCGCGTGCCGGCGTTTACGGTGAACCAGGCGTGCGGCTCAGGGCTGCGCGCGATCATTCTCGCCGCCGACAGAATCATGCTCGGTCGCGCAGACATCATCCTGGCCGGCGGCACAGAGAGCATGTCGCGCGTTCCCTACTTTGCCGAAGGCGCGCGCTGGGGTATGCGCATGGGGAATACTGAACTTACGGACGGCATGTACCGCGATGGTTTCAACGATCCGCTCTCCGGGCTGGTGATGGGTGAGACGGCCGAGGTGCTGGCACGCCATTACGAGATCTCGCGGGACGAGCAGGACGAGTACGCTCTGCGTTCGCAGCAGCGTGCCGCCGCGGCGGTAGCCGCCGGACGATTTGAAGCAGAACTTCTGCCGCTCGAACTCAAAGATCGAAAGGGCCCCAAAGGTGACGTCACGATGTTTGCTACAGACGAGCATGTGCGCGCGAAGGTTTCGATCGAAGATCTCCAAAAGCTGTCGCCCGTGTTCGCGGCTGACGGAAGTGTGACGGCGGGTAACTCTTCGGGGATTACCGACGGGGCCGCGGCGATCGTGGTCATGAGCGAGGCGGCTTTGGAGGAAACGGACGCTGAGCCGCTGGCGCGAATTGTCGATTATGAAATCGTCGGCGTGCCGCCAGAGATTATGGGCATCGGGCCGGTTCCCGCCGTGCGCGCAATCCTCGACCGGCAAACGTTGTCCGTTGACGACATCGATCTGATTGAGCTTAACGAAGCCTTCGCAGCCCAGGTCTTGGCCTGTAACCGCGACCTGCAATTCGATCCGGAAAGCTTGAACCCGAACGGCGGAGCGATCGCTTTGGGTCATCCGATTGGCTGCACCGGCGTTCGCATCACGACGACTTTGCTGCATGAAATGCAGAAACGGAAGGCGCGCTGCGGACTCGCAACCCTTTGCATTAGCGGCGGCATGGGCATGGCGTTGCTGGTCGAGCGCGTTTAGAAGATTGGTGACAAGGTTAACCGTCAGGCTTTGATTAATGAAAACCACAGCGCGACCAAGCCGCAAGCCAAACAAAGGCGATCCACGAAATCACACGAAGTCTCACTAAATGATTTCGCGTTGTTTCGTGTGGTTTCGTGGATCGTTATGCCTACTGAAACTTTGCTAAAAACCCAAGAAGTTGCGAACTTGTATCACAGAGAAGAGCTGCCTACGGTTACTTGATGCGTTTTTCAGCAACCGCCTCTCGGCCAACCATGCCGGACAGCCGGAGCATCGGACACGCACGTCACCTGTTAACAAAGCGGCAATGAAAAGCGTCAGACATTAAGGTACTCCAGAAAGAGGATTTGATCGTGAATAACAAGGTCTTGAGATCGTCAATCGCATTAGCGTTCTTTTTAGTTTCAATGCTTTCCGGTTTCGGTTCGGGGGCGCCGGAGCGAACATCTGCGACCACAGCCGCGCCGCCCGCCGGCCACTTGCGTTACCTTCCCACTTCGGACGCGGTCGCCCTAATCGACGTTCGGCGTCTGCTAAACGAGACCATGCCGGGCGTCCTCGCCGGTGACCAGGCAAAGCTCGCAACGGCCAACGCTGAAATCGATAAGTTCAAAACGCGCACGGGCATCGACCTTCGTTCTTTTGATCGAGTCGTCGTGGGAATGCGTTACACCTACCCGTCGGCCCGCGTGACCAAGCTCGAAACCGTGGCCATCGCGCACGGGACCTTCAACGCCAAAGGGCTCGCTGCTGCCGGCAGGAGCGCAGCCGACGGCAAGTTCCGCGAAGAAAAATACCGCGGCGCGACCATCATGATTCTCAAAATCGACGATCGACTGAAGCTGCTCGGTTTGTGGGACATAAAGGTTACCGAGCTGGCCGTTTGCGTGCTTGATCCTAATTCGTTAGCGATTGGCACACTGCCGAACGTGCGGGCGGCGATCGCAGCCGGCAAGAAAGGCGGAGCAAACAGCGCGCTGGCCCTGCTCGCGACCCGCGACGCGAACGCCGTGATTGGGTTTAGCGCGAACGTGCCGCGCGAGCTGATGACGAGTTTGAATGTGGGAAACGACACGATTGCCAAAGACGCGAACTCGATTCGGCAGGCTTATGGCGCTATTGGATCGACTGCAACTGACGTCTCAATAATGCTGGTGGCCCGCACGGACAGCCTGGATTCGGCAAAGAACCTGGGCGATACCATTACCGGGCTGACGCAGCTTGGCGGGTTTTTTGTCGCGCAAATGGCCCAGCCGCGAAGGGGCCTGGCCCAAAGCGCCCTCGGCAATCTGAAAATCACTACCCGTGGCGCGGAAGTGGAGATCAAAACACAGGTGGCCTCGGCCAGTCTGGCCTCGGTCATAAAATAAATGGGAAATCCCGACGCAGCACAAGAGGGAGCCAAGGCGCCGGACGTTGCTCTCCAGGACGGCGAGGGCGCCGAGTGGCGTCTGTCGGAGCAGCGCGGCAAGGTCGTGGTGCTGCTTTTCTATCCCGGCGACGAGACGCCGATCTGCACGCGCCAGATGTGTTCGGTGCGCGATCGCTGGGAGGATTACGCCGCGACCGGCGCAGAAGTTGTCGGGCTCTCGACCAATACGGTTGATTCACACAAGAAATTTGCTGAACATCACAATCTACCGCTGCGCCTGCTGGCTGACGTCGATGGAAAAGTCGCCACAGCTTACGGCGCGCGTTCGTTGATTCCCGGAAAAGTTGCGCGCTCCGTTTTTGTGATCGACGGAAACGGCATCATTCGTCATCGCGACGTGCGACCGATTGGTCTGTTTCGTCCGAAGGATGACGACATCATTAAGGCGATTCGGGAGGCACAGGACTAAGTTTCGAGTTTTGGGTTTCGAGTTCCTAGTGTGCCGTCTCAGAAGTTCGCTTAATTAATCAATCACCGGGGCACTAGTTTCGATTCTCCAATTTCGAGTGCGCCGCTAGTGTACAAGGTTGCGGACAGCAACAAGGCCTCCTACAATCAAACTCGAAACTTTGAACTCGAAACTCGAAACTGGAGTCATTCCATGTCAGCTGAAATCAAATGCGCCCGCTGCGCACAGAGGCGTTCGCCGCTCGGCTATGCACCGCTGCCCACCGAACTCGGTCAGAAGATCGCGATCGAAGTTTGTCAGCCCTGCTGGGCTGAGTGGCTACAGGCGCAGACCCGCATCATCAATCACTACGGTCTTGACCTTACGAACCCTGACGCCCAGGGGTTTCTCATGGACAACATGAAGGGGTTCTTCTACGGCTCGAACGACCTGGCGCAGATCGACACAACCAAAGAAGGCTCGATCAAATGGTGATCCGCACACTGCGTTTTTGGAGTTAAGTTTTTAAAGCCTTTTTTGACCTTCGTACTTTTAAGAGGAGGATTCCCCCTTGTTCAAACGAAATGTCCTTGCTCGTCTTCTGGTAACAGCGACCGCGGTCGCTTTTTTGTTGCTCGCCTCCAGTTCAGTCTTTGCCCAGACAAAGCTGCTGCGCTTTCCCGACATCCACGGTGATCGCATAGCCTTTACTTACGGCGGAGACATTTGGACTGCGTCGGCCGGCGGCGGCTCAGCAATTCGCCTGACGGCACATCCGGGGGTCGAGGTGTTTGCCAAATTCTCGCCGGACGGCAACTGGATTGCTTTCACCGGACAATACGACGGCGATGAGCAAGTTTACGTCATCCCCGCGACGGGCGGCGTGCCGCGACAGCTGACCTTCTATCCAGCGAAGGGACCTTTGACCCCGCGTTGGGGTTGGGACAACCAGGTTTACGGTTGGAGCAAAGACGGCAAGCGAATTTTCTTCAGATCGATGCGCGACTCATGGACCCTGCCGGTCGCGCGGCTGTACAGCGTTTCTGTTGACGGCGGATCGGCTGAAGCATTGCCGATGCCTGAAGCGGGTTCGGGTGACTACTCGCCGGACGGCGCGCGGATGGTTTACTCGCCCCAATTTCGTGACTTCCGATCTGAAAAGCGCTACGGCGGCGGTCAGGCCAATGTCCTCTATGTCTTTGATTTGAAGACCAACGAAGCGAAGCGCATCACTGAGGGGCCGCGCCCCACGCGAGATCCGATGTGGATAGGCGACACAATCTATTTCAACTCTGACCGCGACGGGCATTTCAATATCTACGCCTATAACGTTTCCAACGGCAAGACAGCCCAGGTCACTCGCAGCAAACAATGGGACGTGCGCTGGCCAAGTTCCGATCATGAAGGCCGGATCGTCTATGAAATGGATGGCGAGTTACAGGTCCTTGAAGCAAAGAGCGGCAAGACGACGCCAGTCTCGATCACTGTGCCTGACGATGGGCTCGCGCGACGGCCCAGTCGTGTCCCGGCAGCAAACAACATCGAGTCTTATGAATTGAGCCCGAAAGGCGAGCGGGCGTTGTTCTCAGCGCGTGGCGATATCTTTACCGCGCCAGTCGAAAAGGGACCGACGCGCAACCTCACCCACTCGTCCGGTGCGCATGACAAGTGGCCGACATGGTCTCCTGACGGATCGCAGATCGCTTTCATCTCTGACATGAGTGGTGAGGAAGAACTTTACCTGGCGCCCCAGGATGGTTCGAAGCCGGCACAGCAAATCACCAACGGCGGCAGCGCGATGCGTTATCAGCCGGAATGGTCAGCCGACGGCAAGCGCATAGCTTTCGGCGATAAGGACGGCAAGGTTTGGGTGGTCACGCTCGCGGATCGGAAGATGACCGAGATTGTCGATTCGCCGCGCGGACAGATCCGCGATTACGTGTGGTCGCCCCGCGGTAATCATCTGGCTTTCACCATGCCGGTGAGTGCAAATGGGACATCGTCGGTTTATGTCTGGAGCGCCGCCGACAACAAAGTACGCCGGGTGACGGATGGGGTCTTCAATTCGGCCAATCCCGCCTGGGATCCTCAGGGAGGTTATCTCTATTTCATCAGCCTGCGCGAGTTCGCCCCGCAGATCTCGAACATTGAATTCAACTTTGCGACGAACCGGAACGCGTACATCTACGCCATGGCGTTGCGTAAAGACGTCAAGCATCCCTTCCCGCCCGAAAGCGATGAAGTAAGCATCAGTAAGCCGGCCGAAAAACCGGCCGAGGGAGCGCCCGCGGAACCACCAAAGCCCGCCGAGCCAAAACCGGAAACGGCGCCCAAGCCAGCCGCGGATCTGGTCATTGATTTTGACGGCATCACAAATCGGGTGACGCGCGTGCCCGTGGGGGCAGACAACTACGGCGGTCTGGCGGCTAAGACAGGCCACCTTCTTTACGTAGTCGGGCCCGCCTTCTACTACGGCCGCCAGGGTGATCGCCCGGCACAGTTACGCATCTTCGCCTTCAAGGACCGCAAGGAAACCACGATCGCTGATGAAATCGGCGGTTACGCATTCTCCAGCGACGGTTCCAAAGTCCTGGTACGGCAGGGACCGGGATTCGGCCTTTTTGATGCGACTCCGCTGGGTGACAAAACCCGCAAAGCGGTGGCGACCGCCGGACTGGTTGTCGACCGAGTGCCCGTGGAAGAGTGGAACCAGATCTTCAACGAAGTCTGGCGGCGTTATCGCGATTTCTTCTATGTCGCGAACATGCACGGCTATGACTGGGCGGCGCTGCGTGAGCAATACAAGCCGCTGCTAAAGTACGTCGCCCATCGTTCCGATCTGAATTATGTAATCGCGGAAATGATTTCTGAGCTGACGGTCCAGCACGCCTACATCGAAGGCGGCGATTTCCAAATTCCGCCCAGACCGCGCGTGGGCTTGCCGGGGGCGCGCTTTGAACTAGACAAGCAGGCCGGGCGCTATCGCATCTCGAAAATCTTTGCCGGCCAGAATGAAGAAGACATATACCGCTCGCCGCTGAAAGAGATTGGTATCAACCTAAGCGTCGGCGATTACGTGCTGGCGATCGATGGCGAAGAGCTTAAAGCCAGCGACGATCCCTATCGCCTGCTCCGCAACAAAGCTGATAACCCGGTTCAGCTTACCATCAACAGCCGCCCCCTGATGGAAGGCTCGCGCACAGTTTCTTACCGGCCCATCACGGATGAAGGCAATCTGATTTATCTCGATTGGGTGACCCGCAATCGCCAGAAGGTTGAAGCAGCAACGGGCGGGCGTGTCGGCTACATTCATGTTCCTGACATGGGCGCTGCCGGGATTCGCGAATTCATCAAATGGTATTATCCGCAAATCAACAAAGAAGGACTGGTCGTTGACGTGCGGGCGAATGGTGGCGGCAACGTTTCGCGCATGCTGATCGAACGTCTGCGGCGCAAGGTTTTGGCGCTTAACTACCAGCGGACGGACGACGAGGCGAGTACCTATCCGGATTCCGTGTTCCTGGGTCCGATGGTGGCGCTGCTCGACGGCAACTCGGCTTCAGACGGGGACATCTTCCCGGCCATGTTTCGCGAAGCCGGTCTCGGTCCGCTAATCGGCAAGCGCTCGTGGGGCGGGGTAATCGGGATCAGCAATCGCGGGGCGCTGATCGATGGGGGCACGGTTTTCGTGCCGGGCTCGGCTTTTGCGAGCAAGAATGGTCAATGGATCATCGAAGGGTACGGCGTCGATCCGGACATCGAAGTCGACAACGATCCGAAATCAGTGATCGCCGGCCGCGACCCTCAACTCGAACGCGGCATCGCGGAGGTCATGGCGAAACTGAAGAATCCAGTGAAGCTGCCACCGCGGCCACCAGCGCCGATAAAGACGCCGAAGTAAGTGGCCCAGACTTGCGGTCTGTGATGGTCAGTACCACCTGCGTTAGCGGGTGGGTCAAACACTCAACGCGCGGGTTTTGCCGTCAACTTCCTGCCGCTCCGACGCGACCTAGTAGGCTGATCTCTGTCTAGTTCGCCTGGGACACAACTTATTTGCTACTGCCCCTCGAACTCATTCATCTCTGTCGCTGCTCACAGCACAAGTGCTCGTCAACCGGCTCGTCACAGTCACCTCTGTGCCGCCTGCTTCATCACTTTTCGATCGTAAAGCCTTCTCCACTTTCCCAAACTGCCGGCACCGTGGCCGGCTGTTTACGACCCCCAAAGTCAGGCGGGCCAGCTCGGCGCGGATGCCGGCCGCGACCAACAAGAGTTCGTGATACAATGCCCACCTTTTCTAGGGTGGTCACGATAAAACACCAAAAAGGAGCCTTATCTCATGAACCGCAGAGATTTCCTTGGGCTCACGGGAACGAGTCTCTCGGCCATTGGACTAGAACTGTCTCCTGCACTGCTTAGACACACTTGCGCTTATCCCAGCCAAAACGTTCAGATCATGTGTAGTCCTCTTGTGCCGATTATTAATGAGCTTGTGACCATCTGGCCAGTCGTCGCGACTGGAGGCAATCCGCGTGACGAAGAAGTCTTCGGCGATCCTAATGCCAGATCCACAACGGTCGGAGACCAAAACATACGTTGGCGGGTGGATCGTCAGGACACGGCGGTATACGGGCCGTTAATCAGATATAGGTTCGCAGGGGGAGACCACCTTGTCGAATACTACTCTGTCCGCCAAGGGCGTCCGGTTGCGGGAGCCATCACCATTACGGTCGCCCTAGCTCCTGAATCCTACTATAACGATCCGTTGCCCCTCACATCTCTGCTCCCAGCGGTGCCTAACCGCGTGCTTAGTCCTCGACTCATCATAGGATTTACCGGAGCTGCTGGTAGCGCCTCGACTATTTTCTCAGGAACTTCAGAAACTGGCGACTCCGGATTCTTCAACAACATTAGTCGAATGGTGACTTACCGGGCAGGCGACGAGCGTGGATCCTATACAACGACGAAAAACATGCCGCAAACGCATGGAGTAATTGAGATCGCAGTCAATTGGATTGCGGCGAAAGCTAGGACACGACCGTACAATGTCGTTCTTATTGGGTTCAGCCGTGGCGGATTCGCTGCGATTTCTACCGCCGGATGGCTACAGCGACTCGGCATCTATGTCTCTTACCTTGGGACGATTGATGTCGTGGACTATATGGGCATCTCCGGCTATCCTACACAAGCCTGGCAGCTACCCGGAAACGTCATTCGTGCTCGGAATATCCGTCAGCTTCACCCTAACGACGCACATGGAGCTTACGTGCGCCGAGCGGCCAACTTCTACCTTTACCCAAGGCAGTACTATTGGACGAACCCACAAACCGGGGTTACATACAACCGTCCGCTTGGCCATTCCTTCATTTCAGACTATCCTCCGGTGCAGCTAGCAATCGCTGATGACATAAATCGCCTGACTTGAGGGAGAACAATCCTTGCTTACCGTTGAGATGCTTAGAGCAGGCTGAGACAAGAGTTCCTGGAGATGCATTCAAAACCAAAATCCGCCGAGGTGCGTTTCTCTCGCATTTGGTTTTTGAGTTCTTGCGAGACGTACATCAAGTCCGGCTCGAAATAGGTTCCCGCCGCAACATCGCGGTAAATCGAGGCTCGCGGATGTAGGACCTCGCCGTCAATCTTCCTCTCAATGAGAAACAGCATCAACGACCTGTTCAGCCGGGCGTCAATGTCGTCGTCTGGTTCATCAGCAGGTGGTACCATGAAAAGACACCCTCCGATCAATTCGTAGTGGGAGCGATCCTCCGGATCGGGTAGTTCCCAAAACTCCTTGATCGTGTAACGGTGGGACAATGGCGAGAAGTTGATTTCTACTTCCGTAGCTGTCGCAGACATGGTTTCCACCTCCAAACTTGTCGTTAATCGTAGCAACTATGACAGGTGCGTAAATCTCATTTGCTCTTCACCTCTAACTTCTCCAGAGGCACCATAGCCGTCATGCCTTTGTGCTGAAAGCAGCGCTCGCCGGCGACGTGAACGCGACGGCGACACGGCGCGCCTTTCTTTGTGCGCGCGCCGCAGATGTAGCCCTTCTCGTCCGCAGCTTGATTGAGTGCGGCATCCCGGTCTGTTGAATCAGTTTCTATGCGAGTGGCGCCGCGGACCGGCCCATCAAAGTTTACCGGAAGGTCAGAGAGCGGCGAGTTGGCTGCGCGAGAAATGATCAGCGGCGGCGGGGCCGGCCTCAGAAATCTGCCGAGGGAGAACGCCGAAATTGCTACGAGCGAAACAAATGCGAGAGGCCTGATAAGACCGGCAAATCCGAGCCGGCCCAGCCGGCGCGCACAATCATCGCACCACGATGCCCTGGCCCAGGCCCCGGTCCAAACTTTGACCAGCGCGCGCCAGTCTGTACGCGCCAGTCGCTGGCCACACTCCGCGCAAAAGTTAGGACGGTACATCGTGAGAGATTCTGTGACTATTAGGCGTGCTAATTATATTCGATCGGCGATGCGCGCAGTACACTCTTAATTTTTGCAACGCATGATGTTCAATGGCTGGAAGTTAGAACCGATAGCAATCCCAAGGTCGCAGCCCGCAGGGTTGCAAACTTAACCGAGGCGAAGGCATACTCACGCTACCCCAGCAACCCTTTTACAGGTAAGTTAGAGCCGGATGACTTCATTCTCTGTTGCCGCTTCAGTTTCAAAACTCGCTCGCCGGACTGCTGTAATTCTGTCGTTCGCGGCGCTAATAATCGTTATGCCCTGCGGGATCCAGGCCCAGCAGCCGGACGACGTCATCAAAACCGACACGTCGCTGGTGCAACTTAATGTCGGCGTGGTGGATAAGCAGGGCCGGGCGATAACGTCGCTGTCATCCCATGACTTCGTGGTTTATGAAGACGGCGTGCGCCGGCCCATTGTGGCTTTTGAACCGACAGACGCGCCTTTCAGTCTGGTTCTGATGCTCGACATGTCGGGTTCGACGGTAAACTTTCGCCAGCAGATTCAAATGTCAGCACTGCGATTCCTGGACGCGCTTGCTCCTGAAGATCGAGTTGCGGTCGTGCAGTTCAACGGCAAAGGCGTTAAGTCCCTGCTCGGTTTCACCAACGACCTCAGGCGCGTAGCTTATGCGATTACGCTCGCCGGCGGCGCAGGCGAAACACCTCTGTACGAAGCCTTGAAATACTCGCTGAAAGAACTGGCCAGCGAAGGCAAGCGGCGCAAGGCCATTGTGGTTTTGACTGATGGGCTGGACACTCAGGTACGAAATGGGGATCGCGCGGTTGTCTCGAAAGCTGATGTGTCGGAAGTCGGCACGGCGATTAAGGCTGGGACGAACTCACAGGTAGTTTCAGTGCTGAACGCCGCCGACCGTCAGGGCGTAACGATCTTTCCGCTGGCGCTTCCGTCGGGTGACCCGAAACGGTTGCCGTTGCCTGATCCATCTATCACTGCAATGTACGCCGCGGCGCGAACGCGTCTTCAGTTGCTGGCCAATCGCACGGGCGGACGCTTGCACGAGATTCGCCGGCTCGACGATCTTTCCAGGCTGTACGCACAGGTCGCCGCCGATCTGCGCTCTCTTTACAGCATCGCGTACCAGCCCCCGAATCCAGGTTCTCACGACGGCAAGTGGCGCGAGATTCGCGTGGAAATAGCGCGTGCCGATCTTGTCGCCAGCACTAAGCCAGGATACTACGCTCACTAATGTTTCAGGTTTCAGGGCGGTGTTTAGAGTGCCAACTTTAGTTGGGCTGTTTCTCGATAAAACAACCCGACTGAAGTCGGTACTCTCAATAATCTCAAACTTGAAACCTGAAACTTGTTTTTAGGTCCGAACTTGAAACTTGAAACTTGAAACCTTAAACTGCCTTCCACGCACCCGTAGCTCAGCTGGATAGAGTACCTGACTACGAATCAGGGGGTCGCACGTTCGAGTCGTGCCGGGTGCACCACTAAAACCAACCGGCATCACAGTAGACGCGCGCGAACCCGTGGTGCGGATCGGAGCTCCTACCGTCCGAGCTGCCGTCTCATGTCCGCCACCGCGCTCTTTATTCCGCCCAAATCCAGCACGGTCTCAAACTCGGAGCACATGTAATCCTTGCCCTTGTCGGGACCCTGTTCGATGAGGCAGTACGCCTGGTAATTCACGCGGTATCCGGTGCCCTGTTTCACCGCGTTCGCGATGAGGTTGATTCGAGTGTGCCAGGGTTTCTTGTTCTTATCGAGAACGGCGGGCAGCAACGATCGATACTCCGCCACCAGCTGCTCTTCACTGTTACCACTGGAAGGTGGTCCGGGTTGAGTGTCGCGCCGACCAGTTGGTGCGTTTATCGGTGTGCAGTCCATGATGATGCGACGCATTTCGCTTGGTTTGAGGTTAACGATCCCACTCTCAAATGGCTGACACGATGCATGGCTGGCCTTAATGGTATAAGCCCCTAAGAAGACCCCGCTAATATCTACTATGCCGTTCTCATTCGTGGTTCCCACTTCGCGAAATTTTTCCGACGGAGAGTTGATGGCCCCGTAAACGATTACCTGCGCGTTCGCCAACGCCCGCCCGTTTGTGTTGTCCCAGGCGGTGAACCGTACCGTACCGGCTGGCGTCTGCTCAACCGGCCCAGTCACGATGCCCACGCGCGTAGCGGGAAGCCGCGGCATATTCGATATCCGCAAAGCCTCGTTCCAGATGTGTTTTCTGACCACGGGGTTTATCCAGATTCCCTTGTGCGCGGTTATTCCCGAGGGATCCACAGTCCAGCCCGAACCTTTGACCTCAACGTTGTCGGCGCCTTTCAGGTTGTGGGACTCACTGGATACCGGGTCGCCGATGTCGTAGAAGTTGGTCCAGTGCTTGACGAACTCGGGCAGGTTGTCCGGCACCGCACGTGCAAGTGCCATAATCTCAGGACTACCCAGAGGAGCGGCCAGGGTGACCAATTCCTCGATCTCGACACCGCCCAGATTGATCTCGTCGATGTACACACCGTTGGCGGTCCCGCCTGCCAACGCCAACTTGCTAATAACGGCGCCCCAGGAATGGGATACGATGATGACCCGCCGGCCGGGATTCTTACTGACGATGTCTTTGATCTGCTTCTGCGCACTGAGCGCCCAGTCAGCAGCTCTTGGGCCGAAATCAACCATCGAGGTCCCGACGGTCCGGCCTTCATAGCGGTAGGTGACCTCGTGCGTTTCGACGCCCCAGGCTTCCGCGTACTTGCGGGACCAACCATCGTCCTGGTTTCCTTTGCCTATGCCATGCACGACGATGACCAAAGGGAAGCCCGCGTTTGCCTGGGCCGCCGCCAGGATGGACAACATAAGGATCAGGCAGAACGGGGCTAAATATTTCATGATGTATTTCATGATTGGCTCCTGAATTCAGCGAATATCGAGAAAAATAAGAAAATCATGGCGCACGAGAAACATAAGCAGGTTTAGTGCCGCCGAGTGTTGTGGCCGAACCTAAAGCCAGGGCCTCGGTTTTATTTGGGCGCGCTGCGCCTTGCCTTCGCCATGGCTTCATCGGCTCTGCGCACAATCACCCAGACAAATGGGCAATTTTCCCGCACCGGCCGGCGTACATTTTGCGCAAAAACGCCAGCAAAGTTCAGGACATCGCCGGAAATGACCTTCTACGAATCCCAGGGGGTCGCACGTTCGAGTTGCGCCGGGTGCGCCGTTTTTAGGGGAGCCAAAACAGCCAATTTGCCCCGGTCTGTTTTAGTGATGAAAATGTATTGACGGATTTATTTTTGGGAGTAGAATAGCGACAACTAGGGCGTCGCTTGTGGGGTGAGGACACAAGTATCGAGGCTGAACGTCTCCGCCCAATAACACAGCCTCTAAAGCTGTGAAGGAAAGGCTGGGCTTGTGGGAGGGCTCGGCCTTTTCTATTTCTTTGGGGTTGGGTTTCCTGATCCTACTAATCAGTTACGAAGCGGTTCGTCGGCGCGAGTAATGTGGAAGAAATTCCCGTTAGCAGTCACCGGCTCTTGTGATTTCGTGGTTGGTTCGGGCGGCGCTCGTCGCTGCGTTGCGCGCGTTGATCAGTGGCCGGGCCCACGTGAGTGACACTCGCGGCATTTGTGTAAATCGATTGCTGAGCTGTTGTGGGCGGCAGCTTCCACGGATAGTAGCGGCAGAAGACTCCGAAGGCAGTCAGCAGAATCACGAACATGGCGGCGATGGCGTGGGTTCCAAGCCTTCGTGCCGGCGGCGGCGCTGGGCGCACTGAGCGGACGATGGTAGTCTCTCCGGTTCTCACGGTCGTCGTTTCCACTTCAGACGCGCAGGCCACCAACTCAACGTCTTTATCTTCGACGCGGCCGATACGCCGCAGCGCTTCACGAAATTCCGTCGCGCTACGATAACGTTCGTCCGGGTTCTGGGCCATCGCCTTACTTAGAATTGCAGTCAGTTCTGCTCCCACCGCACTGTTGATTTCATTGGCGGGCTTTAAGGGATTCGGCCGCGCACTGACCAGAGCGGTCGCGCGCGCCAGGGCGTCGGGCGGTTTCACTCCCGTTAACAAGTGATAGAGCGTCGCTCCCAGCGCATAGATGTCGCTTTGCGGCGTGGTGCCCAGATCCTGAATCTGTTCGAGCGGGGCATAACGCGGCGTGTAGCCAAAGACGCTGGGGCACGACGCAGCGCCTGAGGAATCTTCTACCTGCGTCTTGGCCAGGCCAAAGTCGAGCAGGACAATCTGGCCGGCCGGAGTGAGCTTGAGATTGTGCGGTTTGATGTCGCGATGAATAATTTGCCGCTCATGCGCGTGCAGGTAGATGAGCGCGTCGAGCAACTGGTCGGCCCAGGCGACCACCGCGTTGCGCGGAAGAGGTCCGGGCTGCTGGGCGATAATTTCCGCCAGGTCTGATCCTTCGACAAACTGCATGACAAAGAACGCGCGGTGACCTTCGGTAAAGTAATCGCTGACCCGCGGCAGCACGGGATGATTGAGCCTGGCGATCAGTCGGGCTTCGCGCTCAAACTGTTTCCATAACTCCTCGTCGCTGGTCAGAGTTTGCTTTAGCGCCACCGTGTGGCCCAGGCGAAGATCGACTGCTTCATAGACGGCGCCCATGCCCCCTCTGCCCAGTTGTCGAACTACGCGATAACGGCTCTGCAAAATTGCCTCGGGCGCGAGGAGGATAGAGCCGGCGCTCAGATTGTTTTCATCAGTGGTGGACATCGTGTTCCTCGATCTTTAGGAAGGCAGGGCAGAAGAGAAAAAATGGGCAAGTGGGGGTTAACCCAAGTCGGCCCCGTGGCTCACTCGCATCGGCGTCAGGTTTTTTGATCTGATCGAGGTAAGGCGAGAAGGGTCATAGGGCTTGACGAGACTTGGTTGAAGAAGCAGCAAAGACTCCTGGGACTAAAGAGGCTGGCGGCGTGAAATCAATCGATGAGTCTAACAAAATACTCACGCCGCCAGGTTTCGGACTACCCGCCGCGAATGCGACCTCGCGGCCCTTGTCGTTGAATGGTCTGAGCAACCGTCGTGCCGTGGGGTGAGGAAGGCGAAATCAGCCACAGAGGCACAAAGAAAAAGCAGATCAGGATCAACCAGATATGGGAATGCTCTCGGGTTATGTCCGACCCTGATAAACGGTGTTCAGAGTACCGACTTTAGTCGGGCTTTCTTGTTAAGCGAGAAAGGGCCCAACTGAAGTTGGTACTCTAAACGCCGTCAAATCAGGACACAACGTCCCTCTGGGACTCTTTCCCCGCAGACTCGTGAAGCGAGTCGGCAATGAAAT
>Ga0137442_1000060_pt1 | contig 25606 bp, 18 predicted proteins | sample EasRivERMGT266_2_FD_102329 | JGI IMG/M metagenome (GOLD analysis project Ga0137442, IMG submission 102329) | Soil microbial communities from meander-bound floodplain in the East River, Colorado, USA - East River MetaG ERMGT266_2 | ecosystem: Environmental > Terrestrial > Soil > Floodplain ... | reverse complement strand
GCCTGATGCCAGCGGGTCGGCGTTGATTACGGTGACGGTGAAGGATAACGGCGGCACGGCCAACGGTGGCGTGGACACCTTCTCGCGGACGTTTACAGTCACGGTTGACCCGATCAACGATGCGCCGGTCAATAGTGTTCCGGGTAGTCAGACCGCGACACTCAACGCAACCCTCGTCTTCTCGGCAGCCAACGCCAATCTGATCTCTATTTCTGATGTGGATGCGGGCAATGATCCGGTGCAAGTCACCTTAGAGGCTACTGACGGCACGCTCACCTTGAGCACGACCAGCGGGTTGGCATTCACTACCGGAGACGGCACGGGTGATCAATTGATGACCTTTACCGGCAGCATCGCAAATATCAACGCGGCGCTGAACGGGATGGGTAACCTGGCTTTGGGCTCGGGTGTGATCGAGATAACCACAAACGATCTGGGTCACAATGGTGCGGGCGGAGCGCTTTCTGATACCGACACGATCCAGGTGACGGTGATTGACAACCTGGCGCCCACGCTGCTGACGGCCGTGGGTACCGACCGGGCGATTGCCCTTGATTCGGTGACGATGGTGCGCGATCCGTTCTCGCTGCTGGGGGACCACAATTTCAGCGCTGATCACCGCACGCGGATCATGCTGTTTGCCCTGCATGCGCAACTGAAGCCCGGCGAAACCGCGTCAGCCATTACGGCTGAAGCCGAGATTAATGGCACCATCGTCCCACTGACAGTTGAATCTGTCAGAATCGTCCCGGGCTTTGACTGGCTGACTCAGGTGGTCGTCGCCTTCCCTGTCGACTTCTCGACGGGCGGCGGTGGGCCAGTGGATGTGAAGGTTCGTATTCGCTTGCGTGGCGCAAACAGCAATCAAGCCGTGTTTACGATTGTACCAGCGCCTTGAAAACCCTGACCGGATCCCTGGGGAGATCTTGGTTGAAAAGCAAGCGTTGCAAGGCTCACGGTCTTGCCACTGCCTGGTTTTCATATTGAAGGCGATACCGCGGTGACTCTGAGTAACAACAGAACAATGAACGGCTATTCCTCGCGGATTGTGATCGTCGCGCTGTGCTTTGGCTTGAGTGTCATCAGTGCGGGATGCGCAGCCTCAGCAAATGACAAGATGTTTTTCGGGAAGACCGATCCACCGCGGGACAACATCATGCGTTATGTGTCGGGGTCCGAGCCGGAATCCCTCGATCCACAGATCTCAGACGGACAACCGGAAGCGCGCATCTACATGGCACTTTACGAAGGGCTGGTCGAATACGATCCGAAAACGACATCGCCGGTGCCTGCACTTGCCGAACGCTGGGAAGTTAACAAAGATTCGTCCGAGCTAACTTTTCATCTGCGCCGGAACGGCCGCTTCTCGAACGGCGACCCAATCACCGCAAGGGATTTTGTCTACACACTTCGCCGTGGGTTGTCACCGAAGCTGGCCTCGCGAACTGCCGCGCTCGCTTATTACATCAAGTATGCCGAGGCTTTTAACGAAGGCGCCGTCTTTGTGCTGGATCCAACGAGCGGGAAGTTTCTTATAGCTGAAGATCTCTCGGAAGAGGGATCGCAGCCCGCAACGGCGCCACCGGAGACTACCGGCAGCAATAAGGCTCCGAAGGCGCTGAGTTCCACACCCAACAAGTCGGTCGCGTCTGAATACCCGACAATTCCGGAAGATAAGACGCCGGACGCGGATACGGCATTTCATCGGTTCATGCACTCACCGGATAGGCTGGTACTGCCGGGCGACGAAAAGAAGCGATCGAAGGAGATCGACGCGAACCCGAAGCTGAAGGCGGTGATTGACGGCAAACAGTTTGTGCCGGTAAAGGCCGAGGAAATCGGCGTCGAAGCTGTAGATGATTACACTCTGCGCATTTCACTGGCCCAGGCGGCGCCGTTTTTTCTCAGCATGCTGCCGCACCAATTCTTCAGGGTGATTCACCAGCGGACGGTAGAGCAATTCGGCGGGGCCTGGACGCTCGAGCAGAATATCGTTACCAGCGGCCCGTTCACGCTCGCAGCCTGGAAGCACTATGACCGCGTCGTCGTGAAACGCGATCCGATGTACTGGGATACCGCAAATGTGAAGCTTGATGGCATCGTGTTTTACGCGGTGGTTGAGAGCTCGACGATTATGAATCTCTACAAGGCGGGGGAGATCGACGCCATGCTCAACCACATGGTGCAAGCGCCCTGGTTGGACACGATTGCTCCGTTTAAGGATTACATGGATGCGCCGGAAGCGACCATTGAGTACTATCTGTTCAACTGTACGCGCCCACCTACAAAAGATGTGCGAGTGCGGAAGGCCCTGAATATGAGCCTCGACAAGAAAGCCCTGGGCGCCTGGCGACATGCTAAGCCGTTGACTGCAATTACCCCCGAAGCAATGTTTCCCGGCTATCCCCAGCCCAAAGGTGATCCGTTTGATCCAGAAAAGGCAAAGACACTCCTGGCCGACGCGGGGTATCATGATGCCTCGGGCAAGTTTGATCCACAGAAGTTTCCTGTCGATCAGATCGAAATAACCATAAATCCCGAAGGCGGCAATGTACCGCTAGCCGAGTTTGTTCAGGCCCAGTGGAAACAAAACCTGGGTGTAACCATTCCGATCAAAGTCATGGAGCAAAAGACATCCCTGGCTGCGCGCGCGAAACTTGAATACAAGGGAATATTCAGGACGGGGTGGGGCGCCGACTATATGGATCCTTTCACGTTCCTGGGCCTCTACTACACACCTACCGGCAATAACGGCACTGGCTGGTGGGATCCGAAATACGCAGCCCTTCTCGATGAGGCGAATCGAACCGGTGACCATCAAAAACGGTATGAGCTACTGGCTAAGGCCGAGGCGCTCGCTTTAGAGGCGCAGCCCGTGTTGCCGCTTTTGACAGCGAGTGCGCGGTGGATGAAGAAGCCGTATGTCAAAGGAATGTATCCGAACCCCGCGTCTCTGTTTCCGTGGAAGTGGGTTTACATTGAGCGCGATAAGGCAAAGTGGGACTACGGAGTTCCGAGTATGGCTGAGTGAGACGTTTGAAAGCTCATAGATCACCCCGCGGGCGACTCAACGATCGATCACAGCTCGATCCGCTCGAGCGGTTCATCCGGAGCGGGAACGACTGGATTTGATTCGGCCTTCTCTTCCGCACCCTCGTCGTCACCAGGCGCCGGCGTCAGCATTGGAACCTCATCCGGAATTTGGATCGAGAACGGCAGCTTAATCGGTTCGAGTTTCTTTTCGGCAACCGTGAGACTTCCATACTTGATGGTTCCTTTAGCTTCACACTGACCGGTCTGCATTTCCCTGATGGCTCCGTTCTGGATTTTCAGGACAAAGCCTCTCAGCTTGAAACCGAGTTGTATCGGAAGCTCCAGCTTCTTGACCGTAGATCTTTTGATCTTCACGTCGATCGAAGGCTTGCTGTTGTAATCAATCGTATGTTCCGCGAGCTCGAGGTACACGGTTTTGTCCGGTGTCTTCTTTGATTCTTCCAGCACCTTCTTGAGATCCTCGACTTTCTTCCAGGCGGTGACGAGAATATCCGGGATCTTAATATTCAAAAGCTCACAAACCTTTGGGGCCAGGTCGGGCATTGAGGCGATCCACTTAACGCCTTTCACTTCCTTGCTGACATTCTCCTGGAAAACTTTCCATCGATCATCCGAGGGGTCGTCTTCTTTTTCGGGAAGCGAGAAGATTTGCCGCAGCGTCGGCGCCGATTCAGCCTCTGCGCCGCCCTCTACGGCTTCAGCCATAGCTTTGACTTCAACATCCTGCGCCACCGCAGCTTTTGAGTCTGCGGCGTTTACTTCGTCCTTGATCTCTTCAGCCGTCACTTCGGCTCTTACTTCCTCAGCCATTGCTGCTGCTTTTGAATCTTCAGTCATCGCTCTTCCTTTCGGACTTGATCAAGCTCCCGCCATCTGTGTTGACAGCAACCTGACCATCGGTGACATTGCGATTGAGTTCCATTTGAAAGTTTATCCCCAGCGGTCCGCTCTCAGATCCCAAATCTGAATTGCCGGGATCGAGATTTGGCACCAGCGTCGGTCGCGGCGCGTAGAACGCTTTCCACCCCTGGTAAGCGCCAAAGAGAATCAGCGCCGCTAACAAATACTTCCACCAATCACTCGACGAGCCTCCGCTGTCCGGAGTTGGGTTTGGCGTTGGCGTGCCGGTTGGCGAAGGTGTTTCCGGTACCGACGGCGATGCGTTAGGCGTGGGTGATTCAAAGCCGGTCGGCGAGGGAGATGCGCTCGGCAATGGTGAAGGCGATGGTGGCGTTGGTGTAGGCGTCTCAGGTGGAGGCGGAGTTATACGCACGACCCGAACCGGTTTCCTATCACTTGCGGCCGTCGCGTCGATTGGTCCACTACGGGCCGAGCCAATCTCGACAAAGGCCGCGTAGTTTCCCGCCAGCGAATAGATGTGTGTGTCTTCCGGTTTCTCTTTCCAGTCACCTGAAGAACCGTCGCCAAAGTTAAATCGATATCGAGTATTTGAATTCGCGGAGGCAGTAGTGGCACGGAAAAAGACCGGCAACCCGGCCAGAACGGATTGCGGAACGGCAGTTAGATTAACAGAGGGCTTGGGCTCAATAGCAGTCACTTCAATCGGCAGTGGACTACTGCTGGCTGTCTGTGAACCGCATCGACTGTTGATGACCCGAACATCAACTCGCGCTGGATACGTGCCGCGTACGGAATAAGTGTGCGTGATTCGCGGGCTGACTTGCCACGCAGTTAATCTGGATCGGTCGCCAAAGTCGAAACGATAGCTGATGTTCCGCTCGTTTGAGTTAACCCGCGCAAAAAACTCCACCTCATCCTTGGCTTGAATCGTTACTTTGTTTGCCGTGAGATCCACGGCGATGGTTCTGAGTGGCGGCGTCACCTCAATCGCCCGGCGCGGACTGCCATCCACCTGCTTAACCGCTCCGCTATTCCCTAACCCAATATCGACATAGGCCTGGTACGTGCCGGGCGAACGGTAACTGTGCGTCGTCTGCGGACTGTCTCGCCAGGCGGTTTGAGATCCGTCGGCAAACACAAACCGGTATTTGATGTTTGGATAAGGGCGAGAAAGCTGCGCTGCAAAGTCTACCGGACAATCAATCTCAACCGATCCTGGTGTCGCGGTAAGGTTGACGCCGGGTAATGCCGGGGTAGGCGTGGGCGTCGGCGAACCAGATGGTTCGACCAAAATCGAATAGGTGTAAGTGCCCGGCTTGCGATACAAGTAAACAATTTTTCCTTCTGGCGGCATCACCTGATGCTTGTCATCGCCGAAATAGAGCGTGACTTTGGAGCGCGAATTCATCACGACACCCGCAGCCGTCAGAGTAAATGTCACCAGGTCGCCGAGGGGCACGCGGTTTCGATCGACCCTAACCAGAGACGTGGTGACCCGCGGTCGAACGTTGACTGTGCCGGGTTGCTGTCCGATCGCAGGCTTTTGTCCGATCGCCGCCGGGAGATACAGCGCGACTGCAAGCAGAGTGATGATCAGAAGGCGAGCCGGGATCCGCATAAGATATATAGTCCTAAAGGTCTATTCGGAACGAGCTTCCCATATTAATAACCGTGACCGAGAGACAGCTATTACCAAAGGGCTTGCTCCCTGTGACCTCTGTCGAGTCCCGGTGCATCTGTGGTGAGCAAGTGGTAAGAACATTCACTGCGCAGAGACACGGAGGTGATACCGAGACTCTGGTTGGCCGGCCGCTCCTTTTTCATCGATTAGCGAGTGTGCAAATCAAGCAGGCTCGTGAGACTCAGCCGTCCATTGATGATCCTCCAGGAACACCGGGGACAATATTCCGCTTGGTGCGCAAAGTCAATTCTGCTTAAAACGGTCCGAAGTCTCAATCAGGTCATAGAATCTGTGGTACGCTTTCGGTCTATGGAGAATGAGCCCACCAGGCATGTCCAGACACCGCTTGGGACGCGGCTGTGGTGGCTTATCTCTGGCAGGGCCGCGGCGGTAATTGTGCTCTTATTGGCGGGCGTGGTTTGGAAATGGAGCGCGCCCGGTCACGGGCTGCGCACGTCACTCAATACTATCGCCCCGCTCATTCTCACGGTCATCGGACTGACTTTAGTCTATTGCGTTGCTCGTCTGCTTTGGAAAAACTTCCTGGCCCAGGCGCGCTTCCAATTTCTCGCCGACGTTCTGCTGGTCACGTGGCTGGTCTGGATCACGGGCAACGTGAGTTCGCCGTATGCGGCGCTGTACGTCGTCATCATTGCGATTGCCAGCCTGTTTGTCGGGCCGCGCGGCGCAATGATCACATCGATAGGCAGCGCGGCCGCGTTCAATACCTGCGCGTTGCTGGCCATCAGCGGCCCTTTCGCAGGGCGCGGCATAACGGGCGAATCGATTGCTAATACGATTCAGTACGTAGGTCTCTCTGACGTTTCGTTCCTCGTGGTGGGTCTGCTCGCCGCCAAGCTTGCCGATCGCCAGACACGCTCGGATGTCCAACTGGCGGCGGCAACAAGATCACTTGCGGATCTGCGCGCGCTGCACGAGCGCATCGTGGAATCAATCCCGTCTGGAGTCATCACCACGGACCTGCAGGGCCGAATCTACACCTTTAATGCCGCCGCCGAAGAGATTACCGGTTACAAGACGGCAGAGGTTCGCGGCCAGGACGCTTCGATTTTCTTCGGCGACATGACGCGCCAGATAGCAGATTCGATGAACGCAGCCGCGACCGGCAAAGGCAGTCCGCGTTTCCAGGCGGACTGTCTCACGCCCGACGGGTTGGCATTGAGACTGGGTTTCAGCATCGCGCCGCTGTCCGGCGAATCTGGTGAGATCAGCGGTATGGTGATCACTTTTCAGGACCTGACCGACATTCGCGCTTTGGAAGAAACTTCGCGGCGCCAGGATCGCATGGCTGCCGTCGGCCGTCTGGCGGCATCGATTGCTCATGAGATCAGAAACCCTCTGGCAGCGATGCGCGGTTCAATTCAGATGCTAAGGTCGGAAATGGATGGCGACTCGGAACAAGCGCAGTTAATGGAGATAATATTGCGCGAATCCGATCGCCTGAACAGGATTGTCGCCGACTATCTGAATTACGCGCGACCACGACCCGCCGAACTGGCTAACGTCGATATTAGCGCGCTGGTGGCCGAAACCTTCAAGTTGCTACGGAACAGCGCTGAGATAGGCGACGCTCACACGCTGGAAGAGGATTTGCCAAACCGGCCGGCAATCGTTTCGGGCGATCCGGAGCAATTGAAACAGGTTTGCTGGAACATAACGCGAAACGCTTTGAAGGCCATGCCTGGCGGTGGAACATTTCGCATTTCTTTGACTGAAGTGGATGACAACCGCTGGCGCCTCTCGTTCACCGACACCGGATGCGGCATGGCGCCTGAGCAGGTAGAGCGATTGTTCGAGCCGTTCACCTCAACCACGGGCGGGACCGGTCTGGGTCTCTCAATTGTCTATCAGATTATTCGCGACCATAGTGGTACAATCAACGTCCGTAGCCGGCAGGGAGAAGGGACGACGATTACGATTGAATTGCCGGTCGGCAGTTAGAGCTTAGAGCTTAGTTTTTAGACCTTTGATCCGGTGGCGAGTAATCTCTAGACACACTAAGCACTAAGTACTACTCAGTTCGAACTTATGGCCAATCTTTTAATCGTTGATGATGAACTCAGCATGCGTCAATTCCTGACGCATCTGTTTCAGCGTGACGGACATTCGATCCGCGTGGCTGAGAATGGTCGTCAGGCGATGGACATGCTGCGTCAGCAACCGGCCGACGTTATTATCTCGGACGTCAAAATGCCGGACATGGGCGGGATAGACCTCCTGCGTGACGCGCGCGAACTGCAACCCGAAATCGAGGTCATTATGATGACCGCGTTCGCCAATGAAGAGACGGCGCATGAGGCGTTTCTGCTGGGCGCGTTCGATTTTGTCCACAAGCCTTTCGACAATGAACTGCTGAAAGAGAAAGTCGCGCGCGCCCTGCAAAAGATTTCCATCGTCAAAGAAAAGCAGGCATTACAGGCAGAGAATGAGGCCCTCATTAAGGGGCAACGCGCGCGCGGCCGGCTGGGCAATATCGTTGGCCACTCAGATCGAATGCAGGCCGTCTACCAAATGATCGAGACAGTGGCCCAGGTCCAATCCACGGTCCTTATCACCGGCGAATCAGGCACCGGCAAAGAGCTGGTCGCCCGTGCAATTCACGATCTCAGTCCGCGGGCACAAAAGCCGTTTGTGTCGGTCAACTGCGGAGCGTTTACTGACACCCTCCTGGAGTCGGAGTTATTCGGATACACCAAAGGATCGTTCACCGGCGCTACGGCCAACCGCAAGGGACTGTTTGAAGCGGCGGAACAAGGCACCATCTTTCTGGATGAGGTCGGCGAAATGTCGCCGGCCATGCAGGTCAAGCTTCTGCGGGTCCTGCAGGAGCGAAAAGTGCGGCCCGTCGGCGCGCATGAAGAGACCGAAGTAAACACCCGGGTCATCGCGGCTACGAATCGCGACCTTGGCTCGCTGGTTAAGGATGGGACGTTTCGCGAGGACCTTTTCTATCGCATCTCAGTCATTCCGATGGAGCTGCCACCCTTGCGCGATCGCGGCACAGACATTGCCGAACTCACCGACCACTTTATTGAAAAGTATTGCAAGCAGACGGGACGGCTGGTATCTCTCAGCCCTCAGGCGCTCAGACTGCTCGAGAGCTATTACTGGCCGGGCAATGTCCGCGAATTGGAGCACACAGTCGAGCGCGCAGTCGCCCTGGAAAAAACGGACACAATCCAACCCGAGCGTTTGCCCGAGCAAGTCACCAACTACAATCCCGCGCGGGTCGCCTCCGAGCTCGATCTACCCAGCGACGGAATCAACCTGACGGCGCATTTAGATCAGCTCGAGAAGTCTTACGTTCTTGAGGCGCTGCGGCGCACTGACGGTAATCAAACCAACGCAGCCGATCTCTTGAAGATGTCGGTTCGTTCGCTCCGGCATCTGCTGGACAAGCACGGCATTCGCGCGCTCACCGCCCAGATGCGCGACGAACGACGTTCGGATTCAATTCCTCGGCGTCGTGTCGACGATTCCCACCCGCGCCGTCGCGCCGAAGACTACGCTGAACGCGCGGCCGGCAGTTCCGAAAGTTAGAACCCCTCGACAACCTGTGCTCTGCGAATTGCAGCCTCCGGCATCATGCTGCACGTGGCACAAGTGTTGCTAAAAGCAGTGGGCAACTTCTGCCCAGAAGCGGGCTTTCCCGGGCAGTCTGGCCATCGCGGACTTCGGCAAACACCAATGATGCAGTTTCTTAGAACAGTCTGGTTGCGGATCACGAAGCTCTTCGCGGGGCGCGCGACCTTTCTTTTGGCGCGATTGTGCTTTGGCGGCTTCATCTTTGTAACGTCGTTCTACGCCCTGCTTTTTTACATACCCTATTCGCGGCACATGCTCTTCGAGTGGCACGTCGTGGGAGGGTTGAATGTCCTGGCCAAATATCACAGTTTGCTTTTTTGGCTGGCTGCCCTTCCCCTATGTTTGAACCTTCTCACCAACCTGCGAGAACTGAAGGTCCGACGGTTGACCATAGGCCTCGTTTTCGCTCTGGCAATAGCGGGCATAGCTATATCGCTTCATCCTCTACTCCCAAATCTGCCGCCCGACGAGAGGAGCTTAATCTGGAGCTTAATCGCGCTCTATCCGCTGGTGTGGATCGCGGCAATCGACTGGAAAGCCGCCGGCGCCAGAGACACTCCAGCGAAGGGCGACCAGGTGGAACTCAGCTTCGGTAGGACTGTGGTCGTAGCACTGTCAGTGTCTTGTCTCTACCTGGCAATCTTTGCGATCAGATATGTCTCTTCGGGAACGGCGAACTTCACGGGACCTGAATTGCTCTTCTTCGCGCTTTGCAGCATCACGTCGCATCTTTTCATATTTGGATTGCTGTTCGCCGGGGTTGGATTCATTAACGCGGTGTCACGGAAGTTTTCGCAGCCTGCGAAGCTTGCGATCATCCTCCAGAGCGCTCTGGCCGCGCTGGCGCTGATGTTGATCCTGCGGAAGGTAGTATTCGCCGCAGTCTCCTTCAACAACCACTTCGCAGACTTGTCCGCGGTCGCCCTGCCGTTGGCGCTCGTAACCTACACCTCGAGTTCTCTGCTTCGCTTTCGCAGTCTCGATTCAGCGAGTACGAACCGCCGATTCAGTTTAGCTTTCGCGTGCATCTATCGAGCTCCGGCGTTTCGTTGGATCTCCTCGACAATGTGCGTTGCAGGAGTGGGCCTCTTCGCATATTCAATCCCCGTGAATCTTCAAGGTGTAGACTGGAACGGTCTACTCCAAAAATTATCCGTGTTGCTCGTATGGGCGGCGGCGTTCGCTGTATTGCGCGCGATGAGACGGCCGCAAAGCACTAAACAGGTTTCATTTGCCACGCTTGGTCTTATGTTGTTGAGCGGGGTCGGGATCTACACTGCAATCCAGTTCGGGAGACCAATGCTGAACAGAGTTCTCCGCCATCGCGCGCCCACCGTTGCACTGCTGATGGACCGTTATGCTGATTACGATCCCTCATTCGGCGTGGCCAGCGAAATCCTTGCGCCCGCAACAGTTGACGTGCTCCAGGGAACACCCGAAGACCCTTTCTTCGATCTCTTGCGGCAAAACACGAACATTCCGCCGGAAGTGAAGGTTTCACCGGTAACAGTTGACTTAGTGAACCCACTCACGCGAACCGAGACGAAGAAGCCGAACATTTTCATCTTTGTCATCGACAGCCTGCGTCAGGACTATCTCTCAGCGTATGACGAACGAGTACGCTTCACACCGTCGCTCGACAGGTTTGCTCGCGAGAGCGTCGTCATGAAGAACGCGTTTACACGTTATGGCGGGACGGCCCTGGCTGAGCCGTCGATCTGGACAGGCGGAATGCAACTTCACAAGCAGTTCGAGGAACCTTTCTACTCGTTGAATTCGCTCCAAAAACTTGTTGATGTAGAAAAGTACCGCTGCTTCATAACCGTGGATCCGATTCTGAAGTCACTCCTGCGACCATCAGCCGACATAGTTGAGCTGGACCAGGACGTTAACTGGAAGGATTACGACTTTGTGCGAACTTTATCGGAGTTGAAGAACAAGATCGCAGACTCCACCGACAACCAACAGCCCCTGTTCGTATACACTCAGCCACAGAACGTTCATCTGGTATCACTGAAAGCGAGTCAGAGACTGCCACCGTCGAGTGATAAGTATGACGGCTTTGAAACGCAGCACGCTTTTGAAGTGGAACGTATGGACGAGGCGTTCGGTGATTTCATGCGATTCCTGAAGTCGCGCGGAATGTATGACGATAGCATCATCATCCTGACGGCGGACCATGGAGATTCTCTTGGTGAAGACGGCCACTGGGGACACGGCAACTCGATTTATCCGGAGGTGATACGCATTCCGCTGATCGTCCACCTGCCGGCCGGCTTGCAACGCTCGGTGGTTTGGAACACAGACAGCATTGCCTTTTCTACCGACATCACACCTTCGCTTTATTACCTGCTGGGTCACAGACCCGTTGCCAATCATGACCTTCTCGGCCGCCCGCTGTTTACTTCGACGATGCAGGAACATGACGCCTATTTACGCGATTCATATCTGATCGTTGACAGTTACGGACCTGTATACGGCATGTTGCGTGATAACGGCCGTTCACTTTTCATCGCCGATGCCGGAAGGAACAAGGAATACGTTTATGATCTGACCCGCGGCTATGGCGGAAAAAGGATCAACGTGACGGACGATATTACAAACGAATATGAAGCATTAATCTCGCGCGACATTCAGAGAATAGATGTCTTCTACCATTTCCACCCCGCCGAACAACTAGCCACGACGCAAAAACAGTCGAGCACCATTGCACAGCTTTACTCTCTGCTTTTTTCCAGGTGACTCCGAACTCCTGAAAGCCCTTCTACTGACAGATTTCGTCATTTGAGTCTTGACAGGATTTGTCAGTCTGATTATTCGGCGCTCGCGCGGGTAACCATCAGGACCAAAGAATGAAGAGAAATTCGCGGTTTCAGACTTATTTCGCAAGAAAGACTCTGCGGCACGGGTTTTGTTTATGAGCTTTGCGACAGATTCGCGCGTAGCGCGGCAGCGCAACTGACTCTGCAGCCGATAGCGCGACAAATCGAAACCACATTCAATTCTGAAGGAGTAGCAACAAAATGCAAAAGACCAACACCCAAAAGGGGTTCTCTCTTATCGAGCTTCTCATTGTGGTCGCGATTATCGGCATCATCGCCGCGATCGCTATCCCCAACCTCCTCGCTTCGCGCCGCGCAGCCAACGAAGGCTCAGCTCAGTCTTCTCTGCGCACAATCAACAGCGCTGAAGCGACCTACCAGTCAACCGTCGGCGCCGGCTTATTTGGCACGATGCTCCAGATGTCTGGCCAGAGTCTCGTCGATCCGGCGCTGGCTCAAGCTACCGCGGTTGCCACGGCCAAGAGCGGATACGTCTTTGGCGTCAACCCGACCGCGGCCAGCGTTGTTCCCGCCCAGTATTACGCGACGGCAGTTCCCAGCGTAACCACAGGTGTTGGAGCGACCGGCACTCGCCGCTTCGGTATCTCGGAAGACGGCGTCCTTCACGGTGACAGCACTGCACTGACCGCCTATGCATCAGAGGCCGTTGTGCAGGCCGCTCCGTTCATCGGCAACTAAGCCCGGTTGAACTTGTAGCGTTCTCTCGGCGGGGGCACCTTCTTTGCGCCCCCGCCTTCTATTTCTCCAGATATCTTCAGTGGTGTTTCCTGGCCGCTTCCGGCAGTTTGAGTCATGGAGAACTTTAGGACAGCACCACTCTCACGGCTTACGCCAGTGAGGCGAACGTGCAATCTGCTCCGTTCATTGGTAACTAAACCGCATTGTAAGTGAACAGACGAATCGCAGGAGAGTAAAAATAGGGAGATCATCATGAAAACAAAGAACACACAGAGTGGCTTCTCCCTCATCGAGTTGTTAATAGTAGTAACCATCATCGGCATCATCGCCTCAATAGCCATCCCCAACTTACTGGCAACCAGGCGAGCTGCTAATGAAGGAGCGGCAGTCTCAGCTATACGTACCATCCAAAGTTGCGAGGCCACCTACCAGGCAACCTCGGGTCTCGGCCTCTATGGCACTCTAAACCAATTGAGTGTCCAGACGCTGACCGACCAAAACCTCGGCTCGGGAAGCAAGAGCGGCTATTCGTTCGCCTCGACTCCGTCGGCCCCGAGCGTGATACCTGTCACGTTTTATGCGACTGCGGTCCCTCAAGTTACTTCGGGCATTGGACAGACCGGCACACGGCGCTTTGGGGTTACTGAGGACGGCGTCATACACGCTGATTCTACTGCACTCACGCCTTATGCGGATGGCAACGCTGTGAGGTCTGCTCCCGCTCTCAATTAGTTTTCGCTACCCACCGAGTGATTGGACGCGAGCCAGGCCTCAACCCTGCTCGCGTTTTTTATTGAGCGGAAGACTCCCGAGTCGGCGATTGTCCCACCCACCAACTCCCGATTGAATACTCCTTTTGAAATCCGCGCGATTGAGGTACAGTAGTTTGTCTATCAGCCTGACGCTATGAGCAGCCCATCTGCCGACTCAGTTGCCCAACCAGATCTGGCCAATAAGGTAGAATCAGCGAAACACGGCGGCGCTTCGCGACGAGTCCTGGCCATCGCGCGCAACGCTTTTCGCGAGGCCGTGCGCGATCGAGTTCTTTACAATCTGGTCCTCTTTGTTTTGCTGCTAATTGCCGGAGCGATCTTCCTTGGCGAGCTTTCCGCCGGACAGGAAGCGAAGATCATTGTCGATCTGGGACTGAGCGCGATGCTGCTCTTCGGAGTATTCATCGCGATTTTTGTTGGGGTCGGCCTGGTCTATAAAGAGATCGAGCGCCGGACTCTATACGCAATTCTTTCCAAACCCATCGGGCGCGGTGAATTTCTGCTTGGCAAGTACCTCGGTCTTTGCCTGACGCTATTGGTTAATGTCGCGATTATGGGCGTCGGCTTGTCGCTGGCCCTGATTTACGTGAAGCGCGGATGGGATCCTTTAGTAGTGCGTATCTGGCCGGCGATCTTTTTGATTTACGTCGAATTGACGATCATCACGGGTGTGGCTCTGCTCTTCTCTTCTTTTTCTTCACCGGCGTTGTCAGCGTTGTTGACCTTTTTTGTTTTCTTCATCGGCCACTTCAGCGCCGATTTGAAAGCTCTGTCCGGCACGACCGGCAGCGTGTCGGCGCGCTGGCTGTTTCGCTCGCTTTACTATCTGCTGCCGAATCTTTCCAACTACAGCTTGATTACCGCCGCCGGGCACGGATTCGTGCCCGATATGCGTTCGGTGTTGGTTGCAGCGGCTTACGCAATCGTTTACATCATGGTCCTGTTGGCGGGCGCCACTTTGATCTTCGGCCGGCGAAATTTCAAATGAAGAAGAACATAATTCTGATCTTAACGATCGTGTTCGGGCTGGCCGCCGTCGTATTGCTGGCGCGATGGATGGACGATAATCGCAACGATGTGCAGAACCAATTAGTCGAAGAGCCTTTGTACTTGAATGGCGCTACGGCGAAGCATTTGAGTTTTGCTTTCAACGGTCTCGCAGCAGACTGGTACTGGATGCGTTCACTGCAATATGTCGGACGCAAGATTGTTAGTTACGAAGACAAGCATGAAGGCAGATTCGACTTGAGTGATCTTTCGTCATTCGATCTGCGCCTGTTGCCTTCACTGCTGCGGGTAACCACCACCTTGGATCCGCAATTCATGGCGCCTTACGAATACGGCGCGGTGATTTTGCCGGAGCTGAATCAGGACGAGGCGATCGCGCTCTTAAATTACGGCATTGCCGCGAATCCTTCGTCGTGGAAGCTGTATCAACATCTAGGTTACATCTACTGGCAGCGTCACGATTACCAAAAGGCGAGCGAGGTCTACGCCGCCGGGGCGAAGTTGCCGGGCGCGCCGGAGTGGATGACCGCGATCAGCGCGCGTATGAAAGCTGAGGGCGGCTCGCGCGACGCCGCGCGTGAGATGTACCAGCATCTTTACGAAGCCTCGAACGATGGAGCAGTGAAAGAGATGGTGACGAAACAGATTATGCGTCTTGATTCCCTTGATGAACGTGATGCGATTCGCCGTGTCCTGGCCGATTATCGAGCGCAGTCGGGCCGCTGCGCTTCTTTATGGCGAGATGTCGCCGTGGCTTTACACGCGGCGCGATTGCGCTTTGAGGTCACAGACACGTTGCCGCTCGATCCGTCCGGCACACCGTATCGCCTGACCAAAGATGGATGCGATGTCGACCTGAACGACAACTCGAAAGTGCCGCGACGTTAACGTTTAGAGAAAGCGGTGACTAGTCATTGCACTCCAAAATCAATGCCGGTAATTGAAATAGAAAATCTGACGAAGGATTACGAGGTCGGCTTCTGGCGTAAACGCAAAGTCCGCGCGCTCGATGGACTGTCGCTGACTGTTGAGGCGGGACAAATCTTTGGCTTCCTGGGCGCCAACGGCGCGGGCAAGACCACCACGCTGAAGGTTCTGATGCGGCTGATTTTTCCGACCGGCGGAACGGCGCGTATCCTGAGCCAGGACATCGGCGACGTCTCGATGCATGCGCGCATCGGTTACCTGCCTGAGAATCCTTACTTCTACGATTACCTGACGGCCCGCGAGTTTTTGAATTACTGCGGCGAACTGTTTGGACAAGATAGCAACACACGCGAACGCCGGACCGCAGAGCTACTGACGCGCGTGAACCTGGAAAGGAAGAGTTGGGATCGGCAACTGCGAAAGTTTTCCAAAGGCATGCTGCAACGCGTCGGTCTGGCGCAAGCTCTGGTCAACGATCCGGAAATTGTTTTTCTCGACGAGCCGATGAGCGGACTCGATCCCGTCGGACGTCGCGAAGTGCGCGACCTGATCGCCTCCTTGCGCACGCAGGGCAAAACCGTCTTCATGTGTTCGCACATTCTTTCGGACATTGAGGTGCTTTGCGACAGCGTGGCAATCCTCAGGGACGGGCGGCTGGCGCACGCAGGCTCGCTGGAAGAGTTACGCACACTGGAGACGAGCACGGTTGAGGTCATTGCTACCGGTGCTGATGCCGAAAAGTTGAAACAGCATCTTGGCGATGGCGCCACGGTAACCAGTACCGCGAGTGGTTTGCGAATTGAAGTTGCGGATGAGAAGGACGTCGATGCGGTCGTCGCTGCCTTGCGACAAGCCAATGGAAAATTGGTTTCCGTTCAGCCTACGAGGCAGTCTTTGGAAGAATTGTTTCTTGAGTAGTGAGGCCGAGGTTTGCAGAGCCATCTCTACCTCAGAGTAAATCCCGTCACTTCCATCTTGATATTCGCGCGGTCGTCACTGTCCTTCATTCCGTCGAGCTTCACGATGACCGTCATCGTCTTATACGGTTCCAGCTCGTCCCGCTGACCGGGAACTACGACGATCGTTCGTTCTTTCACCGGCTGGCCCTGGTGATCCAGCACCGCGGCGCGGATTTCGAGACCGGTGATTGGGCGACCCGTGAAATTCCGGACCGTCGTACTCAGAGACATCTGCAAGCCCCCCAGGACACTGGTGGCTTGATAGGCCTCAGTTTCGTCGAGCGCTATTAACTTCCCATACTTCTCAAAATCGGGCGAACCAGGTCGAACTGCGCCTTCCAGGCGAGAAGGCGGCCCGGGCGGTCTGGCTGAACTCTTCATTAGCAGATAGAAGACTCCGCCAATCAGTACAGCCGCCGCCACGGCTATCACAATGATCAGCGTCCGCCGCGATTTATCTTCGGGGATACTATGTTCGGCCGGCATGGGTTCTTAGATGCCTATGTTACCTCAGATGTTCCAGCGTGCGCGAGGCCTGATACTAAAGTAAGATCTACCAGGTCGTTGGGCTGGACGGTTCATGGGCACATCGATGAACCAATAGACGAAAAGGAGAAGATCAATGAAAACTGTCCCTAAGCTCCTTCTGCTTGCCATATTGCTTTGCGTCTCTTCATCGGCATCTCCCTCGCAGGATTCTGACACCGACGTTATTGATAAGTTCATATCAAGCCAGGCAGCCAGGCTGGCCGGAGAAGAGTACGGCGAAGCGAGAAAGGTAATGGCCGGGGATCTGAACCATGACGGCATCCCTGATCTGGCGATCCTGTACACCATCGAAGGTATGGGTGGCGGCAACAACCATGTCCAATACCTGGCCGTCTTCGCTCGAGCGAAAGGACGACTTGTCTATGTTACCCATGCAGCGATCGGCGGCAAGCTCAGAAGATCTGTCGACCTCACGTCAATAAGGAACAACGTGATCTTCTTCCAGACCCTCGCCTATCGAGCGAACGATCCGAGCTGTTGCCCCAGCAGGAAGGGTACGGCTAAGTTTGTGCTTATCGGTAAGAAGCTCAAGGAAATAAGGTAAGTCTCGATGAGTTCTTGAGGGCGCGCCAACACACTCCTAATCCTTAACGGCCCGGAGGATAAGCCCCACAAATATGGCGCGAACTTAAACTGCAAGCGTCTCAAGGTCGGCTCGTTCTTCATAGCAAGGAGGCTTTTACCTATGAAAATCCGATCATTCCTTTTGACCCTTTCCATTCTGTGTGTAATTCCGCTGGCGAATGCGCAAACCAAATCGGGGATCGCGAACCCCGCGATTGACATGGATGGTTACCTTCGAGTTTCGGCGGAAGCAGCAAAACATCGTCAGGCGCGCCGGCTGTCCGAAGCTGACTTCATCCGCATGAGCAGCGAGCCCGGAACTGTCATCCTGGACGCGCGCAGCAGACAGAGATTTGATGAGCTTCACATAAGCGGCGCGATCAACCTAAGTTTCTCCGACATTGCTGTCGAGAGTCTCAGACGCATGTTCCCCAACAAGAACGCACGAATCCTGATCTACTGCAACAACAACTTCGCAGGCGCCGAGGGGCCGTTTCCAACTAAAATTGCAGTCGCTTCATTAAATCTCTCCACCTACATCGCCCTTTACAGCTACGGCTATAAGAATGTTTATGAGCTGGGGCCGCTCATCGAGGTGAAAACTTCCAGACTGGAATTGGTATCAACTGCGCTGGAGAAGTAAGGCGCAGCGCTGAGCTTTCGAATGATCCTGAGACTCTGGAGTACTTACGCGAGGTCACGGCCCAGATAAAGGATTAGCGGATCAACTGGCCAACAAGGGGGAGGTTGTTGTTTAGTATAGAGCCAACAATCTACGGGAGGATCTCTAATGAAGAAGCTCGTTTCAGTTTTCGTCGTCGCGATAGCATTCACATTCGTACCGCACGCTTCAGCTGGCGCCCAAAATCAGGAACTCAAGCGCTGGGAGCAACAGGCCCGGAACGTCCGCGTCATTCGGGACGACTGGGGCATTGCGCACATCTCCGGTAAGACAGATGCCGATGCTGTGTTCGGCATGATCTACGCTCAGGCCGAAGACGATTTCAATCGCGTGGAGACGAACTACATCAACTCCATGGGACGGCTGGCGGAGGCCGAAGGCGAGGCCGCGGTGTGGCGCGATCTGCGCATGAAGCTCTTCATCTCTCCCGAAGCGATGAAGGCACAGTACGAGACGAGCCCGGCGTGGTTGAAAGCGTTGATGAACGCGTGGGCCGACGGTCTGAACTTTTATCTGGCCAGACACGCTAACGTAACCCCGCGGGTCATCAAGCGCTTCGAACCGTGGATGGCGCTGACCTTCAGCGAAGGCAGCATCGGCGGAGACATCGAGACAATAAACCTGAGCCAGCTTCAGGCTTTCTATGGAAACGGCCCGGCGCCAGTCGCCTCGAATGGCGCGTCGAATGATGAGCCCGACCTTCTCACGGAGCCGGCGGGATCGAACGGCATCGCTGTCTCGCCGTCAAACACGGGCGGGCGGCACGCGCTGTTGCTGATCAATCCGCACACGTCTTTCTTCTTTAGATCCGAGTTGCAGATGACCAGCCAGGAAGGGCTGAATGCCTACGGCGCGGTGACCTGGGGACAGTTCTTTATCTACCAGGGGTTCAACGAGCGTGCCGGTTGGATGCACACGTCCAGCGCGGTTGACGCCATCGATGAGTATCTCGAAACGGTGGTGAAGAAGGGCGATCAGTTTTATTACAAGCACGGCACCGAGGAGATTCCGGTCTCGTCGCGCCAGATCGTCGTGCCGTACAAGACCGACAAGGGCATGGCGGAACGAACGTTTACGGTCTACAGCACGTCGTCTCACGGCCCCATCGTCCGCGCAGTGAACGGCAAATGGGTGAGCGTCCGTCTGATGGAGGAACCCGTGAAGGCCCTGACGCAGTCGTACACGCGCACGAAGGCGAAGGACTACAAGGCGTTCAAGCAGACGATGGAGCTGCACACGGACTCTTCAAACAACACGATCTTCGCAGATGCTGATGGCAACATCGCGTACTTCCACGGCAACTTTATTCCCAGGCGCGATCCTAAATTCGACTGGACCAAACCAGTGGACGGCAGCGATCCGGCGACCGACTGGCACGGCCTGCTGTCCATCGACGAGTCACCGCTCTTGTTGAATCCCGCCAGCGGCTGGCTCTATAACAGCAACAACTCGCCGTGGTCGGCGGCGGGTCCAAGCAGCCCGAAGAAAGCCGACTATCCCGTGTATGTCGATTCGGGCGGTGAGTCCGCGCGTGGACTCCACGCGATCAGGGTCCTGCAGAACAAGAAGGACTTCACGCTCGACTCTCTCATCGCAGCGGCCTACGACAGTTATCTAACCTGGTTTGAGAAGCCGATCCCAGCGCTGGTCAAGGCCTGGGACGAGACGCCCGCGACCGATCCTCTCAAAGCGAAATTGTCCGATCAGATCGCGCTCCTGCGGGCCTGGGACCTGCGTTGGTCGGCAGCATCCGTTCCGACATCGCTCGCGGTGTTCTGGGCCGAGGATATTCAGCGGAAAGTGGGCGCCGACGCCAGACGTGCAGGCATGTCGGCTCCCGACTATATCGTCAGCAAAGCCCCGCCGGATCAACTGCTCCAATCGCTATCAGCAGCATCTGACAAACTCGCGGCCGACTTCGGAACATGGAAGACGCCCTGGGGCGATATCAATCGCTTCCAGCGCCTGACCGACGACATCGTGCATCCGTTCAGTGACGCGGCGCCGAGCATTCCGGTTGGCTTCACCTCTGCCATATGGGGATCACTCGCGTCGTTCGGCGCGCGTCCGTACAAGGGCTCAAAGAAGATTTACGGCACGAGCGGCAACAGCTTTGTGGCGGTCGTTGAGTTCGGCAAAACTGTGCGGGCAAAAGCAGTGACCGCCGGCGGAGAGAGCGGCAATCCTTCGTCGCTTCACTTCAACGACCAGGCGAAACGATACAGCACGGGCGACCTGAGGAATGTGTACTTCTATCCTTCGCAACTCAAGGGTCATACTGAGAGGCAGTACCGTCCGGGAAACTAGGATTCGCAATGGTGACGACCGCTTCTTCCAAGTCACCCGTGCCCTCATTGTCCCGGTCTTCATTCATCGGGTTCCATCGAAGGTTCGACGGGTATCGAATACTTGATAGAATGAACGAAGTGAATTTGCCTCCGATTGCCGAATTCGTCGAACTCGTCAAGTCGACTGACGAGGACGCAGTCCACCGCTTGCCGCTCGTGGAGCAGGCCGCCCCCGTCTTGTATGCGGCAGCGACTATTTCGGAGGATGAAAGGGAGACACTTGCCGAGAAATTCGAGCGCTGGCGGTATCAACGACTGAACAAGTACGGTCCCCGGCTCTCAGCGAACGAACGGCGGCTCATCGCCGTGCTGGATTTGGCCGCCGGCAAGATTTTGCAAAGTCACCCGCGGCCACCCAAGGCGCCACGAGCTGCCATTCAATCAGGCGCGTGCGCCGAGAGCCATATGGACCAAGGGTCGCGATCGAGCGGTTTTGCCGGGTTCGAGGCGGTTTTGGATCCTCACGTCCCTTTGGAAGAGATCGCGCGGGAAGCAGCCGTGGTGACGTTGCGCCACTTTCGTTCTCCGCCATCCGATGCAACGCAACGGACGGCTCGGGATGCCGAGCTTGCACGTCACGAATTACCGCAGCGGTGGCGGATGCGACTCTATGCGCCAGTCTACTTGTCGAACTACTGCGTGAACCATTGCTTGTATTGTGCCTTTCGATTTCCCAACGAACTGGATCGCGTTCACTTGAGTGTGGACGAGGTAATCGCCGAGGCCGAACTCCTTCGCACCCGTGGCCACCGGCATCTCTTAGTCGTGGCCGGCGATTTTCCGAAACTGACGTCGACTGATTACCTGGTGACGATCATTCGGGAGCTGGTGGCGCGCGAATTCAGCGTCGCCGTGGAAGTGGCCCCGCAAGGCACCGTGTCCTACGCGAAGATGGTGCGAGCAGGTGCGAGCGGTGTCACGCTCTATCAGGAGACCTATCAGGAGGAACTCTACAGCCGGTTCCATCCGCGTGGCCCGAAGATTTGGTTCGACTGGCGATTGGAAGCGCCGGAGCGCGCCGCGGAGGCCGGCATGAAACGGCTCGGACTGGGCATTCTCCTGGGCCTGGCTGATCCGGCGCTCGACCTTCACTGCCTGATTCGACACGGCCAGTATCTGCTCGACCGGTTTCCTGAAGTTCAGCTGGCGTTCAGTTTGCCCCGCATTCACGAAGCACCGGACGGCTTCAAGTCTGGCTTCGCCGTGGACGACGAAACATTTGTCCGGCTGTACTGCGCCCTTCGGTTTTCATTTCCCACCGCAGACCTGGTCCTTTCGACGCGCGAACGACCTTCGCTGCGCGACCAACTCGCGAGGATATGCATCACCCAAATGAGCGCGGGCAGTTGCACCGCACCGGGCGGTTACACCGGAAGCGAAACCGGTTCGCACAGTCGGGAACAGTTCCCCATCTTCGATCACCGAACCACTTCGCAAGTGGCCGACGCACTCGAACGGTCCGGATTCGATCTGAGCTGGGATGTCCAAGACGATTAGGCGTTACAATACTTAGGAATCGCTGACACAATCCTTTTGGGAGGCTCTTAATGCAACTTCGTCTGTTCGGTCTCGTCCGCCCGGTGGGCGCCTTTGTTTTGTTGTTTGCCCTGTTGTGTTCCATTGCCGCGCAACCTGCTTCGCCGCCTGACGATCGGCCCCTGCTGGGTTTTGATCGCGCGTCCACGGTGGCCGAACGTGCGCTCGAAGCCCGCTTTGACGCCACTCTTAATCCGAACGACCTGCGCGCGTGGATGAAGCGTCTGTCCGCGCGTCCGCATCACCTGGGTTCTCCTTACGGTAAAGAGAATGCGGAGTTCATCGCGGCGCAGTTTCGCGCCTGGGGCTTCGACACGCAGATCGAAGAGTTCAGCGTGCTGTTCCCGACGCCAAAGACGCGCCTGGTCGAATTGATCTCGCCGGAGAAATTCACCGCCGGCCTGGCCGAGCCGGCGCTGCCCGAAGACGCGACCTCGAATCAGTCGGCCGAGCAGTTGCCTGTCTATAACGCTTACTCAATCGATGGCGACGTGACCGCGCCGCTCGTCTATGTGAACTACGGCGTGCCGCGGGACTACGACGAGTTGGCTGAGCGCGGCATCGACGTGAAAGGCAAGATCGTGATCGCGCGCTATGGAGGCTCGTGGCGCGGCATCAAGCCGAAGGTGGCCGCCGAGCACGGGGCGGTCGGTTGTCTCATCTATTCCGACCCGCGTAACGACGGCTTCTACCAGGGCGATGTTTACCCCAAAGGTCCCTGGCGCAACGAAACGGGCGCCCAGCGCGGCTCGGTCGCCGACATGCCGCTCTTCCCCGGCGATCCGCTGACGCCCGGCGTTGGCGCGACCGCGGATGCCAAACGTCTCGCTGTAAAGGACGCGCCCACGCTCACCAAGATTCCCGTGCTGCCGATCTCTTACCGTGACGCGCTGCCGTTATTGCGCGCCATCGCCGGCCCGCTGGCGCCGGACGCATGGCGCGGCGCGCTCCCCCTGACCTATCACATTGGTCCCGGCCCGGCCACCGTCCATCTCAAACTCGAGTTCAACTGGGACCGGGCAACCGCGCGCAACGTGATCGCGAAACTGCGTGGCTCTGAGCGCCCCGACGAGTGGGTTATCCGCGGCAACCATCACGACGGCTGGGTCAACGGCGCGAGCGATCCGCTCAGCGGTCAGGTGGCGATGATGGCGGAGGCGCGCGGGTTAGGCCAGTTGGTGAAGACCGGATGGAAGCCGAAGCGCACCATCGTCTATTGCTCGTGGGATGGTGAGGAACCGGGACTGCTCGGATCAACCGAGTGGGTTGAAACGCATGCCGACTTACTCCGCAAGAACGCCGTGGTCTACATCAACTCCGACTCGAACGCGCGTGGCTTCCTCGGCGTCTCTGGCTCGCACACGATCGAGAAGTTCATCAACGAAGTAGCGCGCGACGTCACTGATCCCGAAAAGAAGATTTCCGTCTCCGAGCGCGCCCGGGCCGCGCAAATTCTCAACGGCAGCCCGGAAGCCAGGCGTGAAGCACGCGACCGCGCCGACCTGCGCATCGGCGCACTCGGCTCCGGATCAGACTACACGGCCTTTCTGGATCACCTTGGCATCGCCTCGCTCAACCTTGGCTACGGCGGCGAAGGTGACACAGGCGGCGTCTATCACTCGATCTACGATTCGTTCGATCACTACACTCGCTTTGGCGATCCGGACTTTGCCTATGGCATCGCGCTGGCGCAGACCGGTGGCCGCGCGGTGCTGCGCTTTGCCAACGCCGGCGTGCTGCCTTATGCGTTCACCAACTTCGCGGATTCAGTCGGGAATTACGTCCGCGAAGTCGGCAAACTCGCTGACGACATGCGCGAAGAAACCAAAGAGAAGAACCGGCGCATCGCTGATAAGACTTTCGCCGCCTACTTTGATCCGACAGAGACCTACGTCGTGCCGACGCCCGACACGCCCGTGCCCTACCTGAACTTCGCACCGCTACAAAATGCGTTCAGCCGCTTGCAGGAGAGTGCGCAGAAGTATGACGCCCAGTATGTCAAAAACGCGCGCACACCGGATCGTAAGTTGACGCCGCAAACGCAGCAGGCGCTTGACGTAGCACTGATGCAGACCGAGCGTGCGATGATTCGTGAGCAGGGGCTGCCGCGCCGCCCGTGGTTCAAGCACCAGATTTACGCGCCCGGCTTCTATACCGGCTACGGTGTCAAAACGCTGCCCGCGATACGCGAGGCCATCGAGCAACGCAACTGGACCGAGGCGGAACAGCAAATCAACCTCGTCGCCGAAACTATCACCCAGATCGCCGCCGCGATCGATCGCGCGACGGCGCAGATGAAGTAGAGGGCGAAAGAAAAAGTGGTGATGCAGTTTGACGGTGGCACGCGCATCCTGCGCGTGGATTCACGGGCGGGACGCCCGTGCCACTAAAGTTCCATATGAGGACAATAGGATGCAAAGACTGATCGCTTCAGCACTAGCCATGCTTCTGTTCGCACCTGCGCTGGTACGCGCGCAGCGATACACCGGTGCAGACGGCCGGCTGCGCGTGGCGCTCGCCAAACAACCCTTTTCTCCGACCGGAACGTCAGCGGGTCCCAATACGATGGCGGGTGGCGGCATCCAGCAGATCCTCGCGAGCATGGGCGCTGTCGTGCGAGTCGATGAGGCAGCGCTGACTCCGGACGAAGCCACAGAGTACGGCGGATGGAAGAAGCTGGGGATGGCGTTGGGTCACTTCGCCAATATCGTGGCAAAGAACGAGCGGGACGGATATTTTACGGTCGGCCTTCTGGCGACCTGCCCATCGATGCCGGGGCTCGTCGCCGGGCTGCAACATTCAGGCCCGACCCGCAAGCCGATCAGGATCGGCATGCTCTGGCTCGACGCGCACCCGGACTTCAACACGCCAGAGACCACACGCAGCGGCTCGCTCGGCGGGATGCCGGTCGCGGTCGCTACGGGTCGCGCGCTGTGGCGGCTGCGCCTGGACGCGCATCTCGATCCGCCTTTATCTGATCGCTACATCGTGATGGGCGGCGTGCGGCTCGTCGATCCGCTTGAGCAACAACTACTCAACAAATCAAAGATTGAGCAGCTTGGCGTCGACGACCTGCGCCACATGACGCCGGCGGTGTTTTCTCAGCTTGATCGTTTGAGTCGACTCACCGACAAGATTTACGTGCATATCGATATGGACGTGCTCGATCCGCGCGAGGTCATGGGCCATGGAAACAAAGTACCGAACGGCCCTTCGAGCGAACAGTTGGCTAAGTTATTCGAGGCGATCTTCAAACGCTATCCCAAAGCTTCGGCCATCGGCTTCGCGACGATTCCGGAGAGAGACGAAGGGGGATTGTCGATCGCCGCGGTGAACCGCATGATCGCCGGTGCTGTTCGCGGAGTCAAAGCCCGCGAGGGTCGGCGTTAGCGTCAAGCATGGGAAGGGGCGTACAGAGTACCATCTATGAAGCAATGTCTAGCGTCAAGAGTTGAAGGGAACAGACTTCGACTGTAACGCCAGAGCGCCCGGGTTGTTTTGCTGAACTGATTGCTCTTTAACATGAGACTGATGTCT
>Ga0137442_1000059_pt1 | contig 26166 bp, 25 predicted proteins | sample EasRivERMGT266_2_FD_102329 | JGI IMG/M metagenome (GOLD analysis project Ga0137442, IMG submission 102329) | Soil microbial communities from meander-bound floodplain in the East River, Colorado, USA - East River MetaG ERMGT266_2 | ecosystem: Environmental > Terrestrial > Soil > Floodplain ... | reverse complement strand
GTTAACCTCATTTTTCACCCCGCCGCTCTCCTTAGCGGCGGAGCTAATCTCCCTCATTTCGAGTAGATTTCTAATTTGAGGCAACGATTCCATTTCGAGTAGATTATTTGTGAGGCAATTCGCTCGATTGACACACCCAAAACCATCCACTAATATCCAACTTACTCAATAGTTTTGCTGCATAACGGCGGTAGCGCCATCTTTCGCCAATCGAATCCGACAATGCAAGAGATCAAAGAAACTTCGTCCGACCCCCAAGCCAGAGAGCGATGGGAGGAGGAGACGTTGAGGCCGGCTTTGAAGCGCCACGGCGAGCGGAAGCGCAGCTTTCAAACAGTCTCACTCGACGAAGTCAACCGACTCTACACCCCGTCGGACATTGCCGACATTGACTCCGCTCGCGATCTCGCGTACCCGGGAGAGTTTCCCTACACACGAGGTATTCACGCCACTGGCCATCGCGGCAAGCTGTGGACAATGCGGCAATTTGCCGGTTTTAGCACGCCGGAAGAAACCAACGCCCGGTTCAAATACCTCTTGAAAGAAGGACAAACCGGGCTTTCGGTAGCCTACGACCTTCCCGCACTAATGGGCTATGACGCTGACTCCCCACTCTCAGAAGGTGAGGTAGGAAAGTGTGGCGTCGCGGTCTCGTCGCTTGCGGACATGGAAGCGCTGTTTGACGGGATCCCGCTGGAGAATGTAACCGTTTCTCAGACCATTAACGCGCCGGCGTCGGTATTCCTCGCCATGTACCTGGTAGTCGCCGAAAAACAAGGCGCAGACTGGAATAAGATCTCCGGCACGCTCCAAAACGACATTCTCAAAGAATACATTGCGCAGAAGGAGTGGATATATCCAATCCGCTCCGCCATGAGACTGGTCATCGATACATTTGAGTTTTGCACGAATCATGTCCCTCGTTACAACCCGATTTCCGTTAGCGGCTATCACATTCGCGAAGCCGGAGCTACCGCCCTGCAGGAACTCGCCTTTACCTTGCGCGACGGGATCGAGTACGTCGAATGGGGCCTCCGCGCCGGGCTTGATATTGAGGAATTCGTTCCCCGCATTTCCTTCTTCTTTAATGCCCACAACGACTTCTTTGAGGAGATCGCCAAGTATCGGGCCGCGCGCCGCATCTGGGCCCGGGTTATGCGCGATCGCTTCGGTGCTCAGAACCAGCGCACAATGCAAATGCGTTTCCACACGCAGACCGCCGGCGTATCGCTAACCGTGCAGCAGCCGCTTAACAACATCGTGCGGGTCGCGATTCAGGCCCTTGCCGGAGTACTGGGAGGAACGCAGTCGTTGCATACCGATGCCTATGATGAAGCGCTCGCCCTGCCCACCGATCGCGCTGCTCTTATCGCTCTGCGCACGCAACAGATCATTGCCGAAGAGACCGGGGTAGCCAACACCATCGACCCATTGGGCGGCTCTTACTTTGTGGAAGCTTTAACGAACAAGATCGAAGCGGGCACGCTCGATTACTTCGAGCGAATCGATCGCATGGGCGGCATGGTAGAAGCTGTTGAAAAGGGTTTTCCGCAACGTGAGATTCAGGAATCGGCTTATCAGTACCAGAAAGCTCTGGAACGTGGCGACCAGACAATCGTCGGCGTGAACAAGTACGAAATGAAAGGCGAGATTCAGGAAGTCCAAACCATGGTAATCGATGAGTCGGTACGCAGACATCAAATCGAGCGGCTGGAACAAACCCGCCACACAAGAGACAGCGGCGCCGTCAACAACGCGCTTGATTCTCTGAAGATGTCCGCGCAAAAGGGTGAGAACACCATGCCGGCGACTATCGCAGCCGTGCGCGCCTACGCCACGCTCGGTGAAATCTGCTCCGCGCTCCGAGATGTCTATGGGATCTACGAAGAACCTGCCATCTAGCTCGAAAGGACTATTCCCCTTTACTCAGATGAACCATATTCGGCTGGCTTCATTGCTCCTCGTCTTACCGATAACTCTGTGTGCAGTCGTCGCCGACTCACCAGGCGCCATCGCGCAGGATCGCGTGGTTATCCAGGCCCGAAAGCTTGTTTTGCTTCGTAGCGGCGAAGTTGCGCGCGATTTCCCGGAACGCAAGAGGGCCATTGTCCGGTATCCGATTGTGCGGGGCCTCTCTGACCCAGCCGTTCTACGACGCATCCAGAATACTCTGGCGATAAAGAATGTCTTCGACTCCTCTTTAGAGGAATACCGTCAGGACGGCTGGTTGTCCGAATTCGACTACAAGCTCAATTACAATAAGAATTACCTTTTAGATATCACGTTTTCACAGAGCGGAATGGGCGCTTACCCGGACACTCAGACGAAGCACTTTCTGATTAACTTGAAAACCGGCCGGGTGATCAAAGCCGGCGACGCCTTCAATCCGGACTCATTTGCGACGCTGGCGACTATGGTGGATCAAAAGTTAAAGGCCGAGACGAAGGAAATCATCAAGGAAGTCGAAGCTGATAAGGATTCCGACGCCGACCAGAAGAGTTCTCTTAAGGAACAATTGGAGCAACTGACATTCACAGTAGAAGACCTCGACGAGTTTTCAGTGAGCGACAAGGGCGTAACGTTTTTGTATGACGCCGGGTTTCCGCATGTCATCCAGGCTCTCCAACCTGACGGGAGCTATTTTTTCAGCTACGCTGAGCTACGTCCCTATGTTAACCGCACCGGGCCGCTCGGCGTTTTTAACTAGCGCAGAAAAGGGTAAATGAACGACAGAAAGATTCGTGTTCTGGTTGCCAAGCCCGGCCTCGATGGTCACGATCGCGGCGCGAAGGTAATCGCGCGTGCCCTGCGTGACGCCGGCATGGAAGTGATCTATACGGGCCTGCGTCAAACCCCGGAGATGATCGCCGCGGCTGCCTTACAGGAAGATGTTGATGCAGTCGGAGTCTCGATTCTGAGCGGCGCGCACAACACGCTTTGCCCCCGAATCGTCTCCCTGTTGCGCGAGCAAGGCATGAAGGACACCCTGGTTGTTCTGGGGGGAATTGTTCCTCAGGAAGATATCGCCAAGCTCAAGGAGCAAGGCGTCGCCGAAATCTTTCTTCCCGGCACGTCAACCCAGGATATCGCGAAGTTCATTCGCGAGAATGTACACCCACGTACTTAAAGAGAGCTCCCCGTAAAGATGATCGTGATGCACTCTCAGTTTAGTAGCTCCGGCCCGGCAATGGCTTACCGACCCAAATGCTGAAAATAATCTAGTCGCCCTAACGCGACGATCCGCTTCATGATTTCTTTAGGAAGCCTTCAATTCCCTTCCGGCAATCCTCGGTCATCCGCGCAATAACGTTCGCATCAACTCCGCATTCCAACGCATCCTTGAAAGTCATCGCGTCGCCCTGGTAAAACAGTTGCTTGGACAGCCTGACCGCCGAACTGCTAACTCTTTCGAATTGCTGCGCAAAGGTGTCAACCTCATCTGCAAATGCTTCATCATCCAGAACCCGATTTACCAGGCCATATGCCTGAGCTTCCTCAGCGCCAATCTCGGTGCCAAGCGTCAATAGTTCGAAGGCCCGTTTCTCAGAAACACTGCGCCGCAGAATTGCCATGACCATCGCCGCGACGAATCCGATCTTCACTTCGGGAAAGCCAAACCGGGCCGAGCGCGCGGCAAGCACCAGGTCACAGGCGAGCGCCAGTCCGCAACCGCCGGCCAGTGCCCGTCCCCGCACTGCGGCGATGACCGGAACGCGTACTTCGCGGATCAAAAGAAATAGTTCCATCAAAGAACGCGCGTCTTCCAGGTTATCTGCAACTGACGCCGTTGAGATCTTTTGCAACGCCGCCAGGTCGGCTCCGGAGCAAAAGTTGGCTCCCGCGCCTGACAAAACGACTACCCGCACGTCTTCATCATGATCGGCGCGCCGCAGGGCAGACTTTAGGCTTGCGATTGATTCGTCGTTGAGCGCGTTTCGCTTCTCAGGCCGGTTCAGCGTAATACGCGCAATCGCACCCTCGAGTGTGTAGAGAACCGTCGCGTTTTCTTCCGTCATTTTCCTAACTAATCCAATCTTCACGGGTCGTCGCTGAGAAAATCGAGCAAGGCTTCGTTCACCTCTTCAATCGCCTCGTTCTGCACCCAATGCCCGCTGTCGGGAATCCGTAGCTCCCGGAAAGGCGCATCGACAAACTTACCGACATCGCGCACGGTCTCCGGGAGTACGGCCATGTCTTGCTCACCGTAAATAAAGAGAGTTGGCACACGAATCTTTCCATCAGCTTCGTTGGGAGTCTCAACTCCTCCACGGAATAGCGATTTGAAAACATTCGCGCGATAGTAGTTAATCCCGCCCGTCAAAGCCCGAGGCTGGCGCAAGGCTTCCTTGTACACCGCGATGTCATCATCCGTAAAAGCACCAGGTCTGATACTGGTTTCCTTATACATCCTTTCAACCCTGGCGAAGTCATTTGCGCTCGCCCACCATTCCGGCAGACGCGGCAACTGAAAGAAGAACATGTACCAACTATGTCGCAGTTGACGCAAAGTGAAGTTCGCTCGCCAGGCTGCCGGCGGCGGCACTTGCATCGCCACTAACTTTGAGACCAGTTCCGGGTGTCTCTGCGCAACTGCCCACGCGACTCCGGCGCCCCAATCATGCCCAACAATTGCGGCCCTGTCCTTGCCGAAGAACCGAATCAGACCAATGACATCTTGCACGAGGAATTTGATGCGGTAATTCTCAACCCCGGACGGCTTGTCGCTGAGATTGTATCCGCGCAGGTCCGGGGCCACGACGTGATAGCGCTCGCCCAGCACGGGCAACTGGTGTCGCCATGAATACCAGCATTCAGGAAAGCCATGAAGCAGGATGACGAGATCCTTGTCGTTGGTGCCGCATTCCGCGTAGTGCAAACGAATGCCATCGAGTTGAGCGTACTCGTGTCGCATGCCTTCCTTGCGCCTTTTGCGAGACTTAGCTGGCTGCTGAAAAACTGGTTAGCCACAGAGACACGGAGACACAGAGAAAGATGAAAAAGAGAGGTCAAGTCTATGCGCATTCCTGATCAATTCTGATCTGCCTTTTCTCTGTGACTCTGTGTCTCTGTGGCCGATTTCACCTTTTCCGCAACCTGCTAGCTTAGTCCGAGTTCTGCCGCTTCATCGTCCGAAATCTCAATCTCCATTCGCAACAACGCCGTTGAGAATGTCTTACCCTGCGCATCGGTCATCAGCGACAACGTGCCCCCTCCGCCGAGGCTTTCATGCAAAAGAAAATTCAGCGCGCCGAGGTTGGGCAGTTCAAACCGTTCCACTTCTCCTTTGCAAATCCCTTTGAAGTGCGCTTTCACGCGCGCCGCGGTGACTTCGCGTACTAACAACGGATAGAGATTATCTCGGAAAGCGATTAACCCGACGTTGGCCGTGTCGCCTTTGTCGCCGGAACGCGCGTGCGCAAGCTTGGTAAGTTGCACTTTCATAAGGAAACGTTTTGATTGACGCTCCAGGTGACGAGATTTTCCATTTTCCATTTTCCATTTCTCATTCGCCATCTTTCATCGAAATGCTCCCGTTGATCTGAAATGAAAAATGGGAAATCTTAAATGAAGAATGGAAAATGTTCTGTTTCAAACGTCGAACACTTTCACCCTTGGCGAAATCTCGCTCTTCGGAATCAGCGCCGGCCAATACGCCACTATCTCCTCAACCTTTGGTCGCCCCCCAGCGAAACCGGTAACGGACGGAGGTCCAGTCAGAATCAACGGCGCAATCTCTTTGGTGAATCTCTCAATCGCTTTGCGATCGTTGCCGCGCACGCCTACACGCAGTTGCACCTCCGCCAGATCAGGCGAAGGCTCGCCCGCCAGGGGACCATGCGTCGCGTTCGCGCCAACGAACTCAGTCAGGATCTGATCGAAGTGCAAACCCAGCCGATCCAGACGCGCTCTCAAAATTCTGTCCGCGGCCTTCGCCTTCGCGTATGCATCCGGCCAGGCGTAGACCAGGGTCCCGACGGCTTTGTAGCCTGCCGAATAACTGATCGACACCTTCAAAGTGTCGGTGGCAGGTTTCCCTTTGATCCCAAACACGCGTACCCGGTCAGCGCCGTCGTCCTCCACGCGTATGGTGGTAAAGTCGGCGACGCAATCCGGGGTGATGTACGCGTGCGGATCGCCCATCTCGTAAACAAGCTGTTCCTTGACCGAAGGCACGTTAACTCGTCCGCCGGTCCCTTCGTGTTTCGTGATCACGAATGTTCCATCCGGCGATGCTTCGGCGATCGGGAAGCCAACGTTCGCGAGATCCGGGATGCTCTGCCATTCATACTGGCAGTTTCCGCCAGAACATTGCGCGCCGCACTCAATGATGTGCCCCGCGATCGTACCCGCAGCCAGCCTGTCCCAGTCATTCGGGGCCCAACCGAATTCATGGATCATCGGCGCCAGTGTCAATCCTGTATCAGTTGCGCGTCCGGTAATGACGATCCGGGCGCCCTGATTCAATGCCTCAACGATCGGCGCCGCTCCGAGATAAGCATTGGCACTTTGAATTTGGTCCCGAACCAACGCCAGCGGCTCGCCGGTGTCCATATTTCGCAGTTCGATTCCCCGGGCAAGTAAATCATCGATGCGATCCAGGATGTTATCGCCGGTCACGATCCCAATCCTGAGTTTGCCTGCGAGACCCAATTCCCGCGCTACGTCACGAACCGCCGCGGCGCATCCTTCGACATTCACCCCGCCGGCATTCGCGGTCACCCTGATATTGCGTTCGACGCAAGCCGGCAGAATCCGACTTATGAGCGGGACAAAGTCACGCGCGTATCCCGCATTCGGGTCTCGCGCTTTCTGCTTCTGCATGATCGACATCGTGACCTCGGCCAGATAGTCGAGCATCAGATAATCGATCTCGCCGCCCTCTACCTGGCGCACCGGCGCGTCAGGCAAATCGCCCCAGAAACCCTGGCCGGCGGCGATACGAATCTTGTCTTTCATTTTATCGATCGCATTTTTTGAGTCACAGACAAATGAAGACACGGAAAACCGCAACGCGGACAGAATGACGAATCACTCGTCAGCCGATAGCAACAACTGCCTCGCACCTGTCTCGCCGCGTCCCCGTGTCTCGTTGTCGATTAGCTCTACCGCAGCCAGAACTATTACTGCTTCGGTGTCGGTGGCGGTGGTGGAGGCCTAGTACCCCTCCGGCCGCGCGTGCTCGTCCCGGCCTTCTTTGCGGCACCGCCCGTGGTAAACGAAGCCACTTGCGGTTCACCGGGTACGGTCGTCAGCGTCAAGCTGTCGCCGACCTTTTTAGCGCGCATCGACATCGCCGGGTGGGCCGGTGGCGGATTTGGCCCGGGCGGTGGCGGCGTCAGATCACCCAGCATGATTGTGACCGCAGTATAGCCACACGTCGTGACCGCCGTGATGCGTCCCGATTTTGTGTCCGAGCCGGACGTCATCGTAAAGTTATTGCCAGTTATCGTCAGCGTCGCATCCATAGCCGGTTCGCTGCCATGCTTAACCTTCCCGGTGTACGTGCCCGATAGATCCGTCTGCTCCTGCTGCGTCGGATCGCAACGTGCGGCCGCCGGCCTACCACGTTTCGGTTTAGGTTTAGTCGTTTCAGGGGCCGTCGTCGTCGACGAGTTCGTATTTTGCGCGGATACGACCAGGCCCGCGCTCGCAATCGCTGTCATCACGACTACAGCGAGTCCCAGAACGAAAAGATAGATAGTGCTCTTTCTCACGTTTCCTTCTCCTTTGTGGTATTCGCGCACCTCATCAAACATGAGACGCGCCTAAGATTAGCCACAGAGGCACGGAGTCACAGAGAAACACAAATCAAAAAAGGATTAGACAAAGCACTTCGAATCTACTCGTCTCTTCTCAATGTCCCTGTGTCTCTGCGCTTCTATGGCAAACAAACTACGCTAACGTCGCAGGTAACACAAACTGCCCCAGATGCGGTCCTGAATAATTCAAACTCACTCGTAATGCAAGCTCGAGTGCGTCTCTGGTCTCTTCCGGCGCGACGACGGCATCGACAAATCCGCGCGCGGCGGCGTACTTCGCATCCAGGTCGCGCTCATAAGTCTCGCGCACCTTCTGCATCTCCGCCTCCAACTCTTCACCTGGCTCTTCGCGCTTTGCTCTTAGCTTAGCCAACTCACTACCGAACACGGCCTGCACCGCGGAATCACCTTCCATCACACCCATGCGTCCCGTTGGCCAACTGAAAATGAAATCCGGATCAAAACCCTGCCCCGCCATCGCATAATAGCCGGCGCCCGATGCGTGATTCACCGTCAGGACGATCTTCGGCACGATAGCCGTGGCCATCGCTTCGACAAAACGCGCACCGGCGCGAATGATTCCGGAGTGTTCGGCTTCCGAGCCGACCATGAACCCGGAAACGTCCTGGATGAAAAGGAGCGGCGTCTGGTGACGATTGCAGGTCTCAATGAAGTACGCAACCTTCTCAGCCGATTCGGTATAGATGATCCCGCCAAATTTTGGCGAACCGCCCGCCGGGTCGCGAAACATCCCGCGCGCGTTGGTGATCACGCCCACTTGTATGCCGCGAATGCGCGCGTGCCCCGTGATGATTTCCTTCGCATAGTCGGCCTGGAATTCGTCCAGATGTCCTTCATCGAGCACGCAATTCAAAAGCTCGCGCATGTTGTAAGGCTGTCGATGATCTTCGGGGATGATTTCGTAGAGTTTCTCTTCCGGAGTTTTTGGTTCAGCGCCATTTGTAATTGAGACTGCGCACTGCGCTTTTGAAGGCAGCTCAGAGACGAACTCGCGAATCTTGGCGATGCACTCTTCATCGTTCTTGACGCGGTAGTGAGCAACTCCCGACAGTTCGTTGTGCGTGCGCGCGCCGCCGAGCGTTTCGTTGTCGATCGTCTGGCCGGTCGCGCCTTTTACCAGGTTCGCGCCGCCCAATCCCATGAACGATGTACCTTCGACCATGATGATGATGTCCGAGAGCGCGGGCAGATACGCGCCGCCGGCAATGCATGGTCCCATCACGGCGGAGATCTGCGGCACCTTCAAATACCGCCGCATGATCGAGTTGTAATAGAAGATGCGCGACGCGCCGTACTGTCCGGGAAAGACGCCGCCCTGGTAAGGAAGATTCACGCCCGCCGAATCGACCAGATAGATGATCGGCACGCGCGACCGCATCGCGATCTCCTGCGCGCGCAGAATCTTCTTGATCGTTTCCGGCCACCACGATCCGGCCTTGACTGTGGCATCGTTAGCGACTACGACAACTTCCCTGCCCGCGACGCGGCCAATGGTAGTGACGACTCCGGCGGCTGGCGCGCTTCCGACTTCTTGTTCGCTTTCCCTGGTCCCTGGCCCCTGCCCCCTGCCCCCCGCCAGGTATTGATCGTAAGCGACGAGCAATCCGATTTCTTGTTTGAACGAGTCTTCGTCGAGCAGGAGATCGATTCGCTCCCGCGCCGTCAGCTTGCCTTGCTTATGCTGCTTGTCGATTTTGTCGGAACCGCCACCGAGACGCAGCTTTGCTTCGACCTTACGAAGCTCTTCGGTTAGCTCCCGCAAGCGAGATCGTTTCGTGTGGTCTTTGTTTTGGCCTTTGGTTTGGAATTTGGAATCGTGAGGTTCTGGAATACTGCTTTCTGCCTTCTGGCGCCTGCTGTCTGCCTCCTGCCTACTGCCTTCCGCTTTCTGCGCTCCGCCGCCTGCCGCCTCAGCGTCGGGCTTTGCGACCTTAGAAAGCGGCCGTACCTTGAATCCGGAAGTGGACACTGCTTCAGACTCCGTCTCAGCCATTTCTGTCTCTTCTGACTCCTGGCTTCTGACTGCTAACTATCGTTTTCGATTGATTGAACTAGCGAAAAAGTATCACAGACCAGCGCGGTACGACAATTTCCGCGCAGTCATTCGCTATGACATTCGTTGCAAAGCTTCGGCAGCACGAGCCATTCTTGCAGGCAAGTCTGCGAGTGTCTGGAGGAATTGACGGTTTTCGCTGATGATGAGGTTTGCACGAAGCATTTCCGCGTGAGCGGCGATGACTGCGTCTCCCTTTCGACAGCCGCGCTCTTGGTAAAACTTTACCCTTTCGACAGGCGCCGTCGCCCAGCTCACTTGTTGGTGTCCAACAGCCAACGCTCAGCCGGCGTAGTCATGGTCAGCGATTTCCTGGCGGATGCGGTGAAGTTCTGACCAAATCTGCTCTGGCGGAACGTCCAAGCGATTCTCCACTAACAACCGTGCACGATACCTGTCAGCCAGGTCGTGCAGACCTTTCTGAAAATTCAGTTGCGCCACTTTATCTATCAGGGCTTGCTGCGCCGCCGGATCGAGGGCGGTAATCGTGCGGGCAAGCTCGTCAACGGATTGCATAAGATCGGATGCTAGCCTTCTATTCCAGAGTTCGCAAGTGACAGGCCTTGCATCGCGATCAGAACGTTGGCGTCGATCACGACTGATCCCGGACTACTGGCCGGAGTCGAGGCCATACATCCCTCCTTCTCGCGCTTCACGCAAAAGCCTGTGTGAATCTTCTCCTGCCGTTAATCGCATCCCGTCCTGGATCTCAGCCACTTCGCTCAAGGCCGCGAGCATTGCCTCGTTTGATCCCACTGGAACTTCATCTTCGATAATAGTAAGTCTCACACGCTTGCCAGAGAATTCATCGGCGTGGCGTACGATATCCTCCCAAGGGCCTTCCAGAATCTCTTGTGACATATGTTCTCCTTCAGCTTGCGGTGCCGATTTGATTATATCAGCGGCTGCCTTCATGCGAATAACTCAGGACCCAGTCCTCAGCTGCCCAGTCCTCATCACTGATTTCGTTCCGCAATCCGCAATTCGATTTCCGAAATCGTTTGGGCTGACTTCTGACCTCTGCTTTTTTGCTCTTTGCCCTTTTCCTTTTGTTCGACCCGGTATCGAAGCGTCTAGACCCCCGGAATTCCACGCAAAAGACCGCTAAGTTCTCCAACGAGTTTCGTTCGCAAATCCCGAGCGGAGTCATAAAAGATAATCCGGTGTTCTCTAGGATATAAATAGGGTTGTGTGCCCAATTCTGCCGTTATCAGGCAAGCCTTCTTTGTGGCTTGCGCAAATCCAAGTTCGTAGTACACGCTTTGTTTGTTCTCAGTTATGTCAACGATTACCAGGCGTGAGCTTGCAATTAAATTGCGAAATTGCTCTGCAATTCTGTGGGAGCCAGGCACCTTATCTAAACGCCGACATTCAAAACGTGATGAAACGCTTGTCACAGCCGCCTCCATTGCGTCGAAGTAATCATCAAGCTTTCTATTGTTAGGATTGAATGACATCATGACGGCAATCAGATAGGGGTTAATAGACGGCCTATTAGCATACTTCAGAATCAATCGATCGATCGTATTATGGAAGACCTCCCGCGACGAGTTGTTGATAAGGATTTCTTGATATGCCTCCGGATGTGCATAGTAATCTCTTAAGGCAATATCAGAGCGATCCATCCTGAAAGCGATAAGGGCAGCATCAAGCTTAGACGATTCGAGTCGGTTTCTTAACTCAGTCTTATCGGTATAGATGAAGACCGGTACCACATTGATGAAGCCATAGTCCCGCGCAACGAGGTTAATTGTCGTGTTGTTACGAACAATTACGAATACATTCTCACGTTCCAAGAGGGCTGACGTTATTTGAGACCTGGAAAACCCATACCTCCCTCCACCGTATGTATAGGTGTAGTCGAACTGCTTTTGGTTGAATTGCTCTTCCGTCATGAATTCTAGATCTAAGAGTATTTCTGGGTCGTCGCGCTCATAGTCGCGCTGGTCGCGTGTTGTGCCTTTAATGACGAATCCAACATCGTCGGCGTTATTTTCCATGACCCACTTGAGAAGGTCGGATTTACCGGTACCCGATGCTCCGTCTATTAAGAAGAGGTTCTTCACTAGCCTGTTTTACCTCCGCAGAGTAGTCATATTTTTTTGATAACGGTTGGCGTAGCTCTGAGTATTATCACTACCGGACCTCACAACCCAGCTAATTTCAGAAGAGTGTTCTGCGCCCAGTGACAGATAGCTCGGATTCGTCGAGCGTAGCACGCGATCACTCATAAGGAAGTGAGGATCCCGAGGCAATTTGACTCTCTTCTTTAACAATAGTGATCCAGGATATTAAAGGCCTGATCAAAGAGATCCTCTGGCTCACCCGTGTTCAGGAGCACATGTTGAAATAGCGTTGTCCTTTTCACGTACAGTTGCTGCAACTCATCGACCGCCTGAAGCCGCTTCTCGATTTCGTCGCCGCTTAGCGACTGGTCAGTCATGCGCTTACGCATTTCGTTGCTGTTAAAGTTAGCATGTAGGTAAATTATTGTGCACACGCGTCCGAAGCGCTCAAGCAACAAGTCAATCGTTGTCGAGTCGCTGACGACGAGCAAGCTAATCTTTCCGTTCGCTAAGTTCCGCCAGAGCTCCTTTGAGGCTATTCCGTATTTGTGGGTCTGACGTACGTAAACAATGTCGAACTGCTCTGGTAGGTCTGAGCCGAAGTGCCGAAGCTCTCCACGGTCATCCGCACGTTCCGGCCGAGTAGTACCCTTGGCATAGTTCTGAATACGCCGCGGCTCGATGCTCTGCATTGCTGTAACAAGTTCGTCCTTTCCGGATGAGGAGGCTCCAACTAGCAGGAATATACGTACTGCTGAACGCTCGCCACGTGATGCCGGAGGCGCGGACGCCATGAGATTATCCAGCTGCTGCGACAACGCCTCCCTCGATCCTTGGTCACCTTCTACGTAGAGATTCAGTATTGTGCTATCGAACAATGCGGTGTTTTCTATATACTTTCTATGGATTGTGTTTATTTTGCCGATGCGTCGCTGTAAATCGCTCTCGAGTTCTTCCGGCGGCTTCGACGGATGTCGCTTTGCCATTATTTCGCGTAGCTTGTCCGGATCTACGTTGGAGTGAACATAAATGATAACCGCAAGCACTCCGAATCGTTGCTTCAGAATGCGAAGGGTTCGGATATCGTTGACGATAATTCCTGCGTTCTCTCCGAACTCAAAAGCGGTCCAGATGTCCGACGTACGGAAGCCATATTCGTAACTGTAACTGTAGTAGCGAACATCACAGGCGTCTGCTATGGTTTTAACAACCTTAATGTCTGGACCGTCATCATCACGATGGGGTCGAGTTGTTTCCTTCTCAATAACCCTAATTGGCCTGTCTCCATGTAGATGCTTCAGCGCCGTGGACTTGCCGCTGCCTGGCGCGCCAAAAAATGCATAAACTCGTGGTTGATCAGCTTTCATCGACGGATTTCCGCGTACTTTATCAATTGAGATGCCTCTTCGATGGTATCGCGCAAGGCCCCGGTCATAATGAACTCAAGGTCGGGCGTAGCCATGAATTCGTCGCCGCGATCGTCGCGCCCGTTTTCTATCCACGTCTTGATTATCGCTGGCTCCAACAACAGATACTCTGAGTTCTGGAGCTCACGCCGTGCAGCTTCGGCGGTCAAAATAGTATTGGCGATAACGATAAAAACGTCAGCCAGGACACGGAGTCGCCGCTGAGTTCCGTCGGGCAGGAGGCGTGGTGAATTGAGCTCGATTGTTCCTGGTATTCGATATTGCACCCACGGTTCATGACCCCTCTTCTTGTCCCGCTCCAACAAGGCAAGATGGTTCAAGTACTCCGGTCCGCGATCCCCTGGTCTCCAATCACCCAGAAAGTGCACATTCTTGCGATCCCCCGAGAGCAAGGTGAAGGCGTGTCCGGTCTGCTGCCTTTGCTCTTTCGTGTATAGTTCCTCGATGAGTTCACGAACAGCAGCCTCTGCCGACGAACGCTCGCGATTGAAATCGATGTGACCGCCAACCGACTTGTCCCACATGCTCTGGTTGTCCTTAGCGTTATCGGAACGCTTGTGAATCAGCATTTCGCCACGTCGTGAGAAGACAAAATCCCAAACAACGTACTGATAGTGATCCGTATCGTAAAAGCAGTCACGTGGGTAGATTCCGCGTGGAATGTGCTTTTGATCGAAGAGTTCCAGCAATTCACCTGCCGGCTCTGCGAGGTAACGGCCATCCTGCTTCACGTCCGCTAGGCGTTCGACATAAGACGTAACGAGCTGAAACCAGGGGTCTCCTGTTGCGAGCTGACGGTAGGACTCAAGCCGATCAACCTCACCAGTTACAGGGAGGTACCACACGGAGTCGTCCAAGCGCACAACGTATAATGGTAAGGGTAGAGTAGAAATTGCGAAGCGCGCCCTCTGTTTGCGGTGGTCGGTTTTGTGCAGCTCCCTCCGAACAAGATATCGTCGTCCTTGCAACTGTTTGAATGGCATACGCGGCACACCTTTCGCGCAGTAAGGAGTATCCGTGCGTAATGAGTGCTGGAAGAGTTGAGTATCGGATTCAGCAATCACATCACAACGCACGTTGGCCGATTCCATCTTGCCCAAAAATTCAGTCACGGCGGGCCAGTGTTCCGGATCTGTCAATGGAATGGTGCCTATGACCAAGGCGTTCCGGAATTCCGACTTAAGGGCATCTAACAAAGCTGGCATGCGTATTACCTCCGGGGCTTTGGCTTTACTTGTTGTTGAATTTTAGATTCCTTGGTCTTGAGGCCTGGCTTCCGTGATTCCTTCTTCAGAGCCCGCAACCACTTCTTGAGACTTCCCTCAAGCTCGCGGTAGTTGTGATATCTCTCGGTGCGATAGCCCTGAAGGTCAAAATGAATATTTGTCTCAGCCTTCGCTACCAGCAAAATAGGCTTGCCGAGAGCGTTCGCATAACCAACTTCATAGTATACGCTAGGCCGTTCATCTGTGAGATCAGCAATGACATACTCTGCGAGCCGAATGTTGTCGTGAATATTTTCTGTAATCTGGCCGGTATTCGCTCTATCGTCGATTCGGCTACCTCGCATTTGGACGGCGCGGCAAGCGCGCTTGATCGTGGCCAGCGTATCCGGAAGACTGGAAATCTCCCGGCTCATCGGCATGATGATGAAAACGTATCCGGGGTCGTGAGGTTTGCCGATTTCCTTCTGGGATGCACTGTGCTGGCGTCCAAGCTGCGTGGCCATCTCACTCACGCGACCGAGTATTTCACGTGATAGATTATCGAGATCTTGACTATTCGGGATGTCAAAGAGGAGTCGTTCAATCTCCCTAACCATCGCTTCGGGGTTTGCGCCGTAGTGATTGTGCAATACACCATCAAACAGAGCTCGTTCTTCCACGAAAGTTCGGTATAGCACCTCGGTTTTTGCCAATCGAAGCTCGATTTCATCATCTGAGATGTTGCGTGCCTGCTGAATTCGATGTAGCGCCTCCCTCGGTGCGTCAAAATGATGAAATATGACCTTGACGCCGATCCCGTAGTCGTGTTTCACCCTGCGGATTACTGCGATGTCATTGCAAATGATAAAGTGATGTTTTCCAGCTTTGATCGCGGCATCGATCTGAGCCCGCTGAATGCCATATCGATAGCCGTAGGTCTCGTATATGTAGTCGTATTCTGCATCGGTGACTTGGTCGACGTACTTGATCTCAATTCCGTCGTAGTTTCGCTTAGCGCGATCGGTTCCCTTAATGTGGATGCTATATTGGCGTCCGGCTCGCGTGAGATAGTCCATCAGGGTGGACTTCCCTGAACCAGATGCTCCGAAGACTAGGACCACTAAGGACATGCTTACGGCACCTCGTTATGTAGGTAAGAAACTGAGAGTGAGATTTCCATTGGCGTCCGTGGCTCTGATCGCCCGGCGACCGCCAAGACCGATGGTTCGGTTAATTCCGCTGCGCTCTTCAATGCCGCCGCATTGTTGCCGAATGTGCAGACTGCTGTCAACGGTTGTCTGATTCGCTTTTGAAGATTGTTAGCTCTTCGCTAAGACCATGCGCCAGTAAGCGAGAGCAGTACTCATGACCAAACCCATCGAAGGTGCATATGAATCACGGTATCTGCCGATACCAACTGTGTTCCTGGGCCAAGATCGCGACCGCACATTCGTTTGGCCCAGATACGTTTGACGCGCCTAGATTAATCCACACAGGCTCTCTAGAGAAAATAATCGGCATGACTGAGCGAACGAAGAAACTCTTGCAACTCCTCGGTGCACAAAATTTCCGCTCGCGCCATCAAAGCTAATACCTCGCCTTGGTCCGTTGCCTGCTTCAGTTGGTCATCTATGCGTCTTAGGTGAAGCTGCTTAAATCGATATCTTTCACGCTCTTCGGTGATTGCCGACGCGTTGCGATATACGCGAAGACCTGCGCTAACAATTGCGAGTGACAGCGCCGAACCGGCCAAGATTGCTGCTAGTAACCCAGTCCATTCTCTTCCTTCAAGATTGATCCAGCCAATCGCGCTTACTCCGACCAAGCATGCATCGATAACGACGACAACCCCTGACACTAGCAGGGAGATTTTGGCTGCGGCGCCGGTCCACTCATCGACCGCCTTAAGTACTTTGTTCCTATACGCAAGGTGGGCCTTTTGTACATCAAGACGAAATATTTGGTATGCCTTCCTCGCTTCTTGGAAAATATCCGGGGAGGCATAGTGTGACGGAGTAACGGAAAGTTCAAATGGGCTTGATTCGATAAACTCATCCATGCCACCACCCCCTCCCTTAAATTGCGCGCTGAATAGTATCCAACGATCAGAGAAGGCTTTGTTGAATGCCTCGGACGACCCACCTAGCAACGACAGGAAATTGCCGTCGAGGAAGCTCTGATATTTCCAAAGTCTTATGCGTTCTGCCGCGAACCGTGCATAAAGCCACTTAGAGTGCGCGCTGGAAAGGACGAGGGATATTTGAATTGCCACCGCTATAATGCCACCTGCCGCGGCCAGATAGCCAACGATTGGATAAAACTGGATTGACAGGCTCGCCAGCGACAATCGCCACGAAAGAAGAATCAACAATGCACACACAATTACGAGGCAGATACTTCCCCACATGACGAACGCGTGCTTCCACTTATTTGCTACTTCTTCTTGCCGAGCGAAAAAGGCTTCGAGTTCTGGGTTATGAAGAATAGGTCCAAGAGTAGGGAACAGTTTCAGGAGATCATCGCCAATGAACATATCGCGATTTGAAACCGGAACCGGGCTTGGGATCGATAACAGAACGCCCATGTGAGTTCTCAAATGACTAGCTGCGCTTCAGGTGCTATGAGTGACTCTGAGATGCTCAGGCCAAAAAGCCGAATCAATCAGCGGAACGGTTGCGATAGAGATCAAGATCGGCTTCGGTGACTTCGTCGGGAGGAACAAGCTTGTAGTGTTTCTCCATTGAAACGCTCAACCCCTTCTCATCCTGTTCAAATTCAAACAAGGCGATCACGTCGTCCTTCATGAACTGCGCCGCCACGGGACGGCATATCAATGACGGAAACTTACTCGCGCACACGGCTAGATCTTGCTCGATCTGAACTATGCTCAAACGATCCTTACCACCCTTCGCCTGGATCGGTACAACGTAATGCGACCCGCGCCTGTCCACTCCAACATACAGTTCATCAGTTTCGACCTGCCCCATGTTTGGGGCTGTTGTCCTGAGATGGTTCTGTAGCGAGTAACAAGCAATTCCGAGAAATATATCCACGAGGCGGTTATACCGAACTCGGGCGAGCAGTGCTTGCTCGTCGCTGAGAGCATACTTCGCAATTACACCGGGAGTTGAGTCGGGCACCTTTGTTGCCGTCATCTGTTCGTTCGGAACTATCGGCTTGTCGGCGACTAGCACAAACCGATACTTAGCGCGACCGGTTGGTCGAATGATCCATGCTTCACCCTTGCCAGCTTTCGATTGAATGCTTTCTGGAAAAGCCGCCCGATAACGAAAGCTGTAAACTAAGTCGCCAAGATTCTTTGGCAGGTCTATCTTTAGTTTGTTCCCGAACTTAACAATATCCTCGCGTTCAAAGTCTATCTCCCTCAATCCGGGTCTAAACTTGGATTTGAAGATCTTCTCGATGATCGAAGCGTAGATTTGTTTGCGCTTTGTTGCCATGTTTGTCAGCCCTTGCCCGGCCATCGCAGGAGGACGATTTCCTCGCGAAGTTGTTCTCTGGTTGCTGTTGCCAGTCTGGTGCGGAACAAGTCAATGCCGATTACCTCGTAACCGAGAGACTTCGCGAGGTCTGCCAGAATTTCACCTGTTCGAATCAGGACTCTTAAGTACGACGCTTGATCACCAACGACATACGCGAGGTGCGCACCCGGTCGAAGGATCGTTCTCAAGTCCGAGAAGTGCCGCTTCATTCCACCGAAGTAAAGCTTCGTCACCCTCGCGTACATCCGCTCGAAACCTGAGGTCTTGCCGAGTTCAATGCGGCGTCGCTCGATAGCTTCCGCAATGCGCTGAATTTCCTGATTATCAGCAACAAGTAAATCGTCTTCGTCGGTCTTGTACACGCCGCGCGTGTTTGACCGCAGAAGAGTTTTCTTCAACATACGGAGTTCATGCTTGTTGTTTATGAAACCTAAGAGAACGTTTTCCAACCGCGTCGTACGAGTATAGTCCTTCTCGTTGGGATAGGGAGGCGAGGTAATTACAGCGTCCACGGAGTTAGGCTCCAATAGAGTTGTCAGGTCTCGCGAGTCTCCCGTCTTCACGATGGCTGGCGTATCCGCTAACGGCCCAAGACTCCGCAGGTCCTCGGCGATTCGACGGACCCAATTAAGCCATGCCTCGACGACGGGGGCGTCTGCCTTTGGCGGACCAACTCCAACCTCAGGACCGAAGTGCAAATTACTGATTCCAGAAACGAGGGCTCTGGCCAGGGCTAGACGCTCGCATGCCGAAAACCGCTCATCATCGAGTTCATGAAGTGTTTCGATGAGAGTCAACGTCTTGTGCAGCGGCAGTGGGCTGATGGAATCCTTTAGTAGCAGTTTCGATTTCTCTTCGGACAGCGCGCGCAATTCCTCTACAGGCGTGCGATCCTTTTTGAATAAAGGCAAGTGCGATGAATCGCTTATGCCTGCGGCGTCAAGCTTTTTCCAAGTTCGCTCCGCCACTTGTTCGGCGTGCTCCAACAAACCCTTTGGGTCGATCCCCCAATTAACCTTAACCTGAGAAGCAAGGCTTGCCATCGGGTTGGACTCGATTCCGATACTTGAAATTCCAAGTTTCTTGCATTCCACAAGCGTAGTGCCGGTGCCGCAGAATGGATCGAGGACTGTTTGGTTCGAATCGATTTCAAGGCGAGCGACGTAGTCTCGGACGAGATGCGCAGGATAGGACAACACGAATCGATACCAATCATGCGCGGCACGATCTTCGATTCGCAGTTTATTGTCTTCCCTGACTGCGATAACAGCACTGCTCATTCGTGAATGGCTCGCTTTCCCGTTTCAATGGTGGTTTAGAGAGTTAAGACCCGACAGTATACCTTAGTTGGTTAGAACGATTCTATTGCCATAGAGTCTTAAGCAGTGTTTTCAAGTCTGCGCGATCAGGGACATCTTCGAGAATCACCACGCGCGAGCCGCGAAGTTCGATGACGACGGTGCCTTCGGAAGTGCGGAAAGCCTTCGAGGGCGTACCGGTGTGAGTGTTGGGCACAGCGTCCAACGAAGTGGCGTCCGGATACCGCAACCCCGTCCGCTTGACGTATGCCTCGAAGAATTCGCGGGCGTCGTTCTCTGTGTCCCAGGTTGAGAGTGACGCAATCAGGACCTCGCCTTTGGGGCCTTCGTAGACTGCACAGCGATCGCCAGCCCAGCCTGCCGCGGCGCGGCGCGATTCGGCGGGCGACTTCAAGAATTGATCGAGGATTAGATAGAAACCCCACTCGCCCTGAACGTCGTAGTCCAGGCGCTTCCAGGAAGGGGGCGCCGAGGAAGAAAGTGATGAGTGATGCGTTATGAGTGATGAGTAACGCGCGAATGCGGACGAGACGTCCGCGCTCCCAGCAGAGGCGGTCGCCTGAAGCACAAAGGGCGAGACGTCCGCGCTCCCAGCGACGGGTTGAGTGCCGACGGCTGCCGCCTGCTTACCGCCCACCGCCCACTGCCCAGTGATCTCCGACATCTGCCTACTGCCCACTGCCCACCGCCCACTATTGACAGAAGCGCTCCCAGCATTGAGTAGACTCGTTACGTCCGGCAGCGTCACCCTCACCGGCGCCTCGTGCGCGAAATACTTCTCCGGGTGCATAATCTGCTCAGTCGATTGCGGCAACGAGGTGAAGGCTTGCGAGACTTCGTTCCAACCGCCGCGCCGATACAGTGCGTTAGTCCAGGCCAAACCCTCCTGATAGGGAAACAGTAAACTCTCGCGCACCGCGCGCGGCGCTTTCTCGAATTCCACTGAAGACATACTGGCCGTACCGAGCGATTTCAGCAGCGCAAGAGCGCGCAGCGGATCTTTCAACACGTAAAGCGACATCGCCAGCATGGCATCGCCTTCAATCAACGCGTGCGCGGCCAGCTCGGCGTCGGAATCGCCCTTCGGCCAATGCTCAAAGCGTCGCAGGTTGAAATGCTGATCCTGGAGCGCGTGCGTGAGCTCGTGCGCCATGATCGACCTTTGGGCATCGAGATCGATCCAGTCGGCCAGATGGAATTCCCGCGTCTTGGGATCGTAATAGCCGGCCACCTGCTCGGTAAGGAGCCGAATGATCAGGGCCCGATATTGGAAGTCAGGCGGCGCCAGGCCCATCTTCTTCCAGGTGACTTCGATGGCGTGGATCTGTGCCGGCGTCGTCTCTTCGTTGAGATTCTTCATGATCATGCGCTCGATCTCGGCCCGCGACTGAGCAGAGCTTCGCACCGGACGCAGAATTGAAAGTTGCCGGACCTCGCTGGTCTCTTTGAGGACTTCCTGTGTAGCAGCGACAAGTGCAGAGTTGCGGGCAGCCTTGATCGCAACCGGATCCTGTTGAGCCCTCCCTAACGGTCGGGCTACTGCCCCGGAATCAACGGCGGCGACAAGTGCCGAGTTGCGGGCAGCCTTGATCGCAACCGGATCCTGTTGAGCGCTCCCTAACGGTCGGGCTACTGCCCCGGAATCGGCGGCGACGACGAGGCCGGCGTTGCGGGACGCTGCGGTTGTCGCGACCGGTCCCTGTCGCTGCGCAGAGTTGGGTAACGAAAAGAAAGGACTGGCAAATAGCGCCGTAATCAGGAAAATAGCCAGCAGGAAAAACTTGACTGTTTTGGGCATCGTTAACTTCCTACAACCACCAATTATTCGCGCTTTGCGCTCAATCCGGGCCAGGGCGGCGGCGTTCCCAGTGCTCAAAAAACGCCACTACTCCCGGCGGATTTGCTTTGACATCCACATATTTCGCTCTTATAGTCCGCTAAACGCAACAAGTTTATCTGAATACAGAAGTTGAAGCTAACGCTACGGCTAGTCGTTAAGCCGGGGTTCCGTAGGAACGAAATGTTTATGGTCCCGAGTGCCATCTCTATTTTCATAGCTCCTTTAGGGGCGAGATATTTCGCTCCTAAAGGAGTTGGATCGTTTCGATTTTAGCTGGATCTATGAACATTTGGCTCCTGACAGAGCCAGGGTCACGTAGACTCTGAAATGATGAATCCGAATGAACTAGACGATCTGAACGAGTGGCACGAGACCCTTCTGCGCGTGCGCTATGCCGAAACGGACAAGATGGGCGTGGTCTATCACGCGAACTATCTGGTCTGGTTCGAAATCGGCCGCACTGAGTTCTGTCGCGCCCGCGGATTCTCGTATCGCGATATGGAAGAAAACGAGAATGCGTTTCTGGTAGTTGTTGAAAGCTATTGCCGCTACAAAGCTCCCGCCTTCTACGATGACGTGCTGATGGTTAGGACCCACATCACTGAACTGCGCCGGCGATCCCTACGCTTTGGATACGAGATAGTCCGTGAGTCAGACGGTACGATCATCGCCGAAGGCGAGACCGGCCACGTGGTGACGGATGCGAACGGTCGCGTGCGCTCGATGCCGCCGGGCTTCGCCGAACTGCTGCTGGCGCCGCCGACAGAGGTGGGCCTTGATGGGGAACGAGTCCCTGAGGATGAGGCGCCGCTCTGAATCAGTGGGCAGTGGACAGTGGGCAGTGGACAGCCAGGCACAGGGGCAGAACCTATCTTGATAGCGAAGCCATCAGGCCATTAAGCAATCGCCCGACTTCACCCGCACGGTTCATTACCTCTTCGAGTCTTGCCTGAGCGATGTATTTCAATCTTCGCGCGATCAGAATCTGCGTTTCAACTTCACAGAGCGAGCCATAAGCGATCGACAAGTGACGAAGGAAGTCAGCAGTCGTTCGCCTTCCCTGACCTTCGGCGATATTTGAGGGAATTGAAACCGCTGCCCTTCTGATCTGGCTCGTCAACGCATAAATCTCTTCACGTGGAAAGTCTTTGGAAGATCTGTAAACATCTTCGACCAAATCCATCGCCTTTTGCCACGCGATTAGGTCTTGGTAGTTCTTGAGTTTCATAGGGAGTCTCCTTTTGTAGTTAGAAAACCGTTAACCCGCTGTCCCGTTTTTCACCGCCCACTGCCCACCGCCCACTGATCACCGCTCACTCATTGCTCATGACTCAGGTTGATGCGCTCGATCGAGCGCGCGCGGCCGGTCTCTTCATCCACATCAACGATCGCGCCGCAGATGCGGACCTCGCTTTTTGCGTGGTCCGGCTTGCGATGGATGGGTGACATGAAGCGATTGATAATGTCGCCTTTCTTCATCCCGATCACGCCGCCGTAGCTTCCCGTCATTCCCAAATCTGTGAGGTAGGCCGTGCCTTCGTGAAGAATTCGTTCGTCCGCGGTCTGCACATGCGTGTGTGTTCCCACCACCGCCGAGACCCGCCCGTCGAGATACCAGCCCATCGCCATCTTTTCCGAGGTCGCTTCGGCGTGCATGTCGACGATACGAACTTTCAGCGTTTCGGGTAACGCCGTGACTAGTTCATTCGCGATGCGAAACGGATCGTCGGCCGGCTGCATGAAGACGCGCCCCAGAAAGTTCATCACCGCCACGCCGACGCCTTTTACTTCCCCAACCCAGACGCCATGGCCAGGTGTGTCCGGCGGATAGTTTGCCGGACGAAGCAGGCGTGGCTGTTTCTGGATGTATTCGACGACTTCGTGCTTATCAAAGATGTGGTTGCCTGAGGTCATCACATCGATGCCGGAATCAAAAAGCAGATCAGCGATTGCCCCAGTGATTCCAAAGCCGCCCGCGACGTTCTCGGCATTCATCAGGGTGAAATCGATCTCGTTTTGCTCTTTCAAATCCTGCAAACGGTCAAGCAGGGCCGCCCGGCCGGGCTTGCCAACCACGTCGCCAATTAGAAGGAGTTTCATAGAAGTCGTAAATCGAAGACCGTCAATCGTGAACTGCAAACAGAAAAGCCGCGAACCGTGAATAGAACCAACCGGGTTTCTATTTACGGTTCACGGTTTACAGTTCACAGATCCAAATTTGGAAGAGGGAAAACCGCCTGGCCGCTCCGAAGTCGTAATTGAACCTGGGTTAACAGGTGGGTGGCCTTCTTTTCGCCGTTCGCTTTGCGGCGTTTCTTAACTATGAAGAAACGCACTTGCGTGCGGCGTCGGCCTCCCGTTTCAACGACGTTGGCTCAACCATCGAAACTCGGTGGCGAACCCTGCAGAACCTTCCCTCTACCGGCGGCGATACTAGCACAAGGTGCCACTGGGTCGTTAGTGCAATTTTTTGCCGGAGTTTCGTGCAAAGCAGACCCCGGCAGTCATCGGCATTCCCGGGTCTTCACTCGTCGTTGTTTACCTGATGCACCACTAATAGCCGGGATTGTCGATATCAAGAAGCTGTCGGCCGGTTCAGGCTCCGCGGAACCTTCAGCAGACGATCGAGCATCTCTGAACACTCCACGCTGCGCGTTGCCAGTTGCTCGTCTGCCTGTTCGTGCAGCTTTTTTAACTGATGCAACTCGTCCGCGATGTAGAGAGCGGCGAGGATAGCGACCTTGCGCGAATCAACCGTTAGCGTGCCGGAAGAGATTTCGCGCATGCGCTGGTCGACGTACTCGGCCAGCTCTTTCAGGTAGCCCGGATCGCCGTCAGATCTGACGGTATAGGCCTGGTCGTAGATTTCGACCTTTATGGTGGGTGACGCTGCCGCGTCCACGTTTCGGTCGGGGTCGAGTGTATCTCCGCTCATCCGCGCAAGGCCTCCGCGATCTCAGGATCGGCCGCGGCTACTGCGTCCAGCATTCTCTGCACCTTGACTCTGATGGCTTCGCGCTCAGCCAACAACCGTTCTATCTGAGCCACCAGTTCCTGCTTATCCCCACCAAGGTTGCGAACCGTGGCGAGCTGGCGCTCGAGGTCGTCCTTCTCCTGCCGCAGGGTCTTGGTCAGCTCAATCGTGCGATAGATCTTGTCTTCGAGGTGCGAGAATTTTTCGAGTCCGTTCAATGCCACCATCGTTCGTCTCCTGGATCGAAGCCCAAGCCGTTAAAAGTCTGGCTGATTATCCGACTTACGACGCGGGAGCGCAAGACATATGCGTAGAGGATGAGGTCAGTACCGGGAGCGGTAGCGACCGGGTCTCGGCTCACGCCAGCGGTCGGGTACGCCAAGCCAATGACCCGGTCGCTACCGCTCCCGGTACTGACTTCCAATTCATGGTCGCCTCAGCATGCGTCACCGAACTTCGGCAGCGAATTGTTCCTGGAGTGCTTTGACCAGCGACCAATGTATCGCGTCAACTTCTTCGTCGCGCAACGTGCGGTCATCGGCGCGATATTCGACGCGCAGCGTGAGGGAACGTTTGCTCTCCGGAATGCCTGCGCCTTCATAGGCGCCAACAAACTTCGCCGCGATACAATGCAAAACCCTCTTGTCTTGAGCCGCGCGCAGCAGCTCAGCTACCGTCACCTTGCGATCGACGAGCAGTGACACGTCACGAACGATCGACGGAAAGCGCGGCAGCGGCGAATAAAGCACCGGCAGCTCTTTGATTTCCAGGAGCGCAGTCAGGTCAACTTCGCCAGCAAAAACAGTCTGACGGAACTTGTAAGCTCCGGCGACTGTTTCAGCCAGACGGCCAATTGAGCCAACCCGCGGGCCGTTGATACTGATTGCTGCCGCCTGGCCGGGCCGCAGATGTTTGACGGGCGCCATTTCGAAATCAAGCGGCGGCAGATTCATTGCTTCCACTGCCGCCTCAAGCGCGCCCTTAAGATCAAAGAAGTCGAGTTCGCGATCGGCCTGCGCCCGATTTGCTTCCATCGCTCCACCTGTTCCTACAAGCGCGAAGGCTTCGCGCTCAAGCGGCAGTTGGCCCGGCTCTGAGACGGCGAAAACACGTCCGGTTTCAAACAAGCAGACGTCGCGGATGCCATGATTCAGATTGTGACGGATTGAATTTAAGAGCCCCGGCAGAAGCGTCTGCCGCATCTGCGAAGCCCCTTCAACGATCGGATTGGCTAAAGTTATCAAACCCGCTGGACCACGCTCGGCGAAGTCGGGAATCAACTCAAAGTCTTCAGCTAATTCGACGAAGCTCAGACCGATCGCCTCGTCAAAGCCGCGACCGGACATAGCCCGGCGCAACGCGCGCTTGCGGGTCTCGCTTGAATGATATTCGCCGGCCAGGCTGGCCGGAGGAAGTTCCGTCTTGATCTTGTCATAGCCTGTATGACGCGCCACTTCTTCCACCAAGTCCTCTTCAATAGCGACGTCGTGGCGCCACGAAGGGACGGTGAAAGCCAGCTTCGCGAGATTATCTTCGCGAAGCTCGAAACCCAGTGCGGTCAGAATCCGCAGCATCTCTTCGGTCTCGACTTGTAGGCCGGTGATCGTTTCGACGCGTTCGGGACGCAGCCCGACCACCCTGGCCGGCAGCGGCTTTGGATAGACATCGAGCGCGTCTTCCGTCGCCACGGCCCCGGCGATTTCGCTAATCAAAGCCACGCAGCGTTCCTGCGCACGCAGCACGCCTTCAGGATCGACGCCACGCTCAAAGCGATGCGATGCCTCTGTGTGCAGGCCAAGCAACCTGGCGGTGCGGCGCACGGACGCGGGATCGAAGTGGGCACTCTCGATCAGGACATCGCGGGTGGTGTTTGAGATCTCAGATTCTTCGCCGCCCATCACACCGGCCACAGCGACCGGCCTCATCGCGTCAGCAATCACCAGCATGTCTCCGTCGAGCTTTCGTTCGACGCCGTCAAGTGTCTTGATCGACTCACCT
>Ga0137442_1000058_pt1 | contig 28481 bp, 19 predicted proteins | sample EasRivERMGT266_2_FD_102329 | JGI IMG/M metagenome (GOLD analysis project Ga0137442, IMG submission 102329) | Soil microbial communities from meander-bound floodplain in the East River, Colorado, USA - East River MetaG ERMGT266_2 | ecosystem: Environmental > Terrestrial > Soil > Floodplain ... | reverse complement strand
TATATTTATATATTTATAATACTAATAAATAGGCGCATAATAAATTAAAGTTGAAACTGAATAGTGTAATCCGTCTAATATGGGTGAAGGATATATACCAAATATAACAGTTAATAAAATCAATATTAATAATATAAAAAATTCACGTTTATTCAAATCAGGTATATTAACATTAAAAAATTTAGAATATTTACCTCCGAAAGCAATTCTATTAAACATATAAATAGTATATGCAGCAGAAAAAACTATAGATGAGCTAGCCAAAGCACCTAATAATGGTAATCTCTCAAAAGTACCATAAAGGCTTAAAAATTCACCTATAAAATTAAAAGATAAAGGAGTTCCTGCATTACTTAAACAAAGTATAAAAAATAATATTGAAAATAAAGGCATTAATTGAGCCATACCTCTATAAAAAGTAATTAGTCTTGTTGAAGATCTATCATATAAGATACCTCCTACACAAATAAAAAGACCAGAAGATACAAAACCGTGTGCTAGACCTAAAGAAATTCCTCCTTCAATACCTTGGATTGTATTACTAAAAACACCTAAAAGATATACAGCTGCATGACTTACAGAACTATATGCAATTAACTCTTTTATATCTATAGTTCTTAAGGTACTTATGCTAGCATATACAATTGTAATAACACCTATTACATAAACTATATAAGTATAATATAATGAAGCTTTAGGTAATATAGGTAAAATTAATCTGAATATACCATATAAACTTAATTTTAAAACTATACCTGCTAGTATTATACTACCACCTAAAGGAGATTCAACATGTGCTTTTAAAAGTCAAATATTTAAAAATATAACTGGAGTTTTTACTGCAAAGGCTATAAATATACCATAAAATAAAAACAATTGAGTATAAAAATTAAAGTTATTTTTAAATAAAGCGTCAAAGTCTGTAGAACCCATTATACTATATATAGATAATATAGATAACAATAAAAATAGTGATCCTAATAATGTATATAAAAATAAATAAAAACTAGCTCTTATTCTATTACTAGAACCAAAGATTCCTATTAATAAAAATAATGGAGGTAATATACTTTCAAAAAAAATATAAAATAATAAAATATCTAATACTAAAAAAACAGTTAATAATAAAGTCTCTAAAAGTAATATTAGTACTACATATCATTTTATATCTTCAGATATTGAAGACCAATTACTTAATAAAGAAATAGGCATAATAATACAAGTTAATAATACAAAATATATAGATAAACCATCTAAACCTAAATAAAGATTAAAAGAACCTACTTCGTAGGATTCTTGTACAAATTGAAATTGATTACTTGAGAAATTAAAAAAAATAAAAATTATTTCAGATATTATTAGGTTTATTATAGAAAAACCTAAACCTATTATTTTTATTCATTTAATCGAATAATTAGAAAAATAACTTAAAATATTAGTAGATATTACTATAATAGCAATTAAAGGTGTTGTTAGTAAGGATAAAAGTAACAAAGCTTATATATAGAAATGTAAAAAATTAATTACCCAATAATTATACTTTAGACATCTCTAAAGTAAAGGTATAAAGCATATAAAATACTTAAGAAAAAATGCCTTATGTATTACTTTTCTATGCAATTCTTTACATGACTAAAAAACATATTTTTTAAGTAGATCAAAAACATACAGTATAAGTAATTTATTTATATATTACACTTTTATTAGTTATAATATCACTTTTTGTAATAACCAGAAAACAGCTGTACATAAAAATAAAATTTTAGTACTTAAAAACTTAGTATTTTTTAGTTAAATGACTATTTTACACCTAAATATTATAATTTAATTATTTAGTTTTAGAATTAAAATCTAAATTTAAATTTGTTAAAGTATTTTCAATTAAAGATATTAATGGTAATATAACTAAAAAATATGCAAAATAAAGAAGAGTAGATATTTGTCCAAATTCAATAAATGGAGATTCTACATGTTTAGCTCCTAACTGCATTAAAATTAAAAAATTAGCTACAAAAAATCAAAAAGCTATTTTACTTAGAGGTCTAAACTGTATCCCTCTATTTCTATTAAAATCTGTAAATGGCATTACTAGTAATATTAATAGAGCAGAAAACATTGCTATAACACCTAATAATTTATTAGGAATTGATCTAAGTATAGCATAAAAAGGTAAAAGATATCACTCTGGTACTATAGCAGGTGGAGTTTGCATAGGATTAGCCATTATATAGTTTTCACTATCTCCTAACATATTAGGCATAAAGAATACAAAGATAGATAAAATAATAATAAATAAAAAGATAGTAATTAAATCTTTGAAGATATAATATGGAGCAAAAGGTATTCTGTCATAATTACCTGAAACTCCTAAAGGATTCCCAGAACCAGCAGTATCATGTAAAGCAATTAAGTGCATTAAAGCTAAAGCAGCTAATACAAATGGTAAAACAAAATGTAAAGAAAAAAATCTATTTAATGTAGCATTGTTAACACTAAAACCACCTCAAATAAACTCAACTATATCTTGCCCTATTCAAGGTATTGCACTCATAAGATTAGTAATAACTGTTGCACCTCATAAACTCATTTGACCATATGGTAAAACATAACCCAAGAAACCTGTAGCTATCATTACTATTAAAGTTATTGTACCTATAGCTCAAACTAAAGTTCTTGGTGCTTTGTAAGATCCATAATACATACCTCTACCTATATGTAGATAAACTAAAAAAAAGAATGCTGAAGCTGTATTAGAATGTAAATAACGTATTAATCATCCATTATTTACATCTCTCATAATATGCTCAACTGAATTAAATGCTTCTAATACACTAGGATTATAATGCATAGCTAATGTTACTCCCGTTATTATTTGTATAATTAAACAAACTGCTAATAACGATCCAAAATTTCATAAGTAACTTAAATTACTGGGTTGTGGTGAATCTATTAGGTAAGAATTAACCATTTTTAAAAGTGGATGACTTTTTATAATTCTCATAAATTAAATAATTGTTTCATTTTATTATACAAACCTAAAATAAATTTTCTCTTTTCATAATCTGAAAAGAAAAGAGATATGGAAGAATCGAACTTCAAATCAAAGATCTGCAATCTAGATATAGAACCATCTATACATATCTCTTTCTAATATATAAATATATTATAATAAGATAAAATTGCCTATTAAATAAACAATAATTAGCAGAGTTATTTTTTTTATTCTACTAATTTTTTTTATCAGAAAAATAACTTTTCTAAATATTTATTTAATATTAAAAACCTTAATAGTTTATATCAAAATTTGAATTAAACACTATTAAGATTTAACTAAAATTAATCTAATTTTATATTAAATTATGTTTTAACATTAATCTCTTATTGATTTTTTAATCATAATAAGAATTTTTCTAAAGAAACAGATTGTATGGCTATTGGCATAGAACTATGTAAAATACCACATATTTCAGAACATTGTCCATAAAATACACCTTCTCTATTTATATGTACAGACATTTGATTTAATCTTCCAGGGTAGGCATCACATTTTACACCTAAAGAAGGAATAGCAAATGAATGTATAACATCTGCAGCTGATATCATAAATCTAGTATGAGTTAATTCAGGTAAGACTATTCTATTATCAACTTCTAACATTCTGAATGCTCCTTTTTCCAAATCACTATCTGGAACCATATATGAATCATACTCAATAAATTCTTCATCATCATTTATAAAATCTGAATATTGATAGCTTCAATATCATTGGTGTCCTTCAACTGATAAAGTTAAATTAGGATCTGTCACCTCATCCATTAAATATAATAATTTGAAAGAAGGGAATGCTATTAATATTAAAATTAAAGCAGGAGTAACTGTTCAAATAAGTTCAATTAAAGTTCCGTGAGTTAAATATTTATTACTTAGATTAGAATTTTTATAATAATAATTTCTTATTATAGATAATAATATTCAACCAACAGAAAATAAAATAGCAAAAAGATAAAACATTATATTATTATGTAATTCAACTAAAGCTTCCATTTGAGGACTAGCACTATCTTGAAAATAAATACCCCAAGGTTTAGGTACATCACAACTATAAAGAATAAAACTAAAACTACTTAAAATACTAGATGTAAGAGGTAAACTTACAAATGCATGCGCTTTAGGTGGACTATTTAAACATCATTCTAAACTATTATATGTTCTATTTAATAATAATAATATAGAATCAAAGAAAAATTGAGGAACAAATCAAGGATATCTTTTTACTGCTTCTCCTTCAGTTAATTGTAAATAAAGAATATATATAAATAATGCAGTAGATATTAAAGATACCATTGATCCAAAACTACTAATTAAATTTCATCCTGTAAAAGCATCAGGATAATCACTTATTCTTCTAGGCATTCCTTGTAAACCTAAGAAATGTTGTGGGAAGAATGTTAGATTAACACCTATAAAGAATATTCAAAAGTGAGTTTTACTTAATAATAAATCATAATTTAATCCTAGTATTTTTGGAATTCAAAAATATCAACCAGCTAATAGACCAAATACTGCACCCATACTTAATACATAGTGGAAATGAGCTACCACATAATATGTATCATGGAATGCTATATCTAATGATGCATTGGCTAAAACAATACCACTTAACCCACCTATTGTAAACATAAATACAAAACCTAAAGCAAATAACATAAATGGTGTTATATGTAAAGATCCTCCATAACATGTAGCTAATCATGAGAATATTTTAATACCTGTAGGTACAGCAATAATTAGTGTAGCTGCTGTAAAATATGCTCTTGTGTCCACATCTAAACCTACAGTATACATATGATGACTTCAAACTACAAAACCTAATACACCAATAGACATCATAGCATAAACCATACCAAGATATCCAAAAATACTTTTATTTGAAGCAGCAGATATAGTTGTACTAACTATACCAAAAGCTGGTATAATTAATATATAAACTTCAGGATGACCAAAAAATCAGAAAAGATGTTGGTATAAAAGAGGATCACCACCACCAGCTGTTTCATAAAATGAAGTATTAAAATTTCTATCTGTTAAAAGCATTGTTATTCCACCAGCTAAAACAGGTAAAGATAATAAAAGTAAAACAGCAGTAACTACAACGGCTCAACCAAATAGTGCTAATTTGTGTAATCTTATACCTGGGCTTCTCATATTCAATATAGTAGTAATAAAATTAATTGCACCTAGTAAACTACTAACTCCAGCTAAATGTAAACCAAATATAGCTAAATCTACACTTGGTCCACTATGACTTTGTATTCCTGCTAAAGGAGGATAAACAGTTCATCCTGTTCCAACTCCATTTTCTATACTACTTGCAAATACAAATAGTAATAAACTAGGTGGCAATAGTCAGAATGATATATTATTTAATCTAGGGAATGCCATATCTGGACCTCCTACCATTAAAGGTAATAAAAAGTTACCAAATCCTCCTATTAAAGCGGGCATAACCATAAAGAATATCATAACAACAGCGTGAGCTGTTATTATACTATTGTATAATTGATTATCTGCTATATATTGTACACCTGGACCTGATAATTCTAATCTTATTAATACAGAAAAAGCTGTTCCAATTAATCCTGAAAATAAAGCAAATATTAAATACAATGTACCTATATCTTTAGCATTACTACTTAAAAATCATCTTTCTGTTCAAAGAGATATACTAGAAAGATTTGTTATTGCTATCTTATCCACTTAAGTAAAAGATAGAAGATTATCAATAATTATATTAAGCGAAAATATAAATTCATTCTTGTTCTTAATAGATTATTATTAAAATTTCATATAAAGCAATAGCAAAATTAAATGTTCAATTTTGCTATATATCTTTATGTTGGAGTGATTCGAACACTCATAAGTAAATACCAAAAATTTATGACTTACCAATTAGTCTACAACATATTTTTTTTTATATAAAGATATTAAAACAATAAATTTAAAAAGATATAAATGTTTTATTAAAAAACACTTGTATCCTATTCCACTAAATTATAGTGTAAATCAGCAATATTACGTCGTAATGTTTTTAAATGATCTTGCACTATGGATAAATCCTCTATACTTAAATTATCACGAGTATTATCTATAATAAATTATCGTTTAATTGATGAATAATATTATTGATATCTATAATCTGATCAATAAGTCAGTATCTTGAAGGTTCTCCTTCTATGAAATCATTACCTACCATATCTGCAAATTTAGAACTTTATAATAAAATTTCATTACTTGGTAATATTTCGACTGTATATAAAATACAAGGGACTATTATAATAAAGGAAATTACTAAAGGTAATAAAACAGTTCAACATAAAGACATTAATTGATCAAAACGTATTCTGGGAAAACTAGCTCTTGCTCATATAAAAACAAAGATCATAAGACAAGATTTTAATCCTAATACTATACTAGGTAATAATCCATTTAAAACAGGGTTTAAATTAATCTCATTTTTAGAAATATAATAATCTAAATTAAAATTTAAAATCTCATCTGTAATTTGTGAAATATTTATAGATACATTAAATATTATTGTAGATAATATTTCATAAATATACATTATATAATATATAGGTATAATTGTTATTAAATATCCTCCTAAAAAAAGGATGCTAGTTAAAATACAAATTAATACTATACTTGCATATTCAGCTAAAAAGAAGAACACAAATATAACTGCTGCATGTTCTGTCATAAAACCGCTAACTAATTCAGATTCCAATAAGGATTTAAAAAACTTAATCTATTAATCTATTAAAAAAAATATATATATATTTTTTGTATAATAAACTTTTATTTAAATATTTATCCTTTGTATATTTAGATATATTTAAATATTTAGCCATTTATATTTACTTATTTTCATATTATTTTTAATTTTAGGAATTAAGTTTTTTTAAATTTTAAATTACCTAACATTCTCATATTAGTTTGGACTATAATATATTTAACACTAGTTAAATGATTACGTTTAGTCTCTTAAGTTTTGATTATATTCTAAAATAATCACTTACCTGCTAATTGATTTAATGTCTTAAATGTTTCTAGCAGTTTGTAATCTTTTAAGAGGCCAAATCTAAATAAATTAGTGTACACAGCCTCTGCTAAATCAAAAGGAGCTCTATTTGTTTCAGCAATAGAACCTATAAAAAATATAAGGAATACAGGAAATAGTGGCAGTATAAATCAGATGGTTTTTTGACCTCCTATTATAAAAGATAAACTTAAACTGCTAGTTACTAATACTATAAGTAATATAGCTGAGCTTAAAATTAACTCATAACTTATTAATTGAGCCGTACTTCTTAAGGATCCTAAAAATGCATATTTAGAATTAGCAGACCAACCTGCTAATAATATACCATATGTCGCTAAAGAAGAAACAGCTAATATATATAAAACACCTAAGTTAAAATCTAAGATAGTTAATCCTGGAGCATAAGGAATCACACCATATCCTAATAATGAAAAAATTAAAGTTATTATTGGTCCAATAAAAAATAATATTAAATTAGCCTGTGTAGGAGAAACATATTCTTTAAGTATAAGTTTAAGAGCATCAGCAAATGCTTGTAAAAGACCATAATAACCTACTATATTTGGACCTAATCTCCTTTGCATACTAGCCATTGTTTTTCTCTCAGCTACTGTTACAAATGCTACTATTAATAATGCAGGTATGGTTACTAATAACACTTCAATAATAGATATAAAAGTATATAAATAAAGCAAATAATATACAGATTATTACATTTTTATATATATTTAGGTTTAGCCCTTTTTTGATATTTATTATAAAAAAAGTAAGTTAATAATAATTATTTAATTTTTACATTTAAATAAATATCCAATAATAGATAACTTTATTACATAAAATAAATGTTAATTTATAGAGTATTATGAATATTAATGTTATTATATATAGTTTTAAACATTATAATCTCATACAAGACTTGAACTTGTATACGGATATTAGAAGTATCTTGCTTTACCATTAAGCCAATGAGACTTATGTTTATAATAAACAAATAGGATAAAATTATATAAATAATTTTAAGATCCTCAATAATAAATTGAAACATATAAAAATAATCATACAACATCTACAAAATGTCAATATAATATACCAGCTTCTAACCCTAAATGATGATTTTCAGTTAAGTGATAAGCTAAAGTACGTCAAAAACCTACAGCTAAAAAGATTGTTCCAATTATTACATGTAAACCATGGAATCCTGTACCAAAATAAAAACATGTACCGAATATACCATCTGAAAGTGTGAAAGAAGAAACTGAATATTCTATTCCTTGTAATCCTGTAAACAATACTGCTAATATTAAAGTGTATATAAGACCATACAATGATCCTTTTCTATTTCCTTGTATTAAAGAATGGTGAGCATAAGTAACTGTTACACCTGAAGATAATAGAATAACTGTATTTAATAAAGGTAATTCAAAAGGGTTTACAGCTTGTATACCCATAGGTGGTCATTCTGCACCTAATTCAATATTAGGAGAAAGAGCACTATGAAAAAAAGCTCAAAAAATTGCTAAAAAAAATAAAGCTTCACTAACTATAAATAAAGCTACACCTAAATTTAGTCCTCTTTGTACAGCTAAAGTATGATTCCCTAAATAAGTCCCCTCACTTATTACATCTCTAAATCATAATGACATAGAATACAAAACAGATATAAGTGAAGAAAAGAAAAACCCGTAAGCAAAACTAAAACCATGCATAGCCATAGCACCACTAGTTGTAATGGAGAATATACCCAAACTTGTTGTTAAAGGTCAAGGAGAAGGAGATACTAAATGAAAAGGATGAGCTTGAAAATTACTTCTAATACTGTAAGACACCTAAATATATAACTAATCTTTCTCTATTGCTTTTTATAATTACTATCACTTACTTAAAAAAAATCTACAACCTATACAAATATAATTATATAGATTTAAGGCCATTATTAAAAATAATAGCATTAAATTTAATATTAACAAGTATATAATTATTAAATTATTTATGTTCAAGCATATATTTGTACATGCGATGAATATATGATATATACCTTTTATTATTTAATTCTAACTTAATAAAAACTACTCTAGCAAATACATTATCATATTTTCTATACTTCATTTTTAATTTATTTATTATATTATATTTTTCCTTATAATATCATGACTAGATCTTAATATATAAATTATTAGCCAGAAGAGAAAATCGAATTCTCATTATTAACGCATGAAATTAATGTTCTAACCAATTGAACTATTCTGGCTATATATATTAAGCTTTTATACCTATCTATATATTTATATTAAGCTTTTTAATCTAGAAACTTAAAGACTAGTATATTATACTATGTTTAAATTCAGATCATAGTAGTTTATTTTTTTTATATTTAATATTTAAAAGCCAGAATCATAAAATAGTTATTTAAATTAAGACTCAAGCCAAAAAATATAAACTCTATAATTACTAAAAGAGGTAAAAATGCCAAAGGACAACCTGCAGAAATTAATATAACATAAAATATAGATTATTTAATGTTATTAATAAAAACACTATTGTAAAAAAAATAATAATTCTTGCAACTAATCTAAAAAGTATAAGAATTAAAAATCTCAAAAAACTTACTAATGTAAATGAATTGCATCACTAATATAACTACTAGATAAAACTACAAAAACTTGTGCTTGTATAAAAGCTATAGCTAATTCTAGTCCAGAAAATGCTATTATAAATAATAAAGGTAAAAGTCCTAAAACAAAATAAAATAATCCCATTTTCATAATATTAAATGTAAATCCACTTAAAATATTTAATAGCATATGTCCTGATAAAATATTAGCAGCTAATCTTAAACCTAATGAAATATTTCTAGCTAAATAAGATATAAACTCTATAATTACTAAAAGAGGTAATAATGCTAAAGGACAACCTGCAGGAACTAATAAAGAAAAGAACTTTAAACCATGTTTTTGGAAACCTAAAATAGTACTTCCTCCTACTACGGTAAAACTTAAAGAAAATGTTAATATAAAATGACTTGTTGATGCAAAGCTATATGGAACCATACCAATTAAATTATTTATTAATATAAATATAAAAAGAGAAAAAATTAAAGGAAAATATAATTGACCTTTTTTATCATCTATTTGATTTATTACTATACTATGAATTGTAGCATAGGTAGTTTCTTGTGATATTGATCATACATTTGGCACTAGCTTTCCAAAATTATTATTAATAGCATTAAAACTAAGAATTATTATAGTAGCAAGACTAATATATAAAAAAATATTAGTTACTGCAAAATGACTATTACCTAATATTCCAATATCCACACTTAATAAATCACGAATTTCAAACTGATCTAATGGGCTTAAAATCTCTTCAAAATGATTTCCAATATATTGATAATTATTAAGATACATAAAATATCCAATTAAACCTCTTGTTAAAATATGGATATAATACATTTTTATAAATTTATATATCCTTAAATTATTAATGATAGTCTAGCTATTTAAACTAGTTAAAAATATAATAAAAAAATGATATAACTTGAGAAAATTACTATATTCTAGTAATATAAAAGGCAATTAAATATATTAAAACAGCAGTTGTGTATTATAACTTAAAATAATATAATATAATCCATATTATAAATCGTTCATGTAATTGAACGGATCATTTATCAAATCTATATTTGAGCTGTCCTGATAAGAAGAGCTAGGTTTATTTTCCTGCTGTTTTATTCTCTTAGCTTATTATTCTAATAATGAATATTTTGGAGAAGAAGACTGACTTTATGCTTCTAACAAAGAAATTTTTTAAGATATAATTAATCTTCTTACAAATTTCTATATTAAAAGCATAACTAGTTTTGGGTCCATGTATTAATATTTTTCTTTAACTCTCTTCAGATTATTTCTTTCATTCTTTGATATACAAAATTATTATTGTAGCCCAGTGCAAGTATCGCACTTACTTCTACCGATTACAAAACGGTTGCATTACTTTTATGCTAACTAGGCTATTTTTAAAAGTTTTTTTTATATAATTTATTATATTAAATATATATTATGATATGTATAATAATTAGTTTATTACAAAATTAGTACTTTGTATCTAAAAACATCAAAATTCTTTAAACTAAAGCCTATTATAAATATTTTAAAAATATTTATATTTGTAATATTCTATTACATGTATTTAAAAGTATCTTAAGATAAATTTCGTGCATAGATGCATTCAGCACTTATTTTTTATTAATGTAGCTTTCCTGCTATGCCTATGTTATGAATTATTTTAGTTAAAAATAATACATATAGATCGTAAATAATATTAAATTTTTATTTTTATCTTCTTTAAACTTAATTAAAGATTAATATTAATCACATAAACAACAGGTGAACCATAGATTAACATACCCAACTCCTTTCGTACGAAGGGGCTATTCTTAATTTACTTTAACTTCCCTTAGAAGATAGAAACCATACTGTCTCACGACGTATTTAACCCAGCTCGTGTAGCTCTTTATTCGACGAACAGTCGTACCCTTCATGACTCTTGCATTCATGTGGATGAGCCAAGCCGACATCGAGGTGCCAAACTGCGCACTCAATTTGAACTCTCTGGCGCAATTAGCCTGTTCAAAATAGTTAAAAAAAGTTTTAATTCCTTTTTTTCCATTTTTATTAATGGTTCAGACTATTTCTTCAATATGTATATATTTTATTTTAAAACCTAAACGAAAATGTGAAATAAAAAGTTAGAAATTAAAAATATATAATTTCCATAAAATTATAAAACTAATAACTACTAATATGAGTTTTTATACCATAACTACCATTACGATTATTATAATTTTTTCTAATATACTGTAAATTAGATTTCATATAACCTATTAACATTATAGTAGACATTCCATAAAAAGAAGAATATACATTTTTCAATGTACCTTTTTGTTTAAATTTAGAAATAGATCTTAAAGCTGTTAAACGTTTTGTAAGTCTACCTGAAGCTTGTATTCTAATACCATTTATTGTTTTATATTTTAAATTATATAAAGCAATACTTAATTTTTGAGAAGGTATATACATTAAAGCTTTAAAATCTATTCCGTTATTTGGAAGAAATTTATTTAAATCTCTATTTAACAATATGCTATTAAAAGTAATTTTATTTTTATTAATTATATATTCATGTTCTAGAATAAAAGGTATTTTTACTAAAGCAATTGCTTTAATAATATTTTTTAATACATTATTTTTTCTATTTTTTAATTTTTTAGCTATTGCTTCTGTTAAAATATTGCTATCTAAATATATATATTTTAAATTTGTTAAGTTCAATTCTATTTTTTTACTGTATATCTTATTTAAAATATTTTTTAAACCTAAAAAACTATAAATATTATATTTATACTTGCTAAAAATTAACAATATAATTTTATTTTTATATAAAAATAAATTTCTATATTTTTTTATATTATACATAGTAAGTAGATTATAATAATTTTTATATTTTAATAACAAACTATTAAAGCATATTTTACTATAAATTAATCTAGTACTAGATTTAAGTAAAACTTTTAATATTTTACTTAATAAACCAAATTGTTTATTATTTTTTATTCTATTATCCTTTTTTAGTTTACTACTTTTTTTTAAAGAAAGTAATATTTTCTTATATACTCTGTATATATGTTTTTTATAAAGCGTTTTTTCTTTATTGAATAAACATAATGTAATTGTAACATTATTACTGTTATGTTTAATTTCTTGTTTACTTATATACGTTTTTATAATGGAAAATTTCTTTTTTTTTAAACTTCTTATTTTTTTTAAATTAAAATAACTATTAAACAATTTATATACAAATATATCTTTTGATGGTAAAGTTTTAAATGCCTTATTATTATTAAAAGTATATATAGCATTATTTCATTCTTTAGTTAAGGGTGTAGAAGGTCTAGCTTCTTTTTTTACATTGTTTATCTTTTCAAAAAATTTACTTTTTGAAAAAACTTCTATCATATAAGTATTATTAATGTAAAGTCATGTAATATTATACTGTAATAAAAATCTATTATTAATAGATAAAAAAATTAGAAACCTTTTAAAAAAAGCTATTAACTTTATAATGTTATTAAACTAACATTAAAATAATAATCTATAAATAAAATATATACATATGCTAGGTTTATTAAATAATTTAAAAGTAGAATATAAATATTCTACTTTTTAGTCGTTGAACGTTCTTATTTAATAACAATGTTAAAAATTGTTATAAAAATAAGCTTCGCTTCAAATATATTCATATAAATATTTCTTGAATTTTACCTAGTTAAATAACTAATATTTTAAAATATTAGAGGACTAAAGACTAATTAATCCCTAGCGTAGCTTTTTCAAAAATCCAAGACCTTTCCTTTATGCGTCTTGTGATCATATGCCCCGCTTACGCGACTGAAAGACTTGTAAGTCAAACAGTAAAGCAAGATTAAGCCATTAAACTTGATTAGTAAAAAATAAAAATCATATTATAAATTTATAAAAAATTAAAAATGACTATGTATATTATATATATTAATATACATTTTACAATTATTTTCCATATAATAAAAATCTTACTTACAATAAATAAAATAAATCTAACTTAATAGATATATAGGCGAATTAGTAAAATAATATACTAATTATAAATTAAAAATTATAAATACATGCATGTATTTACCTTTTAAAGATGATTAAATATTTAAAGATAAATATATGTATATATTTATTTGTTAAATTAATAAATCCAGTTTACAATAATAACTTCGGATATACCCAGGTACTCTTTATGGGATCTGTGCCCCGCATAAACCATCTACTAAAAACTGTTTTTTTTTTGAAAAAATATTAATAGTACAATAAAACATTAACAAATTACAAACTCTCTTAGTAGTAGAAGAAAAGGATAAAATTCATTATTTATTGTATTATATATAAAACATATAATCTTTATAACTACAATCTACTATCGCAACTAACTCTAATATTAGAATAACTAATATTATTACTAGTTAGATACTAGTATTACTACTACTAATACTATTATTAATACTAATCAATTAGCTAACTCTACTAATAATAAAAAGTAACAATAAAATTATATGTTATATTAAGAATATAATAAACAAAGTAAAGGTGTTTCAATTCTATTTAAACAATTACCTTCTACACTAAAACTTGTTATATTATACCCAATCTTTAGTAACAGTAAAGCTGCATAGGGTCTGTTAAGATAGGTTATTTTATTACTAAAACTTCCCCCTTTAAGAACCGTACGTGCTATTTTAATAGCATACGGCTCAAGTTTAATTATATATGTACTTTTAATTATAATAACTTTTTAAAATATGTTTATTATAAAAAATTTAATCTAATTGTTTTTATTTAAAGATATAATTAACCTGATTGCTGTTTTCTAGTGTTATACTAAATAAGACTTATTATAATTGTCCGCTTAACCTTTGAAATTCAATAATATGAATTCTATGTTATATATTTTCTATTATATAATATAAGCTTTTGCCTTTATATATTCTATTAAAAATAATTAAGAAAGTATCAGATTTTCCTATTAATTAAAAACAATATTGTATTTTATATCTTTAAGTAAGAAAAGCATTTTTTTATTAAAGACAATAGTACATATATACAATAAACCAATTCCAATTCAGCATTCTTTCAAACTAGTTATAAAACCTATTCTCATTATTATAATGAAACTTTAGCTTGGTGGAATATCCTTTACCTACTAATGGATATTTAACTTTACAATTAAACTTCCTTAAAAAATTTATTTTTAAGGACATTATTGGGCTTACCAAGTTTACTTAATAGCACCTTAATTATTACCTTAGGATCTCACTATACGTCTGCTTAATATAAGACCTAATTATAAATAAAACGAGAAATTTATTTATACATCAAGCAAATTGATTAGATAACGCTTTAAACATGAGTTCATCTAAATTATCCTTAGTAATATAGCTCACCTTCCTTAATAAAAAAGGAAGGATAGTAAATTTACTATATATTTAATGGGCTTTATATAATTAGATTACTCTAATCATACACCAATTGAGCTCTAGATAATAGGCGATCTAGGCGGGTTTACACCGCATTACTATTAAGCACTTATCTTGTCGCACTCTCGTCTATCTAAGGGTAAGCAGTATCTGCACTGCTATTCCAATTTCACTGAGCCAATCATCGAGACAGCTGTTGTATCGTTACATCATTCATGCAAGACCGCATTTAACGGCCAGGGTATTCCGCTACCTTAAGACCCTTATAGGTAAGGCCGCCATTTATCGGGGGTTCCTTCAAAACCTAGTATCTTTAGTTTTCTAAGAAAATCCGTTAACCAGCCGACATAGGGCAGAAATCACACTCAATACTTTGATTTTAAATCTTATGCAAAGTGCTTTGTTTTAATTAAACAGTCGTACAACACCATTCTATGCCTCCTATTCTATAATTGATATTAATCAAAAGAATGGCCCACCTTATCCCTAAGTTACGGAGTCAATTTGCCGAGTTCCTTAATGATTGTTAGCTCAAACGCCTTCGTATTCTCTACTTACTTACTGGCAGTTAGTTTCTAGGTACGGTCATCAGGATACATTTATTATCTATAATTAACTCTAAAATAAGAAATAAACATAAAGTTAAGCTATCATATCTACTACTCTTTTTAGAGTTAATTTTTAACTAGATATACAGTTTTTATCCCTTTATTATTGTAATCTACTATATACAACAATAGCTCCATATACTTTTCCAGAACACTTGTAACTAACTGTAAAAGTCAAGGTTGTTTGTATATGATGCCAATTACTCATTGTTTAATCCATTAGGTTAATAAACTTAGAGGCCGTAATTTAAATATCCATAAGTTTTAGGCGAGGGCATTTATTATATCCCTTTTTCGTTACTCATGTCAGCATTATCTCTTGAGATGTAAAATTCTTTTGCTAAAAAAACAAATCTATTAACTTACTCAATGTTCTGCTACCCAATAAATACAATATTTACTTTTTTTTTTACTTTTATAAAAATATCAATATTTAAAGACAAGGTGTCGGTACATTGTTTAGATCCGTTATATTTTTGGTGCTTTTAACTTATATTATAAACCAGTGCTCTGTTACGAGGTCTTTAAAAAATGGCCGCTTCTAAGCCTATTTCCTGATTGTATTTGAAAAAAACCTCCTTTTCTTTCACTTAACAATGATTTTAGAACCTTAAACTCTTGTTCTGGGCTGTTTCCCTTTTGACATACAACCTTATCGTACTATGTCTGATTATCTAATTATCATCTTTGCCCTTCCGAGATCTAATACACTCCGGTAAAATTTAAAAAATTCCCCGATATTTACAAAATAAATAAATCGTTTATTTAGATTGACGAGATTAAATACTGTACCTGCTAAGATGTTATTTAAATTACCTACTTACATAGGTTTCGCAGAAAACCAGCTATCCTAGTCAGTTTTGTCTTTCACTAACTTACCACAATTCTTCGGATATCTTTACAACGATAAACCGTTCGGACTTTTATAATCCTGATTATGGTAAGATCACTAGGCTTCGGGTCTAACCTTAGATACTTTATCATTGTTTCATAATTGGTTTATCTAGGCAAATTTTTAACTAGTAAGTTTAATTTGCTTGCATCTAAGATTAACTTGCTGACCCATTATGCAAAAGGTACGCTCTTATTTTTTATTCAAATTTTACTTGAGCTGCTTATAAAATTACTATTATATATGTTTTCCCTCACGGTACTATTCGCTTTTGCTTATATATCATATTTAGTATTAGAGGAAGGTTCCCCTTTATTCAAACAGATTTATTTTCCATTTTACTTTTTATACTTTTCTATTTTAACTTTCGTTAAATCTAGACTTTTTCTACTTTAACTCACGCTAATCATAGACTCTCGTTTGATTTCCTTTCCTTAAGTTAATAAGATATTTCAATTAACTTAGTTTAAGTAATTAATTTATCTAAGGATTATATCAGTGTCTGTCCACTTGTTCTAAGCTCCTTTTGATATATAGCTAAACTTTGATAGGCAGGAAATTTTTCTCCTTTAGGTACTGAGAATTATTAATATTCTCTCAAGCCTAATAATAATTTCTTTATATACTTACCATCATATTTGTTATACAAAATATGATGAATTATTATATTACATATCATTATTTTAATTTAAAGAAATTAAAATAATATCTTATATATTTTTAATATAATGTTATATTCATTATAAATCTATAAATATAGATTAAATTTAAGAATAAATTATTAAAAATATTTAAGTATAAATTTCGGGTTATTATGATTTGAACATAACTATTCCTCAACCCAAATGAGGCGCCTAACCAACCTGGCTCTAACCCGTAGTAAAAACCAATACTAAATTATTATTTTAATAATAAATTATAATTTATTAAGTATGTATAAGACTTGAACTTATAAAAATGCTTTCGTAAAACACTGTTTTACCATTAAACTAACACACCTTGTTACTATATATAAATTAAATAATAATAAAATGTATATAAGACTTTAACTTTATTGTCGAAGAATACTATTCTATCTACTGAATTAACATTTTATTAATATATATAATAATGTATCAGAGAATATCCGATTTGAACGGATGTGGTACAATATACCAAATAAGTTTCAAGCTTATCGCCTTAAACCACTCAGCCAATTCTCTTTAATTAAAAATCTGAATAGAATAAACTGATTCCTTCAAGACTTGAACTTGAATAACATTCTTATCAAAAATGCACTTTTCCGGTTAAGTTAAGAAATCTTTTTAGAAATATTTTTATAAATTCATTTATTTACACAAGAGCATTCTGACTTGAACAGAAAATTTGAAGTTTGAAGCTTCCTATTTTACCAATTAAACTATACTCTTTATAATATTAATTATTATGTATATCATATTTACAATATTAAACTATTAATAAAAATATATAAATTACATATATCTATAAATTAAATAACTTGTTATTTATAAGCATAATCCGGAAAAGAGATGATTCGAACATCTAGGTGTAAAAACACAATATTTAGCAAATATTTTGCTTTACCAATAGCAACTTTTCCATATAAAATATAATTTAATTAAAAAGAATTTTTATAAACTATTATTTAAAAACGGGTTAAGCCGGCTTCGATCCGACATCTCCTTTCGTGACAAGAAAGTCGTCTACCTATTAACTATTAACCCTTACAGCTAACCGAATTTGAATCGGTACACATCGTTTGGAAGACGATCGGTCTACCATTAACCTATAGCTGTTTTTACCATCATTACATAGTAAATATATATATATTTATATATTTATAGTTCAGTTTTAAAATTAAGATCTAATAATTATACAATTAAACATTAAATTTAAGATGTTAATAGATTATTTTATCTTAATTTTAAGATCTAATAGTTATTATAATAGTACCTACCATAGCAAGTAATAATATTATTGATGTGATAATTATTCATAGAAAATAACTAGTATACATAATATTACCTATACTAATGATATGTGAATTTTCTATTAACATTCCATCTCATATACTAGATGTAACAAAAAATAATTTCTCATTAGTAGTATTTATCATATTATTAATAATTTTATTTTTGTACATATCTACAGGTATTACATCATATACAATATAATAGAAACAAAGACCCATTATTAAAGCCAAAGGTAAACTATTACTAGTTTCTGATTGTAATTCTGATATTCTAATATTTATTAACATTAATATAAATAAGAATAAAATAGACACCGCTCCTATATACACTAAAAGATAAGATAAACCTATAAAGTTCATACCTAACAGCATTAAATAACTAGCTATACTTAAAAATAAGCATATTAAAAATAATATTGATATAATAGGATTTTTAGTTATTATTACAAAAATACCTGTTAATATAGAAACCAAAGAAAGAAAATTTAACAATTCAAAGATATAACCATTACAATGTTGCTCAATTATTATAAATAAATTATTCATTTTTTTTTATCCAGTTAAAAACCTTTCACAAATTAAAAATTTAAAATTATTTACATATATGTAAATAAATTATCTTCATTTTCAGTTTATAATTTACCGTTGTTTCTTTTTCTAACTATTTTGAAAAAAAGCTAATAAAAAGTAAATTTTAAGAAAATTATTTATTTAAAGAGCATTTAAAGTACTTTAAATTAGCCTCTAGAATGAATCGAACATTCAACCAAAATATTAACAGTATTTCGCTCTACCATTGAGCTATAGAGGCTTTGGGAAAAAAAATATTTATTCAAAAATCCCTAGGAAACTTAATCCTATATAATATTGATATATTTATATTATTATTCTTAAATAAGAGATTATGTATTTATTATTTATTGGGTATTGTTAATATTTATTAATCCCGTGCAATTTCCACTACACGAACCGTATTTCGACTTAACACCAATCAAAGTCATGCATACGAAGATTATTTGCTAAAATATTATTAAACTATCCTTTAATAATAGAGACTAACAAAAACCAAACTTATTGCACATACTTCTTTCAGCGCCTGACGAGTGGTTAGTACCTATCTGAGATTAAATTCACCGTAACGTAATAATTTACGATTACTAGTAATTTCTTTTTCATGCAATCGAATTTCAGATTACAATTAATTTCTATCTTATTTTAAAGGTTTAGCTCTATTTCACAATTTTGCATCCTTTTGTTTAAGTACATGTGGCACGTCTATAGCCCACAACTGAGTTTAGGTCATGATGACTTGTCTTAATCCCTGTTATCACATTCAATATAATGAAGAACTCCTTTATTATAATAAATAAAGGAAGGGCTTACGTTAATTTTAAGGATCTAACCAGTTCTCACGACATTAACTGAAGACAGCCGTGCAACGCTTGTATTAATTAAATTTAATTAATATTCAAGTTGTGGTAAGGTTTTTCGAGGATTATCGAATTAAATAACATACTTCACTACTGGTTTCAGAAACGGTCTAATGATTTCAGTTTCAGTGTTGCCACTTTACTCTTAAGGTGGAATGCTTACACTTTCATTTATAAACTAAATTTATATCACCTTTTAAAAAAGTAATAAAAACTTTTATTAGTTTATGGCACTCATAATTTTCTGCAAGGACTATTAGGGTATCTAATCCTATTCGTTATCCAAGCCTTCGTCCCTTAACGTCAGTTTTTACATAGAGGACTGTTTTCACTATTACCAGTCCCGAGAATATCAAAGAATTTCATCTCTACACTAACAGTACCAATATATACCTCCTATATTAAAACTCTAGCCATATCTATTTCTAAATTTATTAAGAATAGTCTGATATGCCGTCTAGGTACCCTTTAAACCTAATAAAGATGAATAACACCAGTCTCCCTTGTATTACCGCGACTGCTGGCACAAGATTTGGTCAAGACACAATATAGAAAACTGTCGTTTGTCAGTTATATCTATTTAGAACTTAATAAGGAATTGCCCGTTTATATTACATTCTTCCAAGTTGCTGGTTCAGTCCTTAGACTATTGACCAATATTCCTCACTGCTGTACTATACGTATTGGGGTTTTTTCAGACCCAATGTGGTCGATCAACCTCTCAGTTACGACTACGAAATAAAGCTAGTTAAAAATTTACCTTAACTACTACTTACTCGAAATAAAATAAACATCTTAAAGCGAATTTCTTCTTTATTTTTTTTATTTATAAATAATATATTATTTATTTAAACATTTATATATTTTTATAAGGTATTTTTACCTTACTTTAAGGCACCTATTTTATGTTTTACTCACCTGTACACCACTTTATTCTATTTAAGCTATATATTTATATTAATTAGATAGAACAACGTACGATTAGCATGTGTCAAGCATTTGGATAGCGTTCAATCAGAGCCATCATCAAACTCAATCAATTTTATATATATTTTATACATGTAAAAAAATAAGTAATAATCTAAACGATATTTATTAAAAACTTATTATAATTTATTAATATAAATATCTATACATAATTAGCTTATTAAAAATATTAAAATATAATAAGCTTATTATTATTGTAATAGTTACATATTACATTAATATATTAATTAGAATCTAATAATTTATATATTAAATAATTAGATCTTATCTTATAAATCTTATTTTAAGAATAAATTTTACTATAAATTATATAATAAACAATTTAATTTAAATAATAATTAAATAAATTGTTAATAAAAATCTACACGATAAATAATTCATTAGATTAATGAATCCACCAAATGAAAGCTTACATTTTAATTATTGTGAGTCATCAGAATCATCATCAATATTAGATAGTTCTGGTGTATTATATTGTAAAAGATAATGTCTAGCTACCATTTCCTTACACGGTAAATAATAGCATGGAAAGCTGTGCAATGTGAAGCTTCATGTCTTGCTCCGCCTAAGTATAAAACTTATTAAAGTACTAAATTGGCTTATTTACAAAACTGCTTTACTTAGGAATATTATTTGTACTTAAAAAAAATTCATTGTATGTTCTTTTTAAAATAACTGTAACTTGTTTAGATGAAATAGTTAAAGCATTTTTACCTAACTCAAAAATGAAACCTAGTGTTAATAATATAAAAAATACTAACATTACAATTAAACCATAAATACCATTGTTATATTCACTTACAGAATAAGGATATATTAATAATATTTCTAAATCAAATAATAAAAATAATAAAGCAAAGATAAAAAAGGATACATTAAATTGACTTCTGTTTTGACCTAAAAATGAATGAAAACCACATTCAAATGCAGTTTTTTTTTCTTGATACGGATTATGTGGACTTAGGATTAAGTTAACAACTAATAATATTAATGCTAAAATAGGTATAAAAATAAAAAAAAAAGTTATACTTGACATTTAATAAAAAAATAATATAATTGCTAGTATATTAGCAATATTTAATCATTCTTTAGCCATAAAAATAAATAATAAGATAATTAAGGTAATTATAGAAACAACACTACTTAAAGAACTTGAAAGTATAATATTATTATTATTAAGAACAACATTAATGATTTTATTTTCAAGTTTTATTATTATACCAATATTATCTAGTTTTGAGTTTAATTTCTGATTATTTTTTTCAAAAAAAATATTTTTTATAACAGCTAAATAATATACGGCACTTATCACACTAGTTAATATTGCTATTAAACTCATAAAAATATATCCTTTATCTAATGCTGCACTTAAGATCATTTGTTTTCCAAAAAAACCTATTAAAGGAGGGACACCTATAAATGAAAATAAAGTAATCCCAAGACTTATAGATAACATAGGATTTAAACTAGCAAATCCTTTAATTTGAGATATAAGTTGTATAGGAGAATTATTAATATCTTTTAATTCAATTTTACTATTATATTCAGAATTAAATTCTTTTTTATCCATTTCTTTTTCAGTTTTATTTTTTGTTACAAAATTAAAGAAAGAATAACCCATTAATATTAATAATATAAAAGCATTTAAGTTTGATATAGAGTATTGCACAATATAAAAAAAGAATGCCTGTATAGATTCAATACTTTGTATACTTAATGCTAATAATATAAAACCTATATGACTTATAGTACTATATGCATATAATCTTTTTATTCTAAATTGAGTTAAACCTAATATTGAACCTATAATTAATGATAATAATGAACTAATAAGTAAATTATTTTTTCAGGAAACATCTAACAAGTTTTTACTTGTATAAAAGACTAAATCTAAAAGGAAAATTAATATAGAAATTTTTGCCATAATTGCTACAAATGTTGTAACTACTGTAGGTATTGCATCATAAACATCTGGACTTCAAAAATGAAAAGGAGCACTAGCTATTTTAAAAAGAAAACCAACTGAAATAATTACCAATGATAATTGAATATAATACTGATAAAAACTTGGTATACTATTATTTAAGTTTTCATTAAAAAAAATATTTGTACTTCCTGATACACTATTTATTATATAAAAACCATCTAAATTAGTATTACCTGAATTAATATATAATAAACTTTGACCTAAAAGAATAATACAAGATGATAAACCTCCTAATAAAAAATAGGTTAGTCCTGCATTTGTAGATAATTCGGAATTTCTATATATAGTAGACAATAAATATAAACCATAACTTTGTAATTCAATAGATAGGAAAATTGATATTAAATCATTACTAGAAATTAAAAATAGGGCTCCAGATATTATAAATAATATTATTAGAGGGTATTCTAGTAATTTATACTGTTCTGACATTCTATTTAATATTTTATTTTTAGGGTATATAATCTTTGCAAAAATTATATAATATAATGAAGAATAGCTTTGAAACCAAACTTTACGAGGATAAAAAGAAGTTATAAGTAATATAACAGCACTTAATATATAAATAAACAGAGTAAATACTAAAGTTTGAGATTTATTATATAATAATCCATTAAATAAAGCTATACCTTTTTCAAGAAATGTTAAGTATGTATTATAATATGATATTAATATTAAGTTAATAAATATAATAAATACTGTCCTAGAAAATAAAATACTTTTATCTTTTCTTTCGGTTAAACCATTATTTCATATTAATAAACATATTGAGGATAAAAGCACTAATCTTTTTAGATAATTTTTAATTGTTTATTCTTATCAATTACTTATAAAAAAGTTTGAAAAATTATCATTTAACAAACAAATGTTAATAACCAAAAAACATTTATTATATATCTAATTATTGATATAATTATTAATATATATATATATATACATATATAAATTATTAATATGGTTACAAAATTAATTTTTATATTTTTGAATTAAATATATATATATATTTAATTCATGGGAGGATATCTTGATTTGAACAAGAAACTTACTGTGCCACATACAGATGTTCTACCTATTGAACTATATCCACCTTACATAAAGATATTAATATATATATATATATATATATATTGCTTTATCTATGTAATTTATTTTAATTTGTTAAATATTAATAATTTATTATTAAAATAATATTTTTCAAAATTAGAGTCTGTTTTTAGTTTATTACTCTAATCATACTTTATATAAGTTTTTAATAAAATTGATCTTTAAACTAATCTTGTATTATTGTATTAATATATCATAAAAAAATTATTTTATGATTCCTTATTTGTAAAATATAAAAGGCTAAGCATTGAAAATAGAATAATAATCAATATTATATTTTCAAAAGTAGATATATAAGTAATAAAAAGATAAAAAATTAAACCTGCTAATATATATAAAGCATATGATGTTATTATACCTGAATCTAATTTTGAAATACTATTACTAAGATAAGTTAAAGCTGTTTCTAAACCATATGGTCCTAAATATTCTACAGAACCCTTATCTAAAACCTTTGTTGTTTGACCACCTAGAGATAACAAAATATTTGTTATATATTTATTATAAAAAAATTCTATTAAAAATCTTTGATTAAAAAATCCAAATAAATTATATCCTATTTTACTATATTTGAATTGCATTAATATATTTGGATATAATTCTGAAAGAATTAATGCTATTAAAGTAAAGAAAATAGTACATATTAAAGGAAATATTTTAAATAAAATAGGTACAGCAAATTCTGTTTCTATAATAGCTTCATGATTAGGATGAATAAACAAACTATTGTCTATAAAAAATCCTGTAGCTAAACCTATAAAGATATCTTTAGTTATATAACCAAAGAAAATAGAAAAAATAGCTAAAATTATTAGAGGTAAACTCATAAAAATATCACCTTCATGAGCTTTTTTATAATCAATTATTGATCCGTTAGGGTTAGCTAAAAAAGTTAAATATAAAACTTTAACTGAATACAAAGTAGTAAATATAGCTGCTATAGTAGCTATATAATACACTGTTATACTAGAAAAATAAAATTGACCATATGATGATTCTAATATAAAATCTTTAGAATAAAAACCAGTCATAAAAGGAAAAGCCACTAGACTAAGACTAGCTATTAACATCACTGAATAACTTAATGGTAAGAATACTCTCAATCCACCATATTTTCTAAAATCTTGGTTATCTGCTATAGCATGTATTACTGAACCTGCAGCTAAAAAAAGAAGTCCTTTGTAAAAAGCATGATTAATTAAATGAAATAAAGCTAAGTTATATGAAGATAATCCTATAGCTATAACCATCATTCCTAATTGACTCATAGTAGAATAAGCAATAACTTTCTTAATATCTTGTTGAAATAATCCTATTAAAGAACTAAATACGGTTGTAATTGCACCTAATCACAAGCATAAAATTAATACTGTAGAACTATATTCTATTAAAGGAGATGAACGCATTAATAAATACACACCAGCTGTAACCATTGTAGCTGCATGAATTAATGCAGAAACAGGTGTAGGCCCTTCCATGGCCATTGGAAGTCATATGTGAAGTCCTATTTGGGAACTCTTAGCCATTGCACCAATTAATAAACATACACCTATAATAGTAATTATATCTTCATTTATATAAGGTGCAATTGAAAATATTGTAGCATAATCTATATTACCAAAAGATCATAATGTAACAAACATACCTATAGTTAAAAAACAATCTCCTACTCTATTAGTCAAAAAAGCAGAAATAGAACTTTGATTTGCTGCTATTCTTGTAAATCAAAAACTTATTAATAAATATGAGCACACACCCACACCTTCTCAACCAATAAACATTACTAAATAATTATTTGCTGTAACTAGTATTATCATCATAAAAGTAAATAAACTTAAATAACTAAAAAATCTTTGATTATGTGGATCAGTATTCATATATCCTATTGAGTATACATGTACCAACAAAGATACAATTAATACAGGCAACAACATGGATACTGTTAATGAATCAAAATTAAATCCTCAATATATATTAAGAGATTCAGAATCTATTCATTTAAATAATTTAATTAGTACTGGTATATTATTAAAACCTAATTCAAAAAAAACATTTATAGATAAAATTGTTGTAAAAAAAATAGAAACAGATGTTATAATTTGAGATCCGATTTTTCCTACCTTTCTTCCTAAAAACCCTGAAATTATAGAAGCCAATAAAGGTAAAATTATTAAATTTAAATACATTGTTATTTATAATCAATTGTAATACTTCCTCTTAATCTGTAAAAAGCAACTAAAATAGCCAGTCCTATAGCTGATTCTGCACCTGCTATGGATATTATATAAATAGCAAAAACTTGGCCTAAAATGTCATCAAAAATAAAAGAGTTTATTAAAATCAGGAAAGTTATAGATAATAACATTATTTCAATTGAAATTAACATTAAAATTATATTTTTTCTATTAAGAACAAATCCTAATATTCCTATTAAAAATAAAATAAGTGATAAATTCATTATGTAAATAAAAATGATAGCCATACATATAAAATTTTTAGTTTTTATTTAAATATTAACATTGCGCTGACTAGCAGGGTAATATTCGCACTAAATATTTTACTTACTTGTATTTCTTCAGTATTATAAATAGTGGAATTAATTCTTCTTATATTAGCGCCTAAACCTGTTTATAAAATAAGATTCTCGAGCTGTATTAAATATAACCAATAAGCTTTATTAGATGATATAAAACCAGGAAAAGCTTCAGTTTCCATTTAAACATCAAGACTAGATGAAGTAAATTGTCTATCGAGTATTATCCTGCTTACATATTGATAATAAGAATCATAATTGCCACCCATTATCCTAGCAGGTATAAAATAATAAACTATTTATCCTGAAAAAATAAAGATAAATTCATAATAATATAAGATATAATTGTTTATAATAATATTTATATCCCCATAAAAGCTAAAGAATAAGTGACTTGAACACTTAACCTTTCGTGTGTAAAACGATTGCTCTACCAATTGAGCTAATTCTTTTTTTTTTATAATATAATTTTATAAGAAAATTAGAGTAAACATAAGAATCTTTATTATGAATTTTTCTTTAGGAAGAAAAGGACTCGAACCTTTGATAGCAAATGCTATTGAGTTTACAGCTCAACCCGTCATACCTACAAACGGGACCTTCCTTTAATTTTTTTATATGAATTTGAACAAAAGTATGTTTTAAGACCTTTGGGATTTGAACCCAAATAGTAATGCTTAAAAGGCATATGTTTTACCTTTAAACTAAGGTCTCTATTTAGAAAATCTATAGATATTTATTAATTTTAAATAATAAAATTGAATTATTAATAGTTAATTTATTATAAAAAAATTCCTTAAAAAAAAAAGTATTATACATTAAAAATATGGATAACAAGACTTGAACTTGTATGATAAATTTACCATCTCGTCCTAAGCGAGACCTGACTACCAATTTCAGCATATCCATTATATAATAATAAATATAAAAATATATTTAATAAAAATTTATGCTCAAGATAAGATTCGAACTTATAACCTAAACATCTTCAGAGTTCCGCTCAACCAATTGAGCTTCTTGGGCTTTATAAAAAATATTAATAACTAGAGAAAATTAATAATATTTAATTCTTAATGTTAAATATACAGTTTTAATTGGTGTAATATTTATCTATATATTTTAATGGAGATATCAGGACTCGATCCTAAATTAACGATATGCAACATCGCTGTTTTACCAATTAAACTATATCCCCCCCTCATTTTAATATTAAAATATAATAAAAATAAGTGTCTAACCCATAAGGGATTTGAACCCTTATTTTAACAGTGAAAGAGTTCTGTCTTAACCATTGGACGAATGGGTCTTTATAATTGGTCTTTATAATTTTTAATTATTATCTGAGAAACGACTTGAACGTTTACGATATACTACCAATAAATCTTAAGATTATCCTGTCTACCAATTCCAGCACTCAGATTAAATAAAATTATTATATTTTAATAAGGCTAGAATGACTTGAACACTCATCTTAGCTATCATGAGCAGCTTGCTTTACCAATTAAGCTATAGCCTTTAAATGCGGACAAAGGACTTGAACCTCTATTGATTGGTCATGAGCCAATTATGTTATCCATTTACATCAACCCGCTTTTTTGTTATATAGTAAATTTAGTATGCTTATTTAATATAAGCATACTAGAAATAAAAAATAAGAATAATAAATATATTAATAAAGTAATGATTTATATACTAGAATTTAATTAATTAATTTAATATTATTCTGATAAGTTGTTAAGCTATTAGAGGTTATAAATCTTATTTAGAATAAAAATATTATGATAAACTATAAAATTAAAAATCTTATTTATAC
>Ga0137442_1000057_pt1 | contig 29521 bp, 28 predicted proteins | sample EasRivERMGT266_2_FD_102329 | JGI IMG/M metagenome (GOLD analysis project Ga0137442, IMG submission 102329) | Soil microbial communities from meander-bound floodplain in the East River, Colorado, USA - East River MetaG ERMGT266_2 | ecosystem: Environmental > Terrestrial > Soil > Floodplain ... | reverse complement strand
GCGGCCTGACTTTCCCACAGTCCCACAGCCACTACTATTGAATATTTGACTCTATGACTAAAAACAAAACCGGACACTTCATTAGCTAAGAAAACCGGACATCTGCACTTGCTAAGAACAGCCTGGACGGGAAGACTGGAGAGTTCTTACTCGCGCTGGCTATCTTGTCTCTGAAAAGATGCCCGAAAAATGATTGCCAGGCCGATGTGATGATAAGGGGCGGCATAACAATTCGTTACGCGAGCGGAGTCAGCGGGCTTGTCATCCATAGCCTGTCCGTAGCACAGTTGTCCGCCGCCACGCCAACTCAACCGTTGGGCGGCTTCGCGTTATGACTATTTTCGATAATGGCACTCGTTATAAGTCCCTAATGGGTCGTTGGACGAGGCGGCGACTTCTCGGCTGGTTGGCCGTCGCCTTATCCACCTCAATCGCCAGCTTCTGGACGTTTTGGGGAATCATCGAGAACTTTCATGAAGGGTGGTTCCATGAGTCGCTGCTCCTAAACGTCGGGCTGATGTTCGTGCAGTACCTCAGCCCGGTGATAATCTTCGTGTCGCTGACCCTGCTCGCCATCGCTTTCCCGCGCGTCGGCAGCGTTGCTCACGTGCTCGCCGGACTTCTTTTGTCCCTGCTGCTCTTCGATTTGAATGACAGAGTGGCGATGCTATTCGTTATCGCGCCGATGCTCATACTCGGAACGCTCTACTGGTATGGCCGCCCGCAGCCGCGCCGTGCCGCGTTCCTCCTGGCAGCAGGACTGCCCGCCCTCACCCTCGTCGTCTGCGGCGTAGAGCCGGTCGTGCGCATCGCCGGGCGCGTTGACGACGGCAACTTACAATCTCGCCTGGTGGAGGGCAACGGAGTCCGGCTTATTTGGGCGGCAGAAGGCATCGCCTGGCCTCGTGAAGGCGTTACTTGGCACGAGGCTCTCAGACGCTGCCAGCATCTATCGGAAGATGGGAGAACGTTAGCTGAGAGCCCACAGAATGTATGGCGGTTGCCGACGGTGGAAGAAGCGGTGCGGTCGATGGCGCGTCACGGCGTTAACAGCGGCGGAATCTGGGACGGGCAGACCAAAGCGGCGACTTACCAGGCTCGCCCTGACAAGGAATCACCGCTCTGGAACGTCCACTCACAGGTAATCTACTGGTGGACGGCAACAGAAATTGATGACGAGAAGGCTTACATCATTGTCTACGATGGTAAGGTATGGCCGAGGCGCAAGCGTTTCGCCCCGGCGTATTTAGCACATAGATGCGTAAGGCCTGTGGAAGCGGCGAAGTGAAATGCCCACACGCCGCCCAACAACGCCATGCAGCCGACCGCGAATAGCGTTGCTCTCATGCGCGAGACCAGGATGGTTTCGAGGTTGTGTGCGCGGCGGCTGATGGCGGGCGTTCGGCGTCAGCTTGATCATTCTTTGAAGTGTTGTGATGCACTCTGCACTTGACCAGCGAGATATGCTGCTTGACGCGTGGAGAACCAACAACCGCGTTACGGTCTTCCTCGTCGAGCACTTAACCCACGAGCTATGGGGAGCCACAGTGCCGGGGGCTCCAAGACGAACCGTTCGGATGATCGCCGGCCACATCCACAATGCGCGGTGTATGTGGATCAAGACGCTGGGAAAGGAATTTGGCATCGCGGTGCCGCGAGCCGTCAATCGACACAAGGTTGAACCGAAGGAGCTGATTTCAGCACTAGGCCACAGTAGCCGCGGCATTATCAGTTTGCTGAAGCTCGGTTTTGACCGAGGCGGCACGATCCCAGCCTCCTCGTCGTATACCTGGCGCAACCTTCCCCTCGACGTCGGGCATGTCCTAACCTATTTCGTCGCGCATGAAGGTCACCATCGCGGGCAGATTGTCATGCTCGCCCGCCAACTGGGCTATCGTTTGCCAGTCGAGATTACGGGTGGTCTTTGGCAATTCTCGAAGCGCGCCAAGGAGACTCGAAGTTAGATTGCTGTGCGGTAGCAGATCAATGCTAGTTTTGTAAGAAAGAACGAATGAAACAACCTTTACGCTACACTATTATCGCAGCTCTCGCTTCGTTGCTCTTTATTGGCAGTGAAGCGCGAGCTCAACGGGATGTTCCCCGCTTCGAGATTGGCGGCCAGTTCTCATTGCTTTCGCTCAACAGGCCGTCTTCACAAGACGACGATTTTGTTTCTGGACACGTAGCTGACCCCGGGTTCGGCGCTAGATTTACTTACAATGTGACGAAAAATGTTGCTCTTGAGGCTGAAGGTAACTTCTTTCCAGGACGAAATTTTGATTCGGAAGGTAGCTTCGTTGCGCGACTAAATGGCGACGTCGGGGTTCCGTTCGGGCACATCTATCAGGGGCAGTTCGGCGTCAAGGTCGGCAAGCGTTTCAAGAAGATCGGCCTCTTTATTAAAGGGCGACCTGGATTCGTCGGGTTCACTAAAGTAAGCCACCTTGTTGGCCTCACACCAATCACCATTATTCATCCAACTATTGGACCATTGCAGTTTGAAAATCCTGAGTTTCGTATCGGCAAAGCGACGTATCCCTCGATGGATGTGGGAGGCGTAGTGGAGTTCTATCAGTCGCGACGGATTGTGACACGCCTTGATGTAGGAGATACCATCATTCGTTATGGTATCTATCGGGAGCCAGCGCCCCGTGTCTGTGCCACCATTTGTCCTCCGCCGGCGATATTCGAGCGACCTGCTGAAACAAGGCACAATCTTCAATTTAGCGCGGGCATTGGCATCAGATTTTGAGTGACACATAACCTGCGCCTAACAGCTCATGGCATATTTGCATCGTTTGTGCTGGCGCGCATTCTGTGGGTGCGTGGGAGGCGAGTCGAAAAGAGAGAGTGATGCTTGAGCCCTCGCCTCATAGGACGGTTTGGGACGGTGAAGGGCCCGAACAGTTGGACAGGCGCCGCCGACTAACCCGCCGGGCGCTGCCAATTTTGTTCCAGGCTAATGCCTGGTTCAAACTGTAGTAATGTTGATCTCAGTTGTCATCCCTGCCTTCAACGAAGAAGGTTACCTTGGCGAAACGCTCGCCGGCCTCAACCGAGCAAGAGCATACCTACAGGGCGAACGGGATCTTCCGGCTGAGATTATCGTAGTTGATAACGACAGCGGTGATTCGACCGCAGATGTCGCCCGCGCCCTGGGTGCTACGGTCGCACGAGAGACGCAGCACAACGTCGCGAAGGTTCGTAATACCGGAGCGAGACTTTCCACTGGTGATGTCCTTGTTTTTGTTGACGCTGACACGGTCGTGCCGGACAAATTGTTGGCGCGCATTGTTGAGGCGATGTCAGACGCCGCTTGTTTTGGCGGAGCGGTAGATACGGATTACCGCCCCGTTAAGCTCACGGTAAAGGTCTACCTGCAATTCTGGCGAATCCTCGGCAAGTTAACAGGAATGGCGCAGGGCACAACTCAGTTTTGCCGGCGGGACCTGTTCTTTGCGATGAACGGCTACGATGAAACCCTGTTTATGGGAGAGGATGTGGATTTTCATTGGCGCCTGACGCGAATTGCGAAGCGGCAGAATGGCAGCGTCGTTTTTATCGACGACCTGAGAGTCGTTCCCTCTACGCGCCGCTTTGATCAATGGCGACTCTGGCGCACGCTGGTCTGGACCAATCCGCTGTTTATTTTGTTGTTTCGACGACGAAGGAAATGTTGGCACGGCTGGTACAAAGCCGCGCCGCGATGAAATTGCCGGCAGCAGCGCAACACGTCGATGGGCTGCTTACTGACACAGGAGAATATACGATGAAAAACAGACCGATGATGTTTCTCTTTGCTTTGATATTGACGGTGATTGGTGCAGTGGCGGCTCTCGCACAAGATGATGCGGAAGTGCGCAAAGAACTAGAGGTTCAGTATAAGAAGTTGGCTGAGGCTCACGACAGGAAAGACCTGAAAACCATAGCCAGTCTGAAAACGCCAGATTTTCATGCCATATTCCCCGACGGTAGAGTTGGTGATGTTAAGCAGATGGAGCAATACACCAGGCAATTCATTGAAAGCAATCAGCCACCTTTCAATATCAGGAACACAATTCAAAAGTTGACTGTGTCTGAGAATAAGCTCATCGCTGTGGCTGAAGTTTTTCAGGAAGCGTCCAGAACACGCGATTTGGCGGGCAAAGTCCGCAAAGTAGATACCAGCGCGATTCAACGGGAGACATGGGTGAAGACACTCGAAGGATGGAAACTGAAGTCGGTCGACAATGTTCGAGACCAGAAGAGATTCGTCGACGGGAAGCGAGTTGATCCTACAAAACCATATGATCCGAATGCTCCGCCATATAATCCTGATGACACAGGGGCAAAGAAGCAGTAAATCATCGATAAGCCACTTTCAGATGAACACAGGCAAACGTATTGTCTTAACTACCTACGGCACGCTTGGCGACCTTCACCCTTATCTCGCCATTGCTCTTGAATTGCAAAAGCGTGGTCACCAGCCTGTGATTGCGACGAGCGAATATCACCGTCGAAAAATTGAAGCGGCGGGCATTGATTTTCACGCCATCCGACCGGATATTTCTTTCGCTGACAAAGAGCTTCACCGGCGGTTGACAGAGCCGAAACGCGGGCTAGAGCGCGTCATTCGTGAGTTCATGTTGCCGCTGCTGCGAACGACGTATGATGACTTGCTGGCTGTGGTGCAGATGGACGGTGGAGCAGATCTGATTATTTCACAAATCCTCATCTTTGCCGCGCCTCTAATTGCAGAGAAAACGGGCATTCGCTGGGTGTCAACCGAATTGCAGCCGGGCGCATTTATGTCCGTCTTTGACCCGCCTGTGCTTGCGCCCTTTCCCGCATTGGCGAAATTACGCGGCTTAGGCCCAACATTTCACGGTGCGCTTTTCCGCCTTGCCAAACTTACCGCGCATTCATGGAGCGAGCCGGTACGCCAACTTCGGCGGGAACTTGGACTCTCGCCGGGCGAAGATCCGCTTTTTGAAGGAAGAAACTCACCTCATCTTGTGCTGGCTCTGTTCTCTCGCGTACTTGGAGAGCCGCAACCTGACTGGCCGGCGAATACGCAGGTCACCGGGTTTCCGTTCTATGACGAAAGCGGCTCAAGTCTGACGCCCGAACTCGCACAATTTTTAGATGAAGGAGAACCGCCGATTGTTTTCACGCTTGGCTCATCGGCGGTCTGGGATGCGAGCAGTTTTTATCTGGAGAGCATCGCCGCTGCACAGAGACTTGGAAGGCGTGCGGTGCTGCTTGTCGGCAACGACCCTCTTAATCATCCACCCGAACCGTTGCCTGAGAATGTAATTGCTGTTGCTTACGCGCCGTTTGCTCAAATCTTTCCGCAAGCTTCGGTGATAGTGCACCACGGCGGCATCGGGACGACCGGACAGGCGTTGCGTGCCGGAAAGCCGATGCTGTTGATGCCGTTCGGCGGCGACCAATATGATAACGCAGCGCGCCTTGAGCGGCTGGGCGTCGGAAGGACAATCATGAGAAAGCAATACCGGGCGGAACGTGCAGCCGTTGAATTAAAGCAGCTCTTTGATAATTCAAGTTATAGAGAAAGGGCAGCAGATTCAGGGCGGCGTGTGCAAGCTGAAGCGGGCGTGTCTGTCGCGTGCGATGCTATTGTGGGCCAGTTGAGCCAGGCAGCCTAAGAAAACAGGTTATGCGTGGTAGCTGATTTCGATGAATAGGGCAGAACAAGTCATTCAACCCGACCCTTCCAGGTTGCCTCTCATCAAGGTGGTATGGTTTCTTTGGTGCTACTCGTATTGTGGCGCGGGCGGGTGTATTCCAGCGTCATACGGCTAAAGGGTATGGAGACTCGAAGCAAGTTCGCCTTCTTGTTGCTTATTCTGGCGCAGGCGGCGCATTCGGTTGAGGAGTATGCCTTCCGACTCTATGACGTGTTCGTGCCGGCGCGCTTCGTAAGCGGCCTCGTGAGCAACGATCTCGCCAGGGGTTTCGTGATCTTCAATACCATGCTCGTTCTTTTTGGGCTTTGGTGCTACCTGGCCCGTGTCCGGAAGGGACACCGGTCGGCTAAGGGATGGGTGTGGGTGTGGATCCTGATCGAGTCAGGCAATGGCATCGGTCACACAGTTATGGCCTTGGCGCGAAGCGCGTACTTCCCAGGCGTAATCACGGCGCCGGTGTTGCTCGTGCTCTCAATCTACTTGGCGGTGCAGATGATGCAGTTTCAGCGGCATGATCGAAGAGCCGTATAACAATTGGACACGAGCGGAATCAGATCGTCTCTTATCGACAACTTGCCCGTAACGCCGTGTTTTCCCGCCGCTTCAACTCAACCGTTATGCGCTGCTGAAATCAGGAGTGAACGTAGGCAATGATCCTCAAAGGTCACATTCTTCTCGATAGCGGGTTCTTCGAAACAGTCCCTCAGATCAAACAGAACTTCGTGCAGCTTGGCTTTCGTCTGGAAGACATAAGAATCTTAATCAACAGTCATGCTCATTTCGATCATGCTGGAGGACTCGCTTTATTAAAGGAGACTGGAGCCAGACTAATGGCGAGTCAGGCAGATGCAGAACTCCTGGCCCGTGGAGGCAGAGGCGACTTTCATTTTGGCGACCGGCTCTCATATCCATAAATCCAGCCGGAGAAGCGAACTCGATAGAAGTCAGAATCGTACGTCTGTTTAGCGATTACGACGAGAGGAGGCAGGGATGTATTGCCCTGGTTGCGGAAATAAGACTTCGGCGACGCAAAAGTTCTGCCGCTCCTGTGGATTGGGTTTGGAGAAGATCGTGCAATCACTCGCCGAGCAGGCCCCGACAAGACTGGATGAAGATCTTCAAAAGCGGAAGCGTAGGATTGAACGCTGGCTTTCCATCGCATTCCTGGGTGGCTTCGTACCCTTAATCCTGGTCATCGTCGGGATGATCATCTACGATGTCATCATTCTCGAAGGCGCGGTCTTAAAAGGATTATTATTTCTGAGCATTGTTCTTGGGCCGGCCATCGCTCTAATGCTTCTATTCTACCGTGAACATTTGCGTCAGGCGTTGGCCAAACGACAAACAGCACAACTGACCTTGACCGAGACGGGAATCACCGGAAGACTTCTGGCTGAATCTCATTTTGAACCAATACCAAGTATCACAGAACACACAACTGAACTGTTAGTGGCGGAAAGGAAGGACAGTGCTGAAGGAGGTTAAGCGGTCAGGCACAACTCCCGACGGGCGCTGGCAGGGGATCGGAATCCGGCAGGTCGGAGGCAGTTATGAGACGACTTAAGTTTGGCACCAACTTTACCGTGTTTCTACTTTTCTTCGGGATTTCGATGCTCGAGGCGTTTCAAACGCGCAACTGGATTAAGGCTGCCTTCTGGTTAGCAATCGGCATTGTGTTCCTGGTGTCAGATAATCTAAAAAAAAGATGAATGAGTCTGAGTCTCTGAAAACGTTGGATGCCACACCGAGTTCGTTCGACAGATCGTTTGAATGATGGAATCGAGATCTGAGGGAGTGAAGTTTCATGAGTGACCAGGAAAACTTACGTATTGTGCAGGAAGGCTATGCAGCTTTCGGCCGCGGCGATGTAGCTGCCGCCATGAGCATGTATGCCGATGATGTTGATTGGGCGATGCCCGGATCGCCGGACATTTTTCCTTATGCGGGCAAGCGTCACGGACTCGAGCAGGTGGCGCAATTCTATTCCACCTTCGCCGAGACGGAGGAGGTCGAGCAGATGGAACTTCAGGATTTCATCGCTCAGGGAGATCGGGTTTTGGTGTTCGGACACTACAAGGGGCGCGTAAAATCCACCGGACGCAGCTACACGAAAGACTTCATTCACGCGGTTACCTTGCGTGATGGCAAAATCGCAAAGTTCCGCGAGTATGTCGCCTCCGATGATATGCACGCCGCCTTTGCTGGTTAGTCATTAGTCTATCGCCGTTGGTTTGTACGACAGCCAGAGTTGAGCGTGCCGACGCTCCCGGAGATTGCGCCCGCTACGACCGCCGTCGCTTCTGACGACGGCTCGCTGCTCACCGCCACTCCTTTCTGCTAATCTACTCAAGTTCAGTTCCCTGGTCTTACGGACTATGCCTTTCTTCGATTTACTCAGACTCGCGTTCAGGAATCTGCGTGAGGCCAAGATGCGCGCGACGTTGACGTCCATGGGTGTCATCGTCGGGGTGGCGGTGATTGTAACCATGGTTTCGTTTGGGCTAGGTTTGCAGCGCAACATGCTCTCGCGTTTTCGGGCGCTCGATCTATTTAATGAGATGCGGGTCTTTGGTAAGAACGTATTCGCCATGGCCGCGGCGGGAAGCAATCAGAATTCCAATAGAAGAGGCGAGAATCCCAACGACCGCCGGGGGCCGTCGTTCAGGCCTGATAAGGAGCCAACGCGGATTCTGGATGACGCCGCGATCGATGAAATCTCAAAGATCCCCGGCGTCGCCTATGTCGAACCGAGCGTGACGCTCTTTACCTACGTCAGGTGCAACGGCCACGCGGAAGTGGAATCCATTGCCGGTGCTTCGGTGCCTAACTCAAGTGCGCGTTTCAATGAATTCACGGCCGGACAAATGATTAGTTCGCCGAAGGTTGACGAAGCGATCGTGAAAGAGACGTTCACCCGCGACTTTGGTTTTGAGAAGCCCGCTGATGCGATCGGCAAGACCATCGAGTTTTTAGCTGCGCCCAATCCCGGGTCGAAAGACGCTCAGACAGAGAAGCCCGCGGACGAAGAGCAGACCGGGTTCTTTGGCTTGCCGCTGGAACCGGAAACGTCAACCGGAGCGCGTAGCGGCGCCCTGGTCGCGAAGACCTTCCGCATTGTTGGCGTACTGGATGCGCGAGTAAAAGAGGGCGCCGGCCAGGGCGGGCTGAGAGGGCTGATTCCTGATGCGCGGATTTACATTCCGCTGCCGGCGGCAAAGCTTTGGTCGGTCGAGCACCGTGGCCCGATGGGCATGGTCGCCATGGCGCTGGCGCGCGAAGGCGGCTCGATAAGTGGATCCGAAGGCGAGGGCTACGATTCGGCCGTGGTTAGAGTGACCGATCCGGTGGCCTTAACAGAAGTGCGCCGGCAACTTACCGAAAAGGGATTTGGAAGCTTCTCGATCGTCGACCAGTTGGATCAGATTCGCACGGTCTTTCTCATTATCGATTCAGTCCTGGGACTGCTCGGCGGCATTTCATTATTGGTGGCAAGTTTCGGAATTGCCAATACCATGATCATGTCGATCCTCGAGCGCACGCGCGAGATAGGAATAATGAAAGCCATCGGCGCCGAAGATCGCGAGATCAAACTGATCTTCTTTTTTGAAGCGGCCGTCATTGGTTTGACTGGTGGAATTCTCGGCGCGCTGGCGGCCTGGGGTATCGATGCCATTGCCAACCGGCTCGCCTATCGCTTTTTCCTGAAACCGCAGGGCGCATCGTTTATCGATTTCTTTTACCTGCCGCCTTACCTGTGGCTGGGGGCAATTGCGTTCGCGCTTGTGGTTTCGATCCTGGCCGCGCTTTACCCGGCGGCGCGCGCCGCGCGCATCGATCCGGTGCGGGCGCTGAGGCATGATTAGCAAAAAAACTTACTTGCATTGGGCGTTACACTCAGTGTGTGATGTTCGAATGGGATGAGCGAAAGAATAGAGAGAACATCCGCAAGCATGGGTTCGATTTTGTCACCGCTTGGGAAATCTTTGAGCTTCCGACGCTCACTGACATCGACGATAGCGAAGTCTCTGAACGGCGGTTGGCTGGGATTGGATTTCTCAGACAACACGTTGTGGTGGTTATTTTTGTAGAAGGCGAAGATGATACAATTCGGATTGTCTCTTTGCGAAAGGCCTTGAAGCATGAACGCAAACGATTTGAAGAGTTCCTCAGAAACGAATTGGGAACGGATTGATCAAATGACGGATGCGGAGATTGACACTTCCGACATCCCGCCGTTGGATGACGCGTTCTTTGCCAACGCAAAACTGCGACTCCCGGAAGGGAAGGTGCCAGTGGTAATGAGCGTCGATGCTGATGTCTTCCAATGGTTCAAGTCACAGGGCTCGGGATACCAGAATTTGATTAATACAGCATTGCGGCTCTACGCAGAGGAGCACAAGAGTTGAGACTGCCGCCCAATCGATAAGCATCGGACGGTTTCATCGCCCGTCAATGAAAAACGCTCATCAGAAAGTCTTGCTGGTCAGGTCAGCTCTCCTGCTTTGCTCGCTCATCCTCTGCCTATCGCCGGGGCCGGTGGCGGCGCAAGACAAATCAGACAAGCCAAACCAGATCGTCAAAGAGACCATCCTCTCTAATAAGAAGCAGCGAACCTACTATCTCTTCGTTCCCGCGACCGCCAAGGCCCCGGCGCCGTTAATAGTCTTGCTGCATGGCTCAGGCCATGTTGGCCTGTCTCTGGTAGACAAGTGGAAGGACCTTGCCGGCAAAGAGGGCGTCATCATTGTGGGACCTGATGCCGAAGGCGGCGGCGGTTGGTCGGCGCCCAGAGACGGCCCGGACTTCCTGCACGAACTGGTTGAAGATCTCAAGTCGAGGTATCCAATCAATCCTCGGCGGGTTTATCTGTTTGGTCATTCGGCCGGGGCTGTCTTCGCGCTCATGATGTCCACCGTCGAGTCTGAGTATTTTGCCGCGGCCGCAATTCACGCCGGGGCCTTCCGATCTGCTGAGGAATACAAAACCATCAACAACGCCTCTCGGAAAATTCCGCTGGCGATTTGGGTAGGGACGAACGATCCGTTTTTCAATCTCAAGGACGTGCGGGCCACTCGCGACGCGTTCAGGTCAAAAGGATTCACCATCGAAGTGACTGAGATGCCGGGTCACGATCACTGGTACTACGATCTCGCGCCCAGTATTAATCAGGGTGCGTGGGAGTTTCTGAAGAAGTACGAACTAACAACCGAGCCGCGATATTCCGCGTACGCTGGACCCGGGGTGGCTGGTGATGCGAATAAGTTAATCGAAGAAATCAATGCGCTGAGCAAAGCAGCGCAGGAGATGGTCCAACGAACAAATGAGACGGAGAAAGAACTCGCCACTAAGGATTTTGTCAGCGAGCGAACACAGATTAGCAGGATTGCCCAGGATCAGATCGGCTTTTTTGAAGAAGGCGCCCGCCTGTGGCGAGCCGCGGCCGAGAAAGCAGATGCTGCGAGCCGGCTCAAGCTTTCCGGCAAGCAGAAGCAGTACTTCAGTCTCATTGCGCAATACAATTCGAAGTGCGCCGAGTTGTTCGACGCTATGCGCGAACGGGCTCAGGCGTTCTTGAGCGCCGAATCATTCGAGGCAATCGAGGCGAAGAGGGAAGAAGCGCAAAAGCGAGCTGATAAGTTGCACCGGGAGATCGATGAATTACAGAAGGCGATAGACAAGGCGATGGGTTAGGTGCGGGCTGGAGCGGCAGGATCAAACGGATCCTCGTCTGAATCGTCCAATTTGTCGATGCCGGCCCTCGATTCCGACGCGTTTCGTTCTCACAGCTAAGCGCGCATTAAGAGCATCGCAATCGCCATGACAACGAGCACGACCACCTGGAAAATGAGAATGCCCGTTGCGATCATTCCGCAGATTCGACCAGCGGTGGTCATGTCCTTCCCGCTCGGATCCATCCGTCCCCGAGCCATTTCTTGTAAGTCCTGGTTGCCCATACTCCACGCGGCAATGCCAAACAGTTGGCAAAGGACCAAACCCAGAATGCCGAACACCAAAATAACCGGGCCTCGATGTGGTCTCATAGGATTCCTCGCGTTGGAATTTCAGAATCTTTGGTGCTGCTTCGGGCTTTCACCGGCGCCGCAAATAGTACCCTCTCTTTGTCGGCACGACTAATTTTTCTCTTCGTTTTGGAGTTCTAAGAAGCGAGCGGTTTGCCGCACGAGTTACAGAATCGCGCGCCCGGATCTTTTTGTACCGCATTACAGTGGGGGCAGGTCAGACCCACACGCAGGTTCGCGCCGCACGACGAGCAGAAAGCCGAGCCGGCGCTCGCTGCAGTGCCGCACGTGCCGCAGCGGCCGGGCATTGGCGGCACGTAGCCGCCGGCTTTGCGGCCAATGTGATCTTCGATCATCTTCCACGCGTCTTCAGTCAGTTTATATTGCCAGTAAGCGCCGAGCGCCGGCAGCGCGATCAGCAAGCCTGCGGACAGCACCAGAGCGACGGCTGCGACGGCGGCCTTATCGAACCATTTCTGCATGCCGATTTCGACGCGGGTGCCGCCGGTTTCCGGCGTGACTTTTACGGTAAGCGCTGCGGCCAACCCTGTAATTTCGCGCCACGTGCTGGACTTGCGCGCTTGCAGCACAGCCGTTGATGAGACCTGCATCGTCTGAACGTCGAAGTCTTCGTCAAAGAGATCGCGAAGTTCGCTCATCAATTTGGGCACGTCGGCTTCGACGCCGGGATAATAGCGGCTTTCCATTGTCTTAGTTTCTCCTCAGGCCATCTTACGCGAAGACCGTGGCGATAGTTCAAAGAAAGGCAGAAGAGCAAAGCGCAAAGCGCAGTCATTAGCGCTACGCTCTTAGCGCTAAGCCCTTAGCTCTTTGCCTGTCACGGTTTCTTTTTCTTCTTGTCCGATTCCGCTCCCGGTGCGGGAAGCTTGGCTCCGACTTCGACTATTTGATTTGCGTTATCGGCGACCCGCTCGATGGCGGCTTGTTTGTCGGCGTCCTTTGTTTGATTTCTTAAAGCGGCGAGTTGGGTAAGGTAGCCATTTGCAGCCGTCGTCAATTTGCGCAGGGCCCTCGAGATCAGCGGGTTCTTTTCATCGCGCCGGCTGACGTCGTCAATATTGGTGATTGCTTCGTCCAGAATTCCCGCGATGTCCCCCAGCAGTTCTGTGTGCGTGCCTCTGGGTAAATCGCCCCACTCCGGCTCATCCTTCATGGACTTCTTTGAAGGCTGGGGCGCCGTGCCGTTAATGATCGCGAACCTTCGGTCAATCGCCTTGATGAAAACTTCGATTCGCTTATCGAGCTCCTGATGGAAACGCACGAGTTCGGTTTCCTGGTCGGTTAGGTTATCGCGAGTTTGAGCTGAAGCAGGTCCTGCGATAAGAAGAACGCCGGCGAACAACGCGACCTGGAGCATGATGATTGCCGTCGGGCGCGCTGAGGCTCGCCGATCATTTCCATCGCCTCGCTCGTTACACTTTCTGTTGCCGCACAGTTGAATCATGGGCGCTTGACCCTCTCCGGCGAATCCTTATTCTCTTCCGGCTTTTTTTCGCCGGCATCCTCGCGCAAGACTGAATGGCCATAAAAACTATCCAGGGCCTCAGAGCGCGTCTCGCGCACATATTCTTCCGCCGCCTTGAAGTGACCGGCGTAGGCAGCCGGCGTAGTCCGCCGCACAACTGCGAGCCGAGGAATCTGCGCGCGCAAGGCGATTTCAAACTTCCGATAAAGATCGCGCGTGCTGCCCTTGTCGCGAATCATTCCTCCGCAGAACGCCCGCACGTCCTCAATCAAACCGAGATAGCCGCCGAGTTCCTCCGAGGCTTGCTGGAGTTTTCTTTGCGAAGTGAAGTCTTCAATTCGAGTCAGGCGGTTCAGCGCCAACTCGAGCGAAGTCCGCAGGCGTGCCTTGGGATCCCTGGCCGCCGTCAGTTGAGATCGCTCCTCGCGGGAAACGAATCGCATCGGTGGCGGCGCGGGCATCTGCGGACTGCGCGGCTGCTGGGCGAGAGCGTTCGTCGCGCTCAAGGAAAGTACACAGAATGCGATGAACGGCCTTAAGGATATCCAACCGTGACGAAGCGAGATTGGCATTGTCTTGAACTGGCGCCAGCCGGGGCGTGTCTATTCAGGGCTTCTTTCGTTTCGCACCCTGTCCGCGGCTGATTTGATCCCGAAGCCTGGGGAGGCGCAGGTTAACCTTTTCAATGTCGAGCCTGTTGTTTGTTGGGTCCGCTCGCGAGAGAAACTTTTCATAAGCATTCAGCGCCTGCTCGTACTCTCCGAGATTATCATGCGCAGTGGCGATGAAAAAGTACGTTGCCGCGATTTCCGGCCGTGTTGATGCCAGCCACTCATACTCGGACAGGGCTTCGGTGAAACGCTTCATCTCGTAAAGCGCCAGCGCGAGGTTCGCATGCGCCGCGTATTCGTTCGGAGCAGCGGCAATAACTCGACGCAGGATTGGCTCAGCTTCAGCAAAGCGCCGCAACTGTACCAGCGCGGCGGCATAGCCGGCAGCGTATTTCGGATTGGCCGGATCGATCTCGTTGGCTCGCCGGTACGACGCGGCGCTCTTTTGGGGATCACTGCGGCGCGTTACCTCTCCCAGGCGCGCGAAGAGTTTTGCGTTCCTGGGATTAGCAGCGACTAGTTTATCGAGTGCCGTCTGCGCGACTTTCGGATCGTCGCTGTTGGCGTCCTCAATCTCTTTGGCCGTGCCGGCGACACTGGCATCGCGTTGCGGCGCTGAACCTGGCTGAGCTTTACCGAATGCTTCCAGGATCTTTCGCTCCTCTTCGAACTTACCGGCGAGTTCGTAAACATGTGCCAGTTGCAACGAAAGTTCTTTGTCGCCCGGCTTAATTGAAAGTGCCGTCCTCAAATCCTCAATGGCCTTTTCGTAAGCGCCAGTGCTGCTCTGCAATGCGGCGCGCTCTTTCAGAGCGGCGATGTAATTCGGTTCAATCTGAAGAGCGTGATTGATGCTGCTGAGCGCCGCGTCATTATTTCCCGTGGCTCTTTCCAGTGCCCCTCGCCAGGCCCAGGCTGAAGCCGAGGCGTTGTCATCGTCAGTTGCCGCGCGCGCCAGCGCCAGCGCTTCCTCCTTATTACCAGTTCGCGACTGAACCGTCGAAAGCGAGTCAAGTGTGACGGAGTCCCTGGCCCCGAGTTGCATCGCGCGGCGAAGAACAGGCTCCGCTTCTCTATCTCGTTCCGCGCGGGCAAGGAGTATCCCGAGCGCGCTATAGGGGAGCGCCCAATCCTTTTTCAACTCAATGGCATGAGCGAAAGACTTCTCGGCTTCAGGGGCGCGATCGAGAGCGACGAGGGCGGTGCCGCGTTGATATTCGGCCTCGGCAAATTCAGGGCGCAGCTTGAGGGCTCCTTCGTAAAGAGCGAGGGCGCGGCTGAGGTCGCCTTTGGCATGTGCGTTTTGACCACGCTCAAAGAGCTTGACTGGATCAGTTTCGCCGTCGGTCGGATCGTCTGTTTGCCCGGACGCAATCTGAAAGCCGAGCGCCACCAAAACAAGCGCAAGGGCACAAAGCAGTGATTGGTTTGAGCGCGGCGAAAAAAACATTTGCAGATTTGATACGCTGTAATTATTGCCGGTCTGATCGCTGGGATTCGATGTTATCATCTGAGTCTGCGTTGCGTCCAAATTTGGACCCGGCGGCATTCTGGTTGCGCCCGCCGAATCCTTGCGTTAACATTTCAACGAAATCAAACCATAACGCAATTCAATCATTTAGTTTCGCCGGAGACCGCTTATGTCTACTGCACTGGTCGATGACATCAAAGAGATCAAGGAAGACAACCCCTTCGAATCGATGATGTCGCGATTTGATCGCGCGGCTCAGTTGCTCAACCTTGATCCCGATCTATATGCGGTGATGCGCGTACCGAATCGGGAACTAAAAGTTTATGTTCCGACGCGCATGGATTCAGGGCGAATTCAGGTCTTCGAAGGCTTTCGCGTGCAACACAACTTCGCACGCGGGCCCGCGAAGGGTGGAATTCGTTACTCGCCCGACGTCAACCTCGATGAAATTCGGGCGCTGGCCGCCTGGATGACCTGGAAGTGCGCCGTAGTTAATGTGCCGTTTGGAGGTGCCAAGGGAGGCATCATTTGCGATCCCACCCAGATGTCTCTCGGAGAGCTTGAACGCATGACCCGGCGCTACACCGCCGAATTGCTCGACTTCATCGGGCCGGAAAAAGATGTACCCGCGCCCGACATGAATACTAACGAGCAGACGATGGCGTGGATCATGGACACGTATTCCATGCACGCACGCCATACTGTGAACGCTGTAGTGACGGGCAAGCCGATAGACCTTGGAGGCTCCAGAGGGCGGCGCGAAGCAACTGGAAGAGGATTGTTGATTGTCGTTAGCGAAGCGGCCAAGCGTTTCAAGATGACTCCGGCAAATACTCGCGTGGTTGTGCAGGGGAGTGGTAACGTCGGCGGCATCACCGCACTGCTACTCCATGAAGCTGGGTTTAAGGTGGTCGGCATATCGGACGTTCATGGGGGGATCTACAACCCAGCCGGCCTTGATATACCGTCAGCTTTGAAGCATCTCCAGGCTATGCGATCGTTCGAAGGTTTTGGCGAAGCTGATTACGTAAGTAATTCGGAGCTTTTGGAATTGGAATGCGACGTCCTGGTCCCCGCGGCCACTGAGAATCAGATTACCTCGCATAATGCTGAGAGGTTGAAGTGCAAAGTTCTGGCCGAGGGAGCCAACGGACCGACGACAGCTGCGGCGGATGAAATCCTGTACCGGAAAGGCATCTTCGTGATCCCGGATATTCTCGCCAACGCCGGTGGAGTCACGGTTTCGTACTTCGAATGGGTTCAGGACCGAATGGGCTATTTCTGGCGCGAGGACGTGGTTAACGAGCGGCTACAGGACACGATGGTGGCCAGTTTTAATGACCTCTGCCGGTATGCCGACGCACACTCGGTCGATACCAGGACGGCGGCTTACATGTTGGCAATTGACCGGGTCGCGTACGACACCAGGATGCGTGGCATTTATGCGTGACGGAAAAAACATACACAAATTCGCCCTAAGTCATGAAAAAGTCTTGATTTCCGGCCACGGCAATGGTACGCTTCGCGCCGTATTTACCGCTCGCGTGTGTTGTCTGAGGGTGCCAGGGAGGCTTGGTGCCGCGCGAGTAGTGAAATGATAGTTGACACTTGCGCTCAGTTTGCTTATAAAAGGAGCGCTGGATTATTAGGCACTAAGACTTGTAGGAGGCGCCGTAAGATTTGGCCTTCTCTCAGTTGCGTCGCTTTGCCAGACATTGGTTTGGTCTCAGAGCGGCTGCAGTTTTGTTAACGTAATCGTTGACGCTGGTAGTTCGGGCGTCCGTATCCAACGGGTAACTGGCGGCGAGATGCTTCGAGCAGACAATCGAATCACACTGAAATCGGCCGCGTGGTTAGCTTCATTTGGCTCGGCCGCAGGAACTTTCACTCACTATCGCAGGAGGAACGCGATGAAACTCGCGAACAGAGTGCTCCTTTGTGCACTCGCAATATTCATTTTTTCGGCATTTGCCCAAGCGCAAAAAGGCGAGAACGATCCCAGAAACACGTCGCCGTCGGTAGGAACGGGGGGCCCGGAGGGAGGCCCGACCGGACTATTTACGATCTATGACGGCTGGACGCTGATGAAGGGAGAGTTTACATTCAGCGTTGCCTACAGCAACTACGACCGCGATCCCGGTAACGCCGATATCACAGATTGGGTCGGCAGCTTCAACGTAGGGCTGACTAATCAGGTCGAGTTGTTTTTCAAGACGCTCGGCTATCGGGGGATTAAGGCAAATAATCCGCAGAACCTGTCAGGCTTCTATCTGCCGAACGTGCAGGGATACTTTGGTAATGGGTTGCTTGGCAGCGGGCCGGCGATTATCCGGGCGCCGTCAGGACCAAATGTAGGCACCCTTGCCGGCACCGCGGTCTTTCGTCCGCCTTTCTGCTCGGGCTGTGTGCCCACAGGCAGTATTTACAGTGTCTATTACAGTGCAGGGCAGCCGCCTGTGGGGTATCCGTTTACGGGCGGCACTGGTCCGAACTTTGGACTGGGACCAGGCTTCATCGCCACGCAGTTTGGATTTCCCGGCTTTGCTACTCAGCTTGGGCCGCCAACATCGACGGGTAATACATATGGCCACGCGGACGTATTCCCGGGTGTTGGTTCACCCGTGGGAAGCATTCTGCCAGGTATAGTGTTAGCCACGACGACGCTGCCTTGTACAGTACTGACCGGGAACTGCCGGCCGCCGCTGGCTCCTGGAACCCTGAACCCGATTGTCGTGCCCACCAGCTTTACTACCGAGCCGAGCTATCTTCCGGACGCGCCATTTCTTAGCCGGCTCTACGGAGAGTCCAGCTTTGGCAACTTTGTGGTTGGCGCCAAATTTCGCATGACGAATCCTTACACGAACCCTCTTGGCATCGCTCTCATACCGTTCTATCGCTGGTATGGTGATAAGGCCAACAATGTTCAAGGGTTCAATATGCTTCAGCGCGGAGCCAGCCCCGGCGCCAACCTGGGCGACTTTGGTTTGGTGCTGGCTGTTGACGGTCGCTTAAGCAAGTCGGTGAACCTCTCGGCGAACTTGGGCTACATCCTGAATAGTAACCCGAAGAACGGGAACGTAACACTACTGGATCGGGCTGATGAATTGATTGCGGGCATCGGCGTTGACTTTCCCATCAACAAGTTTGTCCAGCCTATTGCCGAGTTCCGATCTACTCAATATGTCGGTGGACACACACCCAACGCGTTTCCCAATAACCCGATCGAGTTCCTGGTTGGACTTAAGCTTTATCCGGCACGTTGGTGGGGTTTTGGTGCCTGGTATCGCAGGGCCTTGAATGACCAGCGTCAGAGTAACTTTAATCCCCTGGACGCGACCACCTCGGTAAATAACATAACTGGCGTATGCGTCTTGAATGTTCCGGTGGGAGTACCTTGTGTACCCGGTGTGAACGGTAGAATTGTTGTCGTCCCGGGCACGAACGTTGTAGCCACGTCTGCCGGGTTCCCGCTGGGCTTCCAGCCCTCGAGTGACCCGTACGGATTCGGCTTCCAGTTCTGGGCCGGTCACCGCGACAAGCGAACGCCTATGATTCTGCCGAACCAGCCGCCAACGGCTGCGCTGGCGGCGTCAGCGGCAACGATCACATTGCCGTGCGCGCCAGGAACTCACTCGAGTTCTGGTAGCTGTCCGGCAACGGCAAGCACGACGGTGGGACTTACAACTACCGCCAGCGATCCTGACGGTGACACGCTGCTCTATTCGTACACTGTTACGGGCGGTCGTATCACGGGCGAGGGCGCCAACGTAAGTTGGGACCTGAGTGGTGTCGGGCCGGGAACGTACACCGCCTCAGTCGAAGTTGACGATGGTTGCGGATGTATCACCTCGTCGACCACGACGGTCACGATTGCCAGTTGTGGTGATTGCATACCGGATCTGGTTTGCGGAACGGTTGGCGCGAGTGGTGACGATAGCGCCGAAGATGGCGCGCCGATTAAGTTCCATGCTACCTACAGCCAGGGAACGCCAATCGTGACGCCAACCTATAACTGGTCGGTTTCGGCAGGAACGATTACCGACGGTCAGGGAACGGACACCATCACGGTCAATACGGCCGGGACGGGTGGCCAGACGATTACCGCGACGGTAGAGGTTGGTGGACTCGATCCAAGCTGCGGTCGCACGGCTTCTGCCTCGACGCCGATCAAGCCGAAGCCGACTCCGAATCGGAAGTTTGACGAGTATGGCAACATCAGATTCAACGATGAGAAGGCCAGACTCGACAACTTTGCGATTCAACTGCAAAACGAGCCGACTGCTCAGGGCTACGTAATCGGTTACGGTGGCTGTGGCGCCGAGGGCCAGACGCGAGCAAATCGCGCCAAGGATTACCTCGTCAACACGCGCGGCATCGATGGCGGACGCCTGGTGGTAGTGGACGGTGGATGTCTGCCGGAACTGCTCGTTCAACTCTGGATCTCCCCACAGGGCAACACAGCCCCGACAGGAGACGCGACGGGAGTGATCTCGCCGTGCCCGGATTGCAAGAAGAAACCAGTTCGGCGCGGCGGCCGCCGAGGCGAGGACTAGGCCCCGGGCCTCCCTCGTTCTTCGTTTGCCGAAGAACTACTAACGCTCGCTACTCGATAGAGTCGCGACCTTAAGACAAAAACGGGCGGTGCTCCTATCTGGAACACCGCCCGTTTCGGTTTTTGTGGAGGCGGCGTTGTTTCTTATTGGCAGTGTTAGCTAGCCAGCGAGCCAACGGCGAGAAGGAATCTTCGAAAAGAGAGACGCAAAGGGTTATAATGGCGTCGAGTTGGCACACTCCTGCGGGAAGCCGGCATCGAATTAACCGATGAGAGAGATTGATCTAATGAAAAAAGCTGTATCCCGACTGTTGTGTTTTGGTCTCCTGTTCACCTTTACATTGATCGGCCAAAGGAGCGGCGTATCTGCGAAGGCCGCCTCTGGAGCACCCTATTCCAGCCAGTGGCGCGTAACCGGGCCGAGCGGTGGTGATGTTCGCGCCCTCGTAGTTGATCCGAACGATCCGGATCGCCTTTACTTTGGGACCCTGGATGGGCAGATTTACTTGTCGACGGATGGCGGCCGCAATTGGCGCTTGCTCGTTAACTTTAATCGCCCACGGTTGTTTGTTGACCACATCTTAGTCGATCCCCGCAATTCGAGAGTCCTGTATGTGGCCACGCATCGTCATAAAGATCCGGGCGGCTTTTTTAAGTCCACGGATGGCGGATTGACCTGGCGAGAGTCACCGGAACTGAGAAACGAGGCGCTCCACTCCCTGACACAAGCCGAACGGGATCCCAATATTTTGATCACTGGGACCTTCAACGGGATTTTCCGCTCGGTTGACTCAGGCGAGACATGGACGCCAATGTCGACAGCGAACACTCCGGGACTGGTGCACGTCGAGTCGTTGGCCATCGATCCCCGCGACACAAGTGTCATCTATGCCGGAACGTGGTGGCTTCCATATAAGACAACAGACGGCGGCAAGACCTGGAGAATCATTAAGAATGGAATCATCGATGATTCAGATATCTTTGCCATAGATATTGACCCTCGCAACGCGAACCACGTGATCGCCTCGGCCTGTAGCGGGATCTACGAAACCCATGATGCCGGAGAGATGTGGCATAAGATCCAGGGGATTCCTTCACAATCACGCCGCACCCGCGCTATCCTGCAGCACCCCACGATTGCCGGTCTGGTTTTCGCGGGGACGACTGAGGGCTTCTGGCGTTCGGCCAAAGGCGGAAGTAACAATTCGTGGATGGTGACTACCTCGCGGCAGCTCGAAATTAATTCCATCGCCGTTCATCCCCGCACGCCAAATACTATTTACATCGGAACCAACAACTATGGGGTTATGGTGTCGACCGATGGCGGCAAGAATTTCGTGCCTACCAACGGCGGCTTTAGCGGTCGTTTTGTAAACACCATTCTGGCGGATCGCGAAAACATGAATCGCATTTACGCCACGACGATTAATACGACCACGGGAGGCGGGTTCTTTTTTGTCAGCAGCGATGGCGGCACTTCATGGCAACCCTCGATGCGCAATATGCCGCCTCGTCTGATTGGTTACTCGATCTTGCAGGACGAGCGCGACGGAAATGTTATTTATCTGGGAACTAATCTTGGGATGTATCGCTCAACCGATCGCGGCGCGTCGTGGGCTCCGATCGCAGGACGTAAGACAACGCCGCCGCCCAGGAAGCGACCCGCCGCACGGATCACGGTTCGAAGCACCGCAGCGCAACGACGGGCGCCAACGCCGGGGAACAGTGGAACCGCCACCGCCACCACGCCGCCGCGGAACACCACCCCAAGACCGAGCGCGGAAGTTGTGGGTCGTGCCCAGCAGGCTCTTGAACGAGCAGGTTATGAGATTGGTACGCCCGATGGTCAGCTTGGCGCGCGGACGGTGGCAGCCATCAAGAGGTTCCAGACCGACAGATATTTGCCGGTGTCCGGCCAACTTGATGAGGCGACGCTCACCGCTCTGGTAGTTAACCTTGGCGCCACTTCTACCGGAGGGTCGGGTCATGTGGCTACTCTTTCAGATCCGATAAACGCCCTGGTTTCGTTTTCCGATCGCGCGGGACACTCAGGAATACTCGCGGCCACCAACAATGGAATGTATCGCACCTTTGACCCGGCACACGGGTGGGACCGTATCGCTTATGGCCGCGGTTTTGATGTGCGGACGACCTGCATTTCGACGAGTCCACAGAATCCGTCTGTGATTCTGGTGGGAACTGCTACTGCGGGCGTTCTGGTTTCACGTGATGGAGGGCAAACGTGGCAACAGGTTAGCGGCATTCCGACCGCCTCGCCAGTTAATGTTATTGTGCAGGATCCACAGCGCTCTGCATTCATCTATGTGGGCACAAAACAGGCATTTTACATGTCTCAGGATGGCGGCGAGCACTGGTCGCGCCGTGGTGGAAATCTTCCCTTCGGCGACTTCACCAGTGTGCTGATAAATCCTCGGAACCCGAACGAACTTTTTGCCGGCAACGCTTATCAGAATGGCGAAATTGGTGGAGGCGTATATCGTTCCAATGATGCCGGCTCAACCTGGGTCCGCATCGATGGACGAGAACATCGCTTGCCGAGCCTGCGCATCTGGGCACTCGCGCTGGATCCGCGCGATCAGAACACTCTGTTTGTCGGGTCGCACTCTGCCGGAGTATATGTCGTGCCGCGCGGCGCCGAAGCTTCACTGACTGGGCAGCGATAGAGTTTTCGTCGCGAGTTTTCCGCGAGAAAGTTAGCAGCCGCCCCCTGTTGCCTCTATTGAAGCAATTCGACGCCTTGACACTCAGTCGCACCGCCGTGTAAATTCCGAGACGATCCGGTCACGCGGCCGGTGATAGTCGGACCAAGCGGGAGACTACGGGCGTAACGGAAATCGAAACAATAACCTTCTTTTCCAACTCTTTAAAGCTCGCATCCTCTCATCTTTAACTCCGACTCATCACTATCAGGACTACGGTTGCTAAAAGCGCCGGGGTCCCTTGTGTCGATCGCCGGACCGGCGCGTCGCGCGTGCGATGTGTCGGAGCTAATCTGAGTAGGAGTCTGCATGTCTACGGAACAACCTGTAACCAACGTCGGCGAGACCGACAATAACGAACAACCCTCCGATACTAAATCTGAAACCGCCGCAACGCCAGTCCAGTCAATAACCAGCGACAGCGGCGGCGGTTCTTCAGCGGCCGCCGTCACGCAACGCGAAGACGAGGAAGAAGCTCGTCCTGCCGGAGAGGATTTTGGCCAACTCCTGGATCAATTTGAACAGGAGCAATCGCAGCTGCAGGAGGGCGAAGTCGTCCGCGGAACTGTCGTAGGGATTACCGAGCGCGGCGTCGTGATTGATTTCGGTTACAAGTCTGAAGGGATCGTCAATCAGAACGAGTTCATGGAAGATGGCCAAATCACCGTCAAGCCCGGAGACGAGGTTGACGTCCTGGTCAAGAACATGGAGACCGGCGAGGGTTTCCCGTTGCTTTCGCGCGCCGATGCTGTTCGGCTGCGCGCCTGGGATGATCTCGAAAAAGCCTTTAACGAGAATACTCCAGTCAAGGGTCGCGTGGCAGAACGCATCAAGGGTGGCCTCCGAGTTGACGTTGACGGCATAGCTGCCTTCCTGCCGGGCTCACAGGTAGACGTACGACCCGTCCGCAATCTTGATTCGCTCCGCGGTCGTGAGATCGAGGCCAAAGTCATCAAGCTGAACCGGAAGCGTTCCAACGTTGTTCTGTCCCGCAAGGCTGTGCTGGAGGAACGCAACGAGGGCCGCAAGGGAGAGACCCTCGGACAAATCGAGGAAGACATAATCGTCGAAGGTCAGATCAAAAATCTTACCGACTATGGCGCGTTCGTTGACCTGGGCGGCGTTGATGGATTACTTCATGTGACTGATATGTCGTGGGGACGACTGCAGAATCCGGCAGAGCTCTTCAAGGTCGGCGACACTGTCCAGGTAAAGGTGTTGAGATTTGATCGTGCCCGAGAGCGAGTGTCGCTGGGTTATAAGCAGCTTTTGCCTGATCCATGGGAAACAATCGAAGAACGCTTTCCGCCTGCCACTCGCTTAAACGGAAAGGTGGCGAGCGTTACGGACTATGGCGCCTTTGTAGAGTTGGAGCCGGGCGTCGAGGGTCTGGTGCACGTTTCTGAGATGAGTTGGTCCAAACGAGTCAAGCATCCGAGTAAACTCGTGAACGCTGGAGACAGTGTTGAAGTTGAAGTGCTCGGCGTCGATCCAAAGGCCCGGCGAATCAGCCTGGGGATGAAGCAGGTGCAGGACAATCCGTGGAAGACCCTCGGCGACCGTTATCAGGTAGGGGCTCGGGTCAACGGCAGAGTTCGCAACCTCACGGACTTTGGTGCTTTTATTGAAATCGAAGATGGGGTGGACGGTCTCGTTCATGTGTCGGACATTTCATGGTCGCGCAGGGTCAAGCATCCTGGCGAAGTCCTGAAGAAGGGTCAACAGGTGGAAGCAGTCATTACCGGTATCGATCCAGATAACCGACGCATGTCGCTGTCGATCAAGGAACTGGAGCCCAACGCCTGGAATGAATTTGTTGCTTCCCATAAACCGGGTGATTTAGTGAAGGGCAAGATCGCGCGCTTTGCCAGCTTTGGAGCCTTCGTCGAGTTGGGCGATAACCTGGAGGGCCTGTGCCATATTTCCGAACTTTCGGATGATCGCGTGGAGAAGCCCGAGGACGCCGCGCAGCTTGGCCAGGAGATGGAATTTCGGATTCTTCGCATCGACGCCGAGAATAAGAAGATTGGTTTGTCCGCGCGGGCGGCAGGTCATGACGAGCCGATTACCGAACAGAAGACCTATACATCAGAGGCCGGAGGCGGTATGGCCTCGCTGCGTGAACTGGCTGATTTTGGAAATACCATCAAGAGTGGGGAGGACGACAACGAAAGCTGACACCTGGGCTATTAAGGGCCGGGCCGGGACTCCTCCAAAGGGTCTCGCCTTACACTGATTAGTGCCTCATTCGCCGCCGCCGTAAGATGTTGGCCTCACAGCCTTTTTAGTCTTGCCGTCCATTGCTCGTTCTGCTAATCTACCCTCAACGCGCTCTTATCTGACATCAAGTGTTCTTGCGAAACAAGCTCAACCGGGCTTAGACCGAACGGCCTTTCTGTGAGCGAGGTAACTGCATGACTAAAGCCGATCTTGTCAATGATGTGGCAAACGCCGCTGAGCTGACCAAGAAAGATGCTGAGCGACTGGTCGAAATAGTTTTCGAAAGCATAATCGAGAGCCTGAATCAGGGCGAGAAGATCGAACTGCGGGGCTTTGGCAGCTTCCGCGTGCGCGAGCGCGGCGCACGCCGCGGCCGCAATCCCAAGACGGGCGACCCCGTTAGTATCCCTGCCAAACGCGTCCCCTATTTCAAGGCCGGCAAGGAACTAAAGGAACTAATCAACGCGAATACCCCTGGATAGCTCGCCAGGTGAGCGAAATCATTCGCGCCCTAACCACGTCCCTTCGCATCAAGGTCACTTGTGGAAAGACTCTGGAGTCCCTGGCGACACGCATACATCGCTGCGACCGGAGCTGATATGTCTCAGGCGGATTCCTGCATCTTTTGCAATGTCGTCAAGAACCCGGCCGACGATGAAAAGAATTTCGTCCTGCACCGCGGCGCTCATAACTTCGTAATTCTTAATCTCTATCCTTACGTTAGCGGTCATGTGATGATCGCGCCCTACGCGCACCTCGGCGAACTGGATACGACGCCTAAGGAGACAACCGATGAGATGATGGACCTCGTCAAGCGCTGCCAAACGGCGCTGCGAGGAGTTTACAGTCCCCAGGGTTTCAATGTGGGAATGAATCTTGGTCGCGCTGCCGGGGCCGGGATCGCCGACCATATCCATATGCACATCATGCCGCGCTGGTCGGGAGATACCAACTTCATGACCTCCGTCGCTGATACCAGAGTCCTCCCGGAAGATCTGCCGATGACCTACCACAAGCTACGCCGGAAGTTTTGATCAGGCCGATCTTGAAAGGCGTTCCAGATGTCTGGCGAGTATCAGCGCAGGTCCGCCCAATGAAGAGGATTACAGCCACAGATGCACACGGATAAGACAGATCAGGCAAGAAGGCAGCAGATGATTTGCACCTTATCTGTGTTATCTGTTTCCAGCTGTGGCTAATTCTTTCGCGGCAGCGCTTCGTCTTCAACTTCACCAGACGGGTTTATGGGAACATCCGAGGCCTTCTCGTAGGTGACGCCACGCCCTTCGTAGTCGGCCGGCGCTTCAGCCGGCCGCGGCACATTGAATCCTGGATAGTCGATCCTTGGGTGGTAGAGGGCGGTAAGGGAAGTGATAAGGGTCTCGCGAACCTGCGTTAGCTCTCGCAGCGTCAGATTGCATTCATCGAGCTGGCCGTCGCTGACAATCGCATCAAAGACTCGCACGACGATGTCCCGGATGCTTTCCGGATTGGGATGGGCTAGCGATCGCGCGGCAGCTTCGGCGGAATCAGCCAGCATCAGGATCGCGGCCTCTTTGAACTGCGGCTTTGGTCCGGGATAGCGAAACTCTGCGTCGTTTACTCTCTCGCCGTTTGCGGCCTGGGCTTCCGCTTTGCGCAGAAAGAAATGCAGCGTTCGTGTTCCGTGGTGTTGCGGAATGAAGTCAGCCACGCGCTGCGGCAATCCGATCTCCTTCGCCAGCCTCAGACCGTAGGTAACGTGGCTGGTAATGATCTTGGCGCTCGCCGTTGGTCGCAGATGATCGTGAGGGTTATCGTCGGTCTGATTTTCAACAAAGTGGTCGGGCGCGGCGACTTTGCCAATGTCGTGGTAAAGCGATCCGATGCGGGCCAATAGCGCGTTAGCGCCGATCGCCCGACAGGCTTCCTCGGCAAGTTGCCCGACGGCATGCGAATGCTGATTCGTGCCCGGCGCGCGCAACGCTAACTGGCTCAGCACCGGCAGGTCGGCATTCGAAAGCTCCAGCAGTCTAATGTCCGTAAGAATTCCGAAAAGGGATTCGTTGATTGGGACCCCGCCCGCGGCGAAAATGGTCGTCAGCAGTCCTCCGCTCACGGCGCAGCCCGCTGCAACCAACGCGCCGGTCAAAGTCAGTGGTCGTTGCGAAAATGCAATCAGGGCCAGGGCCGTGATGCAGTTAACTCCTGCCACCGCCAGGCCTGCCAAGGTAACGGACTGGCGTTCGCGATAGCGCTTGACTCCGTAAGCTGCGGCCGCGCACGAGATAAACGCATACAACGTGACCTGGATGCCATTGGGCGCGAGCAAACCTGCAAATACCGACGCTATCACACCCGCGATTAGACCGAGTTGCCGATCAAGAAGCATCGTTACCAGAAGAGAGGCCGCGGCGAACGGAATCGTGAAATTCCAAACGGTTGAATCGTTGAGCGGTGCTCGCGTGCCTTGCGCCGCCAGTCCAGCCGCGACGATAAACCCGAAACGCATTACGGCCGCTTCGACCAGGATTGCCGAAGCAACCAAAGCAAATGCCCGGCGTTTCGAGATAGAAAGATCAACGACAGCCTCGCGGGACTCGACAAAACGCCAGACCACGAAATAACTTACCAGCACGACGACGAGTGGGCCGACCGACTCCAGCGTTAGCGGCCATTTGCTGAGCAGCAAGGTGGTGGCTATGACCAGAAAACTGAAACCCAGAACTAACTGCGTGACCGGGGAAAACAAGCGAAACGGACGGAGAACAACACCGAGCGCGGCATTGCGCACTCTTGTTAGTCTCGAGGTGAATCGCGGGCGGGGCCTCATTGAACCAGGTTCGTCGCCATTTGAGGCGCAGGATAGTGCGCCACCGCAGGTCCCAGGGTTTCTCCTATTTCTCGCAACAGGGATCCAAAGGTTTCCGGGTGGAGCGCAGAGATCGCGATCGACTCGGTAGCATTCTGAGCCGAGGTCCGTCGCACCATCGCGTCAACCAGGACGGGATCCATCGTATCAGCTTTGTTGAAGACCAGCAGTCGTGGAATTCGATTGAAGTCGAGCTCGGTGAGAATTCGATCGACTGAACCAATGTGTTGTTGCCAACGCGGGTTACCGGCATCCACTACGTGCAACAGTAGACGACTGCCGGCAATTTCTTCCAGGGTTGACCTGAATGCGGACAGTAATTCCGGAGGCAGATCTCGGATGAAACCGACCGTATCGTTGATTATTACCTCCTGCTCACGCGGCAGACGCAATCGTCGCGTGGTGGGATCGAGCGTCGCGAACATTCGCTCTTCAGCCAGCACATGACTGGACGTGAGGGCGTTAAGCAAAGTTGATTTGCCGGCATTCGTATAACCGACAATGGAAATCGTCGGGACTTGATGACGAAGACGTTCCTTGCGGCGCTGCTCGCGGCGGCGGCTTTGTGCAGCCAGCTCAGCTTCAAGACGGTGAATACGGTCGCGCACCCTTCGCCGATCGGTCTCGAGTTTGGTCTCACCCGGGCCGCGCCCGCCAATCCCGCCGGCCAAACGAGAGAACGCCGAGTTCTGTCCCAGGACCAAACGCGGCAAGATATATTTTAGTTGCGCCAGCTCAACCTGAATTTTGCCTTCGTGCGATTGTGCTCGCTGGGCGAAGATGTCCAGGATTAGCTGTGAGCGGTCGATTACTTTCAAATCAGTCGCTTCGGAGATCGACCGAACCTGGGCCGCCTGTAACTCGCGATCGAAAATCATCGCGTCGGCTCCCAGTTGCATGGCGCTGATCAGCAATTCGTCGAGCTTGCCTTTGCCCAGCACCGTACGTGGATCGATCGTCGGCCGTCTTTGAATCATCTCGTCGAGCACGACGACTCCCGCCGATTGCGCCAGCTCACGCAGTTCGGCCATCGAATCTTCCGCGTCAGCACGCGGACCGGTCGAGACGTTGACCAGAATTGCGCGATCAACTCCCCGAGCCCTCTGGGACATGCGCCGGTTGCGGGCCATTTCGCTCTCCAGCGCCTCGATCAAACCAAGAAAATCCACTTCCAATTGCGAGGCCACCGCTGGATCGAGGAAAGCGAAATGTTTCGAGGTGCCGTTGGTCCCGCTTTCCGCGGCGGTCGATGGCAGCAGGTGCGCCGACCGCACGACGCCGGGCAAACCGGTATGTTCGTCGACGTCTATCGCGGCCATCAAATCAAGCCGCAAAAGCGCGAGGTCTGTTAGGTCGTCCCGAGTAAGTTCTTCGCCGCGCAGATGAGTATGCACACAACGCAGGCCGCGAAAGCGATCACCGGCAACGCGTACACGCTTGAAGTCAGGGAGCTCAATCCGCCGGGCATCCCCCACGATTACAAATTCCACGTAACCCTTACGATCGATTAGCGCGCCAATCTGACGACGCGTTTCATGGGAAAGGAGGCTTATTTGACGAGCAAATTCGGGTGTCACGATCTGATGGGGTGGAATGCGACGCTGGTAGAGTTTTTCGATCCGCCGCAGTTGGTTTGGCTTCAGACCCTGTGTGTTGCCGTGAAGACTTCTCATTCAGTGGACTGGCGGGAATTATAGCATGGCCCTTGCGGCGGGCCGACTTACGGGGCGAGGGCGACTTGTTACAGAATTGGGACCAGATCATTTTCCATTTGTCATTCGCAGATTCAACTTCGAAGTGCAACAGATCGTTGTTTGAAAAATACTTCGTTCGGGGTCCGGTAGCCAAGCGTCTTACGCGGCCGGTTGTTTAAAAGATCTTCCACTTGTTGCAGGTCTTG
>Ga0137442_1000056_pt1 | contig 29691 bp, 24 predicted proteins | sample EasRivERMGT266_2_FD_102329 | JGI IMG/M metagenome (GOLD analysis project Ga0137442, IMG submission 102329) | Soil microbial communities from meander-bound floodplain in the East River, Colorado, USA - East River MetaG ERMGT266_2 | ecosystem: Environmental > Terrestrial > Soil > Floodplain ... | reverse complement strand
TTTTCTCCGTGACTCTGTGTCTCTGTGGCCGATTTCGACGCGGGTGCGGCTGCGAACGTTCGTGGCCTTCCTGGCTGGTCTGGTTCTGGTGTTTCTGTGCGCGCCTTTCGTGCTCGCTCAGGAGGGTCGACTGGTTCGCGAGAAGGTGCATGGCCCCTCCCTCGAGAAAACAGTTACCGGCGAGTCGGCGGACAGAAGCGTGAGCGTTTATCTGCCGCCGAGTTATGACACTGCCCCCAACAAGCGATACCCGGTCGTCTATCTGCTCCATGGCATTACCGACACCGACGAGGAATGGATCACTCCCTGGACGAAGAGCGGTGATCCCTGGCAAACCGTCCAGGGCGTAATGAATCGCGGGATCGCTGACAAGAGATTTGGCGAGATGATCATCGTCATGCCGGATGAGCTGACAAAGTGGGGCGGGAGCTTCTACACCAACTCAACAGTCACCGGGAACTGGGAAGACTTTACTGTCAAAGACCTGGTTAGCTACATCGATCGCAAGTATCGCACGCTTGCTCGACCGTCCAGTCGCGGCATTGGCGGACATTCAATGGGCGGCTACGGCGCAATCAAACTGGGCATGAAGCACCCGGATGTTTACACCGTCGTCTACGGAATGAACCCGGCGGTGCTCGATTGGGGACGGGATCTGACGATCGAGAACCCGGCCTTCGCGTTTCTGCTGAAAGAGAAAGTCGCCACGCAGCCCGATGCGTTGAAGGGGGGCCTTTACGCGTTGGGCATCATCGTGGTCGGCCAGGCGTTTTCGCCGAATCCTGTCCGGTCGCCGTTGTTCTTCGATTTGCCTTTTGCAGTTGTTGATGGGAGGCTCCAACCCGCGGAACCGGCGTTTAGTAAGTGGAACGAAAACATGCCGGTGCAAATGGTTCCGAAGTACGCCGCCAATTTGCGGTCTTTGCGCGGCTTGAGATTTGACTCAGGATACGAGGACGAATTCACGCACATCCCGGCAAACGCGCGCTCTTTGTCAGCCGCCCTGACCGCGCGCGGCATCGAGCATAAGTTTGAGGAATACAACGGCGACCATCGCAACCGCATGTGGGGTCGCGCGGGGCGCCTGGCTACGGAAGTGCTGCCTTACTTTTGGCTGCTGCTGGAGTCGGAAAAATAGTAGCAGGAGCCCGCGCGTAAGCACGGGCAATTACCGATAATAGTGAGGGAAGAAAAGCTAAAATTCTGGGCGAAGCTAACTAACGCCGAAGGGGTAATTCCTTCCTTAGAAAAGGTTGTTTGTGAGATCGTCCTGCCAAAAAGACCGAACGGAGAAATCCATGCGACATTCTTCCCGAGCATTGAGCAATCCCGCGTTCTGGAAAAGGTCTGGCAGTTCTCGTTTACAGGCGACCAAAAACGTGCTGATAACACCATTACTGGTTCGATTGTCGGCAAGAAAGCTCTAATAACGAACTCAGAGGAGCAGCGTTGGGATTTCGACTTAGCTGATATCAGGTGTTTTGCCACTGTCGAGGAACTGGTCATTACTTATTTTCACGAACGAGAATCGTCGGAGCGGCCTCGCGTTCAAGCTAGATTCTGGTTGACTCCCAATAAAATGCTATCCGACGCACGTGCAGTGGAGCACCACTACCTAAAAGGATTGCTCGTAAGGCGTCGAATACCCCATATAAAGGCACGATTAGGAAACGGAATGCCAGTCAATTTCAAGAAATACTTGCGTTATCAGTCAAAGGCGGAAGAAACCGTTGTATATGATGAGTTAGTTGCCGAATATGATCTTTTCCGCGGAAGAAAGGGCGTGAGGAAAATCGACGAAGCCGTCGTAGCTGAAATAGATGACTTTCTGGTTTTGGCGTCCTTTGCTTCGCGCCAACCATCCATTTGCGTAGGGTGGGACTTTGCGAATGACCAGGTCTATTCCAAGATATATCGAGGCAACCGAAGCGTCCCTGACGTGACGGAAGATGTGAGAGACGGCTTGATTGATATTTCTGATTTTAAGCCTTTCATTCAACCAGCCTACGACGCTTACTACGCACATCCTGCACGAGATTCGATAAGACAGGCTCTTTACAGGATTACTCGAATACAGAAAACAATAACCGAGAGAACGTTCGTCTCGCTTTATTCTGCGATCGAAACGCTCGTTTATGAATTTCGGCGGCAGCAGGACTTTGAATTCGCCGTTGCTGCGCAAGAACAATGGAAGAAGCTTAAGAAAAAACTCAAGAAAGCCGTTGCGGCTGTAGCCAAAGAAGACGAAGCATTGGCCAGTGTTCCGTCTCGGCGCGAGTATCTCTATGACAAATTGGATGAGTTGAACCGGATTAGCTTTGCAAGAGCTCTAAAGGCGTTTTACGCACATTATGCTGTCGATATATCTGATTTGTGGCCGCTGACTGGGGTGGAAACCAGTCTGAGCGATATCAGAAACAAATTGGTGCACGGTTATAGATTTGAACCATCAAGCTGGCCGATGCTGATGAGTGCGCACGAGAATCTACGTCTGATAAGTGAGAGGACGATCTTAGCGATGTTAGGATGGCCTATAAACAGATCTACGGCCGATTCACGTTTTCTTTCACTGCATAACAACCTCTACAAGACTTGGAGAGTAGATTGGAAGAAATTGACGTCTTTATTGAACAATGAAACTACGGTCCCCGACGAATAGGGAAAATCAAGAGTGGCCTGCGCATTCAGACAAGGGACTGAAAGAACATTAGGAGGCCGAACTGCCTACTTCGTTCGTCATCCTAAATTCAGGCAGGACGCTGAAGACCTCCAGCGCGTACTTCACGTTTCCAAACGGCGCTGAAACCTGGACGCCCTGAATCAAATCACGAACTTCCGCCAAAGACTCGCGCGCGATCTTTAGACCTTCATCGCGGCCGGCTTCCTTGCTGGTGTTCGAAGCGACGCGCATGCGTTCCATGATCTCCGGAGTCACGCGCACGCCCGGGACTTCGTTGTGCAGAAACTCTGCATTGCGAAATGAAACCAGCGGCCAGATGCCGGCGACGATGGGAATGCGGCAGTGCTCGATGCGCTTGAGAAACTCGCGCAGTTGCTCAGTGTCGAATACCGGTTGCGTGATCGCGTACTCGGCGCCCGCTTCGATCTTCCATTCGAATCGTCTCAGCTCTTCTTCCATGTTAACGGCGCCCGGGTTGACGCCGACACCGATCGAGAACGCCGTCGGTTTGCCGGTCGGATTGTTGCCGAGGTCCAGACCGTGATTCAGCTTGTTCACCATGTTCGTCAGGCCAATCGCATCGATGTCGAATACCGCCGTGGCGTCGGGATAAGGCCCCATCTTCGGCGGATCTCCGGTGATCAAAAGCAGGTTCCGCAGTCCGAGGGCGGCTGCACCCAAAAGGTCCGACATCATGCCGAGCAGATTGCGATCGCGGCAGCAATAATGGAGCACTGACTCGATACCTATTTCGCGTTCGACCAGAATCGCGGTGGCCATGGCGCCCATGCGCGTCTGCGCTCGAGGTCCATCCGGAATGTTGACGCCATCGACGCCGGCGGTTTTCAAAAGCCTGATGGAATCCAGGGTTTTCTGCGGGTCGCAGCCCTTGGGTGGCAGCACCTCCACAGTAGTGACGAATTCACCCCTGGCGATTTTGCGGGCCCAGTTCGATCGCTCCTCGGCCGGGACGACGGTCACGTCTGGCGGTTTCAAATCAAGCACCGCCACTTTTACTTCATCGGCGACCGTGACTTGCTGAGTGCGCGGACTGAACTGGCGAATTGCATCGGCGATCATCTTGATATGAGCCGGCGTCGTGCCACAACAACCGCCCACGAATCTGGCGCCTGCCTGAATGATGCGTCGCGAATATTCGGCCATGTACTCTGGTGAGCACATGTAGAATTGCCGGCCCTGCACGTCGCGGGGCAAGCCGGCATTGGGCTGCGCCGAGAGTTTGCGAGTCGTAACCGGGCGCATCTTTTCGATCGCGTTGAGCACGATCGCCGGACCGACACCGCAGTTGAGGCCGATGACGTCAGCGCCCCATTCATCCAGTTGGCTGGTGATCTGCTCGGGAGTCGCACCGAACACTGTGTTGCCGTCAATCTGAATCGTCATCTGGGCAACAATCGGCAAGTCACACAATGCCCGCACGGCCCTGATTGCCTGATGGAGTTCGGAAAGGTCTGAGAATGTTTCCAGCACGAATAGATCAACGCCGCCTTCGAGCAGCGCCGAGATCTGCGTCGTGAACATCTCCCTGGCTTCGTCGAACGAAGTGGGTCCGTACGGTTCGATTCGCAGGCCGAGCGGACCAACGGCGCCGGCCACAAACGCGCGATTACTTGCCGCCTCGCGCGCGATTTGCGCCGCCCGGATATTTATTTCGCGCAGGCTCGCTTCCAGGCCGTAAGGCTGGAGCTTAATTGCGTTAGCTCCATAAGTGTTTGTCTCGATGATGTCGGCGCCGGCGCGAACGTATTCGGCGTGAACCTCGCGCACGAGGTCGGCGGCGACCAGATTCAGCTCATCGTAGGATCGGTTGATATAGATGCCCTTGGAATAGAGCATCGTGCCCATCGCGCCATCAAAGACGTGGATGGTGTCGCTATCGATCAGATCACGGAAGTTGCGCATGAGCGAATTTTTGATTTTTGATTTTTGATTCGCGATTGTATCTTACGCGTCGCCTGTGCAACCGCAAGCGCGCGAGACAAAAGAGCAATCAAAACTCAAAAATCTGCAATCTAAAATAAAACGTCCCGCGCTAAACAACGCGGGACTTCAAGTTCATCTGAAGTTTTCGGTTCGTCCTTTGCGAACTTGCCGAGCTGTTTAGCCGTTTGTTTTGCGTGGCCGCAAGTCGCCTTAACTCACCACGTTTTACAATGGGTTTATACGCCGGATACGAGCGCTCTGTCAACCATGCCCGTTAGGCTAGGCAGGCACAGATTCCTACTCCCTGGCTTGAGCCCTGAGGGCATCCACCAACTCGGGCCAGTCATGTAAGGTCGCCGGATCGAAGTCGGCGCCGTTGGGCCAAACGAGCGGGTGTACTTCTGGATCGACTCGAACCTCGTTGAACAAAGACAAATTGCGGAGAGGTCCGAATAATTCTCCGGCCAGGGCCGGTTTGAAATTAATTAGCTGTTCCGTATCGTCGTCGAATCCCACCAGGAGGATGAAGGGCCCCACTATCTCGAAAGACTCCACGCGATGTATGTCGTGCATGCACGATCTTCTCCTTCACTTTAGCGGCTCGATAGGTAATGTTGGCCGTCCACTCTGTAACCTTTCCCAATCGATCAGAAGCTCATCTTAATACCGAAGAAGCGACATAGTTCAGGCACCACGTATTTTACTGTTTAGTCCACGCCGGAGGAAAACGATTCGGGTGAACCTTCCGAGTCTTGACAGCCCATGCCAACTTCTGGCTGAATGCGTAACATAAATCGCAAGCAACCTCCCCCGGCATTTTCGTCCAGTTCGAACTCGAGAGGAGTGAGAGCTATGTCCACAACTGACGAAGCCACACTAAATCGCCATCCGAAAGGCTTGTACGTCCTTTTCGCCACCGAGATGTGGGAGCGCTTCAGCTTCTACACCATGATCGCGATGTTCGCGCTGTACATGCGCGACACCACGGGTCAGGGGTTCGCGTGGTCGGTCGACGACACGCAGGCGCTCTTCTCGAACTATTTGATGTTCGTCTACGCTTCGCCGCTGGTCGGTGGTTGGATTGCCGACAAGAAGATCGGGTACCGGAAGGCAGTGATGATCGGCGGCCTGTTCTTCATGGCCGGCCATCTTCTGCTCTCCGTCCGCTCGATTGGTGTCGTCTACGCCGCGCTGACCTGCCTCGTCATCGGCAACGGCTTCTTCAAGCCGAACGTTTCGGCGATGGTTGGCAACCTCTACTCCGAAGGCAGTCACCTGAAGGACCGGGCTTATAACATCTTCTACATGGGAATCAACGTCGGCGCTTTCCTTGCGCCCGTTGTGGCAGAGTTTATGAAGAGTCGCTTCGGCTATCACCCAGCTTTCGCGGTCGCGGTGGGCGGCATGGGGCTTTCGGTTTTCATCCTCTGGAAATGGAAGAAGCATATTGAGATGGCCGACACCGCGGCCAGCAGGGGAGCGAAGACAATGGCTAACACAGCCGCCGTCGCTGTGGATGCCCCGCCGCCAGGTGTAAGTCATCAGGACGCAGCAAACGCGAGCCGGCGCGCTGCAATTGACGCCATACCCGACTGGAAGAGGATCGGCGCGCTGCTGGTGATCTTCCTGATCGTCATAGTCTTTTGGATGGTCTTTCATCAGAACGGCACGACGATAACCTACTGGGGTAACGAGAATACTAACTGGAAAGTCACGGGCATCATCTCGAATGCGATCAATCCCGCGTGGGTCATTATTCTCACGTTCCCGGTAATCATGTTCTGGAGGTGGCTCGACAAAAAGGGCCTGGAACCCTCGACGCCGACCAAGATGGTCTTCGGAATGGTTCTTACGGCCGGGGCGTTCCTGGTCTTCTTCATCGCCGCGAAGATCGGCGAAGCTTCGCTTTCACCGGGCGCCAATCCTTACGCACTTGGTGTTTACAAAATGTCGCCCGTTTGGCTGCTTGGCGCTTACGGCGTGCTGACGGCTGGGGAACTGATGCTCTCGCCGATGGGCTTGTCGCTGGTCTCAAAGGTCGCGCCCATCAGAATGCGCGGCGTTATGATGGGAGGCTGGTTCGTCGCGACAGCCATCGGCAACAAGCTTACACAGATCGGTCAGTTGTGGGACGACTGGCTGCACTCGACGTTCTGGATTTTCTGTAGCGCCTGCGCGTTGGTCATGGCGTTTGTCCTGCTAGCCCTTCTGAGACCTTTGAAGAAAGCCATGCCCGGTATTTGAGCGGCTCGCCTCGCAGCCGGCTCTCCATTGATCGCGGCCGTAAAGCGAGCAGTCAATCGCCGGCCCAGCAACCTTGAGAGAGGCTTGACAGTCATTGCTTGCATCTGGCTGAATGCTCGCAACTCTCCACAACTTGTTTTGCTTTGTAGCGATAACGAATAGCCTTTTTTGCGCTCTCTATCGAATTCTCGAAATGGAGACTTTTGAATGAGCACAGCAACTGACAAGACAGGCGCCGCTTCGGCTCCTTCTGGCGACCGCGGTTTCTTTGGCCATCCGTGGGGACTGTCCACGCTTTTCTTCACCGAGATGTGGGAGCGGTTCTCCTACTACGGACTGCGGCCGCTGCTGGTCCTGTTCATGTCAGCGGCGCTGGCCCAGGGTGGTTTCGGCATGGATCGGGGCCAGGCGTCAGCCATAGTCGGCATCTATGCGGCGAGTGTCTATCTCGCGTCGCTGCCTGGCGGGTGGGTCGCTGATCGCCTGCTCGGTTTGAGGCGCGCGATCATGACCGGCGCGGTGCTAATCTCATGCGGCCACATTTCGATTGGCTTCTCGTCGTTCGCTCATAGCAAAGTACCGTTCTTCATGGGTCTTGTCCTGATCGTATTTGGGACGGGACTGCTTAAGCCAAACATCTCAGCCATCGTTGGCGACTTGTATCCCGAGGGTGGCGCGCGTCGCGATGCGGGCTTTTCGATCTTTTACATGGGAATCAATATCGGCGCGTTTTTTGGCCAGATTGTTACCGGGTTGCTGGGAGAGAAGTTCGGCTGGCACTTCGGTTTCGGGGCCGCTGGGGTGGGTATGCTTATCGGTCTCGCGACTTTTGCCCTGCTCGCGAAGAAGACGCTCGGCAGTCTCGGCCTGGAGCCCACCAGGCATCCAGATCCAGCGGTGCAGGCGCGACAACAACGCACAGTCAAGACCTTGCTCGGTGCCGGCCTCGTGGTGTTGGTAGCGGTGATTGTCTTGGCGGGAACCGGCGTTCTTCCGCTGAATCCGCAAGTCATCGGCGGCTACATGACGTACGTTCTGGTAGGCGTGGCCGTGGTTTACTTCGGCTACCTTTTCATTGCGGGCGGTTTGACCAGCGACGAGAAGAAGCGAGTCAGCGTGATCGCAATCCTGTTCGTATTCGCCGCCATCTTCTGGTCGGCGTTCGAACAGGCCCCAACCTCGCTGAACTTGTTCGCCCGCGATTTTACGGATCGAGTGGTGCTGGGTTTTGAAATCCCGACGACGTGGTTCCAGTCGGTCAACTCACTTTTCATCTTTATGCTGGCCCCACTCTTCGCCGTGCTCTGGGTCAGGATGGCTAAGCGTGGCAGCGAGTTGTCCAGCCCGGCCAAGTTTGCGCTCGGACTTTTCTTCGCCGGTCTCGGTTTCGTGATTATGATCTTTGCGGCCAGGGAAGTTGTGGGAACTGGTGGCCTCTTGAAGGTCTCTGCGTGGTGGTTGGTCGCCAGTTACTTTTTCCAAACGGTGGGCGAACTCTGTCTGAGCCCGGTTGGTCTGTCGTCAATGACCAAGCTGTCGCCGCGAAAGTACGTCGGCCAGATGATGGGAATCTGGTTCCTCGCTTCGTCCGTGGGTAATTTGATCGGCGGACTTGTCGGCGGTCGCGTTGATCCGGAGAAACTGGAACAGATGCCCATGCTTTTCATAGTCACCGCCGGTTCGCTCTTTGTCGCCGCTGCTATCCTCGGGGCGCTGACGCCGCTCATCAAGAAGTTTCTAACGCCGGGACCGGCAGGCCCGTTGACGCCTCCGCCAATTGATATATAGAAACTGATGTGTCTCAACATGAAGTTCCGTTGAGCTTGAACAAACTGAAACGAATAGGAGATCCGCCTTGCGAAATCGCTCGAGTCTTTACCTGGCTGTTGCGCTCGTACTTGTCCATGCTTCCCTCGCTTGCGCGCAGGAGAAGCTGCTCACCATTGACGATATCTACGACCCGGCGAAGCGCGTTAACTTCAGCGGCACGCCGGTGAGCGGTCAATGGTTGAAAGACGGAGTCCATTACATCACCGCGACCAGGGACCGAACCGCCTCGCCGCGCCTGCTTAAAGTGAACGCCATCACGGGCAAGTCAGAGCCGTTCTATAACGCGGCGAAAATGGAAGCGGCGTTCGCTGCGCTTTCGGGTATCAGTAAAGAGACGGCGAAGCGTCTGGCGAATCAAACTTCCTATCAGATGAATGCGGAAGAGACGGGCGTGCTCATCAATAGCTCGAACGATCTTTTCTATTACGAATTCGGCAGCGACCGCGCCACGCGTCTGACGCACAACCCGGAAGCAGAAGTCGGTGAGAGCTTCAGCCCTGACGCGCGCATGGTCAGCTTTGTTCGCAACAACAACCTGTACGTGGAAGACATCGGAACGCAACGAGAGCACGCGTTGACTCGCGATGGAAGTGCGAAGGTTTTGAATGGCCGCCTCGATTGGGTTTACCAGGAGGAACTCTATGGCCGCGGCAACTTTGGCGCCTACTGGTGGAGTCCTGATTCGACGCGCATAGCCTTTCTGCGCATCGACGAAGCCCCGGTGCCGGACTTCGTGGTTGTCGATCACATTCCTTACGACCAGAAAGTGGAGAATACGCCTTACCCGAAGACTGGCGATCCGAATCCTATCGTTAAGCTCGGGGTGGTGAACGCTGCGGGCGGTGATGTGCGTTGGGTCGATACTTACAAGTACCCGGCCGAGGATCTGCTGATTGTCCGCGTCGGTTGGTTTCCCGATGGCAAGAAGATTTGGTATCAGGCCCAGAACCGCGAGCAAACATTCCTTGATCTCAATTCAGCGAACCCCGACGACGGCAAGTCGTCAAATATGTTTCGCGAGACGAGTAAAGCCTGGGTCGAAGTCGTTGACGACGGCCTGAGCTGGCTGAAAGATGGTTCGTTTCTTTGGTTGAGCGATCGCAGCGGCTGGCGGGGCATCTATCACTATGGCGCCGACGGTAAGCTCATCAAGCAAGTCACGAACGGCGATTGGGACGTGCGCGGACTTGATTCAGTCGATGAAGCGAAGCGTATTGTTTACTTCAGCGCGAGCGAGCACAGCTTCATCGCCAATCACGAGTATTCGATCGCGCTTGACGGCAGGGGCCTCAAGCGGCTGACCCCGACAGAAGGGAACCATCGCGCGTCATTTAACTCGAGCTCGTCACACTTCCTGGATTTTTGGGGTGACGCTAATACGCCGGCCCAAATGCGCCTGTACGACTCAACCGGAAAGCTGGTGCGTCTGGTTGATGAGAACAAAGTCGACGCGTTGAAGCAATACAAACTCGGCAAAGTTGAGTTCATGAACGTGAAGACGCGCGACGGCTTCCAGATGGAAGCGATGATGATTAAGCCGCCCGATTTCGATGCGACGAAGAAATACCCGGTAATGTCGTATACCTACAGCGGCCCGCAGGCTCAATCGGTGCGGAACGCCTGGGGCGGCACGCGTTACATGTGGCATCAGATGCTGGCGCAGAAGGGCTATATCATCTGGATCTGCGACAACCGCACGGCCAGCAACAAAGGCGTCAACTCAGCCTGGCCGCTCTATAAGAATTTCGGCGAACTGGAGTTGCGCGATCTAGAGGACGGATTTGCATGGCTGAAAAACCAGCCTTACGTGGATGGCTCGCGCATAGGTCTGTGGGGATGGAGCTACGGCGGGTTCATGACGAGTTATGCGCTCACGCACAGCCAGACCTTCAAGATTGGCATCGCCGGCGGCACGGTTTCCGACTGGCGCAACTATGACACGATCTACACCGAGCGCTACATGGCGACGCCGCAGAACAACGTGGATGGTTATAAGAAAAGCTCACCAGTCCATTTCGCGAAAGACCTGCACGGCAAGCTCCTGCTAATTCACGGAGCCATCGACGACAACGTCCACATGGCGAACACGGTGCAGTTTCTTTACGAGCTACAGAAGGCCGGGAAGCAAGTCCAGTTCATGATCTACCCAAAGTCGCGACATGGCGTAGTCGATCCGGTTTTGGTCAAGCACATGCAGCAGATGATGACGGATTTTATTTTGGGGAATTTGTGACCATCCGCAGATTACGCAGATGACCGCAGATTAAAGGAAAAAGCAACAGTGCACGAATGCCAGTCATGATCGCGCCTACCACCGAGTGTCCGTTCTGCGAAATCTGTGAAATCTGCGGATAACTATCTCCGCTGACACCGCGGACACCAGTAAGTCGATCTTCCGCCGTGCGTCACACGTTTAATGCGAGCACCGCATTTGAGGCACGACTCTCCTTCACGTTCATACACCTGCCATACTCTTCCAAACGCTTCGCCGTAAGAAAATCCATTCGGGTTCTCAAGATTGAGCCGAGAGGTCGAACTTCCAGAGATAGCGGCGCGCAGCACATCGCGAATTGCCTGATGGAGTCGCGGAATTCGTCTTGATGAAAGCTCGGATGCGGGTTTGAAAGGATTGATGCCGGCGCGGAACAGGGCTTCGGCGGCGTAGATGTTTCCCAGCCCAAGGACTTTCGTCTGGTCCAGCAGGAGCGTTTTCAGAGTGCGGCGCGAGCGGGCAAGACTATCCCTCAGATACTCAAGACTAAAATCGCGCGAAAACGGTTCCGGCGCGAGATCGTTGATTCCTTTCGTCTTAATCAGTCGCGAACGCGCCACCAACCTCATCACCCCAAACTGCCGCTGATCGCAGAACACGAAACGCCGTTCGTTGTCGAAGTAGAAGATCGCGTGCGAATGTTTTGGCAAGTCGTCGTCGACACTCAAATAGAGAAACTTGCCGGTCATGCGCAGATGCGTGATCAAAACAAGCCCTTGCTGACGCGCGGGCTTCTGACACTCGCGCCCACCGAACGTGTCAGAAGCCCGACCGTGAGGGAGGGCTGCGTTCGGCTCGATCTCGATCAGAATGTATTTGCCGCGACGCGAAACGCCGGTAATGATTGAGCCCTTGAGTTTGCGATTGAAGAGAGCAGGCGAAGTCGGGCTGACTAGTTTCGGAAGTCTTACCTCAGCGGCAATGATTTGCCGACCCACGATGCGGGAGCGCAAAGCGCGCACGACGTGTTCGACTTCGGGAAGCTCGGGCATGCGAGGAAGTTTGTCGTCAGTTCCGCGCTCAGTCAAATCGCGGTTGGATGAGTGACAAGGAAAAGGTCGATTGGGTTGAAGCACGCCCAGCAAGCCCTCTCCCCAACCCTCTCCCAAAGGGAGAGGGAGTAAATGGGCGCGTGCATGCTTTGAGTTCTAAATGCGAGAGGATCGTCTCAGGTTAGAACACTCTGAGTAACACCAGAATGAGCACAATAATCAGCAGCAAACCCAGTCCGCCGCTTGGCCCGTAACCCCAATTCCGGCTGTGCGGCCATCGCGGCACCGCACCCAGAAGCAAAATAATCAGAATTATTAGCAGGATCAATCCCATGATTCGGTCCCTCCTTCAAGAGCTGAATGGTTCTTACGAGGTTTTGACTTGGCAAGGGCCGTGCCGTCGAATGTGCGTCTTGGCGCGAGGTCTATTCAGGCAAGTTGATAGTTCACGCAAAGGCGCAAGGGCGCAAAGAAAAACAGAGGGGAAACCTGAGAGCTAATGCGGTTTCGATCCGATGATCGACTCAATGTCCGCGCGGACCTTCTCGATCAGACCCGGCTTGCGAGCTTCGATATTCAAGCGGAGCAGTGGCTCGGTGTTTGACGGACGAATATTGAATCGCCAGTCACTTGTATCAAGCGAATACCCGTCGGTGAAATCATCTTTGCCTTCTTTGCTGAATCGATCCTTAACATTACCGATCACTTCCTGAATGTCTTTGACCCGATAGTTCAATTCGCCAGTCATGTAGTGACCTTCGGTGTACGGCCGCATGACTTCAGAGAAGGGCTTGCCGGTCTTTGAAAGGTGCTCGATCACCAGGAGGAAGGGAATCATCCCGTTGTCGGCGTAAAAATTATCGCGGAAGTAATAGTGCCCGCTCATCTCGCCGGCGAACAACGCATTCTCATGACGCATGCGCTCTTTCATGAAGGCATGACCGCCTTTGGAGATGATTGCTCCGGCGCCGCGCTGTTCGCACACTTTTTGTGTTGGCCAGATCACGCGCGGATCGAAAATGATCTTGTTCCGGCTTCCGTCTTTGGCCAAAAGAATGTCAGCGAGCAGTGCCGTAAGGTAAGCGCCGGAAATGAATTCACCGTGCTCGTCAAAGAACATGCACCGGTCGGCATCGGCGTCCCAGGCCACGCCGAAGCTGGCGTCTGAGTTCCGGGTGAGCCGCTCAGTCTCGATGCGATTCTCAGGAAGCATCGGATCCGGCGGACCCTTGGGAAAGGTACCGTCAGGCACGAAATTCAACGGCAGCAGCTTTAGTCCCAGTCTCTTAACAATGGCGGAAGCGCCATAACAGACATAGCCAAAGTTTGCATTGCCGACGAAGGTGAATGGCTTAATGACACTCGTGTCGATGAAGCTGAGGACGTGCTTGAGATAGTCCTCGAGGACGTCTCTCTCTTTGACTTTGCCTCTTGTGGCTGAAGAAACCTCTCTGTCTTTTCCCGCTTTTAGAACGTCGCGAATATCGAAGAGACCGGTGTCGGACGAGATGGCCGCGGCTTTCTCTCGGACCATCTTCATGCCGTTGTATTGCTTTGGATTGTGCGAAGCGGAAACGACAATCCCGCCCGAGTAATCGTAAGCGCCCACGGCAAAGTACAGCATGTCCGTAGTAATGCCGCCGATGTCGATGACGTCAACGCCCACGTCGAGAAAACCGTTGATGAGGCTCTCTGACAACTGCGGCGAAGAAATCCGCGCATCCCGGCCTACGACCATCACCTTCGGGTGAAACAGGTAAGTGTAGGCCCGGGCGACCCGGTTATACGCCTCCTCGTCGAGATCGGTTGGATAGACGCCCCGAATGTCGTACGCGCGAAAACTTTCCCAGTTCACGATCTCACGTCCTTTCTTTTGATTAGCAGGCGTTCGGAGTACCGACTTTGGCCGGGCGTGTGCTGATGGAGATCAAAAACCCAACTAAAGTTGATACTCTAAACGCCGTTCATCTTCCGGTCTTCGTATAATCGGTCAAAGAAGTTTTGTCGCCCAACACGGCGCCAGGTCCGACAAAGGTCGAACGGCCAACATGACAACCCCGTCCGATGATTGCATCCGTGACCTGGGCCGCGGTGCCGACGCGCGTGTGACTCCAGATCACCGAGTTCTCAATGCGGGCGCGCTCTTCAATGTAGCAACCTTTGCCCAGAACTGAGTTGACTATTACGACGCCAGGCTTAAGCGTGCAGTCATCGCCAATAACTGACAGCTCGTCTATTTCCGAGTGAGTAGCGGAATCGAATTTCCCGCGACGGTCCTTGATGTGAATACGAGAAACGCGATTGGCCAACAAGTCGTGATGAGCTTGCAGGTAACGCGCAGGGGTGCCGATGTCCATCCAGTAAGTCCGCTGCGGAATGTGCGCAAAGAAGGGCTCGCCATTTTCGAGCAGCTTCGGAAACAGGCCGTACTCGAACGAGTGATTTTCACCGCGCGGGATCAGATCGAGGACCTGCGGCTCGAGCACATAAGTTCCGGCGTTGATGTTCTTGCAAGTGGACTCGGCAGGCTTAGGCTTTTCCAGAAAGCGCCGCACGCGGCCATCAGATTCAGTTTCCACCACACCGTAAGCGCTCGGATCTTCGACCGGAGTCAGGACGATCGTGGCGACTGCTTTTCGCTCCTTGTGTTGGCGAATGACGGCCTTCAGGTCGAGATCGGTGAGAATGTCGCCGTTGAAAACCACGGTGGGCTCGCGAATCAAATCCTCCGCGAACTTGTAGGCGCCCGCCGTCCCCATCGGCTGTGGCTCGACCGTGTATTTCAACTTCACGCCAAAATTTGAGCCGTCGCCGAGTTGCTGTTCGATTTTCTCTGGCTGGTAAGAGAGCGAGAGCGTGATGTCAGTGACGCCGGCGCGGCGGAGTGTGTCGATCTGATAAAGCAAGAACGGCCGGTTACAGATCGGGACAATTGGTTTCGGATTGTAGACGGTAAGAGGGCGCAGCCGTGTGCCTTTTCCTCCTGCCAGAATGAGTGCCTGCATGATTGGTTAGTCCGGTAGAGCCAGATTTATGAAGGGGTTGAATTTCAAGTGCAGAGTCTAACACTCGGAAGCCGTGGTTTTCAATCGAGAGAGAGGGTGACTGTGAGCCCTTGACTGATCCAGCCCTGCCAAACAGACTACGTTATCAGATCGGGAGAACCCGTAAACCTTCAATGGCTCCATTGTCTCTGCTGAAACAGCATCGCGTCTTCCTTTTATTGATCGCATTTGCGGCGGTCCTGTTTCTCAGCGACATCTGGATCTATAAGGAGTTTGTGCGCGCGGAGAGTTACTTTGCCCTCGGTTCCCGCTTGATGGTCGAGCAGGGCGCCTGGCTCACGCCGCATGCTCCCGACGAGTTGCCTCTCAATAAGCCGCCGTTGACCTACTGGCTAATCGGGATTTCATACAAGCTGTTCGGCGCGAATTATGGATCGGCCCGGTTGCCTTCGGTGTTAGCAGCGCTGGCGGTGCTTTTGATTGTCTATTGGCTCGCAGTGCGTCTTGAGGGGATTCAAGCCGGCATAATTTCCGTCGCGCTGCTCGCGTCGAGTTACCTCTTTCTGAGCTTTGCGCGGATGGCCATGACCGACATGCTGCTTACACTTTGCGTGACGGCCTCGCTCGCCTGCTTCATTGTCGTTTTGAGGACTCATGGGTCCGGCGATCTCAAAATCGGAGCCCTCCCTGACGGTCGGGCTACTGCCGCGGGCCCTCGATGCCGATCGTTTGTCTTCCTCGGCTATGTAGCCGTCGCCCTGGGCGTATTGGCGAAAGGTCCTGTGGCCGTGGCTTTGGTGGCGATTCCGGTTGGTTTGGAGTTAGCCATCAGACGAAGTCGCGAAGACCTAAAGAGATTGCGACTGCTCCCCGGCCTGATCTTGTTCGTCCTGATTGCCGCTCCGTATTTCTTTTTCGTATATGCGCGGTTGGGCGCAGGGCCCCTGCGGTTTTTCTTCTTTGCCGAGAACCTTCAGCGATTCACCGGCCAGATCTATGGCATATCCGGGCGGCCATTCTGGTACGAGTTTGGGGCCTTCTTCAGTGATTTCGCGCCCTGGTCACTTCTTATTTTTGTTGCCATCTGGTTCGACTTGCGAGGACGCAAGCTGCTTCAATCGAAGGCGCCGGTCACTCGGCTTCTTTATCTCTGGCTCGGCTCGACGGTTCTCTTGTTTTCGCTTTCCAGCTTTAAGCTCGATTATTACCTGCTGCCGTCTATGCCCGCGGCAGCGCTGATAATTGGGCCCGTCTTTGCGAACGCGGAGAAGCTCCCGCGTTTCGTTCGCGCCATACTCGCGCCATTCCTGGTTCTGTGTTCGGTAGTAATAGTTCTGGTTGCACTACTTTCGCTTAAGGCCGCTGAAGTGCTATCGGTACAAGGCCCGGTTCGGTTTCTGCCGGCGGCCACAGCAGTCCTCGGCCTGGTCGTGATCGCTATCTACATCGCGCGACGACGAACTTGTGAAGCTGTTTTGATTCTTACCGCGACGATCTGGGCAACTATTCTAGCGATTCAGTTGGCACTGTTACCGGCGTTCGTTCGCTACCTGCCGGCGACGCAACTCGCCGCCGCCGTGCCTGCCGACCGGATCGTTTACACGTCCTATGCGGCAAGCGACTGGGCGAATAGCCTGGCATTCAATCTGCCGCCGCCTCACATGGTCGAACGTATCAGTCGAGACTTAAACAACGAGAAGCTAAACAACGATAACTTGTTAGCAGTTTTGAACAACGATCCGCGCGCAGTTGCCGTTATATGGGGACGCGAGTATGAGGGCTTGGCAAGGCAGGAGCCAGCGCTGAAGATACTGGGACAGGCTGAGAGTTATGGGCATGGCGGTTTGAGCATGAGTCTGCTGCGCCATCCCAAGCGCGATCGTTTACTGCTAATCGTTCGCGCACGTTGATTAACGCAGATTGGGGAAGCCCGCGCAGTAACAAGATTCTCCGCGCCAAACGACCAGGCCCTCCACAACAGTCGTGCTTATGACGCGATATGAATTCGGTTGCTTGACACTCTTTGCCATTAACAGTAATGCTAAATCATCTTGATGAGTCAGCAGTAAACCAAAATGTCAGAAATCAAAGAAGCAGTAATTATTAGCGCCGTGCGCACGCCGGTAGGAAAGTTTCTGGGTGCGCTCAAAGGTTTCAAAGCCACAGACCTCGGCGCGATCGTCGTGCGCGAAGCAGTAAAGCGCGCGGGTGTAGGCGCCAATGACGTCGATGAAGTAATTATGGGCTGCGTGATTCAGGCCGGACTCGGTCAGAATCCTGCGCGGCAGGCGGCGCTGCGTGGAGGACTGCCTGACACAGTGTCGGCGGTAACTGTGAACAAGGTCTGCGGCTCCGGGTTGAAGTCAATAATTATGGCCGCGCAGGGAGTGCGACTGGGCGATACCGAGATCGTCGTAGCGGGTGGCATGGAATCCATGTCGAATGCGCCATACCTGCTTCCGAAAGCGCGCGAAGGTTACCGCCTCGGCCACGGCACTCTGGTCGACACGGTCATTAACGACGGACTTTGGTGCGCGTTTGACGATCAGCATATGGGCTGCACGGGAGAGGTAGTGGCTGAGCGCTTTAATGTTTCCAGAGCAGAGCAGGACGAGTACGCGCTCAACTCTCATCGTAAGGCGAGTGCCGCGATCAAGGCCGGAAAGTTTAAGGAAGAAACTGTGCCCATCGAGATTCCGCAACGAAAGGGGGCGCCGGTCATTTTCGATACGGACGAGCCTGTGCGCGAAGACACTTCGCTGGAATCGCTTGGGAAGTTAAAGCCGGCCTTCAAAGAGGGCGGAACCGTGACGGCGGGGAATGCGCCGGGAGTAAATGACGGCGCGTCCGCGGTGGTCGTGACTTCTAGCGAACGGGCGCAGTCTTTGGGAGTTGAGCCGCTGGCCACAATCGTGGGCCAGGCCACCTCGGGCACGGAACCAAAACTCGTCATGATGGCCCCTGTCGAAGCTATTAAGAAGCTTTTGAAGAAGACCGGCTGGTCATTAACCGAGGTTGATTTGATCGAACTGAATGAAGCATTCGCGGTCCAGGCTGTAGCAATCATTCGTGAACTCGGCCTGGACCCGGAGCGGGTCAACGTTAATGGCGGCGCGGTGGCGCTGGGCCATGCCATCGGCCAGTCCGGCTCGCGAATCTTGACGACAATGCTTTACGAGATGAAGCGCCGTAATGCGCATCGCGGCATTGCGGCGTTGTGTTTGGGCGGCGGCAATGCTGTGGCAATGGCCGTTGAGCGGTAGGCCAAACATGACCGCGGAAGAGCACAACAATACTCTGGCGACTTTGCATTTCATCTATGGTGCGATGCACGGGCTCACCCTGCTGGGTCTTTTGCTCCTGGTGCTGGTCGTGAAGTTCGCAACCTTGGGAGCGAATTCAATTTCGACGTTTTGGCTTGCCGCCGGAGCCGTAGCATTCGTGGTTCTTCTCTTTGTGGTGGGGTTGCTGCCGCTCGCCGTCGGTTATGGCTTGAGGGAGCGAAAGCGTTGGGCGAAACCGCTGGGTCTTGGGTTGGCGATTGTTTCCCTGATCAATATCCCGGTCGGCACCGCGCTGGGAATTTATGCCTTCAAGTTCTTCCGCAGCGAAGGGGGCATCAAGCTTTACGGCGGCAGAGCGCCAACAACGGGTGAAGGTGAATTGCAGGAAGCGCTGCGCGGAGCACAGCCGCTGATGAACTGGGCGGATCGACTGAAGTAAGGTTCGGAGTTCCGCCTTCAGGCGGCTGGTCAGGAGCGAAAGTGTTCCGCCTAAAGGCGGGACTCGAAACTTCTATGAGCGAAATCTTCGGAGTAGTTGGATCGGGCATAATGGGCGCCGGCATTGCCCAGGTGGCAGCGCGTGCTGGTTTCGATGTCATCATCCAGGACGTGGCAGAAGAGTTTCTCGCGCGCGGCATGAGCGCCATCGACAAGAGTCTTCAGCGCGACGTGGATAAAGAGCGGCTCAGCACTGATGAAAAAAGCGCAATCATGGCGCGGATTAAGACTACCACTGAGATTGGCGAGCTCAGGAGCGCTTTCATCGTCGTCGAAGCAGTCACCGAAGATCTGGGCGTCAAGACAGAGGTGTTCAAATCGCTCGATGAAGTGACTAAGGCCGATGCGATACTCGCGTCGAATACTTCATCAATCTCGATCACCAGACTAGCTACGGTCACGCAAAGGGCGGACAAAGTGATCGGCATGCACTTTATGAATCCCGTGCCGGTGATGAAGTTGATAGAGATTATTCGCGGGGCCGCAACTACGGATCAGACTTACGAAAAGGTTCGCGCGTTGAGCGAGCAGATGGGCAAGATCCCGCTGGAGTGCCAGGACTCACCGGGCTTTATTTCGAATCGCGTGTTGATGCCAATGATTAACGAAGCGATCTTCGCGCTTTACGAGGGCGTAGCGACGCGCGAGAGCATAGACGGAATCATGAAACTAGGCATGAATCACCCGATGGGACCTTTGACGCTTGCCGATTTCATCGGCCTCGACGTTTGCCTTGCGATCATGAACGTGCTACATGATGGATTTGGCGATTCAAAGTACCGGGCTTGTCCACTGCTGAAGCGGTACGTGGATGCAGGATGGTTGGGAAAGAAAAGCGGTCGCGGGTTTTATGAATATTAGTGCTTAGAGCTTAGAAGTTTAGAGCTTAGCCCTTTTGTTCTAAGCTCAAAGTCCTAAGCTCTAAGCACTCTGTGACGAATGCAGCAACGTCCAATCTCACATTTTTGTCAGAAATGCCGGGCGGCCAATCCGCTGGGACAGGAATACTGTCAGCGTTGCGGCACGCGACTGATGATCGTGGTGCAGCCGCCTTCGATGCGCGTTGACCCGGCAGAGACTACGCCGCACGAAGAGCATTTGCTGGAGCGACTGACCATTTTAGAGAACACGCTGGCGCGCCTGGCGGAACGGCTCGAGCAGGGACTGAAGCTCCTGTTGCGACAATCCGAAACGGCTTACACTAATCATGCTCTGGTGAAGAGTCTGGTCGAAATCCTGAATGAGTGCGGCGTGGTGGACAACGAGCGCCTGGAATCGATGTGGCGGGCAGAATGCGCCAAGCTGAACGAGCCCCCCGCGGAATCCTCCTCTTCGACGACACGTCAGCCAAAGAAAGCGCGGAAGGCAAAGGGGAAGGCGAGTACCAGCGATTGACCTTTGTCTTCCCGTGGGGGCCGCCTGCCCCGGGGCAGCAAAGGTGGTCCGCCTTACTGACGTGCAAAGGACCGGCTAAAGTCGGTACTCTAAGCGCTGGTTATCGTTGATGATTACGCTGTTAACGCTCGGCCCCACTTTGAAAGTACCCGACGCCCAGCTATAATTAGCGACTTTGCGCACCACCCTCTGACGCGTTCTATGTGATCAAGGGGCTCAGCTATGCGGATCGAGCTCGACAGACTGGAAGAAGCGGACGGTAAGTTCTCGCGGGTATATTCAGTCGACGACCTGCTGCTGGGCGACGATGACCTCAGGCTGATTGAGCCGGCAGAGATTTCTGGCCGCGCCCGTCGCAACGGACGAGAGGTAGAGGTAAGCGGAAAGCTGGTGACCAAACTTGAAGCTGCCTGTGGCCGATGTTTGCAGCCGGTTGAAGTACCTATTAGCACTGACTATACCGAGAGATTTGTTTGCGCAGTAAGTTGGGCCGCTGATGAACAGCATGAATTGCAGGAAGAGGACTTGAACCTGGCCGTCTTTGACGGTGAAGCAATCGAACTCGACGACCTCGTGCGCGAAGAGATTCTTTTGGCTGTCCCTGCTAACGTACTGTGTTGCGAAGATTGCCAGGGGCTCTGTCAGATTTGCGGGATTGATAAGAACCTGAACAGTTGCCAGTGTGAAGCGAAAGAGATTGATTCACGCTGGCAGGGACTGGAGAATTTGCGATTTTAGATTTTTGATTTCCGATTGGCTCTGAATGTTGATTGAAACCAGATCGAGGGCGATAGCAAATCCAAAATCAAAACTCTCAAATCCAAAATCCTTTGTGGAGTAATTATGCCGAATCCAAAACGTCGTCACTCAAAATCGCGTCGCGGTAAGCGTCGAGCGCACGATGCGCTGCGGACACCGCAGACCGTCGCTTGTCCAAACTGTCAGGAACCACGCATGTCGCACCGTGTCTGCCCGAAATGCGGTTACTACAAAGGCCGCGAAATCGTGCACGTTGAACAAACCACCTGACCGTTTTCGAATCCGAGACATCGCGCAGAGGTTATTGAATGTCGCAAATACATTCAGGCATTCTTGGCACCGGTCATTCCTATCCGGAAGGCATTCTGACCAATGCCGATCTGGAGAAGATCGTCGACACTTCGGACGATTGGATCACCTCGCGGACCGGGATCAAGCAGCGGCGCAAGGCCGCGCCTGACGAATATACTTCTCAGTTTGCCGTGCGCGCATCGCGCCAGGCGATTGAGCAGGCGGGCATCGACACGGTGGAGATTGATCTAATCCTTTGCGCCACAGTCACGCCGGATCAGATACTGCCTTCGACCGCATGTCTGATTCAGGCCCAACTTGGGTCGCACAAAGCCGCCGCGATGGACATCGTGGCTGCCTGTTCCGGCTTTCTCTACGGTCTCTCGCTGGCAGATGCGATGATTCGTGGCGGGCAGTCGAAATATGCTCTGGTGATCGGGGCTGAGATCCTGACGCGCTACGTTGATTACACCGATCGTTCAACTTGCGTGTTGTTTGGTGATGGCGCCGGCGCTGCCGTGGTGGGAGCAAGGGAAGGCGATAGCGGAATACTGGCGGCAAAAATTCGCTCGGACGGCCGCTATGAAGAGCAGTTGTATGCGCCTGGCGGCGGCACCAAGGGCGGATTCAGTGCTGAGACAATCGCGCGAGGTGACCACTTTTTCAAGATGAAAGGTAACGAGTTATTCAAGGTTGCCGTGCGATCCATGTCCGACATTTCGCGCGAGGTCCTGGAAGAAGCAGGATTGACGACCACCGACGTCAAGCTTTTCATTCCGCACCAGGCGAATCAGCGCATTACGGATGCAGTCGCCAACAAGCTGAACGTTGATGAGTCAAAGGTGTATTCGAATATCGCGATGCACGGGAATACATCCTCGGCTTCAATCCCGATCGGGCTGGACGAATGCGTCGAGGCCGGCCGCGTGCAGAAGGGCGACATAATTCTAATGGCGTCTTTCGGCGGCGGCGTGACCTGGGGTGGAGTTGTGATGCGCTGGTGATAGAAAGATATAGGACCTATTCGACCTATTCGACCTATAGCGTTTTTGTTTCCCGGCCAGGGGTCGCAGCACCCGGGCATGGGAAAGGATTTGGCCGCAAAGTATCCCGCGGCCAGAGAGGTCTTTGAAGAAGCGGACATAGCGCTCGGCTTTGCACTCTCAGCACTCTGTTTTGATGGCCCGGCAGAGCAGCTCCAGTTGACTGAGTATACTCAGCCGGCCATCCTGACTGTTTCCATTGCCGCGTTGCGCGCGGCCGAAGCGGAGGGCTTTCCCAGGCCTGACTTCGTCGCCGGGCACAGTCTGGGCGAATATTCAGCGTTGGTGGCTGCCGGGGCGCTTTCACTGACTGACGCGGTCAAGACGGTGCGGTCACGCGGGCGGTATATGCAGGGAGCGGTGCCCGTTGGCACCGGAGCAATGGCTGCGATTCTCGGCGCCGACCTGAGCCTGGTAAGATCCACGTGCGAAGAGGCCGCTGAAGGGCAGGTTTGCAGCGCGGCTAATATTAACTTGCCGAATCAGGTAGTTATCGCCGGCGACGCTGCCGCCATCGATCGGGCGATCGTCCTGTTGAAAGAACGCGGCGCCAGGCGAGCGATGAGACTGACTGTAAGTGCCCCTTTTCATTGCTCGTTGATGAATCCGGCCCGGGACCGTCTGGCCGTGGATTTAGACAGGATTCAGTTCGAGAAGCTCACGACGCCGCTCGTAACTAACGTGGACGCAAAGATCGTCAACAGCGGCGCTGAGGCCCGCGATGCGCTGGTTCGGCAGGTGTCGCAGCCGGTTCGCTGGCTTGAATCAGTTGAATTTTTGATCAGTGAGGGTGTACAAAGCTTTATTGAGATTGGACCCGGAAAAGTTCTGAGTGGGCTGGTGCGCCAGATTGATCGTGACCTGCGTTGCGTGAACATCGAGAACGAGGCTAGTCTGCGCGCTACTCGCGAGGCGCTCGGAGTTTCCGGTTAAAGCTTGTCCGACAAACCTGGTTTGTCGTCAGAAAGGCACAGACTTTCGGTCTGTGCAGGAAATACGGGATCACAGACCAAAGTCTGTACCACGACTAACGATCGACAAACTGAAGTTTGTCGGACATTTACAAAGAGGAGCAAACGAATGCCCGATCCAGAGATTGAGCAAAAAGTAAAACAGATTATCGTAGACGAGCTTGGCGTCGACGAAAATGAAGTTACGCCTAATGCCCGGTTCATCGATGATCTTGGCGCCGACTCGCTCGATACAGTCGAGCTGGTCATGCGTTTCGAGGAAGAGTTCGGTATTGAAATTCCGGACGAGGATGCGGAGAAGATTCAAAGCGTGCGCGACGCCTACAACTATATCGACCAGCACAAGGGGAAGTGACCGCCAGCTCGCGATGGCAGGCTGAGCAGAGTGTCTTGTGCTCAGCTGCCATCTTAGTTCGGTCACGGAAGGAGTCCTGACTTTGAATCGTCGCGTCGTCGTCACCGGTCTCGGTCTGGTTACGCCTGTTGGCAACTCGGTCGAGGCCACCTGGTCCGCGCTCCTGGAGGGCCAAAGCGGTGCGGATTACATTAAGAAGTTCGATGCTGCCAGATTTGCGGCCCGGTTCGCATGTGAAGTAAAGAATTTCGATCCGCTGGACTACATCGAAAAGAAGGAAGCGCGCAAGATGGGCGCTTTCATTCACTACGCGATAGCCGCGTCTGATGAAGCGGTCCGCGATAGTGGACTCAAAACCACCGACGATATTGCGGAAAACGTCGGCACCTACATCAGCAGCGGTATTGGCGACTTTTGGGCCATCGAACGCGAGCACGAAAAGCTTTTGAAGGACGGCCCCAGTCGCGTCTCGCCTTTCTTCATTCCCTCGGCAATCGTCAACCTTGCTTCCGGACAGGTTTCCATCCGGCACAACGCGAAGGGCCCGAATTCAGCAACGGCCACCGCGTGCTCAGCGGGAGCGCACGCGATCGGTGACAGCTTCAAAATCATTCAGCGTGGCGACGCCGACGCCATGATCTGTGGCGGCGCCGAGTCTGCAATTACGCCGATGAGTGTGGCCGGATTTGCGGCGCTGCGCGCGCTTTCGACGCGGAACGACGATCCTGTTCACGCCTCGCGGCCTTTTGAATTGGGTCGCGACGGTTTTGTCATTGGAGAGGGCGCAGGCATTCTGATTCTGGAAGAGTTGGAATTCGCCCGGCGTCGTGATGCTCAGATTTATGCAGAGGTCGTGGGCTATGGCATGACCGGCGACGCGTTTCACATCACCATGCCCGATGACAGCGGCTCAGGCGCCGTGCGCGTGATGCAAAGAGCGTTGAATGATGCCAAGGTACAGCCGGAGGAAGTGGGCTACATCAACGCGCACGGAACATCCACGCCCTATAACGATAGGTTTGAAACGATGGCCATCAAGAAGACCTTCGGCGAGTACGCTTACAAAGTACCGATCAGCTCGACGAAGTCGATGACCGGCCATTTGCTGGGCGCGGCGGGCGGCGTCGAGGGCGTTATCTCCGTGCTCTCAATTCATCGCAACATGTTATTGCCAACTATCAACTATGTCACGCCGGATCCGGATTGCGATCTCGATTACGTTCCAAACAAAGCGCGGGAAGCCCACCCCAGGTACGCGCTGTCGAACAGTTTTGGATTCGGCGGCACGAACGCAGCGTTATTGTTTAAGAGATACGAGGAATAGGAACGAGCTTGGAACTTTGATCTTTGGGCTTTGAGCCGTTACCGAACTTGGTGGTCGAGTAGTCAGATGCCAAAGTACAAAGTTCAAAGATCCAAAGTTCAAAGATCAAAGCACGTGACTTAGTTATGAAAATACTCGTCTTAATGAAGCAGGTCGCCAATAAAGACGCGATTCTGCGAATCAATAAAGATTCAACCTGGATTGAAGAAGCCGACCTGTCGTTTGAAGTGAACGAATCGGACGGCTATGCCCTGGAAGAGGGCCTGCGCATCAAGGAAAAGGTCGGCGGCGAAGTCGTCGTTTGCTCGATGGGCCCGCAACGCGCGAAGAGCGTTATCAAGGATGCGCTGGCGCGGGGAGCCGATCGCGCCATCCATGTGGTCGGCGACAATGTCGTCCATCTATCGCCGTTCGCGGCGGCCAGCGTGCTGGCTGAGGCGATTCGCGAAGAACAGGCCGATTTGATTATGACCGGGCTGCAGTCCGACGACTACGGTTATGCGCAAACCGGAGTGATACTCGCCGAGATTCTGGGCCTGCCCCACGCGACCATCGTGATCGAGGTCGATGCCGCGGGCGCAGAGCTGCGCGTCAAACGCGAGCTGGAGAGCGGCTGGTACCAGTGGTACACGATGCCTAAGCCCGCCCTGCTGACAATTCAATCCGGCATCAGCCAGATTCGTTATGCGACTCTGAAGGGCATCATGGCCGCCAAGAAAAAAGAGATTAAGGAAGTCACGCCGTCGGCTGAGATCGTGAATCAACCGTCGCAGCAGCGAATTGAAAGGCTCTACCTGCCGCAGAAGTCAAAGCAGACGCAGTTCCTCGGCGGTGGCGACGCGAAAAAGGGCGCAGTCGAGTTGGCAGAGAAGCTGCGCAATGAGGCGCGGGTGATATAGACGTCAGATCATGAGCGAAGGCATTCTAGTTTTCATCGAGCACAAGTCGGGCGCGCTGAACAAGACGTCCCTCGAAGCGATCGCGGCCGCGCAAACCCTTGGGAGCGAGACTGGTCAAGGCATCAGTGCAGTGGTGCTGGGCTCAGGGGCGCAGTCTCTGGCGCAGGACATTTCGGCGTACGATCTCGCCCGCGTAATCAACGTCGATCATCCTCAACTCGCCGATTACACGCCTGACGCTTATGCTTCGGCGCTGGAGCAGGTCGTGCGCGCCGCTGATCCGCAGTACGTCCTGATGTCGCATACGTATCTGGTGCGCGACTTTGCGCCAAAGGTGGCCGCGCGCTTTGGTAAAGGACTGATCGGCGATTGCATTCGCATGAAGGTAGACGCCGGCAACGTTACCTTTACCCGTCGAATTTTCCTCGGAAAGTTGGACGCAGACGTAGTTTCCGATGGCCAGGCGCCTTTGTTTGCGACTTTTCAGTCCGGCGCATTTCGCCCGGATCAGGCACGGAAGGGAAGCGGCGCGTCGATAGAGGAAATGCCCGTCGACGTTGGTCCAGTGCGCATGAAACCGGAAGCGCCGTTCCAGGAAGGGAAGCAAGCGGTCGATCTGAGTAAAGCCGAAGTAATCGTTGCCGTTGGCCGCGGGATCAAGAACAAAGACAACATTGCTTTGGCGGAGAAACTGGCCGAGGTGCTCGGCGGTGATCTCGCAGCGTCGCGGCCGATTTGCGACGCTGAGTGGCTGCCGATAGATCGGCAAATCGGATCGTCGGGCCAGACTGTGGCGCCGAAGCTGTATATCGCCCTTGGTATCTCCGGCGCGATTCAGCACTTGGTGGGCATGAAAAACTCAGGAACTATAGTGGCCATCAACAAGGACCCGGAAGCTCCTATCTTTGATATCGCCGACTACGGGATCGTCGGGGATCTATTTGAAGCACTGCCCGTGCTGACCGAAGAGATCAGGAAATTAAAGGGTTGAGCGAATCGGCACTCTAAACGCGACTGCTTTTTTGCCTTTTCAATTCAGAAGTCTTAATGTTTGCGCGTTCCCTCTCAAGTGAATCCAACAGTTTCCTGAGGAGGTCTCCGTCATGAGTCTTTTCTGCCGCCGTGCGTTTTTGTTCGTCTTATCGTTTTCTTTGATCAGCTTATCCCTGACCACTGGGCGGAAGATCCGCGCCGCTTTGAATGAAGAGGCCCCCTCGACCGAAGTGTTCGCCGACGGCCCGCAACAGTCAGTTGTGGCTGGCTTCGACTTTTCCAACCTCGATCGCAGCGCCTCTGCCTGTCAGGACTTCAATCAGTTTGCCAACGGTGGCTGGATGGCGAAGAACCCGATTCCCGGGGCTTACTCAGTCTGGGGACGCTTCACTCAACTTGATGAACACAACGTCGAGGTCCTGCATGGAATTCTGGACGGCTTGCGAAAGAAGAAGTCATTCCCGAACGCGAACGAGCAAAAGATTGCCGACTTTTACGGCTCGTGCATGGACGAGCAGAAGATCGAAGCCGAGGGAATAAAGCCGCTCGAGTCTGAACTTCAACGTATTGATCGGATCAGCGACCTTCTCAGCCTGGAAGACCAGATTGCGCGTTTTCATGCGCACCGGATACCGGCGGTCTTCGGTTTTGGCGCGACGCAGGACTTCAAAGACTCCACCACGATAATTGCGCAAGCAGTGCAGGGCGGCCTGGGCTTGCCCGATCGCGACTATTACCTCAGCGACGATCCGAAGCCGAAAGCGACGCGCGACGAATACGTCAAACACGTCGCCCGCACGTTCGAGCTCATGGGTGATACACCCGAGCGTGCCGCGGCTGAAGCTGCGACCGTGATGAAGATCGAGACGAAGCTGGCGGAAAACTCGTCCACCCGCGTCCAACGCCGAAAGCCCGAAGCAAACTATCATCCGATGCTGAAGGCCCAGTTGATCGAGATGACGCCCGATTTTGATTGGGGCCGTTACTTCCGCGGCGTCGGCCTTTCTGAGGTTGGCAAAGTTAACGTCGGCCAGCCTGACTTTTTCAAAGCTGCCGGCAAGCTTTTGAAGGACACTCCAGTCGACGAATGGAAGAGCTATCTGCGCTGGCATTTGGTGAATTCGGCTTCCAACACGCTCTCGTCAAAATTCGTCGAAGAGAGCTTTGCGTTCAATGGAAAATATTTGCAGGGAACCACGGAGATGCTTCCGCGTTGGAAGCGCTGTGTGGCAGGTACGGACCGCGCCCTGGGCGAAGCGCTGGGCCAGATTTACGTGGCGAAGACCTTTACACCACAGGCAAAGGCCCGGGCCCAGGCGATGGTGGCGAACCTGATCGCGGCGTTGCAAGGCGATCTGACCACCCTCAGTTGGATGAGCCAGGAGACGCGCCAAAAGGCGATCGCCAAGCTTAACGCCTTCGTGCGCAAGATTGGCTTTCCCGATAAGTGGCGCAACTATCAAGCGTTGCAGGTGAGTCGTGGACCTTACTTCAATAATGTAGTGTTGGCCGGTGAGTTCGAGGTAAAGCGAAATCTCGGCAAGATTGGCAAGCCGGTCGATCGGACTGAGTGGGGCATGTCACCTCCGACGGTGAACGCTTACTACAATCCGCAGATCAACGAAATAGTTTTTCCCGCGGGAATTCTGCAGCCGCCGTTCTACGACCCGAAGGCCGACGACGCGTTCAATTATGGCGGCATCGGAGCCGTGATCGGGCACGAGATGACCCATGGATTTGACGATCAGGGTGCGAAGTTTGATGCTAACGGTAACCTGGTGATGTGGTGGACGCCCGATGACTTCAAGAAGTTCAGCGAGCGCACCGACTGTGTGGTGAGGCAGTTTAGTTCATTCCAGGTCGAGCCCGGATTGAATCAGAAAGGTGAGTTGGTAGTAGGTGAATCGGTTGCGGATTTAGGTGGCTTGACCGTAGCCTACGCTGCTTACCAAAAATCCCTCGAGGGCAAGCCACGGCCGAAGGACATCAATGGTTTTACTCCTGAGCAGCGCTTCTTCCTCGGCTGGGCCCAGGTTTGGGCGCAGAACATCCGACCCGAAGCTGCGCGGCTGCGAACGGCGACCGATCCGCATCCGCTCGCGCGTTTTCGCGTGAATGGTCCGCTCTCGAACATGCCGACTTTTGCCAAGGCGTTTCAATGCAAAGACGGTGAGGCGATGGTGCGCCCGCCGGATAAGCGTTGCCAGATTTGGTAAGATTCGCGCCCGGGTTCCAGGGTCCAAAGTTCAACGCCTCGGCAGACGTAATGGATCTTGGACTTCATTATTTGGGAGTTGCTTTCGCCGGGGCCGGTGAAAGAATCAGAGTCTTAAAATCGCTTACAATCTGTTCCGGCTTCCATTCGTTTCCTCGATACAACTTGAAGAGTTTTCCGTCGGGGCCTATGACTACGGTGCGCATCGAATGAATCACTTCTTCATCGCCCGACGTGTCCTGATAGTAACGTAGCCCGAAAAACTGCGCGATTCCTTTCACTTCGTCTTTGGTTCCCGTGGCAAACTCCCAGTGCTGAAAGGTTTCATCTGAATAGCGGCCCGTGTGGGATGCCCCATAACTGCGCAGCACCTTTGGCGTGTCATAGTCCGGATCAAAACTTATCGTAAGCAGATGGGTCTTGTCGTAGGCTTCGGGTTGTTTGCGCAACTCCTGGTCGATGGCGGCAAAGTTGTTACTCATCAACGTGCACTGATCCGGCTGGGGACAGCGCGTGTAGACAAACGTCAAGGCCAGCGCTTTACCCCGATACTGTGCCAGACGAATTCGCTGGACATCCTGATTGACCAGACCAAAGTCGGGGACTTCGGTACCGGGTTTTGGTTCGCCCGGAACATCCACGGTCTGTGAAACCGGCGGCCCTCCTTCTATGATCGAGATAATTTCGACCCAAGACG